>Ga0181521_10001340_pt1 | contig 30673 bp, 27 predicted proteins | sample PEATcosm2014_Bin_32_FD_119764 | JGI IMG/M metagenome (GOLD analysis project Ga0181521, IMG submission 119764) | Peatland microbial communities from MTU Mesocosm Facility, Houghton, MI, USA - PEATcosm2014_Bin02_60_metaG | ecosystem: Environmental > Terrestrial > Soil > Wetlands > Peat | place...
CGGCTGTTCGATGTGCCTGGGGATGAATCCCGATATCCTCGGGCCGGGCGAGCGTTGCGCCTCCACCAGCAACCGCAACTTCGAAGGCCGCCAGGGACGCGGCGGACGCACCCACCTGGTCAGCCCCATGATGGCCGCCGCAGCCGCCATTGCCGGGCACTTCACCGACGTCCGCAGGTGGCGCTTCCAATGAAGGCTTTTCGCACGCACACAGGCCTGGTGGCGCCGCTCGACCGCGCCAACGTGGATACCGACCAGATCATTCCCAAGCAGTTCCTCAAGCGCATCGAGCGCACCGGCTTCGGTGAGTTTCTGTTCTACGACTGGCGCCGCACGCCGGACGGCGCGCTCGACCCAAACTTCCCACTCAACCAGCCGCGCTATGCCGGCGCGAGCATCCTGGTGGCAGACCGCAATTTCGGCTGCGGCTCCTCGCGCGAGCATGCGCCGTGGGCGCTCGATGATTTCGGTTTCCGCGCCGTCATCGCGCCCTCGTTCGCCGACATCTTTGCCAACAACTGCGTGAAGAACGGACTGCTGACGGTCGTGTTGCCGGAAGCCCAGGTAGCCACCATCATGAAGCGGGCGCAGGAAGTCGCAGGATACCGTGTGACCGTCGATCTCGAACAACGGCAGGTACGCGACGATCTCGGCCTCGCCGTCTCGTTCGAGATCGACGATTTCAGCCGGCGCTGCCTGCTCGAAGGCTTGGACGATATCGGCCTCACCCTCCAGCACGAGGTGGACATCGCCGCTTACGAAGCCCGGCGCTTCGGCGGGTAGTCGCTCCCGCGGCTCGCTCGCCGCAGCCTGTGTATGCCGTGCTATGACCGAGAATGTGCCTTATCACGAGAGGTTTCCGGCAGGTACGAAGACTCGCATTGCAGATCGCGCCATTTTAGAAGAGTTTATGGCCAGCTGGAAGTACCACCATAAACTCCAGCCTGAACAGCTTGAATATGCCGGTAGAGTGACGACTGTCGCTGGCGTTGGCTTTTACCACGGCGGAGATGCGGTCTATGAGCTGGAGGGTATACCAGGTTCTTGGCTCGATCAGTGTCTGAGGGAACCATGAGGAGATCTGCGATCCGGGCTCGGGAAGCATCGTGATCCGCGTTGATCCGCGCAAATCAGCGGCGAATGAAGTTTTCTATTTCCCAGCCCAGCACGCCGCCCGCTTCTCTAAGAACGCCGAGATGCCTTCCTGCGCGTCGGCGGCCATGGAGTTCATCGCCATGACTTCCTTGGCGTATGCATAGGCCTTGGGCTGGTCGAGATCGATCTGCGCGTAGAAGGCCTGCTTGCCGATGCCGACCGTCAGCGGGCTGGCATCGGCGATGCGCGCGGCCAGCTTGCGGGTTTCAGCCTTGAGCGCGCTGGCGGGCACAACGTTGTTCACCAGGCCCCATTCGGCCGCGATCGTCGCCGGAACCATGTCGCCGGTGAACAGCATCTGCAGCGCGCGCTTGCGGCCGATGGCGCGGCTGAGCGCGACCATGGGCGTGGAGCAGAACAGGCCGATCTTGACGCCAGGGGTGGCGAAAGCGGCTTCCTCGCAGGCGATCGCGAGGTCGCAGGTGGCGACGAGCTGGCAGCCGGCGGCGGTGGCGATGCCCTGCACTTCAGCGATCACCGGCTGCGGGATGGCCTGCAACTTCATCATCAATTCTGAGCAAACGTCAAAAATGCGGCGATAGTAGCTGAGATCCTTGCCCACCATCTGTCCGAGATCGTGGCCGGAGGAAAACACCTTTCCTGCCGCGGCCAGGATCATGACCCGCAGCGCCGGGTCCTGCCCGACGGCATTGAGACAGGCGATCAGCTCCTGCATCATCTCGAGTGAGAGCGCGTTGCGCCGCTGGGGACGGTTCAGCGTGATCACCCCAATCGGGCCTTCGGTCTCAAACAGCAGATTTTCGTAAGGCATGCTCCACCTCCGCCGCGGCATCGGCGTCAAGAGCGTAATTCTATCAATAAAAAGGGCGCCGGATTGTACCCGGCGCCTGATGAAGAAAGCCGGCCTACCGTGACATCGCCTTCACGACGGAAAATCGCGAAGTGTCGATCTTCCGCAGCTCGTGCCCGGTGTAGACCTGCCGCGGGCGCGAGATCTTCTGCTCCTTGTCGTCCATCAGCTCGTTCCACTGGGCGAGCCAGCCGGCGACGCGCGGAATGGCGAACAGCACGGTGAACATCTCCGGTTTGAAGCCCATCGCCTGATAGATGATCCCGGAGTAGAAATCCACGTTGGGATAGAGCTTGCGGCTGATGAAGTATTCGTCTTCCAGCGCAATCTTCTCCAGCTCCAGCGCGATCTCCAGCTTGGGATTCTTGCCGGTGACCTGGAAAACCTGGTCGGCGATGTGCTTGATGATCCGCGCCCGCGGGTCGTAGTTCTTGTAGACCCGGTGCCCGAATCCCATCAGCTTGCCATGGCCTTCCTTGACCCGCTTGATGTAGGCGGGGATGTTGTTCTTGTTGCCGATCTCGGCCAGCATGGTAAGGACGGCTTCATTGGCTCCGCCATGCAACGGCCCGGCGAGCGCCGCACAGGCGGCCGCCACCGACAGGTAGGGATCGGCCTCCGAGCTTCCGGCGCAGCGCATGGTGTTGGCCGAGCAATTCTGCTCGTGATCGGCGTGCAGGATGAACAGGATGTCCAGCGCCCGCGCCATCACCGGGTTGGCTATGTACTTGGGCTCCACCATCTTCCACAGCATGTTCATGAAGTTCTCGGTGAAGCTGAGGTCGTTGTCGGGATACACGTAAGGGAAGCCCAGGTTGTGGCGATAGGAGTAAGCCGCCATGGTCGGCACCTTGGCGATCAGCCGAATGATCTGGTGCAGGCGCGTCTCCCGGTCGCGGACGTTTTTGGCCTCGGGATACACGGTGGAAAGCGCCGCGACTGTGCTGGTTAGCACGCCCATGGGGTGCGCGTCATAGCGGAAACGCGTCATGGCTTCCTTGGTGGTTTCGTGCAGCATGGTGTGGTGGGTGATCTGCTTGACCCAGTCTTTGGTCTGCTTCTCATCCGGCAACTCGCCGAACAGCAGCAGATAGGCGACCTGTAGAAACGTGCAGCTCTCGGCTAGTTCCTCGATGTTGTAGCCGCGGTAGCGGAGGATGCCGCGGTCCCCGTCGATGAAGGTGATCGAACTCTTGCAGGAAGCCGTGTTCATGAACGCCGGGTCGTAGGTCATCAGCCCGAAATCCTCGGGACCGGTCTTGATCTGCCGCAGATCCATGGCCCGGATGGTCCCGTTCTCGACCGGCAGGGTGTAGGTCTTGTTGGTGCGATTGTCGACTACGGTGACAGTGTTCTCTGGCATTGGCCACTCCTCTTAGAGCGCCGGATCCGGCCGGGAGCACCGGAACCACGATCCGGTGATTCAGAATCATTGCTGGACGCCATGCGCCGACTTCGCTTGAACGCGGCTGAACGCCGGCGCGAAAGGGCCTGGGATGAACCTGTTAAGGACAGGCGAAGCCTGGTCCGCCACAGACATCCTCAAGGTAAGATGCCGGATATGCAGTGACTGCAATCACCCGCCAGCGTGATGAGGTGTAGCTCGCTGCGTCTCAGGCATCACCCGCCGGTTTGCAGCACCACGATCAGCCGGCGCGGGCCGTGCGCGCCCATGATCAGAATCTTCTCGATGTCGGCGGTGCGGCTGGAACCGGTAATCAGGCACACGTAGGAATTCTTGCTGGCGATCCCCCGTTCGTAAACGCGCGCGAAAACCGCCTCCAGGTCGGGCACGAGCTGGTTGAGCTTGGCGAAAACAATGTGCACCGGGGCGACGACGGTGGCCTGCCGTCCGCCGTTCGCCGACGAAACCAGAACCGAACCGGTCTGCGCCACCAGGGCTTCGCATAGAGTGATTGTCGCTTGGGACGCCTCGTTGGGTGGGCCTTCGCTCGACCAGCGCAGCGGGCGCCCGTCCTTGAAGGCGCTGACCATGGCGCGGAGATCCGGCGCGTCCTGCGCGAAGATCTCCCCCGGCGGAACCGATGCCAGGACATTGGCGATGGCAGCGGCGCTGGCCGCTGTGTCCGCCGTCACCGTGCATTCGGTGATGTTGGCGGCGCACTCTTTCTGGAAGCGGTCGAGCGGGTCCGTCACCGGGGCGAACATCTGGCCGGCGGGTCCGTCGTGATGCGGCGCCGTGGTCTGGACGGCGGCGCGGATGCGTCCCAGGATGCGCTCGCGGCTCGGGTTCTCAGTGGGCGCCATTCTGTTGTCTCCACATCTCCCGGAATGATTGGCGAGGAATTGGGGGCGCAGCACGATCTTTGGTCCAAGGACGCATGGGATCGAGCACGGTGCCCTCGAGCCCCAGGCCATGGATTACACGCAAAGCCATTCGCCCGAGCCATCCGAAAAAGCGGAAGCGCCGGGCGCTCGACATCATCCAGCGAAAGAACTTCATTGCCAGCCGTTCCGAGCCTGGGTGCGTGCCCACGTTAATAGCGTTCCGCCGGTTGTGCAATAAATGATGGTGAAGATCGATGTGTACGGGGCAAACGTCGGTGCACGCGCCGCACAACGAAGATGCGAACGATAGGTGCTGATACTCCTTCAACCCGCGCAGGTGTGGCTCGAGCACGCTGCCGATGGGACCGGGATAAGTTACGCCATAGGCGTGTCCGCCGATGTTGCGAAACACCGGGCAGGCGTTGATGCAGGCGCCACAGCGGATGCAGTGCAGCACCTCGCGCTGTTCGATGTCAGCCAGCAGTTCGCTGCGTCCATTGTCCACCAGCACCACGTGAAACTCTTCCGGGCCGTCCACTTCGCCCGCACGCCGCGCCCCGCCCATGAGCGTGTTGTAGCAGGTGATCGGCTGTCCCGTTCCCGTCGTGGCCAGCGTGGGCCAGAGAGTGGCCAGATCCTGCAAGCGCGGGATCACCTTCTCGATCCCGGTCAATGCGACGTGGATCCTGGGCACGCTGGTGCTGAGCCGGCCGTTGCCTTCGTTGGTGGTGATGGTGATCATGCCGGCGTCAGCGATGATGAAGTTGGCGCCGCTGATCCCCATTTCGGCGGAGAAGAATGATTTCCGCAGCCAGCGCCGCGCGATGGCCACCAGTTCCGGCGGGTCCAGCGTCTCCGCCGCTCCCAGCTTTTCGTGGAAGAGCTTTGAGACTTGCTGGCGGTTCAGGTGCATGGCCGGCGTGACGATGTGGTAGGGCGGCTCGTTGCGCAACTGCACGATGAATTCGCCGAGGTCGGTCTCCACCACCTCGACGCCTATCTTCTCCAGCGCCGTGGCCAGGTGGATCTCCTCGGAGACCATCGACTTCGACTTGACCACCTTCTTCACGCCGTGCCGCGCGGCCACGTCGCAGATGTACTGCCGCGCCTCTTCACCGTTCTCCGCCCAGAAGACGTGCCCGCCGTTCTCTTTTACTTTTTGCTCGAACTGGAGAAGGTATTTGTCGAGGTGATTTACCCCTTCCCACTTGATGTCGTGGCAGCGCTGGCGTGCCGCTTCCCAGTCGGTGAAGCGCGTCTTGCCGCGGCCGACCCCGGTGTCGTACTGGTCGATGTTCCAGCGCACGATGCCGCGATGCACCAGGTCGGCGGACTTCTCCGCGGCCTTCTGATCGAACTCCTGGGAGGCGGTGCTCATCGCGTTCCCCTTCCAGCGGCCGAAGCTTGTTCGCCGGCGGCTGCCGTCTGCGCCAGAATGCTGGCCACGTGGATGGTGCGCGCGTTCGACTTCTTCCGACGCAAAATGCCCTCGATGTGCATCAGGCAACTGGGATCGGCAGCGGTGACATATTCCGCGCCAGACTTTTCGATGTTGCCGGCCTTGGTGTCGCCCATGGCGGCGGAGATCATGGCGTACTTCACCGAAAACGCGCCGCCGAAGCCGCAACACTCCTCGCCGTAGGGCAGGTCGACCAGCTCCAGCCCGCGCACGTTCTTCAGCAACTCGCGCGGCTCCTGCTTGATGTGAAGTTCGCGCAGCCCGTGGCAGGAATCGTGAACTGTCACCTTGTGCGGAAAACTGGCGCCCACGTCGGTGACTTTGGCGACCTTCACCAGAAACTGGGTGAATTCGTAGACGCGCTCGCCCAGCTTCACGGCATCGTCGTGCAGCGGCGTTCCCGCCAGCAGCTCCGGGTAAAAGACCTTGACCATGGTCGTGCAGGAGCCGGAAGGAGAAACCACGGCTTCGGCCGAGCTGAAGACGCGCACGAAGCGTTCGGCCAGCGGCCGCGCTTCATCCCAATAGCCGGTGTTGAACGCCGGCTGTCCGCAGCAGGTCTGGGCATCGGGGAAATCCACCTCGTACCCGATCCTGCGAAGCACACGCACGACATCCATGCCCACCTGGGGGCTGAGCTGGTCCACGAAGCACGGGATGAAGAGGGAAACCTTTGGCATGAGAACCGGCTATGGTAGACCCAGTCAGCCTTTGCGGCAAGCGCGACTTGCAGGCCTACGCCTGGCCATCCGCCAGGGTGGAGCAGGCCTTCAGGCCTGCATTTAGCGGCGCCATCTAATAGCGGGCTTCAGCCCCTGAGGTACGCTAGTGATCGTCGACAGTGTAAACAGAACAACTGCCCCCCCAGCGGCTGAAGCCGGACACTATTGATGCTGCCATTCTGCAGGGCTGAAGCCCTGCTCCACCCAAAGCGGTCCGTCATGGCTAATAGCAGCTAGGCGTTGGCTCGTCCTGCGACATGGGCTTGGGCAAACGTGCTGGCTGCCTTCAGGAATGCCACCACCACCGGATGCGGCTGCTTCTGAGCACGCTGTGGCTGGAAGAGCATAGCCACGAAGAAACGATGAGTCGGCAGTTCGAACGCCTTCAGCTCGCCCTCAGGTCCCCAGGCGGCGAGCCGCATCCCTGCAGCCTCGAATCGGCCCACATATTCTGCATTCACCTCGTAATTGCAGAAATGCTCCTCGATGGCCTCGGTGCCGCCGTAGATGGAATGGAGCGCCGTGCCCGGCTCCATGCGGATGCCCGCAATCGGACCGACCAGCTTGGGATCGCCCGGGTTGCGGTTCGGGACCGCGCACAGCACCGGCGTGATGACGATGTGTTTGGAGTCGGAACCGTTCTCCGCCGTATCGGCGTCGGCCAGTCCCATAAAGTTGCGCGCATACTCTACCAGAGCATATTGGAAGCCCCCTCAAGTGCCGACAAACGGCCAGTCACGCCGCCGCGCGAACTCGATGCCGTGCAGCATGCCCTCCATGCTCTGATACGGACTGGCCGGCGCAGCCCATAGCCCGTGATATCCAGCCATCAGCCGCTCGCCCTCCGCTCCCACCAGCGAAGGCGTCGGCAGCCACTGCGACTCGACCTCGACGCCCAGCGCGCGACCGGCATGCTGCAGACTCGGATCGATGGTGGTGTGTGCGGGAAATTCAGGATTGAAGTCACCCAGGATGCCGATGCGAATGGTCACGCAGTCCTCCTACGTGCATGATACAGACGGAATTGCCCAAATCATTGATTGGACGCAACAGAGGGGAGCACGTGATCGAATCGATTCGACTCTATCGGTTTATGGCGAAACGGCGGTTTGCCAACTACATGGGGCGTCAGGCGCTCTTTTTGGCGGCAGCAAAGTACTGTTCACACAAACCGATGAACTGCGCCCGCTGCTTGTCGTCGGAAAATGCCCTGCGGGGAATTGTGAAGGCATTGAGATTCGAACGCTGGATGAATATATGTTCATCTGTAACGGATACAGACCGCACCTTCTTCCACGGCACGTCGGCGCTCCGCCGTCCAATTTGCGTCGAGATTTTCAGCGGGTCGATTGACAGCGTCCGTTTATCTTTCTTGGTGCGCCATCTCAGGAAAAAGGGGAAAAGAAGGACGTAACCAATTGCTGCAGCGAAGGCCCAGATTAAAGCTGGGAACTGTACCTTACCAGCTATGAGCAGGGGCGGGACAAGGACGAGTGCCGCAATTACCAGCGAGAACATGTACACAAAACGCCGTGTAGTCTTCGAATGCCGCCACAATGCCGTCATGTCCGCGGGCGCTGCTGTGTACTGAATTGTCATTTCCTCAACAGGTTACGGCCATTCTACAGATAAATTAGCGAGGTAACATCCCGAGCCCACTGGCGGATGCTGGTAAATTATCTGGGGCCGAGGTGTAGCGAGCGCATGAAGACGATCATCGAGCCATTCCGCATCAAGAGCGTGGAGCCCATCCGCTGGACGACTCGTGCCGATCGCGAGGCGCTACTGCGCGCGGCGCATTACAACCTGTTTCTGGTCTTGGCCGACGATGTCCTGATCGATCTGCTGACCGATTCCGGCACCGGCGCCATGTCCACCCACCAGTGGGCCGCGATCATGGAAGGCGACGAGAGCTACGCCGGCAGCCGCAGCTTCGACCGCTTCCGCGCCTCGGTGCAGGAGATCTTCGGCTACAGCCACGTGATCCCCACGCACCAGGGCCGTGCCGCCGAGCGCATCCTGTTCAGCGTGATGTGCAAGAAGGGAGACGTGGTCCCCAACAACACGCACTTCGACACCACGCGCGCCAACATCGAGTTCGTGGGCGCCGAGGCGGTGGACCTGCCCATCGCCGAAGGCAAGCAGCCGGCGCTGGTCCACCCCTTCAAGGGCAACATGGATGTGGCGGCGCTGGAAGAGCTGATCCAGCGCGTCGGCCGCGAGCGCATCCCGCTGGTGATGCTGACCATCACCAACAATTCCGGCGGAGGCCAGCCAGTCTCCATGGAAAACGCGCGCGCGGTAAGTGCGGTTTGCCGGCGACATCGCATCCCGCTCTACTTCGACGCCTGCCGCTTCGCCGAGAATTCCTACTTCATCAAGCTGCGCGAGAGCGGCTACGAGTCCAAAAGCCCGAAGCAGATCGCGCAGGAGATGTTCGCGCTGGGCGATGGCTGCACCATGTCCGCCAAGAAAGACGGCATGGCGAACATCGGCGGCTTCCTCTGCACCAACGACGATGTGCTGGCCGCGCAGGAGACCAACCTGCTCATCCTTACCGAGGGCTATCCCACCTACGGGGGCATGGCCGGGCGCGACCTGGAGGCGATTGCCGTTGGTCTCAACGAAGCGCTTGACGAGGATTACCTGAGATACCGGATCACCTCCACGGCGTATCTCGGCACACACATCGCCGAGCACGGCGTTCCCATCGTGCAGCCGCCGGGCGGCCACGCCATATACATCGACGCCCGCGCATTCCTGCCACACATTCCGCCGGCCGAGTTCCCCGGCATCGCCCTGGCCAACGAGCTTTATCTCGAAGGCGGCATCCGTTCGGTAGAGATCGGAACCCTGATGTTCGGCGCCGCAGCCAGGATGGACCTGGTACGGCTGGCGATCCCGCGACGCGTTTATACGCAGAGTCACATCGATTACGTGATCGAGGTGATCCTGAAAGTCTGGAAGCGGCGCGATCAGATCGTGGGACTCAAGCTGATGGAGGGGGCCCCGTTCCTGCGTCACTTCACGGCGCAGCTCGAACCGCTGCAGGTAGTGCGTGTCGGCTGATCGAAAACCCCACCCGCTTCTACGATAGACTCCGCTTATGCGCGCCATGGTGCTCGAAACTCCGCGGCCTGCCGAAGAGGGACCGCTTCAGGCGAGAGACATCCCCGAGCCCACGCCCGGGCCCGGGGAGATTCGCGTGCGTGTGCGTGTGTGCGGCGTATGCCACACCGACCTGCATATCGTCCAGGGCGAGCTGCCCATGCACAGGCTGCCGGTTGTGCCCGGACACCAGGTCGTGGGCGTGGTCGATGCGTTAGGCGCGGGCGCCAGAGGCTTCAAAGAAGGCGATCGCGCCGGCGTCATCTGGCTGCACTCGACGGACGGAAGCTGCGAGTATTGCCGCCGCGATGCAGAAAATCTGTGCGTGAACGCCAAGTTTACCGGGTACGACGTGAATGGCGGATACTCCGAGGCGGTCGTCGTCCCCGCGGACTTCGCCTACCAGATCCCCCCCAAATTCTCCGATGAAAATGCTGCTCCCCTGCTGTGCGCGGGCGTCATCGGATACCGCTCGTTAAAGCTCAGCGGAGCAGCCAAATCCGACCGGCTGGGGCTCTACGGATTCGGGGCCAGCGCCCACATCGTGCTGCAGATGGCGCGCCACATGGGATGCGAAGTGTACGTGTTCACGCGCGCGGCGGCGCATCGTGAACTTGCCGCAAAGCTGGGAGCGGCCTGGGTCGGTGATGCGAAAGATCGTCCGCCGCGCGAACTCGACGCCGCCATCGTGTTCGCGCCGGCAGGATCGCTGGTGCTCGATGCACTGCGCGCACTGCGCAAAGGCGGTACGGTGGCGCTGGCGGGTATCACGATGAGTCCCATCCCGCAGATGGACTATTCGCTGCTCTACCACGAGCGCGTTGTGCGCAGTGTCGCCAACAGCACACGGCAGGACGCGCGCGAATTGCTGGAACTCGCCGCCGAGGTTCCCGTCCACACCGAGGTCGCGCTCTATCCGCTGGAAGAAGCCAATCGCGCCCTCGCCGACATGAAGCACAGCCGCATCGAAGGTGCCGGGGTGCTGCGCATCGGCTGATCAGGTAGACGCAGGCTGGGCCAGCACGTAGCTCGAGCTGAGCTGGATGGCGCCGTGCAGCGTGCGATACAGCGGGCAACGCATGGCGTACATGCCGTGCACGCGCTCCACGGTTTCGCGGGCCGTTTCAGGCGCTACCACGCGGTATTCCACGTGGATGCGCTTGATCACCAGGACCTTTTCGTCCGTCTCCACTTCACCGCGGACGGTGCCGGTCAAACGTCCGCCGCTGGCATCGATGTTGCGCGCCTCCAGCGCGCCCCCGAAGGTGCCCAGCATTCAACCGGCGGTGGCGGCGATCACATAATCGATGGTCGCGGCGTGGGGCTCGCCGAGCTTTTCCTTGGGGATCTTGTAGTGCTCGGCGATCGCCCCGTGAACACTGAAAGTGATGGGTTCCTTTTCGCCCGGCAGCCATGCCAGGCGGACCGGTCCGGCTACTCGCTCGATGCGTGAGTTCGAAACGTAAACCACGTCGGACATAGTTTTATCCCTCGCTTGGATTGTAGGATGCCGCACTCGCCAACCGGTTACAAATTACCGCTTAGACCATGACCTCAAGCGCGCCCGGAAGCACCTCGAGCTTCTGGCATTCCAGCTTGATAACTTCGCCGTCGACCATCACATTGACCGGCGCATCCAGCTCGAACTCGATCTGCCGCGCGGCTTGCCGCGAAGCCAGCGGATGCCGGACGTGCGTGCCTGTGTACAGGGTGTGCAGGTTGGCGATCAGGCCGAGGCGGCCGATCGGTCCCCAGCGGACGTATTCGATCAAGCCGTCACCGGGATCGGCGTGGGGCGCGATCATCATCTTCCCGCCGGTGAACTTGCTGTTGTTGAAGGTGAGGAAGAGGCACGGGCGGCGATCGTACTCGGGCTGGCCGTCGACGCGCAGCGGGAAAGGGCGGCGGTCGAGTCGCGCCAGACATATGAACAGCGCCATCAAGTAGCCAAGCTCACCGTATCGCTGAAAACGCTCATGGCGAAGAAAAGCCACGTCGGCGGCAAACCCCACGCTCAGCAGGTTGATGTAGTAGAGCACGCCGCCCTTGTGGGTCATGCGCAGAACGTCGCAGTCGCGGCTGCGGCCTGCGAGCAGCGCCTCGGCCGCGTGCTCGGCGCCGCGGGTGCTGAAGTCGCGCAGGAAGGAATTGCCCGTGCCCAGCGGCAGGAATGCTAGCTGAGGACGCTCGCCACCGAGTGCCTCCGGGAATAGGCCATTGACGATCTCGTAGGAGGTACCGTCGCCGCCGACAGCGAGAAATCGCCGGAAGCCGGCGCGGTAGGCGTCGCGGGCGAGTTGGATGCCGTCACCCGGGCCGCGCGTCTCCTGCGCTTCGATTGGAACTCCGGCTGCGCGCAGGCGTTCCAGCGCCGGGCCTGCGAGCTTGCCGCAGCGGCCTCCGCCTGCGGCCGGATTCACGATGGCGAAGAACGGCCGGCTCACAGCGTGGCCACCGCTGTCGCGCGCTCGGTCGAGGCACGAATCTGCTCCGCCAGTTCGATACGCTTGATCTTGAGCGATGCCGTGCGGGGGAAATCGCGGTCCCAGATCACGTAGCCGCGGATGCGCTTGAAGTCCGGCAGCCGCCGGTTGCGCTCCACCAGTTCGCGGCGCAGAGCTTCGTCGAATTCGCGACCGGGCTCCAGGCGCAGGACGATCACCAGCATCTCGCCGGTCATCGTGCTCCCGGGCCACAGGTAATTAGCCGCGAAAACGCAGAATTCCTTTACCGGCAGGCCTTCGAAGACGGTCTCGATGTCCTCGGGATAGATGTTCTTGCCGCCGGCAGTGACGATCATGTTCTTCTTGCGGCCGAAGAGTTGAAGGTGGCCGGTGGGGTCTATGCGGCCGAGGTCGCCGGTCATGAGCCAGCCGTCGACGATGGTCTCCGCCGTCATCTCGGAATCGTCGAGATAATGCGACATCACCGTCTTGCTGCGCACCGCCACCTCGCCGATGCCTTCGTCGCTCGGATCGACGATTCTTACCTCCATCCCCGGCAGCGGTCTGCCGACGGTGTCCGGACGAAACGGATTGAAATCGTTCAGGGTGACGGCGGTGCCGGCTTCGGTGAGCCCGTATCCGTTGGCGACCGGGATGCCGAGATCGTAGAAGAACTGCAGCGTTGCCGGTTCGGTGAAGGCGCCGCCCACAAAGAGCGCGCGCAACTCTCCGCCGAACGCCTGGTGGACTTGCTTCAGCAGAGCGCGGCTGATCTTGAGGTTCGGCCGCTTGCGGGTGAGCAGTTTGTTCAAGGCGATCAGCCGGTCGAGCAGCCAGCGGCGATGTGCCGGCAGCTCGGCGAAGCGCGCCCGCAGGCCGTTTTCCAGGTTCTTGAGCACCATCGGCACCAGGGACATGTAGGTGATCTTGTAACGTGGGAAGGCGTCGCGGACGTACTCCGGGCGGAGCGTGCGCAGGTGCACCACGGCGGCGCCGCAGGTGAACGGCCCGATAAAGCCGACCATGAAATCAATCGCGTGGTTGGTGGGCAAGATGCTCAGGTAGCGCACGCCGGGCCAGAATGGGTACAGCGCCGTCAGCGAGATGCACTGCTCGAGATAGTTTTCGTGCGTGAGCACGCATCCTTTGGGCCGGCCTCCGGTGCCGGACGAATACACGATGCACGCCGGATCCTGGCGCCGTCGCGGCACGAAGCGCGGTTCGCCATTCACCTTGAAGTCCTCCCAGCGCTTGGCGCCGGCAAGGTCCGTGCTGCTGGGAGCTTCGGTTGCGAGCACCGTTGGAACGCGGAGGTCATTGAATCCGGGGCTGGCCATGATGGCCCGCCAAAGGTGATGCTCGGTGACCAACACCTTGGCTTTCGAATGCGCCAGCAGTTCAAGATGCTCGCGCGCGGTCAGCTTGTAGTCGAGCGGGACCAGCACGCCGCCGCAATAGAAGATAGCGTAAGCGGAGATGAGCCACTTCGACTGATTGGTCATGATGATGGCAGCGCGGTCGCCTTCGCCGAAACCCGAGTCCTGGAGGGCGCGCGCCAGCGGCAGCGCCATCTGCTTGAAGTCGTTGTAGGTGAGCCGGCAGTTCTCGCGGTCACGGTCGGCCTCGATCAGGCACACTTCGTCCGGCCAGCGCTCGAGCGCATCGCGCAGCGCCGCTCCCAGCGACTCGTATTGACTCAGGTCGAGCAATTGAATTCAGCGCGCAATCGGCTCATCGGGAGATCGGGTCATCGGGTGATTGCGCCAGACCCTGGGATTTTCCGATCACCCGATCACCCGATGGCCAAATGACCCGATCACAGTCTCGACTGGATTCTCTCGGCTAGCGCGCGGAAGCTGGTCACGCCCTGCATCTCATAGTCGGGCAGCTCGACCCGGAAGTGGTTTTCGAGACGCGTGAGCAACTCGAGGGCCTGCAAGCTGTCGATCTTTAGCTTCTCGAAGAAGTCGTCGTCGGGCGAGAGCCTCTCTCGCGCCACCTTGAAGTGCGTGGCCGCGAGCTTCAGGATCTCATCGGTGGTCTGGTCCAGCGTGGGCATGGGTGTTCTCTTGTTTCAATTTAGCAAACACATTCACGGCAGATACGGCTGCCGGTCCGTGCTCTCGACGAACCTCCGCAAGGCCTCCTCGACGGCGGGCCGGGCGAACAGGGTGCAGAAGATCTCGATCTCGCGGCGCAGTTCGTTATACGGAACCGGCTTGATGAACTGCTTGGCGGTAACGCGGGTGTGCCGGTCGAACTTCCCGATTTGCGCGGCGGTGGCGCGCGCCACCCGCAGGGCTTCGGCTTCCGCCGCTACCTGGCTGACCAGCCCGATGGCCTGCGCTTTCTGCACGTTGAAACTGCGTCCAGTGAGCAGCAGGTCGCGGACCACGGCATTGCCGAGGTCGCGCTTCAGGCGCGGAATCCCGCCGAAACCGGGGATCAGGCCGAGGCGCAGCTCGGGAAAGCAGAAGCGCGCCATTTTGTCGGCGATGATGAGGTCACAGGCCAGCGCCAACTCGAAACCGCCGCCGAAGCAGACGCCGTGCACGGCGGCGATAGTGGTGAGCGGCGAGGCGTCGATGATGTTCAACACGCGATGAATGCGCTCGAGGGACTGGCGGACCCCGGCCACGCGCTCGTCCATCGGCAGATCGCGGCCGCGAGTGTAGAGTTCGCGCAGGTCCGCGCCCGCCGAGAATCCCTGCGGCAGCCTGCTGTAGATGATCAGCGCACTGGCGCGCCCAGTGGCCGTCTCCAGATCCTCTGTGAACTTCTCCAGCTCGTCGAGAGTCAGGGATCCGATCTCGTTGAGCGGCTCGCGGTGCAGCGCCAGCTCGACGACACCCTCGGTCATCTCCCAGGAAAGAGCTTGGCCACAGTGTTTCTTCATGCCGGTTTCGCCGATTCCGCCATGCCGTCTGGCGCATACATCTCGTCGATCGCGGAACGGAAGCGCGCGGCGATGGCATCCCGCTTCAGCTTGCCGTTGGCGGTGAGCAACCCATTCTCCACACTGAGCGGTTCGACCGATAGGTGGAACGCGCGGACACGCTTGTAGTGCGGCAAGTCCAGATTGAATTGCGCCAGTACCGGGCCAACGTCGGTGCGTGCGCAGTTGCCGGTGATGATGCCCGCGAGGAAGCTGCACCCGTTGCCGACAAGCACGACTTGCTGCGCGCCGGGCAAGCGGCGCAGGAGTTCGTCCTCCAACGGCTCCGGGGCGATGTTGTGGCCGGAATTCAGGATGATCAGGTTCTTGATGCGACCGATGACCCGCCAATTGCCGCCGGCGTCCACTTCGCCCTGATCGCCGGTATGGAACCATCCGCCGCGCAGGACCTTCGCCGTCTCCTGCGGGCGGTTCCAGTAGCCGGAGAAGACGTTGGGCCCGCGCACCAGGATCTCTTCGTTTTCGCCGACGCGCATCTCGATCCCGGGGATCGCCGGGCCGACCTTGCCGGGCTCGGCGTAGCGTGGGTCGTCCATGGTGCAGATGGCGGTGGTCTCGGTGAGCCCGTAAACTTGCAGCACCGGGATGCGCAGCATGTTGAAGAAGAGCTGCGTTTCCAAGGCCAGCGGCGCCGAGCCACAGATCAGCGCCTTCAGGTTTGGACCGATGCTCGCCCGAATCTTGGGGAACACCAGCGCACCCGCGAGCATGAGCCAGAACACCTCGCGAATCCCCGATTTCCCGGCGTGGCCGCCAAGGTACGCCTTCGTCGCGTTCTCGAAAATCATCTGCGCGACTCCCCCGCGTTTCCTGATCTGATCGCAGATGCCCGCGCGCACGCGCTCGAGCAGCGTGGGGACGTTCAAGAAATAATTTGGAGCGGCGAGCTCGAGGTCCTGCCGGATGCGGTCGAGGTCGAGGTTAATGGTGAGGACAGCATTACGCGACAGGGAGCTCAGCAGCAAGATCCAGGAGCCGGCGAAACAAAATGGCAGGTAGTGGAAGACGCGGTCGGGTTGCGTCCTTTCGCCCATCAGCAGATCGAGCCGTTCGCTGGTGCAGCGCAGCATGTGGTTGAGGTTGCCGACGTTGAGCACCACCCCCTTGGGCTCGCCGGAGGTTCCGGAGGTGTAGATGATCGTGACCGGGTCGGAATCGGCGAGCGGGATGGGTGTGCGCTCATCGTCCGCTACGCCCGAGCCGCGCACGAAAATTTCTTCCACCAGGACGGCGCCCGGCATCTGGGGCCAGACCTGGGCCACACTATCGCGTAGCGCCGCATCACCGCACACCACCAGTGACGGCGTGCAGTCCTTCATCATTCCCACGAGTTCCTTCGGCGCCTGGCGCGAGTAGAGTGGCACGACAATGATGCCTTCGGCCATCGCGGCCAGGTCCACGGCGGCCCAGCGCACATCGTTGGCAGCCAGCAGCGCGCAGCGGCCGCCCTTCTTGAGGCCGGCGCCCAGCAGAAAATTCCTGGCGGCGTGCACCAGTCCCAGCACCTGGCGGCCGCTGCTCGAAAGCAGCTTGCCTTGATCGACCTGCTGCAGCACAGGGCGATCGGTGCTGTGGCGCAGGCGGTCGAAGATGTTCTCGAGGAAGTTCACGCGGCCCGGGCCTCGGCCAGCCGGAGCAGCGTGGGGCTGAGCGGCGGCAGGTAGTCTTCCCAGCTCAGTGCGCCCGTCCGCAGGGGGAAATCGGGATAGCGCTGCTGTACGTTCTCTTCGAGGTACACGCCCATGCGCGCCATGGTCTTCAGGTTAGTCAGCACGGTGCGGGCGATGGCGTCGCGAATGGCCTCGCGCTCCGCGCACAGCTTTTCCATGATGTCGATGAGCTTGGGCTCGAGTTCGGGATCGTCCACTTCCACCAGCAGATGATCGTGGCCGCGCTCGTGCATGAGGTTGCGGATGCGCTCGTCCATGGTTACCCCGGCCGAGGGAACCAGCCCCGGCATCGAGGTCACGATGCCGTGATAGCGTGAAGAAACCATCATGTGCCCCGCGCGCAGGATGCTCACGAGCTGGTACATGTCGTAGACGTCGGAGGTGAGCACGGGAGCGTTTCCCAGCCGCTCGGAGATGCGCTCGCAGGCGTCGCGGTCCAGTTGCTCGGTCGCCACCAGGACGGGGAAGATTTTGTGCCGATTGGCGAAGGCCGCGACCGCGTTGCCGAGCGCAGTCAGGTAGCGCGTGTACGCGGCGTCCACGCCCGGACCGGAGTTATGGAAGTACACGGTGCGGTAATGGCTCGACTTGTAAGCGCCGGTGGTGACGCGCAGCAGATATTTCGCCACCGACGCCTTTACCGGCCACCAGAAGGGGTTGATGGGGCAGATGAACAGCACGGTCCGGGCGCCGTCCCAGCCCAGGGCGCGCAGCGCTTTCTGGCCGTAATCAGGGCCGAGCGGCTCGAAGGTCCAGGCGGTATCGGTTCCGAGTTCGGTGGGCACCGCCAGTTCGGTGAGCAGAGTGCGCGATTCCGTGTTGCGCGTGATGATCAGCGAGTCGCCGCAATAGCGCCGGCACATGGATTGGAGTAGGTGGTCCATCTCGCCCGCTTCGGCGCCATAGCCGACGGAGAGCTTGTTCTGCGCGGCGGCGATGCCCAGCGAGCCGATCATCATCGTGGTCAGAGCATTGGCAAATTTGCTCTTGAACATCGAGCCTTCGCATGCCACCACTCCATGTTGCTGGCGAACTTCGCGGTAAAGGAACGGCGGGAAGATGTCCGGCAGGTGGACCTGGCGCGCGTCGCCGAAGTAGCCGCGGGTGCGGTCGAGGTTCTGAGTCATCACGCTGAGCGCGACGTTATCCGGACCCAGCACGCGGCGCACCTGGCGCAGCATCTCTTCCACGCGCACGTCCGAGCCAGTGTTGCGCGTCCCGTTGTATCCGGCGAAGAGCAACCGGAGTTTCTCGCCCGGACGCCAGGGCGCACCGCTGCCGAACATCCATTGCAGCCGGGAGATCTCGATCAGGCTGCTGACCCAGGCTTCCAGGACAAAATCCATCATGTCAGCGATCCTCCTGCGGGGTTTCCAGCGAACTCGACTTTGGTCTCCTGGAGCAGTGTGGCCGTGGGCCACTCCTGGTAGCGATAGGTGAAGTGGTTCTCGGTGGAAAACTTCAGCAGCGGATAGCTGTACTGGGAGAACGGCGCGGGCGCGGCGCCCAGCTCGCCGACCACGCGGCTGTTGTCGAAGACGGTGTTCCACACCAGGTAGGGCACAAATACTTTCATCAGCGACGCCGCGCGACCGAGCGCGCCTTTGCGGTTCGAAACCCAGTTCACCGCCGCAGTGAACGGTTTCTCCAGAGTGGGCACGAACAATGGAGCACGTTTCCCTCGCGCACGATTCAGTGCCGCGGTCAGTTCGCGATAGGTCTGCGACTCGGTGCCCGAGGAAAGATGATAGATCTCATGATCCGGCTGGCGCTTCTGGTGCAGCGACACTACGGCGTGGGCAACATAGTCTACCGGGACGATGTCCACCTTATCGTGCGGGCGGAACGGCAGAACCGGCAAGCCGGCGAGGAAGACGAAGGCGCGCACCATGTCGAACTGCGTGGTCTCGGCGTGGCGACTGTCGCCCAGCACGATGCTAGGACGGAATATGGTGCGTGGCACATCCGGCAGCAGCTCGCGGATCATGTGCTCACAAAACTTCTTCGTGCGCGCGTAAGGATCATAGTCCGAGCGGTCCCACTGGATGGCCTCGTCCTCGCGAACCACTTCGTTCGAGCGCTGCCCGGCCACGGCGACGGTGGAAACATGGCTGAAGCGGCGCAGGCCGTGGTGGTCGCGCGCGGCCGCCGCCAGCTTGATCACCTCCAGCGTCCCGCGCAGGTTGACGTTCAGGCAAGCTTTCTCGGACTTGCGGTTGAGCGAGGCGGCGCAGTGGATGACCGCGTCGGTGGTTTGCACCAGACGCGAGTAGTCGTCCGGCGACAGCCCGAATCGTGCGTCAGTCAGGTCGCCGCGAAAAATGCTGATCCGCGTCCGCAGGTACTCGTGGAATCGCGGAAAGGGAAAGTGGAGCTGCAACGACTTCCACAACCGCACCTCGGCCTCGTGTTCATCCTTCGCGCGGACGAGCAGGTTCAGCCGGTCGCTGTGCCCCTCCAGCATTCCCGCGGCCACATGCGCGCCGATGTATCCGGTCGAACCGGTCAGGAAGATGGCCACGTTACTCCCGTATCGATGGTGGCGCCGCCGTGCACGCCTGGTCCTTGGACGAGCTTGGGTCCGAGCAGGCGAAAACGGTGACGCGACTCGTATTCCACCGCGCGTCCTTCGATCAAGGGGTAGGTCCACTTGCGCAGCGCCGGAATGTGGACGTCGACCCAGAACTCGTACCAGTCGAGGGATCGCGGGGCATAACCGAAATCGGCTGCTTCTTCGGGCGGAAGTGCAGCCGAAAGCAACTCGGCGTTCTCGCCCTCGAACACGTGCTCGTTGCGCAGGATGAAGGGCTCGAAGAGCTCGATCAGCTTCTCGAGCTTTTCCAGGTTGCGCTCGGCGCGCGCCAGCACCGGTTGCTTCAGCGCAACCGGCGACATGATCCGCTGGATGGCCTTGATGATCGCCTTCTGCCCCGGCGCGGAGAAGCGCACGTAACGCTCCTTGGAGACCGGGATCGTGTCGAAGCGCAGCCGCAACCAGCATTCGAGGCCCTCCTGCGCGCGATAGTACTTGCGGTGCGCCAGGCCGGTGAGTTCGATGGAGCGCCGCATATTGCAGGGATTCGCCACCGACGTTGCGAGCTGATAGAGCGGCTGGTGGCAGCGCTCGACCAGGGCCGCCGCGATCAGCGTCATCCCGCGCGTTACCGTATCCACCGGGATCAGGTCCAGGCACTTGCGCTCGTTCGTGGGAAGCTGGCGGAAAAAGGTTCCCAGCAGGTAGGAGAGCGCCGCGGAGGTATTGATGCCCTCGTTCCAGCCGCGGAACGGCTTCTCGACCGAGGATTCGACAATGGACGGCCTCACCACGGTGATGGGCAGTCCGGCGCCGTGCTTGGCGATCAGCGATTCCGCCACGCTCTTGGTGAAGGTGTACGTGTTGGGCCAGCCGAGTTCGTGAGCGCGTTGCGTTCCGGCCTCAGTGAGCGCGTTGCGCACCCAGCGGATGCGGTTCTTGCGGATCTGGTTCTCGAGCGCCGCGCCATGCAGGTCTTTGGCGGCGGTGGCCTTATCCAGCGCCTGCTGCCGGAGTTGCTCGGTGACCTCCGGGGTCTCGGCGCGGGCTTCGCTCTCGGCGATCAACTGCCGCAGCGAGCGCACTTCGCTCTCGGCATCCCAGCCGGGAATGCGCCGTGGCGTGTAGTTGGGCGCGAGGATCTCTGGGACACGTCCGTCCACGAAGCCGACCACGTAGCACGTCGAGAGGTGCAGCAGAGCGGCGTGGTCCGATCGGCGGAGGAACTCGATCAGGTGGAGGATTGAATCCACGTTGCCCGCGATGGCGTCGCGCAGATCGGGATTGAAGTCGGTGAGCCCCGAGCTGTTGATTACCACATCCAGCGTGTGCGCCAGCCGCTCGCGGACCGCCGGCTCCATGCCGAGCCCCGGCTGGCTGACGTCGCCTTCGATCACTTCGACCCGCTCACGCATGAACTCGGCCAAACGCTCGCCGTAACGGCGGTACAGCGGCTCGAAGACGGGCGATTCCTCAACGATCTTTTCGAAGCGCTCGAGGCCGGAGGTCGTGCGCTGTGGCCGCACCAGGAGATAGATCTTGGCGATCTCGGGCAGGTCGATCAGCAGATTCGCCAGCCAGACCTTTCCGATGAAGCCGGTCACGCCGATGAGCAGCAGGTGCTTGCCGGTGAGCGACTGCCGCACCGAAAGCCGGCGCACGGTTTTGGCGGGGTCGAAGTTTAGCGCAGGGCGGACCCTGGCCGGTGCGGGGCGCCGGGCCGGAGTGACGGCGGAAACGAGGACGTCCGGGCCAGCGAAGTCGAGATCACGGCAGAGGCGCTCCAGCGGAACCTGCCCGTTGGGGCTCAGGCCGGTGATGCGCGCCAGCGCGCCCCGCGGGCGGATCACGGGATCCAGCAGACGGCCCGTCGCGATGCCGTCGCGGAACTCCAGACGATTGGCGAGCAAGTAGCGCACGCCCAGATGCTCTGCTAGCGGGCGCATTACATGGTCCAATCCTTGGCTCACGAGCACCACCTCAGCGCCGCTCTCCAACAGTTCGTTCAATTGAGCTACGCCATGCGGCTTGAGCTCCGGTTTGAGACGATACTGGAAGTACTCGGCCCCGAGCAGGTCGAGGCGGTCGCGGCTGATGCCGCGCAGGACCGTGTGCAGCACCCGAGTAGCCGCGCGCCGGTGGGTCAGGTACAACACCGGCCGGGCCAACGCCATCAGGGCCATGGTGCCGCGCCGCAGCCATCTCTCCAGGAAGGTTTGGGCATTCCAGGTAAAAAACGCCGCCGGACGCACCGCGGTGAGGTTCAGGAGGCTGCCCTCAACCCGCCAGAAGACATACGGACGGGCCGCCCTTGAAGCTGGCTGCGCGGGATTGTGCTGGGACGGGTTCAATATAAGGAACTCAGACGGCACGGCTAAAGCCGCGCCACCTTGAAACCTGCAAGTGCCGCATTTTACTCGCTAAAAAGGCCGCCGGATAGACCGGCGGCCTCGACAAAACCGTTGCTTGCCTTGATGCTCTAGTCGCCGAGGACTTCCTCTCCGACTCGCTCTTCCGGCTTTACCGGCTTGGGAGCGGCCAGCGAGTCGAGCGACACGAAGTTTTCCGCCGTAGGTTCTTTCAGCACCACCTTGCGGTAGAGCTTCATCATCTGCTCGTTGTCCACGTTCTTCTGCTTGGCGTCGCGCGCCCGTAGCTTCTCGTCGCGGGAGTTCTTGGCGATGCCCAGGCGGTCGAGGTCATCCTGTTCCTTCTCGGTGACCAGTTCCTGGTTGATCTTGAGCACCTTGCCGCTGGTGATCACCTCGGCCGAATCCATATTGACGCGCTTGCCGCCGGCAAAGATCTCGTGCCGGCCGTTTTCCTCGTACCACTTGGTGAGGGTGGCGGTCATGTGCATCTTCTCGATGATGTTCCGCCAGCCGATGCCGGTGTTGTAGGCGCAGAAAGAGATCTCGCCTTCCTGGGTGGCGTAGGGGATGATGCACTGCTCGGTGCGCCGGAAGTCGTAGTTGAACAGGTCTTGGAACCACATGCCGGCGATGAACAGGATGTTCCAGCGGTCCTTACGGCGGGACTCGATGTCCGCCAGGGTGCGATCAGCGCCCACCTTGCCATACTTGCCGGAACGCGCTTTCTTGCTGGCGCCGAAGCCCTTATCGAACTTCATCAGCAGGTCGAAGATGGTGAAATGAGTCGTGGTCTTGAAGGGATCGTAGTTGCGCATCACGGCCAGCGCCATGCCCAGCAGCGAGAGCCTGCGTCCGCGGGCGGCGTCGGTGACTTTCTGCACGTCCTTGGCAAGCCGGTCGGCGTTGAGGAACGCAGTGATCGGCGCGGCTTCCTTGGTTTCCTTGTCCACCATGATGCCCATGCCCACGCCACAATTGGGATGGCAGCCACAGCTCATTTGTCCCCACTGCGCTTCCGGGCCATGCGCCAGGTCTGCCCAGTCGGAGAATGTCGACATGAACGACAACGGGAACCAGTCGCGGGCAGGTTCGCCCAGGCCGGTCTGGTTCTTGACGTCGTGCGCGAGATGCGACAGCGTGTAGCGCTGTGCTTGCCGGCGTTCGTCGGTGATGGCCTCGTCGCGTCCGGTGAACGATACCGGCTGGAACGAGCAGAAGGAGATGATCTTAGGATTGTCGAGGCCAAACTTGACGATTTTGCCCACCTGCTCGTTGTTGATGCCGTTGACGATGGTAGTCACCGGCACCACGTCCACGCCCGCCTTGTAGAGGTTCTCGATGGCCTGCAGCTTGACGTCATACAGGTTGCCGACCTTGCGGTGCGCGTTGGCGGCGTTGCCGATCCCGTCGAATTGCAGATAGGCGTAGCGCAACCCGGCCTCGGCCGCCTGCTGGCAGAACTCGAAGCTCTTGGCAAATTCGATCCCGTTGGTGGCCGCCTGCACGCTGTTGTATCCCACCTTGCGCGAGTAGCGGACCGCATCCAGGAAGTAGGGCGAGAGCGTAGGCTCACCGCCGGAGAACTGCACTGAAAGCTGGCGACGCGGCTTGAGAGAGACGGCGTTGTCGAGCATCGTCTGAATCTCTTCCCACGTCAGTTCGTGGACGAACCCCACCTGGTTGGCGTCCATGAAGCAGGGATCGCACATCATGTTGCAGCGGTTGGTAAGGTCGATGGTCAGCACCGCGCCACGGCCCCACTTGACGGTGCTGGTGCCGTGGTGGTGCAGGTGCTTGTCGGCGTGGGCGACGATGTCGCGCCCGGGGAAGGTCTGCTCGAGGTGCCGGAAGAAATCCACGTCGATGGACATCACGTCCTCGAAGTGGCCGTGTTTGGGGCAATCCTTCACCATGAGGATCTTGCCGTCGCGCTCGATGATCTGCGCCTTGATCTCGCCCACCTTCTCGGCCATCAGGATATCCACCGGCAGTTTGCCGTCGAGAATCTGCTGGCGGATCTCCGGCACGCAGCGCGGGCACAAGGAGTCGGTTTGCCGAGGCCAGCCCAGCGGCGGCTTGGTCTTCTGCCAGGACTTCAGGATCGGCTTCTCCGACCACCCCGGGATAAACGAAGGATTAGGACTGATCCGGTTCAACCGCTCGTAAACCACCCACCCCACCTGTGCGGCAGAGGTCAGCAGCTTTTCCAAGTACTTCACCGGCTTGCGCATAACTTCTAGCTCCTCGTGGTTGCCCGCAGGGCACGAATATTTCCGGCGCCACCTCGCGGTCCTGCATCGGGCCGCTGCAAAGGCTTGGCCCCCATACTCACCCAATGTTAGTTAGATGATGTGTCTTAGCCCAACAGGGAAGCCCCGAAGTGGGTGAAATGGAGGTTTAGCGGCACGGTTTCGCATTATATGGGGCTAAACCATTGAAAACAACGGGGAACAATGCATTTTCCGGGCATTGTGGATTGCTTTTTGTGGTTCCCCCGTCAGTCGCGGCGACGGGGCGCCTCGGTCCCCATGATAACACCCGCCTCGCTGGTTCTGTAGAGGCGCAGCTCGCCACATCCCGCGGGGTGTGCTTCGAAATTGCCTTTTTCTTCGACCGGTACTAGCCTATTCACAAAGTGGGGTGGGGGTGGTGGGGACAGGTTTTCGCCGTTTCCCTGTCCATGGACTCGCCAAAGGAGAACGGCGTCAGGCGAGGTCACACCGCCCCGCGCCACACCACTGAATCGCAATTAGATCCCTCGCTGCGCTCGGGATTTCCCCTCGGCTTCGCTCGGGGCAGGCTTAGCGGGCTCCCGCTCCTCGCGCTGCGCGCGAGTCGCTCACGCCCGCTAAGCGCCTCAAGCCGCCGCCGACTCACGTTGCAGCCGGTCAATCTTTGCCGCCAGGATGAAGTCGCTTTCGGTGAGGCCGTCGATCTTGTGGGTCCAGATGGTGATCTCGACTTTACCCCACGCCAGGAAGATGTCGGGATGATGTCCCTGCTCCTCCGCCACCGCTCCCACGCGGTTGACGAAATCGAGCGCGCGCTGGAAATCGGGGAAAGCGAACGCTTTCTTTATGTGGTGCTCGTTGACCGCCTCCCAGCCCGGCACCTGTCTCCTGAGCGCATCCAGTTCAGCGCCTTTCAGTGGCGGGACGCCGCCGCGGCAGGGAACGCACTGCTTTTCGGCTAATTCGGCCATTCTCACACCTCGTTTCACGTTTCACGTTTCAGGTTTCGGACAGACGCTTCCGCCCAAGCGCGCAAAGAAGGGGGTACGAAACGATTCTACGCCCGGCCGACTTGCAAGCGCAGCATGCTGCCTCCTGCGGCAACGTGAAACTTGAAACGTCACCTGCGGGTCCTGTGTATGATGGGCGCGCATGACCGAGCTTCTGGAGAGCTACCGCCGGCGTCCGATTCGCTTCGTCGAGTTATGGGAGGAGGGAGACTGGCGAATCAAGGTGTATGGCATCACCCTGGCGGGAGGTTCGCTCAACCCGGAGTTGCTGGCCGCGGCCAAGGAGGCGGCCCTGCGCTGGTTGCGACAACCCTTGGCTCCCGGCCGCCGCCACTACGGCGTGGGATTCTTGGGGGTGCACGAGGGACCGGGGGCAAACTTCGTCTCCCTCGACTGGTGGGCCGACGACAACGAACTCTATCACCAGGTTTACCTCTCGCCCGCTGACGATCCCCGCCATCTGCAATACGTGACCCCTACCGGACTGGCTTCCACGGTCTGGGACTTACGGGTGTTATGTTTCGAACGACAAGCGTGGGTGGATACAGTACTCGCCAATCCCGCAGGCGCGGACTTCACCGGCTATCTGAAACGCCGGCTGCATGAGGACGTGTAGGGAGCGGGCCGCGACACACTCGCCTGCAGTCCTGCGACGCCGGATTTAGGAGCGGGGAGACTGTCGTCGCGCGTGGATGCTAATTCCCAGCAGCGCCACCAGCGAAATCAGCGTGTAGGTGGTGGCAAAAATCAGTTGCGGAGGCGGGATCGCACCCCAATCCTGGCCCGCGGCTCGGTGGAACTCCCGCAGGGCGCCGACGACCAGGGCGGCGACTACGGAGAATGCGCTCAGTGCCAGCATCAACTGCAGCACGCGAAGAAACTTCCCGCGCCACCGCTCCAGGTCTGCGAGAACGAAGAAAAGCAGCCCGGCTGCGGCCAGCAGCAGGGCGCCCCGCGGATCAGGCAGAATGCCAACCCCGTGGCCCATCACATTGCTGGCCAGCAACAACGCGGTGCCGAGAGAGAGTGAGATCAAACCGGTGCGCTCAGGGATGCTGATCATGGTGAGAGTTTGCAGCGGTGCGGGGAAAGCGTCAAATTACAGCAGTAACCCACAGCCATTGGCCGGACGGACATAGAGCGGCGCCGAGCCCAGAACGCGCAACGCCTACTCGGAGATGCTTCGCTAATCCTGGCTATCCACCAGTTCCGGCTCGCCCACGTGCAATTCCTCCACCGTGGTTTTCTTCTTGCGGCGGAAGCGTCCCAGCCAGTGCTGCAGCCCTTCCATGTAGGTGTAGAAAACAGGAGTGATGTAGAGGGTGAGCAACTGCGAAACGATCAGCCCGCCCACCACCGCCAGTCCCAGCGGACGCCGCGCCTCGGCGCCGGCGCCAAAACCGAGCGCGATCGGCAAGGTGCCCATCAGCGCGGCCATGGTAGTCATCATGATGGGACGGAAGCGGATGATGGCGCCTTCGTAGATGGCGTCGCCCGGGCTCTTGCCTTCCTTGCGTTGCGCCTCCAGCGCGAAATCGATCATCATGATGGCGTTCTTCTTCACGATGCCCACCAGCATGATCAGCCCCACGAAGCCGTAGAGGTTCAGGTCGGTGACCCGCCACTCCAGCGGCCAGAAGGGCTGGCGAAAAATCCACAGTGTGAGCAGCGCGCCGAATCCCGCCGCGGGCAGGCCGGAAAGAATCGTGATGGGGTGGATGAAGCTCTCGTACAGAATGCCCAGCACGATGTAGATCACCAGGATGGCCATGATGAGCAACACACCCAGGCCGCGGAATGACGACTGGAACGCCTGCGCCGTTCCCTGAAAGCTGGTGGTGATGGTGGAAGGCAGCATCTGCCGGGCGATCTTGTCCACCGAATCAACCGCCTGGCCCAGTGCCACGCCCGGCGCCAGGTTGAACGAGATGGTCACTGCCGGCAACTGGCCGAGGTGATTGATGGTCATCGGTCCCAGGTTCCGGGTCAGCGTGGCCACGGTGTTGAGCGGTACCAGATTGCCCTTGCTGGAACGGATGTAGAGCAGGGAGAGCGCGGTGGGATCGAGCTGGTACTCCGGCAGCAGCTCCATGATCACGCGGTATTCGTTGTTGGGCGCATAGATGGTGGAGATCTGGCGCATGCCATAGGCGGTGTAGAGCGCGTCCTCCACCTGCTGCGCGGTCACGCCCAGGGTGGCCGCCTTGTCGCGATCGATCTCCACGTTTACCTGCGGATTGGCGATCTGCAGGTCGCTGGTGACGTCTTGCAGTTCTTTCAGACCCTTGAGCCTGGTCTCCAGTTGCGGCGCGTACTTGTAGAGCTCTCCGGTGTCCGGGCTTTGCAGCGTGAATTGGTAGAGCGATTTCGTGAGCTGGCCGCCGATGCGGATGGGAGGCAGGTTCTGCATGAAGGCCCGCAGGCCGGGCACGACCGCCAGCTTGGGACGCAACCGCTGGATGACCTCGTCCACGTGCGGGCGCGTATTGCGTGGCTTCAAGCGCATGAAGATGCGGCCGGTGTTCAGGGTGGCGTTGGGCCCGCTGGCGCCCACGCTGGACATGATGTTGTCCACATAGGGACTGCTCATCACGATCTTGGCCAGCTCTGCCTGGTGCGCCTTCATGGACTCGAACGAGATGCCCTGCTGCGCCTCGGTGAACATGAAGACCGAGCCGGTGTCCTCGCTGGGCAGGAAGCCGCTGGGGATCACCGTGAAGAGATAGCCGGTGCCGGCGACCAGCGCGAGCAGCACCATCATGGTGGCCAGTCGGTGGCGCAGTACCGGCTTCAGCGTGCGCACATAGAGCCCGAGCATGGCGTCAAAACCCTGCTCGGAAAGCCGGTATAAACGCCCGTGATGTTGCTCTCTGGGCGGCCGCAGGAAGCGGCTGCACAACATGGGCGTCAAGGTCAGCGAAACCACGCCGGAAACCAGGATGGCGGCGCCGATGGTCACGGCGAATTCATGCAGCAGCCGTCCCAGGATCCCGCCCATGAACAGCACCGGCAGGAAGACCGCCGCCAGCGACAGGGTCATGGACAGGATAGTGAAGCTGATCTCCCGCGATCCCGTCAGCGCCGCCTGCAGCACGCCTTCGCCGCCTTCCATGTGGCGCACAATGTTTTCCAGCATCACGATGGCGTCGTCGACCACGAAGCCGACGGAGAGCGTCAGCGCCATCAGCGACAGGTTGTCTAGGCTGTAGCCGAGCAGGTACATCACCGCGAACGTGCCCACGATGGACATGGGCAGCGCCAGGCTGGGGATGATGGTGGCCGAGACGTTCCGCAGGAACAGGAAGATCACCATGATGACCAGGCCAATGGTCAGCAGCAGGGTGAACTTCACGTCGTTGACGGAATCGCGGATCGTGTCCGAGCGGTCATAGAGGATGGCCAAGTCGACCGAGGCGGGCATCTGCCGGCGAAACGTCGGCAGCAGCGCCTTGATCGAGTTCACCACCTCGACGGTGTTGGTGCCGGGCTGGCGCTGGATAGCCAGCACGATGGCCCGGGTGTCGTTGTACCAGCTCGCCAGCTTATCGTTCTCCGTGCTGTCGATGGCGGTGCCGATCTGCTCGATGCGTACCGGTGAGCCGTTGCGGTAAGCCACGATCAACGGCCGGTAGGCGGCAGCGTTCATGAGCTGCCCATTCGCCTGCACGGCAAACGCCTGGTGCTGGCCGTAGAGCGTGCCCGTGGGCAGGTTCACGTTGCCCTTTTCGACGGCGGCCTCCACCTCGTCGATACCGAGCTGGCGGTAGGCGAGCGCACGAGGGTCGAGCTGCACGTGCACGGCGTACTTCTGCGATCCGTACACCTGCACCTGGGCCACGCCGCTGACCATGGAGATGCGCTGTGCCATCAGCGTCTCGGCGTACTCATCCACGTCGGAGAGCCGCAGCGTGGGAGAGCTCAGCGCCAGATACAGGATCGGCTGGTCGGCCGGGTTCACCTTCTGATACGAGGGCGGCGCCGGCATGTTCTGCGGCAAATCGTGGGCCGCCTTGGAGATCATCGACTGCACGTCCTGGGCAGCGGCGTCGATGTTGCGGTCGAGCGCGAACTGCAAGGTGATGCTGCTGGCGCCCTGCGCGCTGACCGAGGTCATGTTGTCGACGCCAGCGATGGTCGAGAACTGCTTTTCGAGAGGCAGTGCCACCGCCGAGGCCATGGTGTCGGGCGTCGCGCCGGGCAGGGTGGCGCTGACCAGGATGGTGGGGAAGTCCACGTTGGGCAGGTCGCTGACCGGCAGCAGACGATAGCCCATGATGCCGAAAAGCAGGATGGCAGCCATGACCAGCGTGGTCATGACCGGCCGCTTGATGAAGAGTTCAGCCAGGTTCATGGCTTGGTTTCCTGCGCCTGCATGCCGGCGTTCTTGATCTCGACCTTGGTTCCGCGCACGAGGCGTATCTGTCCGTCGGTCACTACCTTCTCCCCGGCGCTCAGGCCCGACTCGATCACCGCCTGGTTGTCGATGTTGCGCTCCACCTTCACCGGCCGCGGCTCGGCCGTCAGGTCCGGCTTCACCACGAATACGTACGACCCTTCTTGTCCCGTCTGGATGGCTTGCGTCGGCACCACGATGGCGTTCGGCTCCTCGGTCAGGGTCAGCGCCACGTTGACGTACTGCCCCGGCCACAGGCGCCGCTCAGTGTTCGCAAACGTGCCCTTCAGCTTGATGGTCCCGCTGTTGAGGTCCACGTTATTGTCCACGAAGGTGAGCGTCCCTGTTTCGGGGCGCTCTTCCTGGCCCTGGATGATGGCGGTCACCTTCAGCTTGCCCCCGGCCATGTGCTGCTTGATCTCCGGCAGCGCCTGCTGCGGCACGGCAAACTCCACGTAAATGGGATTGACCTGGTTGATGGTCACCATGGGGTCGTCGGGATTCGCCTTCACCACGTTCCCCTGGTGCAGCATCACGCTACCGGTGCGGCCGTCCAAGGGAGAGTAAATTTTCGTGTAGACCAATTGCACACGCGCATATTCCACCTGCGCGAGGTCGGCTTTCACCGTAGCCACCATGGCCTCGTGGTTGGTCTGGATCTGCTCGGCCTGTTCTTTGGCCACTACCCCGGCTTCCACCAGCTTCGTATAGCGGTGAGCCTCAACTTCGGCGTTCTTCGCCTTGGCCTCGTCCTGCGCCAGGTTGGCTTGGGCGCGCAGCAGGTCGGCCTCAAAGGGCCGCGGGTCGAGCGTGAACAGCAGTTGTCCCTTCTTGACGTCCTGGCCCTCGGTGAAATGCACGCCCACGATCTCGCCCGTGATCTGTGGCTTCACCCCCACCGTCGTGTACGGATCAACGTTGCCGATCACGCGCACCTGCACGGGAACGGTCTTCTGAACCACATCGGCGATGGTAACGGGCACGCGCGCTTCCACTGCCTGCTGCTTCTTCTGGCTGCATCCGGAGAACAGAAGTCCGGTGGCCAGCGCGGCGGCAAGGGCCGCGTTTCCGCACGCGCCTGTGGGTTTCCTATGAAAGCCGAGGATCATTAGCTACGCCTTGAGCTGCGATTATTTTGCCTTACGCCGGGGATTCTGGCCTTCACGGATTGCCATCCCGCCCAGCCAGATGTCGGTCAGTGTTTCGCTTACCTCTTTGACGTCAAACTCCTGATAACGTTTGGCGCCGTAAATCTCCTGGATCAGGGAGTGGTACACGATCATGCCGACGAACCCCCTGGCCGCCAGCAGCGGGTTGACCGCGCGAAACGCTCCTTGCTCGATTCGCTCCCGGATATATCCCGCGATGAGTTCGTAGTATGCCACCACGTGGGTCTGGAAGAAACGCTGTGAGCGGCGCTGGTTCTCCAGCGCGCTGAACAGCAGCAACCGGCTCAGGCTGCCGTCCTTGGCGCGACCAACGAGAATGTCTTCTGCGATGCTGGCAAAGACCTCGCGGTC
>Ga0181521_10001341_pt1 | contig 30665 bp, 23 predicted proteins | sample PEATcosm2014_Bin_32_FD_119764 | JGI IMG/M metagenome (GOLD analysis project Ga0181521, IMG submission 119764) | Peatland microbial communities from MTU Mesocosm Facility, Houghton, MI, USA - PEATcosm2014_Bin02_60_metaG | ecosystem: Environmental > Terrestrial > Soil > Wetlands > Peat | place...
ATGGCAATGGCAGTGCGCCGCGAAAAATCCGCCGCGATGCCGCCAGAACCAGGGCCAGATTTGTTCCCGGTCGGTCTGCGGCAGCTTCAAACCCTCGAGCGCGGCGCGGGTGAAGAATTGAAAGCGGCCTTCGGCGTGGTGGGGCGGCAAGGTTTTCAGACGCGGCTTCACCTCGAACAAAAACATCAGCCAGTGCGTCCGGCTTTGGAAGCCGTGTTCGCTGACGAGGCCGGTCAGATGCAAATCTTCGGGGCGCAGCGACAGGCCGGTTTCTTCGTGCGCCTCGCGGCAGGCGCAGGCGTAGGGCGATTCGCCGATGTCCAATTTCAATTTCCCGCCGCACGGGCTCCACAAGCCGCGGTTCGGCTCCTGCGCGCGTTCGAGCAACAGCACTTCGTCGCGCTCGTTGAAGCAGTACAGCAGCGTGGCGACTTTGTAGGGCAAAACCATATTATTTTAGCTGGCTGGTGGATTTCGCGATTTCAATCAGGAACAACCTGCGGATGACGTCATAACCGCGTTCGTTGGGATCCTCGAGATTCACGAAATACCAGTAATGCGGATCCTTCCAATCGTAATATTTCGTCCAAAATTGCGCACAATGGATGCCGTGACCGAGAAAGGCGTCGTGTAAATTCACCAGTTGGACGTTGGTATGGGTGTTGGCGCACTTCCTAATAATTTCGTTGTAGTCGCTCAAAATTTTCAGGCCATCCGGCCAGTCGGGAAGACTGGTGTGTTTGATGTCGCCAGCACCATCGGTTGGATCATAGATATTCGCCAGAAAAATCCGGCAACCACCCGGAAATCGTGCCGTGATTTCACTGATCATCGCATCAAGACGGAGGTCAAAATTCTCAATCCATGGTTTTGCCTGTTCCAGGCTCGCTCCATACATGGCTTGATCCCGTGGCGGGGTTCGTCCGTAATTATGAATGAGATCGTTGCCGCCGGTTGTCAGGACGACGATTCCAACAACATTGGAGCCGGCCGTGGCCAGATGAGGCAATTCCCTTTCCACGTGCTCCAATGAAGTGCTGCCGGAGATGGCGAGATTCGTGAATCGCAGTTTTGGTATTACTGTATTAAGACAAATTCCGTTCATGTCGGCAAATTCATCGGGTGGGTTTGTGACCAGCCGGTCAAAATAGGAATATCCTTTTCGTGCGCCGAATCCGGCGGTCACACTGTCCCCGATACCAACCAAAAGGACCGGCTGTTCCGTCCACGGTTTGGAAAACAGGTCGTGTGGGACGGTGGGGCCTGCCGGACCATGCCCGACCGGGTGGACAAAACGAACCGACAGGTAAAAAAGCGCGGCCCCAACCAGAACAATACCGACCGCCAGAATCGCAAGCAGACGTTTTGATTTGACGGACATTGTTCCTTGATTGAAAAACCTAAACGCATCTGAAGCAAGCGGATTAAAGGGCGCAACTCGACACAACCCCCAACGATGGTAGGGCAAACCTGCCGGTTTGCCCCAAACTCACCGCCAGCAAGCGCAACGATGCTGGCGGAACCATGGGGCTGCGCACCACGCACGCGAGAACATCGCTCCGCTCGTTCTGGTGGAAGTTTGGGCGGTGCGGCAGCGCCCGCCCTACCTTGGTGGTGGTGTCAAGTTGCGGGATTAAACCGTTGTGCACATTTCCATTGCGACCCGGCTTAAAAACATTAGGATTATACTTTCCGCCCCGAAAGCTTTCGGGGTGAAGACAAAAATTCATGAAAAGTTACAACATTGCAGTCATCGGCGGCGACGGCACGGGGCCGGAAGTGGCCCGCGAAGCCCTCAAGGTGTCCGAGGCCGCCGCCCAAAAGTTCGGTTTCAAGATCAACTGGCATCCTTACGATTTCGGCGGCGAACGCTATCTGAAGACGGGCGAGGCGCTGCCCGACAACGCGGTGAACGAGTTGCGCCAGTTCAAGGCGATTTTCCTCGGCGCGGTCGGCCATCCGCAGGTCAAGCCGGGCATTCTCGAAAAGGGCATTCTGCTCCGCCTCCGTTTCGAGCTGGAGCAATACATCAATTTGCGTCCCGTGAAACTTTACCGCGCCGCCGATTGCCCGTTGAAGGACAAGGGACCGGAACACGTTGATTTCGTCGTCGTGCGCGAAAACAACGAAGGTCTTTACACCGGCTCGGGCGGCTTTGTGTTCAAGGGCACGCCGCATGAAGTCGCGATTCAGGAGTCGGTGAACACGCGGCGCGGCGTCGAGCGGTGTTTGAAATACGCCTTTGACCTCGCGAAGAAACGCCGTGGCGGCAAGCCGTGGAAAGGTCTCAAAACGGAGGACATCTTGGCGGGCAAAACCGCGCAACTCACCCTCTGCGGCAAGACGAACGTGCTCACGTTCGCATTCGATTTGTGGGAACGCGCGTTCCACGAACTCGGCGCGAAGTATCCGACGATAAAGCGCGATTACGCCCACGTGGACGCCACGGTCATGTGGTTCGTGAAAAACCCGGAGTGGTTCGACGTGATTGTCACGGACAACATGTTCGGCGACATCATCACCGACCTTGCCGCGATGATTCAGGGCGGTCTGGGCATCGCCGCCGGCGGCAACATCAATCCCGAAGGCACGAGCATGTTCGAGCCGATGGGTGGCAGCGCGCCGAAATACACCGGCCAGAACGTCATCAACCCGCTGGCAGCCATCAACGCCGCCGGGATGATGCTTGATTTCCTCGGCGAAGCAAAAGCGGGCGCAGCCATCGAGAACGCCGTCGTGAAGATCATCAACACGAAGATCAAGTCGCTCGCGGCCGGCAAAATGGGCCACGGCACGCGTGAAGTCGGCGATTTGGTGGCGGCGGCGGTTTGAAAGCGAGGGCGGCGAATGAAAAGTCTGACCGAACATCTCTGGTTTGAGACACCGCATCGCCGCGATTACGTCAACATCACCGGCACGGTCGAACAGCTCGTCCGCAAGAGCGGCGTGCAGGAGGGGCTTTGCCTCGTCAATGCCATGCACATCACCGCCAGCGTCTATATCAACGACGCCGAGGACGGTTTGATCCACGATTACGACGTGTGGCTCGAGAAACTCGCGCCGCACGAGCCGGTTTCACAATACCAGCATAACCGCACCGGCGAGGACAACGCGGACGCGCACCTGAAACGCCAGATCATGGGCCGCGAAGTCGTCGTGGCCATCACGAAGGGCAAATTAGATCTCGGCCCGTGGGAGCAGATTTTCTACGGTGAATTCGACGGTCGCCGCCGCAAGCGCGTGCTCGTAAAAATCATCGGCGAATGACTCCTCGTTTCGTTTGGATGGAAACTTGAAAGGCGCCCCGGTCGGAACCGGAACGCCTTGGTTGCCGAAGAGGCCGTGCCGCTATTTGGCGGCGATTGCGCGTTTGTAACCGTGAGCCTTCGCCGGCCACGCCGTGATGAACAGCAAAGTGCCGATGGCGGCACAACCAATCAGTCCGGCAAACCCCGCATTCCAACCGTAATGTTGGACGACAAATCCCAAACCCCAACCCGAAAGCACGGTGCTCGCGTAACCAAAAATGCTGGTCAGGCCGACGGCGGTGGCGGCGGCGCGCTTGGTGGCGAGATTCGCGCAGGCGATGGCCAGCAGGCATTGCGGGCCATAGACAAAAAAACCCGTGGCGCAAAGCAAGCCGGTGATCAGCAGTTCCGATTGCGTTTGAATTTTCCATAATAGCAAAACGGAAACGCCGGCGAGCGCCATGTAAACAACGCAGGCGCGCGCGGCGCGACCGCCAAGAAACCGGTCGGTGATCCAGCCGCCGAGCACCGCGCCAATCAATCCGAAGATTTCAAATCCGGCTATCATCCAGGCGGCGTGCAGAATCTGGATGTGCCTGGCTTCGGTCAGCAAAGTGGGTCCCCAATCGAACACGGCGTAACGGATGGTGTAGACGAAGAAATTCGCCACCGAAAGAATCCAGATGTATTTGTTGGAAAAAACCTGCTGGAACAGGAACGCTTTGAAATCTTTCTGTGATTCGTGCTCTTCAGCTTGAGTCTGGGTTCCTTCAACTTCAGGCAAACCGACCGAGGGCGGCGTGTCGGGCATCATGAACCAGATCAAAACGGCGGCGAAAATGGCGATGGCCGCCGGAACCAAAAAACAGAGCCGCCAGTTGGGGGCGAAAAAATTTCCACTGACCAGAAAGCCGCAGAGCAGAACAATCAAAATGCTGCCGATATTGTGGGAGGAGTTCCAGATGGAAAACTTGGTCGCGAGTTGCCTGGGCGGAAACCAGTTGGCCAGCAGCCGCGCGCATGGCGGAAAACCCATGCCTTGAAACCAGCCGTTCAGCATCCAGATGAGGCCGAACGCCACGACGGTCGAACTCAACCCAAACCAGACATTGAGGAGCGCCGAAGCCAGCAGCGCGGTGGACATGAAAACGCAGGCGTTCGCGCGGTCGGCGAGAAAGCCGTTCGCGAACTTCGACACGCCATAAATCACCCCGTGCAGCGTCAGAAACAGACCAAGGGCTTCCTTCGTGATGCCGAGGTCTTTGCCCATGAACGGCATGGCGACGCCGAGGTTTTTGCGCACGAAATAAAACATGGCGTAGCCAAAGATGGAAAAGATCAGAACCCGCATCTGCCAGCGGCGGTATTTCGCCGCGATTTCCGCCGGGTCGGTGAGCGTGACCGGCACGGGCGGTGCGGGCTGAAAGATGCCCAGCAAGCCCTTGCGTGATGCGGGGTGATTTGGCCTGGCAGTGGTCGGTTTCAAAGTCATGTGGCTGTCAGATTAACTGGCCGGTTGATGCCGCCGGCGCGCATCGGCAAATAAAATCCCGAAGAGTGAAAAGCATTTCATCGGGGTTGTCATTTGTTTTCGATGGAGAGAAGCGTCCCGGGTGTTAAAAAAAAGGGCGGCCGAAGCCGCCCTTGAATTTTTTATGCCGGCGACAAACCGTCTGGTGTATGAGGCGATAGAACCCGGCCGGGCGTTCAATGCCATTGGAGCATGAACAAAGGATGGCTCCACATCAGCACGACATGGGGGCCGACACGCCGAATGTCCAACGGAATGGCACCGCGATTGCGGCGGCGGTTTAGTCACTTTCCATCTTCGCTCACAAAAAGGGGCGGCCTCGCTGGCCGCCCGAAATGAAGCCGGTTTCGCAATACCAACACAACCGCACCGGCGAAGACAACGCGGACGCGCACCTGAAACGCCAAGTCATGGGCCGCGAAGTCGTCGTGGCCATCTCCAAGGGCAAATTAGATCTCGGCCCGTGGGAACAGATTTTCTACGGTGAATTCGACGGACACCGCCGCAAGCGCGTGCTGGTGAAAATCTCGGGGAAGGATGGTTACGGTTGCTGGCGTTTGACGCGGTAGAATTGTTGCGAACCGTTCAATGGACAGATGGCGCGAAATTGCACGGAGCCTAGTGGCGATGCGGAGGGCGTAATTCGTCATGCAGAAACGTTCAGGCCGGAGGCGGAAGCATCAAAAGGCCATGCAATCGGGAAAATGCTGATGCAGACGCGCCAAGTATCTAAATTTAGACACAAATCCCGCCGCAACCGTCAACTTTCGATGGTATCCTCATAGAATTGGGTGGATGCGTAGTTTTGCGGCTGCAAAATTTTCGCGGGGGTGTTACAATCAGAGGCGTTTAGTTGAAACAAACATTGTTTGATGAAGACACGAAAAATCCCCAATGTATGGCTTTGGCCGGCTTTGTTAGCGACCTGCTGCATGGCGACGACCCTTTTCGCGCAGACGCGGACTTTGCGCATCGTCACGTACAACATCGAGGACGACATCAATGGCGCGACGACGCCGTTGCCCGGCCTGATCGCTCCTCCCAACAATACCAACAATGTGCAGGCGGGCGGCGTGCTGGAAGGCGTTGGCGAGGAGATCGTCGGCAACGATCCGGCACAACCGCTGGACATTCTGGCTTTGGAGGAGACGACGAGCAATCCGCTCACTATCGCACCAATCGTGAGCGGTCTGAATTCTTTCTACGGTGTGGCGGGGATGTATTCCAACAGCACGTATCAAGCGACGGAAAGCGGCGGCGACGTGGCAGATGGAAACGGCCCGAACGCCATTGTCTATAACACCAGAACGGTGCAACTGCTCGCCTCCTTGCCGGTGGATCCGTCGGGCGGCCCGAACAAATTGGGTTCCAGCAGCGGCGAGTATCGCGAGGTGATGCGTTATCAATTTGCGCCGGCCGGGATGACGCCAACGGCAACGAACGAGTTTTATATTTATGTGAGCCATTACAAATCCGGCACATCTTCCAGCGATTTGACCGCCCGCAACGGCGAGGCCCAAATCATCCGCACGAACGAGGCGATTGACCTGCCCGCGAACGCCCGGGTGCTTTACGTGGGCGATTACAACATCACCACCAGCGGCGAGGCGTCGTATCAAACAATTTTGTCCAACAGCGCCCCGAACGGCATTCATCAGGGACAGGGGATTGACCCGCTGAACGTGACTGACGCGACGACCATCAACTGGGGCACCAGCACCACCGCTACAAACATACTGGCCATGGAATCAGATTCGGCCACCGACCTTCGTTACCGCGACGATTTGGAGGTGATGACGACGAATGTTTATTACGGCGCGGCGGGCGGGTTGAGGTTCGTGCCTGGGACGTATCACGTGTTCGGCAACAACGGCACGACACCTTACTACGGCAGCGTGAACTCCGGTTCCAATACCTCGCTGAACAATCGTCTCGTGACGAACGGGCCGGTTTTTATCAGCGCAGCGCAGCTTTACCTTGACCTCGCAAATGCCAGCGACCACCTGCCCGTCGTGGCCGATTACACCATCCCGCTGCCCGCGCCGGTCATCACCAGCTTCAGCCTCGCCGGGACGAACCTCGTCCTCAACGTGGCCAACAGCGTCACCGGCGGAATTTTCACGGTGCTGATGAGCACGAACATTTCTTTTCCATTGACCAACTGGACCGCGCTGGCGACCAACACCACCACCAACGGCAGCTTCACGCTCACCGCCACCAATGCGGTGGATCCAGCCGCACCCGGAAGGTTTTTCATCCTCCAGGAAAAATAATCCGCCGTTAAATTCTTCCGCGTGCGGACGCGATGAACCTGTTGGTAAAGATGGAACCTTCATCACTTCCAATCAGGAATCACAGATCGAAATTCTTGTCACGACCAACCTCGCGTTGGATTTCACCAACTGGACGCCGCTGACCAACGCAATTCAACTCACCAATGGCGTCCTGCAAATCAATGACACGAACAGCGTCTTTTATCCTCAAAGGTTTTACCGCGCCGTGGAAACACCTTAAACCGCATCAATGGGAAATGCTTGTGGAATCAAGCTTTTTCGCCACGGGCTGGCGGACGGTTTAATTTTAATGATGCCAGTTGCCATGAAAACGGCTGCCCATATCTCCTGCTCAATGGCGCGTCCCATCGAACTACACCCGTGCAGTGCGACAGGTTTGTTGTGACCGCGCGTCCAAGCTTGTCAACGCCACGTCGTTCCCGCTACAAAGGGGCGTGCCGAAATTCCCGAACTCCTGCGGCTAAGAAGTTATTTGTCCCATGCGCCGACCCACGAAATCCAAACCTGACCCAACGAGGGCGGCTGCTCCGGTCGTGGCCCGGTCACACTTCCCCGCGTGGCTGGTGGCAGTGTTGCTGGCACTGGTGACGATTGCCCTTTACTGGCCGGCGATGCGATGTGATTTCATCAACTTTGATGATCCAGCTTATGTCACTAATAATCACCACGTTCAGGGAGGTTTGAATTGGGCGGGGGTGAAATGGGCGTTTTGCAACACGGAACAAGGCGCTTATTGGGCGCCGCTCATGTGGTTGTCGCACATGCTGGCCTGCCAGTTTTTCGGATTGAATGCCTGGGGACATCACCTGATTAATGTGCTGCTTCACGCCGCCAACACGGCCCTGGTTTTTCTCGTGTTTCAACGAATGACCCGGGCGACGTGGCGAAGCCTGATTTTGGCCGCGTTGTTTGGGTGGCATCCGCTCCGGGTGGAATCAGTGGCCTGGGTCACGGAACGCAAGGATGTGCTCAGCGGCTTCTTCGGACTGCTCACGCTTTTTTTTTACGCCCGCTATGTGCAGAAATCAGAAGTCGGAAGTCGGAAGTCGGAAACAAATCTCCCAACCTCTTCATCCTTTCCCCTTTCTCCTTTTTACTGGTTTGCTTTGTTTTTCTTCGCCCTTGGATTGATGAGCAAGCCGATGTTGGTGACGATACCGTTCGTCATGCTGTTGCTGGATTACTGGCCGCTCCAAAGAGTGACGGGTGACAAGTGGCAAGTGGCAAGCATTTTGCGATTGGTCCGGGAGAAAATCCCGTTCTTTGCCCTGGCAGCGGCGGCGAGCGTCGTAACCTTCGTGGTGCAAAAGCATGGCGGCGCTGTGATGACGGTTGAAAACTTCCCACTTGGAGCGCGCGTTGGGAACGCCCTGATTTCCTACTGCCGCTATCTGGGGAAGATGTTCTGGCCGACGGATCTGGCCGTTTTCTATCCGCACCCCGGGTATTGGCCGCTGGACAAGGTGCTGCTGGCGGGTGGGTTATTATGCGGCATTTCGGCGCTGCTATTTATGCAACGGGGGCGGTATCCCTTTTTACTGATGGGATGGCTGTGGTTTGTCGGGACGCTGGTGCCCGTAATCCAACTGGTGCAGTCAGGCGAACAGGCAATGGCCGACCGTTTTACTTATGTGCCGTCACTTGGGGTGTTGATCCTCGCAATCTGGGGTGCGTGTGAACTGACCCGACGCTGGCGTTACCATAAGATCGCATTGTGGGTGTTGGGTTCAGTGGCGACCATCCTCTGCCTGGCATTGACGCGGCAACAGCTCGGATATTGGCAGGACAGTGAAACCATTTACCGGCACACGCTCGAAGTCACGGAGAACAATCTTATCGCGCACTACAACCTCGGCAAGGCCCTCGTCAATAAAGGTAAAATCGACGAGGCGATCAGCCAATATCAGGAAGCCATTCGTCTTAAACCGGATTACGCCGACGCCCACGACAACCTCGGCATCGCCCTTGTCGAGAAAGGCAAAATCGACGAGGCGATCAGCCAATTCCGGGAAGCCATCCGCCTCAAACCGGCAGGCGCCGAGGCCCACTACAACCTCGGGATCACGCTCGGAAGCAAAGGCCAATACGACGAGGCGATCAGCCAATTCCGGGAAGCCGTCCGCCTTAAACCGGATGACGCCGAGGCCCATAACAACCTCGGCGTTACCCTCCTCAAGCAGGACAAAATTGACGAGGCGATCAGCCAATATCAGGAAGCCATCCGCCTAAAACCGGATTACGCCCTCGCCCACAACAACCTCGGCCTCGCCCTCGCCCGGAAAAATCAAATTGACGAGGCGATCAGCCAATATCAGGAAGCCATCCGCCTCAAACCGGATTATGCCCAGGCACAAATCAACCTCGCTCAGGCACTGGAAAAGAAGAATGCTCCACCGGGCCATTGATTTACGGATGATGCCGATCCGGCCGCAGTTGAACGGAAATTCGAGGACGTGGTGAAGTCGGCGCAACAGACGGCAGTGCTGGTGTGAACTGCGCGGATTTCCGTTCGCGCCAAGCGTGAGTCACCGGAGCTTCTTTGCCGACCGCTCGCCACGATGCTGTTGAGATGTTAATTCCCGTGACTGGCCTCAACTTTTCGAGTCACCCGGCGAGTTAGCACATCAGATGAATCCCAAAAGCGAAGTCTCGTCAGCCGCAACTAAAAAGGCGCACCCGAAGATGCGCCTGTTGAAACTTTTAGAAAGACCTTACGCCTTTCTGCGTAAGCGGAAGATCAACGCCAGCAAACCGCCCGCGCCGCACAGGCCCAATGTTGCTGGCTCGGGAACGGCGGTGATTGAAAATGGAGTCAATTCGGGCGCAAAAGTTCCAGATTGCGACACAAAACCAGTAATATCAACCAGGCCGGTTGGCTCCGGGGTGCCTCCCAGCGCTCCACAAGTGGAATAAGATGATGCCCAGTCATATATTTCCATGATATTGCCGCTGCCATCTTTGGCATACAAAGTCACGTTGGCGTGGGTGGCGAAGTTGCCCGACACAGGAATGGTTGCGGCTGCATCCGTGTAAAGCGAAACGTTATCCAATGTCACAAGATAGCCTGCTATGCTTAGAGGAAGGGTTCCTGTCCCTGAAGCCGTCAGTGTCGAAATTGTATAGACACCGGGTAAAGAAACCGCGTTTCCAGAAGAGCTTGAGCTGATTGAAGTAAGAGTTTCAAGCTCTGGAATCTGGTGATACGGATAATAGGTGCCCGAAACAGTTATGGCATCGCCTACCAGCGGCGTGTAACCAAGACCTGACAAGCTGCTATAAATGTCAAGCGAACCGGTCGAATCTGCAGCAAGGAATGACCAGGTGCTATAAGTATATCCATCAAGACTTCCCACCGGCGCAGACAAAATGGCTTGAATGACGGGATATGCGCCAGAAGCATAATTATACGTCACTCCTGCTTGGGCAGTTGGGCTGGATAAAGATGTTAAAGCTTCGAGTTGGGCTGCGCTGTCGGCCAAAGCGTTTGAGGCGAACAAAACGACTGTGGACGCGATGAAACCTGTTAACAAATAATAATTTTTTTTCATAAGAATAAGAATTGGTTTTAACAACTGACTTTGTTTTTCTAATTTCTCTTCTGCACGGCTATATATGACTGAAACTCCGGACGAAGTCAAGGGTTTTTTTACCACAATCATCCCACAGGAATTCCACAAAAACCGTCGAAAATTGGGCGTTTTTGACGTTTCTTTGTGCTAGGGGATGGGATGAGCCGCTTGTTTGAGCCATGCAATTCAAAACTGCCAATAAAATCAATGGCTTTAAGCCTGTTTCCTATGGGCTGGCTGTGTGCCAGATTCCGATCACGAAGGCACGATTTTTTCGCGTTTAAATGCGTTTTAACGTGTTAAATCAAGCACAAACTGTTACGCTTTGCTCGTTTTACTTCGGATAGGGCCAAAACCGTTCCAAACATGAACTGGACCAGAAAAGTGAACCCGGTCAATTTGTCATGCGATACGGCACGTCCCAAATAACATCCGGCAGCAAGGGTTCTAATTCCCCGCCGGTGGAAGGATTATTTTGGATATAGGTGGTTTTGAAATAGAAGGCATGGCCGTCAAAGAAATTGATCACCCCGCCTTTGTTATGACGTGAGGCGAAGCTGTTTTGCCGGCCAGCCGGATTGACCGAATTGTAACTAGGTGAGGCATTGACGACTTCAGTGACTGGATCAAAGACCATGTCAAACATGAAGACCACGGAGGACGGCTGTCTAAATGTAGTCATCTTGGGCATGGTCGGGTATGGCAAAGCCTTGGTGAAACCCGGGCCGCCACCAGGATCCCTTTTTAAGTCAATGTTCATGACATAACTAAAGAAACCGCCCGCACCCGCGCCGGCACCGGAGTTATCGGCTGGACTCAAAGCCCCGTCACTAACCGTAGCCAAAGACATGCTGGCGGCGGGACACTCCCAAACCGGCCCCTTGCCGCCGGGAAAGGGCATATAGAGGGTTGCCTTAGTTGCACTACCGCCTCGCGCAGTAGTGAAGTCACTGTAATAATCAGACAGATTTCGTTCCGCTAACAACTGCGGTAGCAGATTGAACCAGGCGTTGATATCCGCCGGAGTGCCCGTCGGCAGTCCATTGTAAAGTGCAGTATCAAACCACGCACTACTGGCTCCATAACCATCGCGCGGGATGCCATCGTTGTTGTCCGGGGAATACATTTGGATGGCCAGTCCCCACTGCCGCAGATTGGAAACGCAACTGATCTGTTTGGCCCGGTCTTTGGCCTTGGCCAGTGCCGGCAGGAGCAGCGCGGCCAGAATGGCGATGACGGCAATGACGACCAACAGTTCAATGAGCGTGAATGCGCGCCGTTTGACGGCGGCATTCACGCCCGACGCATTGATATTAATTTTGGTACGCATAACGTAATTCCGACCAGCAATCATGGCGTGCTGACCTTATAGAACTGGGTGGCGGCAGCATTGGTTGCCTTATAAAGGCCGATGCTCGGATAATAACTCAACCCAAAGGTATGCGTCCACGGGCCAAGCAGGTTGGTGGCGCTATAGACGCTGTAAGTCGAGCCGGCTACCCCCGCCGGCCAAGTCAGTTGGGAAACACCATTGCTTACGGTCAAGCCGACCGCAAAGGGCGCGTTCGTAGTGGTGACAATGTCCGCAAAACGCGTTGGATAAATCTCGGGTGCGGTGGTGCTGTATAACCCCATCTCTCCGGTTAGTTCATAAGCAAAGCCCGGGATCGGTTGGCCAAAATAATTGGTGTTCAATTGATCCACCGCATTGGTATAAGTATAAACATAAATTTCCATATAGGCCTGGCCAGCCGAATAGGATTGTTGAAAAGCATAAAACGCCGTGTGGGAGTTAACCGGGTAAGTGCCACTGACCGGCGCGCCCGACGACGAGGAATAAAGCCAGACATTGGTCAGGGTGACCAGCGAGCATTGGATGCCAATCCCATAAGCGCCCATTGGATTGGTGGCCATTAGCGGCAGGTTCAACGCCGCCGGCGCCGGCAGCGGATTGTTGTAACTGATTACATTGACGTTGGTGGGGTTGGCCACCAATTCCAATTGTCCATAATACTCCTCTATTTCACCCGTCACACTCACCAAGGCGCCAACGGGCGCCTGATTCGTGTTGGGGCTTCCAAGATATACCATCGCAGCGCCCGTCCCGTCTTGAATATAGAAATCAGAGTAAGTCAAGGATCCCACTTCACCAAAAGACGTAACCACACCCTGAACATTAAATAACGTTGAGCCGACGGGATAATAATTACCACTGGGGGGATTATTCGTCAGAAAACTGTGCAAGAAACCAATCGTTACCGTGGACGGTGGCACTACCAGCACAGTGACGGTGACACTGTTTATTGCAGGGCTGGCGCCGCCGGTGGCAGTAACGTAATAGGACCCCGATTCTGCAAAATTGGCGGGGGACAAGGTCAAGGTCGAACCCGTGCCCACTTGAGAAAAACTGCCGCCACCGGTCGGTTCAAAATACCATTGATAAGTCAACGGCCCGGTGCCATTGGCAAGCGCACTCAAGGTAATGGTGGAACCGTAAGTGTTGGTGGCGCCATACGGCTGGGTGGTAAAAAACGGCGGCGTGGGCGTGAGGTTAACCGAAACCACCGCCGGCGCGCTGGTGATGCTGCCCGCCGAGTTGGCAACGGCAACGCTGTAATTGGCGGTGTTTTGCAGATCGGTCAAAGTGAGCACATTGGACACCGAGCCTGAAACGTATGTGCCGTCGGAAAGCGGAACGCTATTGGAAAGCCAGTGATAGGTCAACTGGCCAAGGCCGGACGCCGCCACATAAAACGTCAGATTGTTACCTGCATAAACATTGGTGCTTTGCGGTCCGATGCCAATCACGGGTTTTTGAGGAGTATTGGTGAGAACATCGCTGAAGGTCGTGCCAACAATCACATTGCCAATCGCCGCCACTCCTTGACTGGCGTATTGGCTGAAAGCAACCTGCGAAATCACTATGTTCACTTGAAGGGGATTGGTTACAAGATCGGTTCCATAAACATTGTAATCGTTTATCGTAACTGGATTGACCCAAAGGGTTGAGTTAGGATATGGATCAGAAGTGTTCACATCGTAGCTGTAAACCACCTGATATGTGATGCCAGTGGCCAAATCCAACGGGAAAAATGCAACACCAGTCGCAGACGAAGAAGTGGCGGCATTATCAATGCCCAACTGATAGGTTCCGGGCACGACCGTACCTTTGGTGACAATAAAAATGTGACCAACGTAGTCATTGGTGGTGTCCTTGAAATTGGCGAAGTAACCGCCATTGGCCGTCGGCAGCGTGCTGACATTGATGGTAAAGCTCGCAAACACAATCGTGTTTCCCGGAGTGTTGGTGAAGTTGTTGGATGGTGCCGCAACGCCGTCATAGTTGTTTTGATTCAGAATCAAAAGATCATTTGTCACAAAGGCGTCCAGATGTGGCGTTGCTGGGGTGTAGGCATACCAATGGCCGTCGGATTCAATACATCCGTTTGGGTAATTCAATGTGTCATGGAAAAGCACACTTGCCCGCGTGGACAGGGCTGCAAAAAATGAAAGGATGACAAAGGTTGTTATTTTTTTCATAGGTCGTTCTTGTTTGAATGTTTTCTCTGGCTGGCTGATTTTATTTGAGTTTCAGGCATAATTGCGTTTGCGGTTGAATCTTACATTAAACGCGCCGGGCCGGCGTGACATTTTGGAAACAATTGAGCCACGTTTTGCCGCCTTCGCCGGGAATCAATATCCGGCAAAATTCTTCCACGAACCGCCCCGCTGCTTTCACGCTTCTTCATGTTTCTGACAAAACCGAACCGCTTCCGCTTGCCTTTCCACTCAGACTCACCATCCCCAGTTGGGGGAGATTTTTACACCGTTTCCGGACGATGGCAAGCATTTATTTCTCATAAAAGTTGTTCACATTTTCACACAATTCACAAAAACGGCTTCCTCGACGTTTTCAGTGGAATTGCAGGCCCCTCGACGGGGCGAGCGAGCAATCGGAACTCATTAAAAGCCCTGTCATTTGGACCGACAGGCCCTAACCTTTGAAAATCAAAGCCTTGCGCGACAGCTATCATTCCACTGAAAACGTCGAGGAACCCAAAACCGTCACTTGTCCGTCAAACGGCGTGGCTTCCTCGACGTATGCTTGAGGCTCGCGAAAATGGCAGCGGGGCGCGGGCTTCAGCCCATCTCACCCTCCGCAGTGACGAGACGCTGGAAATGCCCGGCCCGCCTTCGTTTCGCGCGTCGAAGCGGCGTGGACTGCCGTGGGGACAAATCTGATGGCGGAGAATTACAATTACACCTCGAACACCCACGCCACCGAACCGTTGAAATTCCTCCGCATCCGCACGCAGTAAACCCTGACTGGAAGTTGACGCTCAAATCGAATCCACCGGCTTCTCCGGTTCAGCACAGAATTGACGCTGCGAGATTTCCCGCGCACACTCGTCCGCCATGCCGATCAGTTGGAACGAAATTCGCCACAACGCGATCAAGTTTTCCCGCGAATGGGCTGGCGTCAAAAGCGAGAGCGCCGAAAAACAAACCTTCTGGAACGAATTCTTTCAGGTCTTCGGCATCAAACGCCGCGTCGTCGCCAGCTTTGAAGAGGCGGTAAAGAAAATCTCCGGCGACTACGGCCGCATTGATCTTTTCTGGCCGGGCATCCTGCTCGTCGAACACAAATCATTCGGCGAAGACCTGCGCAAGGCCGAGACTCAAGCCTTTCAATACATCCGCGATCTGGCCAACGACCCGGCACGCCGCGACGAAATCCCCCGTTACATCATCGTTTCCGACTTTGCGCGGATTGCGCTGCACGACTTGGAGCCGGAAGAACAGCGCGACTTGCCGCTGTTCGACAAAAAGCGCGGCATCACGCACGAATTCCCGCTCGCCGATTTTCACCGTCACGTCCAGCACTTCGCCTTCATTCCTGGCTACCAGCAGCATAAATTTCAGGAGCAGGACCCGATCAATATTGAAGCCGTCGAAATTCTTGGGAATCTTCACGACGCGCTGGAGGCGGGCGGCTACAAGGGTCACGACCTCGAACGCTTTCTCGTCCGCATCCTGTTTTGCCTGTTCGCCGAGGACACCGGCATTTTTGAGCGCGAATCTTTCCGGCTCTACCTTGAAAACCGCACGGCGGCGGACGGCTCGGATTTGGGTCTGCACCTGGCGCGGCTCTTTGAAATCCTCAACACCGCGCCGGAGAAACGCCAGAAAAACCTCGACGAAACGCTGGCCGTATTTCCCTACGTCAACGGCGACCTGTTCAACGAGCATCTCGGCTTTGCCGACTTCAACTCCGACATGCGCAACGCGTTGCTCGCTTGCACGCGCAAGGACTGGTCGCGCATTTCCCCCGCCATCTTCGGCTCGCTCTTCCAGTCCATCATGCAACCCAAGGCGCGGCGGCAGATTGGCGGTCATTACACGAGCGAACCGAACATTCTCAAGGTCGTCCGTTCGCTGTTTCTCGATGAGTTGCGCGCCGAATTTGAGAGCCTCAAAGCCGACCGCTCGACCCGCCGGCGCGGGCGGCTGGAGGAATTTCACGCCAAACTTTGCCGCCTGAAATTCTTCGATCCCGCCTGCGGTTGCGGCAACTTCCTGGTCATCACCTATCGCGAACTGCGCCAATTGGAATTGGAAGTGCTCAAGGAACTTTTCGGCAAGCAGACCGAACTCACGCTCGCGGAAATCAACAAGCTCTCGCAGGTGGACGTGGACCAGTTTTACGGCATTGAAATTGGCGAATGGCCGGCGCGGATTGCCGAGGTCGCGCTCTGGCTCATGGATCACCAGATGAACCTGAAAATTTCCGAAGCCTTTGGCCAGCTTTACCAGCGGTTGCCGCTGAAAAAATCCCCGCACATCCATTGCGCCAACGCCTTGCGCGTGGACTGGAAACAAATCCTGCCGCCCGCGCAATGCAGCTACGTTCTCGGCAATCCGCCGTTTGTCGGCAAGAAGGAGCAAAATGCCGAGCAAAAAGCTGACATGGATTTGCTTTTTGGAAATGTAAAAGGCGCAGGTGTGCTTGATTATGTCACCGGCTGGTATCGCAAGGCGGCGGAATACATTCAAAACACGCGCATTGTTGTTGGCTTTGTTTCGACTAACTCAATCACCCAAGGCGAACAGGTTGGTTTGTTGTGGAATGAAGTGTTTTTGCGTTTCAATTTGAACATCCATTTTGCACACCGAACTTTTGCTTGGAAAAGCGAAGCTCGCGGCAAAGCTCACGTTCATGTCGTCATCATTGGTTTTGCAGGCTTTCCGGCAGAACAAAAAACAATCTACGAATATGAAGATTTGAAAGGCGAACCACACGCTTACCGCGCGGCAAACATCAATGCTTATCTTGCGGATGCCAGCAATGTGGTTTTGACAAAGCGAACACAACAAATCGCGGGCGGCCCAGAAATCAGTTACGGCAGCATGGCAAACGACAGACGCAAAACCGACAAGGGGCTTGGCAATCTGATCCTTGACGCCGAAGACCGCGCAAAATTGCTCATAGAAAGTGCCGGGTTAAAGCCTTATGTCCGTCCGTTCATGGGCAGTGAAGAATTTCTAAATTCAACCCAACGCTGGTGCTTGTGGCTTGTGGATGCCCCGCCAAACGTCATTCGTTCAAGTGAAACGCTACTGGCGCGGATAGAAGCTGTCAGAAAAGCGCGGGAAGAAAGCACCCGTGAAGAAACCAAAAAACTCGCCAAGACACCGACACTGTTTGGCGAAATTCGCCAGCCAGATTCGACTTATTTACTCGTGCCGAAAGTTTCTTCAGAAACGCGGCCATATATGCCGGTTGGGTTTATAAAGCCAAACGTAATTGCCAACGGCAGCGCGCTCATCGTGCCAAATGCAACGCTCTTTCATTTCGCCGTTTTGTCGTCAGCGATGCACATGGCATGGATGCGTTACACCTGCGGAAGAATGAAATCTGATTATCAATATTCAAGCCAGATCGTCTATAACAATTACCCGTGGCCGCAAACCGCGACGGCCAAGCAGCGTGCCGCCGTGGAAGCCAAGGCGCAGGCCGTGCTGGACGCGCGCCAGCAATTCCCCGCTGCCACGCTCGCCGACCTTTACGATCCGCTCGCCATGCCGCCCGCGCTCGCCAAAGCCCACGCGGAACTGGATCGCGCCGTGGACCTCTGCTACCGTCCGGAAAAATTCGAGAGCGACCGCCAGCGCGTTGAATTCCTTTTCGCCCTCTATGAAAAGCTCACCGCGCCCCTGCTGCCCGTCGCCAAATCCAAACGCGCCCGGCGCGCTGGCAAAGGAAAATTCAGCGCGTGAAAGTGGCACATGAAAAAAACCAAGAAAATAACAAAGCGAACCTACAACACGAAGCGCATTGATGACGAATTTACTTCGCTGAAAATCTCACGCGGTTTGAAGTATCAGCGGCGGCACGCCAAAGCGGGACTTTGCATCAAATGTACGCAACCGGCGACTCCGTGTGGGTTATGCGTGAAACACTGCATCCAGCAAGCCTTGCAAACCCGGAAAAAGCGGAACAGCCGCCATCCACACAAGGGTAAATGGGTCGGCGCGGGAAATCTAAAGGCGTCTTAAATCACATGAAATCGCAACCATCCGAACCATCCGAACCATCCGAACCGTCTGAAACGGACAAGGAGCGGGACGCCTTGTTGAAACAGTTCCGCGCCTATCTGCATCTGGCCATCACCGCGAAACAAACCGGTCAAGACAAGGAATTAGAAGCGTTGCCCGGTCCGAATATGACGGTGTATTGCAAGGAACTGGCGGAATTGCCGGACACCGACCTTGCATGGGAGTTGTCGCGTCCCGTGGTGGCCATACTCGACCAAATCAACGACGTCTCAATCCCTTGTGAAAACACCTTGCGCCGCAAGGATGAGAAATCCGTGGCATTGCACGCCACGGCAAAGCGCATCCTCGAACAACTCGATCTGGCGATCGGTTTCATTCTGCGCAGCTTGAATACGCAACTCTGGTTTCGGGGTGAAGTCACCAAGGATGCGGATTTTCTTTGCGAAGTGTTGGTCGCCGAAACGAAAGCCGGCGGCCGCATCGCCCGGATGGTTCGCCGGTATCAACAATTGCATCCGGATGACGTTGGCCAAGGCGATAGTTTTGTTGAGCCTTTCGCTTGGGACGTTTATCAACGTGTGACAGAACTGGACAAGCTGGCGGACGAATTTCCCGACCTTGTCCGCCATGCGGCGCGGCAGATGCACGCGTGGCCGATGCTCATGCACCGGCATACGAACAATCGCCGCCGGTTTCAAGAACTCGCCAAACGGCTCGAACTCGGCGTGGAATATCCGACCGACGCCAGCGAGGGCGCGCGGTTCCGGCCCGATACGCCGCTGGTGCGCTATCTCGAACCAATTATATACCGGTTGCACTCGTTTTGCTTTGGCGGGGAAATCTACTATGGAACCGGAGGTCAGGAATTTGAATCTGCGGAGCAGGAGAATGAAAGCATCAGAAGGACTTGGCGGCAGTGGCCGGAAGATTTGCCGGGTGAAAATATCGTCCAGATTCTTCGCGTTGCCCGCCTACTGCCGCCGCTGACCAAGGCGACGGCAGTGCAATGGGCGGAAAAAGCCATCGTGCCGTTGATCCTCGTCACCGATGGGCGTGACTACGAGAACTGCAGCGAACCGGTGCTGCAAAAAATCGCCAAGCAAAAGGGCGTCAAGAGCCAGGCCACCTTCAAATCCCGCCTGCTGGCAGCGGTGACCGCCACATTGCGGCGGCTCGCCCGTCCGGCGTAAAATTCCGCCTTTCTTCCGCTGTTCACAGCACGAGTCGGCGCAAATCGCATCCTCATTTGCGTCGTCCCGCCCGCGCGACGACGCAAAGGCAGTAATTTCTTGTGTCGTCCGGCGGGGGAGACGACGTAAATCCGCGCCGAATCTGCGTCGTTTCGGCGGAGCACAGACGCAAACTCAATTCTGGCAAAAACGGAGGGATGGCGGTTAACTCAGCATCGGCAAAAAAGTTGTCCGGCCAAACTGCCGCGCACGGCGGATGCCGATGCGAATTGTGGCAGCCCCGGACACGCCAGGCTTAACAAATAATCGCCATGATACTGAACTCGTCGAATCTCAATTCCGCGGATTATGATCCGTGGAGCGGAACCCTCACGATCGTTTTTCACGGCGGCCGGGTTTACATATACCATCACGTCCCGCCCTCGGAGTATTCCGGCTTGGTGCATGCCGGTTCGCACGGCCAATACTTCCATGAATACATCAAGGACCACTATGACTACCAGCGCGTCGCCTGAATGTCCGATGCCCTCGTTTGCAATCCAAACGCGCAATGGCAAGATCGCCCGGCTCCCGCAGGTGATCCGGGACCAATTGAATCACCGGCTCGATGATGGTGAACCGGGCGGAGGCCTGCTCGAATGGCTGAACACACTTCCGGCGGTGCAGGCCGTGCTGGCCGCGGAGTTTGGCGGCAGCCGGATCAACGCACAGAATCTCAGCAACTGGCGCAAGGGAGGTTATCAGCATTGGCTCAAACAACAGGAGCGCCGCAATCTTGTCCGCGAGTTGACTGAAAACGCGGAAGAACTGGCCGCAGACGCGGGCGGCGTGGAGGTAAGCAATCATTTGTCCGCCGTGTTGGTGGCGGAACTCGCAGCCTCCGCCCGCGATTCGCTGGCAACCCTCACTGACCCGGCGGAACGGTGCGCGCGGATGCAGGAATTTCTCAACACCCTGGTACGCGTGCGTCGGCAGGATAACCTGGCCGGGCGGCTCGCCATCGAACGGGAACGCCGGGCGCGGGCGCGGGTTAAAGAGAAGGAAAAGGATGAGCGTCGGAAAGAATGCGCGAGAGACTGGGAGCCAGTGAAACGTCAAATCAAGCGCTCCTACATGGCGGATCTATATGCGCAGCCGGACTTTACCTCGCAGGCGATAGCAACCCAGGATGCTGAATCCCTGTTGCGGGACGTAAAACTTGACCCATCCGGCCCCGCCCGTTCCGTCGCGCCGGATCGCCCCGAATCAAACTGAATCAAGGCTAATCAAACCAAATCAAGCCGAATGAAAACGCATCTGCTCCTGTCGCCCGGGCCAAACTGCACCCATGCCCACGATCCCGCTTCCACACTCAGGCCAGAGCGGTGCTGGAAAATCGCCATGCGGCTGAAACGGCGTTCGACACGCAGCTTGGGTTCAGAAGGACGAAAGCGCATTTTCCCTGACGCAAAACGGAGAACTTCCAATGAAAAACATGGCCGGCACCCGCTCACCGCCTTCGTCACCGGCCCGCGTGCCGCCGATTTTGTCGCCGCGCGCCAGCGGCTCAAAACCGGAGAAGGCAAATTTGCGCCGGACGCGGCTTTGAACGGACGCGCAAAAAACGGCTCGACAAAAGGAGCCGCGGCATTATTATGATCACACGTAATGATTTGTTGCAGATTCATTTAAGCCGTGAAAAAATCCCGGTTGTATTGGGGATTTCAAAAAAGGGGGGTTGTTTTAGGAATCATCCTTGCGATTATTTCGACGCCCCCGGTGTCGGCGCAGGTTTTGATGGGCGGCGGAACGTATGCGCAAAATTTCGATGCGCTGGCGAACGGGGGAACCGCCAACGCGTGGACAGACAAGGTCGCGCTGCCGGACACCAGCAGCACGCTTTCAACTTCCTTCGCCTCCTGCCAGGCAGGCCCACAGTCTCGATCCGTAATTTTATTGTGTGCAACAAACGACTTGAGTCACTGTTTGCCTGATTTTTCCTGTCTCGCCACCCGGCAGCAACCCTTTCGCGTCAATCCTTCATTGAAAGGTCACACCATCGTTGTTTTTTGAAAGACCGCAGAAAATCCAACATTCCCTCCAATTGAATAAAACCGTTTTCAAGTGCTCCGCACGAAATTTGTTTCTGATCCTGATGGGCGCATTGGCGCTGTTCGCCACCATCCCGCAGGCAAGCGCCGTCATTGACGCCACATTGCAGATGCAATTGGGCAACCCCAGCAGCGCCACCACCGACCCGAACAATCATAATCATTACCTGATTCAGCGCACGGTCGAGGCCATTGATTACAGCGATACTCTGGGGGAACCGAACTGGGCGAGCTGGGATCTGACCGCCAGTGACCTCGGCTCGAGCGGACGCTCCCCTGATTTCATTACCGATACGAACTTGCCATCGGGTTTTTACGAAGTGACCACCACCGACTATAGCGGATCGGGCTATGACCGCGGTCACATGTGCCCCTCGGCCGACCGGACGGATAATGACACGGATAACGCGCTGGTCTTTTTGATGTCGAACATCATCCCGCAGGCGCCCGATAATAATGGGGGCGTATGGGGAAACTTCGAAGATTATTGCCGCACGCTGGCACTGTCCGGCGATGAATTAATGATCATTTGCGGCCCCAGCGGCTTTAATGGTTCGCTGATTGAGCCCAGTCAAAGGGTTTTTACTCCCGCCTATACCTGGAAAATTGTCGTGGTGGTTCCGCCCGGCAGCGGCACGGCGTTAAGCCGGATTACCGCGGCCACCCGGGTGATTTCCTTGAAAATTCCCAACAGCAATTCCGTGAGCAGCGCCTGGCAGAATTACATTGCCTCCGCCAGACAGATCGAGGTGGACACCGGTTTTACGTTCTTCACCGCCCTGCCGCCGGACATTGCCTCCGCGCTCCGCAACAAAGTGGATGGCCAGAACAATGCCCCGCCGATCATTACCGGCTTTTCCCCGGCGACTGGTGCCGTCGGCGCCACCGTCATTGTCAGCGGCACGAACTTCAGTTCCGCCTCGGAGGTCACGTTCGACGGTGTGAGTGCGGCCTATGACGTGAATTCGGGCACACAGATCACCACCACGGTGCCCGCCGATTCCACTGCCGGCCAAATCAGCGTCACGACACCCACGGGCACGGTCGTCAGTTCCAACGGTTTTATCGTGACCGGTTCAACCGTTGATCTGGCGGTCACCACAACCCATTTCGGCAACTTTTCCCAACGCGACACCGGGGATACCTACACGATTACGGTCACCAATGCCGGCGATCTGGCCTCGACCAGCACGATCACCGTGGTTGATGCGCTGCCCAACGGGCTTGCCGCCACTGCGATCAGCGGGGTCGGCTGGACGACGGATCTGGGCACGCTCACCTGCACGCGTTCCAATGCCTTGTTCGCGGGGGCGAGCTATCCACCCATCGTCGTCACCGTAAATGTCGCTTCCAATGCCCCCGCCAGTGTCACCAACATCGCCACGGTCGCCGGCGGCGGTGATGTCAACCCGGCGAACAACCTGGCCGACGACGTCACCGCCATTAATGCATCAGTGGTCAGCGGCAGCGTTTCCACTTTGTTCGGCTGGGACGTGAGCAGTCTTCCGGGTGGTAGCGGTAATTATGGTCCTTCACCGCTGTCACCCACAACCAACACGGCCAACCTCTTGGTGGGAGGGCTGACGCGCGGTTCAGGGGTTGGCACCACCGGCACCGGCGCAGCGCGGGCTTGGGGAGGCAATGCCTTTACGGGTTCCACTGCCGCAGCGGCTGTCGCCGCCAACCAATTTATCACCTTCAGCGCCGCGGCCAATAGTGGTTACACGGTATCCTATGCCGCCATCAGCGAATTCGATTATCGGCGCTCGGCCACAGGTCCGGCCAGCGGTGTGTTGCAGTATCAAATCGGTTCGGGAACATTTACCGACATTACCTCGTTATCCTATCCGGTCAGCACCAGTGGCGGAGCCTCGTTAAGCCCGATCAACCTGACCGGAATTGCCGCCCTCCAAAACGTCGGCCCGGGCACCAACGTCACCTTCCGCATCGTCAATTACGGCGGCGGCGCTTCGGGCACGTGGTATGTTTTCGACGTGGCCAGCAGCACGGCGCTGGACTTTGCCGTCCAGGGCACGATCTCCCCGGTCATTACCTCGTTCCCCGACCTTGTCATCTCCCTGACTCACGCGGGAAGTTTCACCCAGGGCGACAGTGGTGATACCTATACCGTCACCGTTACAAACAACGGCACCGCACCCACCGTCAGATCGGTGAGTGTGGTTGACGCGCTTCCTGCCGGGCTAACGGCCACGGCCATCAGCGGCGCCGGTTGGGCGACCGATCTGGGCACGCTCACCTGCACCCGGTCTGAAAGTCTGGCCCCCGGCGCGGGTTACCCGCCCATCACCGTCATTGTGAACGTTTCCACCAACGCTGCTGCCAGCCTGACCAACTTCGCAACTGTTTCCGGCGGTGGTGAAATCAACACGGGGAATGATAACGCCAGCGACTCCACCACGGTCATCGCCCTCGCCCCCATCCAGTTTTGGCGGTTGCAATGGTTCGGAACCACCGGCGACAGCGGTGTGGCCGCCGACACGGCCATCGCAACCAGCGACGGCATGCCCAACCTGCTTAAATACGCCCTGGGCCTGGATCCGCTGGTTCCTGCCGCCAATCCCATCATCGGCGACATCAGCACCGGATACCTCCGTCTGACCGTGCCCAGGAACCCGAGCGCCACCGATGTCACGTTCCTCATCGAAGTGACCGATAACCTGACAACGCTTTGGACAACCAATGGAACCACCATTGACCAAAGCACTCCAACCCTCCTGCAAGTCCACGACAACACGCCGGTCAATTCGTCCGCCGCTGGCTTCATCCGGCTGCGGATCACCCGCCCATAAGGCAGAATCTGATTCACCGCGACCAAGGCAAGACGGCCACTTCCGCGTGCGACGGCTGAACCGGTCCTGGCAAGTCGGTCCCAAATTGCCGGGGTTCCGGGTTGCCCGCAAAATGACGCCGATCCGACACGCAGCTTGCGTTCAAAAGGACAAAAGCGCATTTTCCCCGACACAAAACGAAGAAATTCAAATGAAAAAATATAGCTGGATTTTGCTTATGGCCTTCGCCGCCGGCCTGCGTGCCGCCGATGCGCCCAAAACCAATTCGCCCGCCGCCGGCTCGCCGCGCCAAAGCGAAGTGACGGCGGGCACCAACGAGCCGCCGGCCGCGAAAGTTGGAGCCGCGACGATTCCCGATGCCACCCACAAGCCGGTCTTCACGACGAACACCGTGGCCATCGCCGGCCGGCGCGTGACTTATGTTGCGGAAACCGGAATGTTGCCCATTCTCAAAACCGACGGCACTTCCCGCGCGTCGGTTTTTTACGTCGCTTACACGCGCACCGGCTTGCCGCGCCAAAGCGAAGCGGCGGCGGGCCAGACCAACCTGGCTGCGCGGCCCGTCACGTTTTGTTTCAATGGCGGGCCCGGCTCGTCGTCCGTGTGGTTGCATCTCGGCGCGCTCGGCCCGCGCCGCGTGAAAATGAACGAGGACGGCACATTGCCACCGCTGCCATTCGGCCTGGTGGACAACGAGTATTCCATTTTGGACGGCAGCGATCTGGTGTTCATTGATCCGGTCGCCACCGGGTTCAGCCGCCCGGTGAAAGACGAAAAGCCCGATCAATTTTTCGGTGATTCCGCCGATCTCGATTCCGTCGGCGAATTCATCCGGCTCTGGACGACGCGGCACGAACGCTGGCTCTCGCCGAAATATCTCTGCGGCGAAAGCTACGGCGTCTTTCGCGCGGCGGGGCTGGCCGACCACTTGCGCTCACGTTACGGGATGTATTTAAGCGGCCTCATTTTGGTTTCCGGCGTTTTGGATTTTGGCACCATCATTGACCGGCCGGGCAACGATTTGCCGTTCCCGCTCTTTTTGCCCGCTTACACGGCAGCGGCGCAGTTCCACAAAAAATTGCCGCCCGAGTTGCAATCCGATTTGCCCAAAGCGCTCGCCGAAGCGCGCGAATTTGCCCGGGGCGAATACGCTTCCGCCTTGCAACAAGGCAAATCGCTGCCCGCCGACGAACGCAAAAAAGTCGTCGCCGAACTCGCGCGGCTCACGGGCCTTTCGCCGCAAGTCATCGAAGACAACCATCTGCGGGTGGGCAGCGGCGTGTTCCGCAAGCAATTGCTGCACGATCAGGGTTTGATCCTCGGCGCTTACGACGCGCGCATCACCGGACGCGACGATGACCCCGCGTCGCCGTATCCTGACTTTGACCCGGCTTTCGCGGCGACGCTCGGGCCGTTTTCCGCGGCGATGAACAGCTATGCGCGCGGGGAATTAAAATTCGAGGACGATTTGCCTTATGAAATTCTGGCCGGCGTGCAGCCGTGGAATTACGGCGTGCGCAACAACTACGCCAACGCCGGGGAAAAGCTCGCCGGCACGATGAACCAGAATCCTTACATGCGGATACTCGTGCTGGGCGGACGGTGCGACCTGGTCTGCCCGATTGACACGATGCGTTACGCGCTCGAACACATGCAACTCGACGCCGCCTACCGCACGAACATCACTTACGCCGGGTTCGACGCCGGCCACATGATGTATGTCAACCTGCCCGATCTGCAGAAATTGCAGGGGGACCTGGAGGATTTTTTGAAGCCGTGATTTAAAATCCGAAGCTCGAAATCCGAATTCCGAAAGAAGCCCGAACCTCGAAACCCGAAGGCCGAAAGTTGGGCTGGCAATTTGGTTGTTTCGGACCTCGGAGTTCGTCCCGCTTTGCGGGATTTCGGATTTCGACATTCGACATTCGGAATTCCGTCAAGGCCCACAGGTCTTTGCTCCGGCGCGGCAAGCACCGCCCCTGCAATTTTCACTCGTGGACGCGGATCAACGTTTTGATGACACGATTGCCCGCGGCCATGGATTTGAACAACTCCGGCAACTGCGAGAGCGGACATTCGCCATCCACAAAATCCGCCGCGCGAATCACGCCCGTTTCGATGAATTCCAACGCCCGGCGGATCGTGCGCGGCGTGTGATGGAAACTCGCGAGCAGAGTGAGGTTGGAATAATGGATGAGCGTCGTGTCGAGCGTGATGGTGGTGCCGGACGGGCAGCCGCCAAAAAAATTCACCACGCCGCCTTTGCGCACCAGGTGCGCGGCGGCCTCCCAAACCACCGGCTGGCCAACGGCCTCAATCACTGCGTCAAAATGCGTCTTCGTTGCTTCGCGAACCTTGGTGACCAATCCGCTGCCGTCGCCGATGTCCACGATCCCGCTTTGCGGGACGCCGAGCCGTTGCGCGGCTTCCAATCGTGGTGCGCGCCGGCCGGCGACGGTGACGTGGCAGCCGAGATTTTTGGCCAGCACGACGAACATCAAACCAATCGGCCCGGCGCCGATGACCAGCACGTTTTGTCCGGCGCGCAGTTGCGTGTCCTCGACGCCTTGCACGACGCAGGCGAGAGGTTCGACGAGCGCGGCGTCGCGGAAATGGGTTTCCGGCTTGAGGCGCAGGAGATTTTTTTGGACGAGCCGCGCGGGAACGGCGATGGATTCAGCGTAAGCGCCGTTGAGAAATAACAAGTCTTCGCAAAGATTTTCCTGACTGGCGCGGCAATGAAAACAGCCGCCGCACGGCGCGGAATTCGCGACGACCACGCGGTCGCCCATCTTCCACCCCAGCTCCGAACTGCCCTCTCCCAACTCCGAGATCGCGCCGGCGAGTTCATGGCCGAAGACGGCGGGCGGCACGATCATTTTGGCATGATAGCCGCGCTTGAAAACCTTCAAATCCGTGCCGCAGGTAAGCGCGGCTTCGATGCGGATGCGGACTTCGCCCGGTTTGAGCGCGGGCGGCGCGACGTCCTCAATTTGAATTTTTTCCTTGCCGTGCAGGATGGCGGCTTTCACGCGCACAGCTTATGCGCAGGAAAGGACAAAGCGAAGCAGAGTTTTTAATTAGGCAAAGCCATAGCATTTCACATTGACGTTGGCACATGGTCTGACAGGCTTGTGGGCATGAAAGCCTATGGCCTGGATTTGCGTGAACGGGTGGTGAAATTTATCAACGCCGGCGGGGCCAAAGTCGAGGCCGCCCGGCGCTTTGGCCTTGGGCGGCGCACCGTCCACCGTTATCTGGCTGCTGCCCAAAAGGGAAGGTTGGCCCCCAAAAAAAGCTGGGGACACTGGCGCAAACTCGACCCGCACCAACTCCAAGCCCACGTCAAAAAGCATCCCGATGCCACCCTCAAGGAACTCCAACGGGTGTTTGGCGTCAGCCATCACGCGATTTGGGTGCGTTTGGGACAGTTGGGCTTCACGCTGAAAAAAACCCACAAAATATCGCGAGCGCAACGAGGCGCAGCGGTGGCTCTTCCGGCGCGAACTGGAAAGGCTGGCCCCCACCGCCGTCTTCTACCTGGATCCCGCAGCGCGGGACGGCGTGGATCACCGCCTGTATCGTGAGTCTGGCCGCACACCCCGGGGCGAACGGATTTATCAGGAGGTTGCGGGCGCCCGGCGGGAACGCACCAGCATCATGGCCGCTTCGCAACAAGGCAAACTGGTGGCGCCGCTGGTGTTTCAAGACAGTTGCAACATGGAGGTGGTGGACACTTGTTTTGAAAAGGGGCTCTTGCCCGTGCTGCCGCCGGGCAGCGTGATCGTGCTGGACAACGCACGGTTTCATCAATCCCCGACGACGCTCAGGCTGGTGGAGGCAGCCGGCTGTCAATTGCTGTTTTTGCCGCCCTACTCGCCCGACCTCAATCCCATCGAACATCTCCGGGCCGCCTTCAAGACCCGCCTGCGCCAAGGCCTGCCCACCGCTGCCAACCCCTTCCTTTTTATCGCCAATATGGGCCAATATTATTGTTAATTGCCATACCGGCTCGCCTGATGGCGGAGCAGGCGGCGTGGGGGTTGAATTGCCAGCCGCATGATGTGCCGATTCTCGTTGCCGCGCGCCCGCTCAAGCCGCTCGGCAATCCGCCGCCGAACGGCATCAAGTTCTTTGCGGCGTCAGAACTGCTGGAACTGGTCAAAGACCGGGCGTGGCTGGTCAAGGTGACAAACGCGGTTAACCAGCACTGGCACAAACAAAATGCCCGCATGAAAAACCGTCCGGCGCATGGTTTGCAGAAGGGGCATGTTTCGCCCGCGGGTTTGGTCGTGGCAACTGTTGGTTAGCTGAAGCTATGGCACGGAGCGGATGCGCCAGAAATTGTTGGTGGTGGGATCGGGCGTGTTGGTGAACACCAGCACCCCGCCCGCGTCGGTGGGATTGGTCAACTGCGGCGCCCAGTTGGGCGGTGCCAGGCTGAAGGAATGATCCAGCGCGTAATTCGCTCCGGCGATGCCCACAAAGGACAACTGCATGTCGCCCGTTCCCAAAAGCTGGCCAGAGATTTGATTGTAGCCCGGGGGCACGCTTGAACCGGCCACAATCTGCTCGGGAAGGTTGATCTGGTTGTAAGTGCCGTCGCCCAACTGTCCAGAGGCATTGTCGCCCATGGCCCACAGGCTGCCATCGCTTTGGAGAAACAGGCTGTGGTCGCCTCCTCCGGCAATCGCCGTGACGTTGCTGGCCACAATCTGCTCGGGCCAGTTGGTGTTGTAGTTGTCGTTATCAGTAGTGCCGTCGCCCAACTGGCCATCGTAGTTGTTGCCCATGGCCCACAGACTGCCATCGCTTTGGAGAAACAGGCTGTGGAAGTATCCTGCTGCAATCGCCGTGACGTTGGTGGCCACAATCTGCTCGGGCCGGTTGGTCTGGTTGTAAGTGCCGTCGCCCAACTGGCCATAACCGTTGTAGCCCATGGCCCACAGGCTGCCGTCACTCTTGAGAAACAGGCTGTGGGTCCATCCTGCGGCAATCGCCGTGACGTTGGTGGCCACAATCTGCTCGGGCCGGTTGGTCTGGTTGTAAGTGCCGTCGCCCAACTGTCCAGAGGCATTGTAGCCCATGGCCCACAGGCTGCCGTCGCTCTTGAGAAACAGGCTGTGGTAGCGTCCGGCGGCAATCGCCGTGACGTTGCTGGCCACAATCTGTTCGGGAAGGTTGGTGGTGTTGTAAGTGCCGTCGCCCAACTGGCCATAACCGTTGTTGCCCATGACCCACAGGCTGCCGTCGCTCTTGAGAAACAGGCTGTGGAATACTCCTGCGGCAATCGCCGTGACGTTGCTGGCCACAATCTGCTCAGGAAGGTTGGTGTTGTAGTTGTCGTTATCAGTGGTGCCGTCGCCCAACTCGCCATAACTGTTGTCGCCCATGGTCCACAGGCTGCCGTCGCTCTTGAGAAACAGGCTGTGGAATACTCCTGCGGCAATCGCTGTGATGTTGCTGGCCACAATCTGCTCGGGAAGGTTGGCCTGGTTGTAAGTGCCGTCGCCCAACTCGCCGTCGTCGTTGTCGCCCATGGTCCACAGACTGCCATCGCTCTTGAGAAACAGGCTGTGATAGCCTCCTGCGGCAACCTTGGTCACGGTTTGACCTTCGCTGGTGACCGCTTGCAGCGCTATTATACACAGCAGACAGGCAAGCTTCAAAGTTTGCGGCGTTTTCATTTTACATTAGTAATTAGTAAGCATTCCAGTTGGCGCGGATGACGCCCTTGGCTTGCGGTGTGAGCGGCGGCAGCCCGGCTTGCTGGATAAAATTCGTGTCGAAAGCCCAATTGCGGCCGGGGGGATTGTAATAATTGCCGGGGGCCTGTTGGTAATTGGTCGCATATTGGCTGGGGAACATGACAACGATGGAGCCATTATACCATAGTGGGATGCTACTTGACCAATTCTCCAGCAAACGGAGAAAATTCTCCAGCCCGCCGCTGTAGATGCCATTGGTTGACCGGACTATCCCTTCAACCATCGCGGCGTTGACGGTGGTTGTTTTGGGCGTCGGGCCTCCGCTGGTGCAAACTGTTATATTGCCATAAAGGCTGTTGGCATCACTCCAATTGGTGGAAAGAATGGTGATGGAGTCGGCAATGAGCGCGGCCGGCCAGGTGTAGGTGGTGCTATTTTGGCCGAGCGATGAGCCGAGGTTATTTGCCGAGTTGTAGTTGCCCCACACATACAACGGCATCGCCGTGGCGACGGTGAAGCCTTTGCCTAATGTTTGCGACGGTAACATTGCTCCGTTGGCGACGCGCACAGCCGGGAGGGTCGTGCTGGTCAAAGGAACGGCGTTATAAACATAAATGGAGTCAATCGGATGGGATTTGTGACTGGATAGCTGGCATTGGGTGTTGTAG
>Ga0181521_10001344_pt1 | contig 30637 bp, 25 predicted proteins | sample PEATcosm2014_Bin_32_FD_119764 | JGI IMG/M metagenome (GOLD analysis project Ga0181521, IMG submission 119764) | Peatland microbial communities from MTU Mesocosm Facility, Houghton, MI, USA - PEATcosm2014_Bin02_60_metaG | ecosystem: Environmental > Terrestrial > Soil > Wetlands > Peat | place...
GGGCGGCGTCGACGTGTGGATCTGCAATGCGGGGATCTCCCCGATCGTGGCCGGCCCCCGGCGGACGGACGTCTCGGTCTGGCGGCAGGTCCTGGAGGTCAACCTGACAGGCGCGTTCCTCGGGGCCCGCGCCGCGGCACGGGTCATGCGCGTGGGTGGCCGGCTGATCTTCACGGGGTCGGTCCTCGGGGAGAGGCCGCGCAAAGGGTTGAGTGCCTACAGCGCGTCGAAGGCGGGCCTGGTCGGCATGGCCAAGGGGCTCGCACTCGACCTGGCTCCCGTCGAGATCACCGTCAACGTCGTCGCCCCGGGGTGGTTCGATTCGCCGTTGGCCGACGGGTGGGTGAAGGATCCCGAGCTCTCGGCCTCCATCACCGGCCACACCGCGCTCCGCCGCTGGGGAGCGCCCACCGACCTGGCCGGCGCCTATCAATTCCTGGCCTCCGACGCCTCGGCATTCATCACCGGTACGGTCCTCAACGTCGACGGCGGATACCTGCTGGTATGACGTCCCAACGACGGGTCGTGGCGATCACGGGAGCGGGAGGCGCGCTCGGAGCGGCGATAGCGCAGCAGCTCGCAAGCGAAGCCGCGACCGACCTCGTGTTGAGCGATGTCAGTGCCGCATCGCTCGAGGCGACCGGAGCCGCACTCCCGGCGACCGGGAGTGCGATCGAGACGATCCTCGCCGACGTGAGCGACTTCTCCCAAGTCGAGTCCGTGATCGCGCTGGCGGTCAAGCGGTTCGGCCATCTCGACGTCGTGATCGGCAATGCCGGCGTGCTCTCCGCGAACGGTCGCATCCACAACCTGGACACCGAAGAGTGGGAACGCGCGTTCCGGATCAACGTCCTGGGTGCGGTCAACAACATCCGTGCCGCGGTCGCCGTGATGCGACCACAGGGGTCAGGATCCATCGTGTTGACGGCGTCGGTCTCCGGGTTGACGGCATGGACTCATGCCGCTCCCTACTGCGCGACGAAGGCCGCCGTGATTCAGCTCGCAAAGGTCGCCGCTATCGAGTATGCACGCGACGGAATCCGAGTCAACTGCGTGTGCCCAGGAACATTCCGGTCGGCGATCCATGCGGATCTTCCCCCAGATGCGCTTCATACGATCGCCGCGAGGCACCCCTTGGGGCTCGGAACGGCGGCCGACCTCGTTGGTGCGTACTCGTATCTGGCGGGCGATGCATCGCGCTGGACGACCGGATCCGCGATCGTCGTCGACGGGGGTTACTCAGCGCCATGAGGGCAGCAGACCGAATGCCTACGGGGGGTTGGTAATGCCTCGCATGAAGATCTCCGCGAACGGCTGTGCCACGTCTCGAGCCGAGAGCGGCCCGCCCGCCTTCAGCCACAGGTACGTGTAGTTGTGCATCCCGAGCCAGGCCAGGGCGGTCAGCCTCGGCTGCAGTTCACGAAACTCGCCCGAGTCGACGCCAGCCTGGAGAACGTCCTCGACCCGTCGCTCGTACTGACGGCGCCGCTGACGGAACTGCTCGGCTCTGTCACCGGTGAGCGCAGGAAACTCGTGGAGGAAGACCCAGACGTGATCCGGGTAACGGTGGATCACGTCGAGAAGCTCGTGGCCGAGCATTGCCAGCTGCTCCGGCGGCGAGCCCCCCGCCTCCGCCACACGATCTGCCCCGAGCATCACCTCGTCCATCACCCGGTCGTGGATGGCTGCGAGCAACTCCTCCTTGGAGCCGATGTAGTGGTAGAGCGCGCCCTTCCCGAGATCGTTTGCAACGCAAAGTTCCGTGATGCCCGTCGCGTGATACCCACCCCGGGCGAAGACGCGTGCGGACGTGTCGACGATGGCTTCACGGCGCGCCTGCCAGTTGGCCCTGCGCCGAGTGTCACCGGTCCCTTCCGCCCGTGTCATCAGTAGCGAGGTTAGCGGTCCATGGAGGACGCGCCACATGACCAAGCGGAATGCTCCGTGAGATCCCAGCCGTGAAGGAGCGCTGATGACTGCCACGCTGACGACTCCGGCGGATATGAACTGGTTCGCGGTGCTGGCCCACCACGCCTCCCGTTCACCAGACAAGGCGATCACGGTGTTCGACGGTCAGACCACGACGTACGGGGAGATGGCCGAGCGCGTGATTGCGCTCGCGGGCGGCCTGTCCGAAGGCGGCGTCGGCCGTGGTGATGTGGTGGCCCTCCTCTCCTACAACTGTCCCGAGTTTCTCGAGACGATCTTCGCGGCCAATTACCTCGGCGCCATCGCGATGCCCATCAACTGGCGGCTTGCCGCGCCGGAGGTGCGGTACATCCTGGAACACTCCGGCGCTCGGGCCCTCACGTGTGACGAGTCGCTGGTGGAGCTTGCAAGCGACGCCACGCAGGGAATGGAGACCGCTCTCGTCCGCGCCTGCGTGTCGGCATCTCCTCCGAGCGGATGGACGACGCTCGCTGACCTCCGCGCCTGTCCCCGCAGAGCGGCGCGCGTCCCAGCGGAGGCTGACGACGTCCATCGCCTGATGTACACCTCGGGCACGACCGGCCGACCCAAGGGCGTCATGATCACACATGCCAACCTCACGTGGAAGAACCTGGCGCATCTCGTCGAGTTCGGTTTCACCGGCTCCGATCTCGGCCTCGCGTGCGGCCCCTTGTACCACGTCGGTGCTCTCGACCTGACAACCACTTCCTTGATCGCCGCGGGTGCGACCATCATCATCCATCGTTCCTTCGATGCGCCCCGCGTCGTCGACGAGCTCGAACGATCTCAGGTGACGACGGTGTGGCTGGCGCCTGCCATGGTCAACGCCATCATGGCGCTGCCCGACATTGAGCAGCGCGACCTGTCGTCGGTACGCGTCGTCATCAACGGTGGCGAGAAGATGCCAATCCCGCTCATTGAGCGGATCCAACGAGTGTTCTCGTCGGCATGGTTCGCCGACGCGTACGGCCTGACCGAGACGGTCTCCGGTGACACCTTCCTCGACCGGCGCAGCATCGTGAGCAAGCTCGGGAGCGTCGGGCGGCCGTGCCTCTACCTGGAGCTCGACCTATGGGACACGGCGGGGAACTCCGTGCCCGCCGGCGCACACGGAGAGATCGTCCTGCGAGGGCCAAAGGTCTTCAAGGGCTATTGGCGGGACCCGGACGCGACCCTCGCCGCGTTCGCCGGGGGCTGGTTCCATACCGGCGACATCGGCGTCCGAGACGAGGACGGATACCTGTTCATCGTCGATCGCCTCAAGGACATGATCGTGTCTGGGGGTGAGAACATCGCGAGCTCGGAGGTGGAGCGGGTTCTGTACGAACACGACTCGGTGATCGAAGCGGCCGTGGTGGGCCGTCCCGATGATCGATGGGGTGAAGTGCCGGTGGCGTTCGTCGTCGTGCGCGACGACGCTGCAGTGACGCCGGACATCCTCGTGCAACACTGCCGCACCCAGCTGGCCCGGTTCAAGGTACCCAGGGAGATCACGCTGCTCGACACACTGCCCCGCAACCCCTCGGGGAAGGTCCTCAAGCGCCAGCTCAGAGAGGGCGCGTGAGCGGAGACGCTCGGGGAACCCGCGCACACCGTTCGGTGTCGTATCACCCCTCGCGGGTCATCGGTTCGAGCCTGTCGATCACACTCTGCACGAACGAGACGGTGGCGTCATGACCTGCAGTGACCCCCAGGGCTTCCTCGAGAGCGAGCACCTGGGAGAGGCCGGTCATCATGAGCATTGCCACGATCGGGGGGAGTTGCTCGGGCGTGATGCCGTCGGCCGCCAGCGCCGCGGTGAGGGCCTCGAGCTGGGCGGCGCGGAATCGCTCGGCGTAGCGGGCGATCTCGGCACGTATCACCTTGCGGTGGTTCGCCAACGCGACGAACTCGATTGAGAAGGCGGCACCGCGCGGGTCGGCGTTGAGCCTCCACAGCGTCCTCAACGACGGGTCCGCGGCCATGGCCCGTTCGAAGCGGGCCAGGTTCTCTTCGGCCCGACGCCGGAACACCTCCGTGAAGAGGTCGTCCATCGTGCGGAAGTAGTAGTGCACGAGCTGGGGCTTGAGGTCCGCCCTCGCCCCCACTTTCCGTGAGGTGACCGCGGCGTAGCCCTCCTCCCGCAAGAGCTCCTCGGCCGCATCGACCAGCCGGGCCCGCGTCTTGGAGTCGGCGGCACCGATGCGCCGGGGCTGGGACGAGGTTGCCACGGCAACAACTTGCCACACGTCGCGGCGGCTGCTAAGCAGATGCCAAAATCTGCTGTGCGACTGCTCAGCAGGGGCGGGGGTTCGGCCGCCGCTCATGCGCGAAGGGAGACCGGGGTGGACGACTGGGAGAACATCGACTTCTTCAGTGACACATCACTCCTCGAAGACCCGTACCCCTACTTCGAGCAACTGCGCGCCCAGTGCCCGGTGCTTCCACTGCCGAACCACGGGGTGGTCGCTGTGACGGGCTACGAGGAGGCGGGCGAGGTCTATCGCGACACGGCAACGTTCTCGTCGTGCAACTCGGTCATCGGTCCCTTCGCGACGTTCCCCGTCCCCCTCGAGGGTGACGACGTCAGCGACATCATCGACCAGCACCGGAATCAACTTCCCATGAACGAGCACATGGTCACCATGGATCCGCCGGATCACACCCGGGAACGGGCGCTCGTCATGCGTCTGATCACGTCGAAGCGCCTCTTGGAGAACGAGGCATTCATGTCGCGGCTGGCCGACCGATTGCTGGACGAGTTCGTGGCCGACGGGCGATGCGAGTTCATCGCCGCCTATTCACAACCCTTCGCCATGCTCGTCGTCGCTGATCTGCTCGGGGTGCCCGAAGAGGATCATCAGCGGTTCCGTGAGGGATTCGGCCTGAGTCAGGTGCCCGGAGAGCTCGGTGCCGGTGAGGACGACCGGGTGGGACTCAACGCGCTGGCGTGGCTCGACGAATGGTTCTCTCAGTACATCGAGGACCGACGCCGCCATCCCCGAAAGGACGTGCTGACCGATCTGGCCCTGGCGACATACCCCGACGGCACCATGCCCGACGTCACCTCCGTCGTGCGGACGGCCACCTTCCTGTTCGCGGCCGGCCAAGAAACGACGGCACGCCTGCTTGCCATCGCATTGAAGTACCTTTCCGAGTACCCGGAGCTCCAGGACGAGCTTCGGTCGCACAAGGAGCTCGTCCCGGGCTTCATCGAAGAGTCCCTGCGCATCGAGAGCCCCGTGAAAGCCGACTTCCGCCTGGCACGCCGCTCCACCACGATCGGCGGGGTGGACATTCAGGCGGGCACGCCGGTCATGTTGCTGAACGGTGCCGCCAATCGCGATCCCCGGCGCTTCACCGATCCGGCGGAGTTCCTCGTGGACCGACCCAACGCCAGGGCGCACATGGCGTTCGGCCGAGGCGCTCACACCTGTCCGGGAGGTCCCTTGGCACGAGCGGAGGGCCGCGTCAGTCTTGACCGCATCCTCGACAGGATGCGTGACATCCGGCTGGACGAGGAACATCACGGCCCCCCGACTGCACGTCACTACCGGTACGAACCCACGTGGGTCCTGCGCGGCCTGAGCGCCCTCCACCTGGAGTTCACGCCGGGCGTGGTGACGCCGTGAGCGTCGCCGTGGTCACCGGCGGGGCGTCCGGCATCGGGCTCGGCGTGGCCCGATGCTTCGTCGCCGACGGTCACGACGTCGCCATTCTCGATCGGGACGGCGAGGGCGCCGAAGCGGCGGCGACCCACATCGCGGCCGGGAGATCCCGGGTCCTCCCCGTCGAGGCCGACGTCGCGGACCGGCCGTCGGTCGACGCGGCCTTCGGGCGGGTCCGCGCCGAGCTCGGTCCGGTCGGCATCCTCGTGACGAGCGCAGGCGTGGAATCCTTCGATTCCCTGCTCGACATCACGGCCGACAAGTGGGACAGGATCATCGCGGTGAACCTCACCGGTACGTTCAATTGCGTCCAGGCGGCAGTGCCCGACATGCTCGCCGACGGCTGGGGCCGCATCGTCACCATCTCGTCCTCGAGCGCCCAATCGGGAGCGCCCAACATGGCCCACTACGCCGCCTCGAAAGGCGGCGTCATCGCACTGACGAAGGCTCTGGCGGTCGATCTCGCACGCCATGGCATCACGGTCAACACGATTCCGCCCAGCCTGGTGGACACCCCGATGGCACGGGCGGCGGAGGCCGCCGGCGATTTCCCCGGGGTGGACGTGGTCGGTCCCATGGTGCCGCTCGGCAGAGCGGGCACCCCGGCCGACATCGGCGCCGCCTGCTCCTTCCTCTGCTCCGATGGCGGCAGTTACATCACGGGCCAGATCATCGGCGTGAACGGCGGCATGTACATCTGAAGGAACCGCCCAGGCCGAGTGGGGGACGCGCCTATCCCCTCAGCGGGTCCGACAGGAACGCCTGGAGTTTCGCCCGCCTCCTCCCGACCATCGCTCCACCCAACCGCTGGCCTCCGACAGAGCAGACCACCGCGATCGCGCAGGCGACAGCGATTCCAAGGCCAAGGTCGTGGTCCGGCAGCTTCTGGGAAAGGCCGTGTGGGGCGGTGAAACCCCACAAGAGCAGTGAAGGCGTCAGCATCAGCGAGCCCAACACCGGAACGAGCACATACGGCGTGACGACGAGCACCGCCCATCGGACCAGCATCCGCCTGCGAGGCCGGCGATGTTCCCACCGATAACGCAACGGGATCGGATGATAAGGGAACAAGATCCCGACCCAAGCCGAGATGGCAAGGAAGCCGAATGGAAGGACCACAATGGCGACGACCGTGTACAGGGTGGACAGCAGTGACTGATTGATTATCCCGTTGATGACCGCCACCAGGGCGCAGATGGGAGTGACCATCAGCCAAAGCACGACGTTCTTGGCGTAGAGCATCCGGCGGATCATGGTGGGATCCTCCAGCGCGGATACCGTTCGTGCGGCGTCGGGCCCAAGGATGTTGGTCGAGGGAACGTCCGAGTACATCCATGCCGCCAGTATCAGCGCGAAGGCGAGCGTGCCATGAAGCGTGAACACCTTGTCCCTCAACCCCGTTGGAAGGAAGAACCAAGCGGAGCTCATCAGCGCGCCGTTCACGGCGATGGTGACTGGGCTCTCGTACGGAGGCTGGAATGTCAACGCGAGCTGATCGCGGACGGCCTCCCTCGCCGTTGCGGGGAGCCGAACCTCACTGTCCTTGAGCATCGCTTCCTACCCGTAGACCGCTGGATCAGTGAGGTGAAGGAAGCCGGGTCGTCGGGGGCGACGTGATCGCCTCAGCGCACTCTGCGCGGCATGAGGGCCCCGATGAACCAAAAGAGAGGCAGGAAGATGCCGATGAGGAACATCACCCAGTGTCCCTTTCTGATGGATATCACTCCGAGGGTTATCAGGAGGACGAAGTAGAGAACTGACCAGAGAGCGATGAATCCTCCGCTGATCGATGAAAGGGGAACGTTCATGTGTATTCCACAACTCCGAGGCCGGTTTGTCCTGGGCAACTCGCCAAGTCTCCCCGGAATTTGGGTCTGCAGCGCACCTTACATCAGTTCATGCATGGTGTACCTGGATCCGGTCCGGCTCTCGCCGGCGATAGGTCCGAGACTCCTCGATCATGAGTTGGGGATGCCACGCCCACTCCTCGAAGGCGGCGCGATCAAGGCGTTGGCGCACACGCGGGGTCATCTGTTCGAAGGTGCCCTGGGGATCGTCTCCGACCATCTCGTACAGATGGCAGAACCGAGGGGTTCCCGAGGACTCGTTCTCCCAGGGTGTGATCGTCCGGTACCCAGGCACCGCCGCCTCAGCAATGTGCCGAAGATGCACGAAGTCGCCCCAATCGCGCAGTTCCTGCGCCGACTCGCGCTGCTTCGCCGAGATGAGAACCAGCAGGATGCCTGTTGTCCGCTCACCCGAGCACGATCCTTGAGGCGGACGGGGATAACGCACCAGGGGCACGACCGTGGTTGCTCCAGACGGCGACTCCACCACTCCCCCATCGCCCTCTCCGATCACCACGCCGTCGCAGCGCGGCTGCAGCCTCGGCAGATCGTCATCCGAGGTGGTCGCCGGGTCCCAGATGGAGACCTCCCAGCCGGCTGCTTCGACGGCCGCCGCACGTGTGTTCACGTGGTCCGGCTCGCGGACCAGCTCGAGATACAACCGAGGCGGTAGTCGACCTTCCATCGTCTGCCCTGTATCAATCTCCTGAGTGGACTGCGTGTTCCCCGCAGCGACCTTAGCCGTGCACGGTTGCGCAGCCCGGGGCTGTCCGGGCGACGTCACGCCGGTCGGTGGGCTCTACAAGTACTCCCGCTTGCGCATCCAGACAAGGACGAACCATCCCCACAGGGGCGGCAGGTACGAGGTGAACATGCGCTGGACGAACGTTGCCGCGACGGCGTCGGTCTCTGGAATGCCCGCTGCCGTCAGGCCGAGGATCATCCCCGCCTCCACCACGCCCATGCCCCCAGGCACCGGGGAGACGCCCCCGAGCATCGACGCGATGGTGATGACGATGAAGATGGTGGCCAGGGAGAGGTGCTGCCCGAAGGCGTGGAGCGCTGCTCCCAGGGCCAGCGCCACCATCAGCTGACCCGAGATCGCCCCTCCGACCAGCTCGACCAATTTGGCCGGTGTGGTCGCGAGGATCTTCAAGTCCGCCCACACCTGGCGCAGCTTGGGACGGGCTTTGTCGGCGGCCAGGCGTCGAAGGCGCGGGACGGCCAGAGCCACACCGATGAGCACGACGACCAGCACGATCACAGCCAGGAGCAGCCAGATGGCCTTGCCATGATTGCCGGAGGCGTTCTGACCGTCGTTCGAGAAGTTGAGGTTGCCCCACGCCAGAGGCAGGGAGATGAGAAAGAGAGAGCCCTTCACGATCCAGCTGGTCGTGCTCACCAGAGCTCCCGAGGTCACCGCCTGGGTGGCGCCGAAGCCCTGCTGCTGGAAAAAGCGCACCCGAGTGGCGAACGTGGCCGGCGTCCCGCCGGCTAACGACGTGAAGGCATTGGCGAATTCAAGAGCCACCACTCGTCCGTACGGGAGCACCCCCCTCACGGTGCCGATCTCCGACAGCGCGGTCGAGGGGTAGGCCAGCTGAGCCAGGATGGCCGTCGCGCCCACCCAGCCCCATGCCGCCCCCTTGATTGTGTCGAACGACTGCCCTACCTTGATCAGGACCAGGATCAGGGCCCACCCACCGACGAGAGTGCCGATGGTCATCACGATCGTCCCCCAGCTGACCCGCTTTGGCTCGGTCAGCTGGGGCACCTCGATCTCGAAGGCCTGCGCAGTCCTGGTGCGCACGTCCTCGAGCAGTTGCTTGCGGCCCTTGAGACCTGCCGCAACGGCACGATCGAGGCTGGCCCGGCGGAGATGTGTCAGAGCGACCGCAACCGTCTCCTTCGGCAGCACTCGCCGCGCCGCGGCAGCAGTCCGCTCGGGCCCGGCGACCAGCCCCGCCGCGGCCAGGGCCCCAGCCAGGTCGGCGTCGAGGCGCTCCTCGGTCGGACTCTGCGAGGCGGTTCTGAAGTCGGTCAATGAGACATTCGACCCTGTGGGATCGACCACGATCGTCTCGCCGCTCAGTGCACCGTGGGCGATCCGGGCACGACGCATGGCGAGCATGGTGAGAAAGAGTGCGTCCAGCGCCTCGTCGCTGAGACTCGCCTCGTCGAGCTCTCCCAGACGGGTGCCGACGGGAGGCCGCACGACCAGGGCAGCGTCCCCACTCGGACCACCGATTCCGGCCACGAGCACGTGCGAGCGTGTAACGCCGGCCCGCTCGGCCAGGAGAGTCATGTACGCCTCGTGCTCGACCTGCTGGATCCGGGAAAACGAGAGGGCCGGACCTGAGTCTCGATAGAAGAGGAATCGACCGGTTTTCGAGAGCAACTGGGCGTCAGCGGCGTCACGACCGTAAAGGGAGACGGTGACGGTCCCGCCGTTGAGATCGGTGCCGCTGTAGCGCGCCACCCCCCAGACCTGGTGGTCTGCCGGCGACAGGGTGCCCACGGGCACTCCGAGATCGCCCAGCACAACGGCAAGCTCCTCCCCCGAGGGCAGACCGAGGGGCGACCCGAAGACCAAGTGGAGCAGCGCCACGGTGCCCCACCCGAGTGCCACGCTGGCCGCGACGTTCACCGGGAGGCCGTCGCCGGCCACCACTGTGGCCACCGCCGTCAACCCGATGACCAGCTCAACCAGCCGCTGGACACTACAAGACAAGTACGGCAGCGCGGCCATGGTCACCGCCACTGCCGCAGCCACGATGGCCACCGGGTAATCGAGGTTGTACCCGGTCAGGGTCGCGTCGTTCGGCCGACCGCCGGTCATGCCGAAGACGAGCCACATCAGCGCCGAGAAGGCGAAAGCCGCAAGCCCGGCTGTCGCAAGGTCTCGCAGGACGACTCGACGGTGCGACAGGAACGCGACCGTCCCCAGGATCACGATCAGGCCGAAGGACCCGAACACGTAGATGCTCGTGACCAGCCAGCGCACGCCGTCGGGCGGCGGACTGATGAAGTGCAGAACCTTGTGCTCGGACACCGGATCGACATGGGTGATCGCCAGCCCGATCAGGATCACGGTGACCGCCGCCCCCAATCGAAACCCGTCCGAACCCCGCCGACGGCGGGTGCCGTCGCCTGTAGGGGCAAAGACGATCGAACGCCAGGCGCGGCGACGGACGGGCTCGTTCGAGGGTGCTCCGCTCTGAACAGTCCCGGCCTCGACGCTCATGCCGGTCAAAGATTATGGCCGGCGGTTTCCAGTCGGTGACCTCCGGTCAAGCCCGACATTCCCTCGAAGACCTGTCCGAGTTCAGGGACCTCCGACATTGGACGCCCGTCGACGTCCTCTGACGAGCCCGCCGATTCCAGCGGCAATCACGTCTCGGTCGACGGGGAGGTCGAAGCCGGTCGAGATCATGCGGACGATCACATCCTCAGGGGCGTCGGAGATCTGCATCGTCGAGGCCCCTGAGCCACTACCTGACACGCGCGTCAGTCACCAGATATATTGAGCGGCCACTGGGGATGGCCTTGCCAGCACCACCTGATTGACAGGGCCGAGTCGAGGGGGTGCGCATGGGTTTCGATAGCGAGGCGTCGGACCGTAGGGGCGAGCGGGGCACAGCGCGGAGCCGACGACCACGACGGACGGGCCGATACTTCGTCGGTGCCCTCGGGGTCGCAGGTGTGCTGCTGACGCCCTTCACCCTGGCACTCTCCTCTGGTGGGTCCGCCGCGGCCGCCGCTGATGCAAACCCCAACGGGGTGCTCAAGTACGGGTTCGACCTCAACAACGAGTTCAGCAACGACTTTGCACCGGCGACCGAGGAGAACGACTGCTCGTACACCATCACCTCGAACATCTATCAGTCGATGACCACTCCGGGAAACAGCTCGATCGGCGGTGGGGTGGCCCAGAGCTGGACGGTCTCCAACAACAACTCCACCATCACCTTCCAAATCCGACCGGGCCTCGAGTTCTCGAACGGTCAGCCGGTGACCTCGGCGGACGTCGCGGCCAGCTTGAACCACACCAAGACCAGTCCGCTGCGATCCTCGCTGTTCGCCATCTCGAACATCGAGACGCCTAGTCCGTCGACAGTGGTCGTCAACCTCAGCAAGCCCACCGCCGGTGACTTCCTGTGGGCGATGTCGTACGTCGACGGTCAGATCTACCCGGCCAACGCGATCTCGACCCAATCGAGCCAGCCGGTGGGCGCCGGACCCTATGTCCTGAAGAGCTATCAGCAGGGCTCGTCGATCGTGCTCACCAAGAATCCCAAATATTGGGACTCGAAGGCCTATCCCCTCGGAGGTATCGACTTCACCCAGGTGACGCAGGGCCCCGAAGCGGCCACTGCCTTGACCTCGGGTGCGGTCGACATGATCGAGGTCGAGCCGCAGAACTACCCGCAGCTCAAGAGCGACGCGAACATCGGGATCTCGGTTACCAAGTCCTACGACGCCATGGAGATCGAGTTGCGCCAGAACACCGGGCCGTTCGCCAACGAGCAGGTACGGGCCGCGCTCGAGTACGCTGTCAACCGGGCAGCAGTGAACAACGTCGTCTTCGACGGACTCGGCGCTCCCGCCTACCAGCCTGTGCCGTCGTGGTCTCCCGGCTACTCCAAGTCGCTCGGCATCCCCGACCCCTACGATCCGGCCAAGGCCAAGGCCATGCTGAAGTCGGCCGGCTTCCCCAAGGGAGTGAGCTTCAGCTTGATCATCCCGTCGGGAGACGCCACCTACGCCAGGGCGGCCGCCCTGCTCCAGTCGGAGATGGCCTCGGCCGGTTTCACGGCCAACCTGCAGCAGATTCCGGGAGCCGATTTCCTCACCGACGTCTACATCAAGAAGCAGGGCGACGCGCTCCTCAGCGAGCAGCTCAGCAACGGGGCCGACCTGTCGAACGCCTACGAGGCCATGTTCGAGCCCTCGGGCTTCCCGGCCAACGGGCTGGGCTCGGTGAACCAACAGCTGACGCCGCTGATCGAACAGGCCAATGCATCGCTCAGTCCGAGCCTGCAGGGCCCGCTGATGCAGCAGATCGACAAAACGATCCTCCAACAAGGACTCTTGGTGCCCATCGCATTCATGCCCTCGATCGTCGCCTACAACAAGAACCGAGTCGGTGGGAACGTGGTTGCCCCGATCGGGCAGTGCCGGTCCGACTTTGCCGGCGTCTACATCAAGAACTAGCTGCCCGCCGGCAATCGCAGCGACACTGCCCAAGTGGAAGATGCGCGGCAGCACCGAAATCGGTTGAGTTAGGCGTCACGGAATGACAACCGGCGGCTCCCTCGGGACGTTCATCGTCCGTCGGTTGCTCATCACCATCCTGTTGCTCTTTCTCATCACCCTGGGCGTGTTCTCGCTCATCCTCATCCTCCCTGGTAACCCCGCCATCGCTCTGGCGGGGGGCACCAAGGCAACGCCGGCGGAGATCGCCAAGATCACGGCGCAGCTCCATCTGAACGAGGGATTCTTCGCTCAATACTGGAACTGGTTGCGCGCCGCGTTACACGGCAACCTGGGCAACTCCCTGTTCGAAAACGAGACCGTGGCGTCGGGTATCGCAGCACGCTTCCCGGTCACGCTCAGTGTGGCGGTCGGAGGCATGGTCGTGGCCGTGCTGATCGGGGTCCCGGCGGGCATCCTGTCCGGACTGCACCAGGGCACCGCCCGGGATCGTATGGTCACGGTGGGCTCGAGCATCGCCGTGGCCATTCCCGACTTCTGGCTCGCCATGATCCTCGTGATCGTGTTCGCCGTGAAGCTGGAGTGGCTGCCCGCACTCGGCTACACGCCGTTCACCCAGTCCCCCGCCGAATGGTTCCAAGACCTCCTCCTGCCATGGCTGGCGCTCGGCATCGGTGGGTCCGCTGTCATCGCACGGCAAGTTCGCGGCGCGCTCGTCGACACCCTCGATCAGGATTACATGCGAACCGCCGTTGCCAAGGGCCTCAGCCCCCGCATGGTTGTGGGAAAACACGCGCTCAAGAACGCACTCAGCCCCGCCGTGACGGTCATCGGCATTCAATTCGGTTACCTGCTCGGCGGCACTCTCATCATCGAGCAGATCTTTTCGCTGCCGGGGCTCGGGACCTACATCATCCAGGCCATCAACGACAAGGACATCCCCGAGATCCAAGGCGTGGTGCTGGTGGTCGCGACCGCCTTCGTCCTCATCAACGTTCTCGTCGACATCATCTATGCCTACCTGAACCCGAAAGTGCGCCTTACATGAGCGCATCCCGATGAGCACCTGGAGTCCTCCCAGCGCCAGCGACCCGTTCGTCGGCCTCACCGACATCCCCGAAACGGGTGACAGCCCCGACGAGTTGCCGGAGCGGCGACCCGGATTCTGGGTTCGCTTCCTCCACCAGCGATGGGCCATTGCAGGCCTGGTCTTCCTCCTCATCGTGATCGTGGCCGCCATCTTCGCCCCCCTGATCGCCCCCCAGCCTCCCGACGCAACGGACATCAACGCCGTCAACGCCGGACCATCGCTTGCGCACTGGCTCGGTACGGACGACCTTGGGCGTGACATCCTCAGCCGCCTGATCTGGGGGGCTCGCATCTCGCTCCGAGCATCGTTCGAGATCGTCGGCCTCGCCGCCATCATCGCCATTCCGCTCGGCCTCGTGGCCGGATTCTTCCGGGGTGCAGTCGACTCGGTGATCATGCGGACGATGGACGCTCTCTTCTCGTTCCCGCCGCTCATCATGGCTCTGACCGTGGCCGCACTCTTGGGTGCTGACGTCAACGACGCCGCCATCGCCATTGCCATTGTGTTCGTGCCCAGCTTCGTCCGGTTGCTCCGGGGCGAGGTCATCGCGGTCCGGGAGGAGGCCTACATCGAGTCCGCTCGGAGCCTTGGAGCCTCCTCGAAGAGGCTCCTCGGGCGCCACGTCGTGCCGAATGTTGCGTCGCCCATCATCATCCAACTGGCTCTCGCTCTCGGCTTCGCCTTGTTGATCGAAGCCGGCTTGAGCTTCCTCGGGATCGGCGAGCAGCCACCCACGCCGAGTTGGGGTGGCATGCTCCAGGAGGGGTTCCAGTTCATCAACTCGTCGCCCTGGGCGGTCATATTTCCCGGGATCGCAATCATGCTGACCGTGTTGGCCTTCAACCTGGTGGCCGACGGTCTGCGGGACGCGCTGGGTCGGGAGCGGCCCGCGGGCAGCAGCCCGGTCGCAGGGGAACGGGAACGCCGCCGCAATCCCCTCGCACGCTTTGGCCCGACGAGGGAGCCCCAGGCGGAAATCCCGGCCACTCAGCCCGACCCGGCGCTCCTGGACGTCCGAGACCTTCGCATCGAGTTCCTCACCCGCCAGCGGTGGCTCCCCGTGATGGAGGGCGCCGACTTCACCGTGCAGCGGGGCAGGACACTGGGCCTCGTAGGCGAGAGCGGCTCGGGCAAGACAGTGTCGGCGTTGGCGGTCATGGGGCTGCTTCCGGCCAAGGTCTCCCGGGTGGCGGGCTCGATCCTGTTCGAGGGACGGGACCTCACCACCCTCAGCCCCGCCGGTCTGCGCAAGCTGCGCGGCAACGACATCGCCATGATCTTCCAGGAGCCCATGACCAGCCTGAACCCTGCCTATACGGTGGGCAATCAGATCGCGGAACAGGTGCGCGCACACCGGGACGTGACTCGGGCCGAGGCCCGGAAGCTCGCCGTCGACATGCTCGACCGGGTCGAGATCTCCAACGCCGCAGAGCGTGCCCAGGACTACCCGCACGCCTTCTCGGGCGGAATGCGCCAGCGGGTCATGATCGCGATGGCGTTGTCGTGCTCGCCCAAGCTCCTCATCGCTGACGAACCGACCACGGCACTCGACGTCACGACGCAATCGCAGATCATCGCCTTGCTGCACTCACTGCAGCGCGAGGAGGACATGGCGATGATCTTCGTCACCCACGACCTCGGTGTCATCGCCGACGTGGCTGACGATGTGGTGGTCATGTATGCCGGACAGATCGTCGAACACGCGACAGCCGTCGACCTCTTTGGTCTACCTCGACACCCCTATACCGAAGCGCTCCTCGACTCAATCCCGCAGCTCACTCCGAAGGGCGATCCGCTGCACGCGATCCCGGGCATGGTGCCGCGGGCAGACCAATTCCCGGTCGGCTGCCGATTCGCGCCGCGCTGCACCTATGTCCAGGACGCATGCACAGCCGGGCCGGTAATGTTGCGTGAGCTGGCCCCGATGAACGGTGCGCCTGCGTCAGAGGTAACGGGCACCAGGTCGAGGGTCACATTGGCCCGTTGTGTCCGCCAGGATGAGCTCACCCTGGCGGGGCTGGGTGAGCTCGGGACGGCTCTCTCGCCGAGTATCCCCGGCGACATTGAGCCGTCGGCCGTTGCCGAATCACCGGTGCTCGAGGTGACCGACCTCGTCAAGGAGTTCCCGATAAAGAGCGGCGTGATGCGTCGTACGACCGGGACGATCAGGGCGGTTGACCAGGTCAGCCTGCGAGTCGACCCGGGAACGACCGTTGGCCTGGTTGGAGAGACTGGGTCGGGCAAGTCGACCCTGGCGCGGCTGGTCCTCCGCCTCATCGACCCAACAAGCGGGACGGTGGTGGTGGACGGCAAGGACATCACGACGTTGCGCGGACCTGCGCTCCGCCGACACCGCGAGACCATGCAGATGGTATTCCAGGATCCGTACTCTTCGCTCGATCCCCGCCAGAGCGTCGCCGACGTCGTCGGGGAACCACTCGCGATCCACACCTCCATGAGCAGGGCTGAGCGGGAGCAGCGCGTGGTCCAACTTCTGAGCCAGGTCGGGCTGGGCTCCCACGTGCTCCAGCGTCAGCCGCACGAGTTCTCAGGAGGCCAACGCCAGCGCATAGCTATCGCACGGGCCCTCGCGCTCCAGCCGAAACTGCTCGTGTGCGATGAGCCGGTGAGCGCGCTCGATGTCTCGACCCAGTCCCAAGTGATCAACCTGTTCACTGATTTGCAGCAACAGTTGGGTATCGCCTATCTCTTCATTGCCCACGATCTGTCGGTCGTCCGCCATATCAGCAACCGGATTGCTGTCATGTATCTCGGACAGATCGTCGAGGAGGGCGATGCGGACGAGGTCTACGAACGGCCAACCCATCCCTACACAGCGGCGCTCCTCTCATCCATTCCCGTGCCAGATCCGACCCGGCAACGGGTGCGTGCGCGCATCATTCTGCGTGGTGAGGTCGGCGAACCAGCGAGCGGCGAGCAGGGATGCCGCTTCCGGACCCGTTGCCCCTTCGCCATGGAGGTGTGTGCGCAGGCCGATCCGGCGCCCTACATGACTCCAGCGGGAAGCACGGTCCGTTGTCATCTGCACACGACGGGCCCGACCCTTGACGGGAGCACGGTCCAGTTACTCGGCGAGCCATCCGGAGGCCACTGAGGCGCGACGTGCTGGATCTCAGTCATCCGCAAGGTCGTGGCCTGGGCCTTCGACCGGAGCGGCGAGGCCATTCTGGCGTCCGCCGTTGCAGTGGTCCTTGACAGATCCGCCAGGCTCCGACCAGACGCAGCAACTGGGGCGGATACTCTGAGAACCAAAGTCTCATTCTCACACTGGAGAAGGACCACACACGGAGGAACAGCATGCCGGCTGATCGCGTCGCACAGCCGTGGGCTATACGTTCGACATTGGTCGCCGTGGCCGACCTCGATAGATCAGCCGACTTCTACCGGGAGATCGGTCCTTTCGAGGAGATCGCTCGCGAGGACGCAGTGGCGGTGCTCGGTGACGGGTCTCCCGGATCCATCGTCCTGATCCTGCGTGAGGCGCGGAGCACTCATAACGCGCGCCACGGCCAGCAGTCCCTGGGTCTCCGGTCGATTACCTTCAACGTGGGGTCGTTGGGCGAGCTAGACCGGATCGAATCCGTACTGCGAACCCATACCCTCTTCACCTCTCGTCAGGACATCGCCGACGGCGCGGCTGAAATGCTCCTCGGACGGGACCCCGACAATCTGCCGCTTGTCTTCATCTGCTACGCCGAGGGCGAACCCACAGGAGCGGCCTACTACCGAACGGTGCTCAATCTGGTCTATTCACTCGACACATGACGCGACTCCTCGTTGGCAGGATCGGTCCACCGGAAATACCCAACTGACAGGAATCACCCGGGTGAAAACGCAAGGTGCTGATGGACCGATCGCACCGCCGCGGAGCCCTCGCCGACGGCTGCCGCCACACGCTTGGTCGATCCCGACCGCAGGTCACCGACGGCGAAAAGGCCGGGGTGGCTGGTTTCGAACGGCAATGGGAGCCGCCCCAGCGTCTCCCAGTCCTGGTCGAGCTGGTCGGGGTTGAGCGAAAGGTCGGTGAGCAGAAAGCCACGTTCATCGAGCGCTGCGCACCCGGACAACCAGCCAGACGAAGGATCGGCTCCGATGAAGGAGAACAATCCGGCGCACTGGACGAGGGTCTCGCCGTCGGGTCCCTCGAGACGGAGAGCTCGAAGAGTCTCGTCTCCTTCCAGGGCGACAACGGTCGTGCGCGTTCGAAGAGTGATGTGAGGATCTGCCTCGATGCGTTCAGTCAGATAGCGCGACATCCCCTTGTTCAGATCCGATCCGCGGATGACGAGGGTCACGGGACACCCGCTCTGGCTCAAGAAGATGGAGGCCTGCCCGGCAGAGTTACCGCCACCGACGACCACCACTGGTGCGATTCCGCACATCCGGGACTCCATCTCGGTGGCGGCGTAGTACACGCCGTTTCCCTCGAAGTCACTGAGACGTGATGCCTCCAGCCGGCGATAGGCGGCGCCCGTCGCCGCGATGACGGCCCGTCCTGCCACGTCGCTCCCGTCGCTGAACCCGACCACCAGATGCCCGGCCTGGTTGCGAAGGGACTCAGCCGTACACGGGACCGTGAGACTCGCTCCGAACTTCTCCGCCTGGATCACGGCTCGCTGGGTGAGTTCGGAGCCGGAGACGCCCATGGGAAATCCGAGGTAGTTCTCGATCCGTGAGCTGGCGCCCGCCTGCCCGCCCGGCGCGGTCATCTCCACTGCGAGCGTGTGCAACCCTTCGGACGCGCCGTACACCGCTGCGGCGAGGCCGGCTGGTCCGCCGCCCACGACGACCAGGTCGAAGCAGCGCTCGGGCAGGCTCTCGATGGTCAGCCCGAGATAGCTCGCCAGGTCCCCGGGAGTTGGTCGCCGCAACACGGACCCGGTGGCAATGACCACGGGCAACTCGCTCGCCGATATCCCGAATCCGCGCAGGAGTTCTTCCACCTGCGAGTCACGATCGGGGTCCAGCCACTCGTAGGGCACGCGGGTCCGCGCCAAGAACTCGCGGACCCGAAGGGACTCCGGTGAGAACTGGGACCCGATGACCCGGATGGCCGACGCGGCCCCCGTCAAGAGCAGGGTGCGGCGAGCAACGAAGGCAGCCAGGATGGTGTCACCCAGCTGGGGCTTCGTTGCCATCAACTGTCGCAGCCGCTCTCGGGGCACCACGACGACCTCGCCCGCTTTGACAACTCGGGCAGAGACAAACACTCGCAGCCCGGTCAGCATGTTGAGCTCGCCGAGAAACCGACCGGGTCCGTGTTGGGCGATGACGCTCTCACCGCCGTCTGCCGTCACGACGATGTCGACCTCGGCGCTTATGAGGAGGAAGAAGTCATACGTGACATCGCCCTCCCGATACAGGTACTCGCCCTCGCGCACCTGACGTCGAACGCCCAGCCCAGCGACGAGCGCAACATCCGCGGCGTCCAGGGTCGGAGTGGCCTCTGCCTCGATTGCCATGGTGCGGACCCTCCTTGCCCAAGACGCTGATCGGGGCACCAGCGCTGCGGGAATTTCTTACCAAAGCGTGGGCGGCCGAGTTCGGTCCCAGAGGGTGCCGGCGTGTGACATCATCCCCGACCCAACCCGGACCGAGCAGGGCGGCGGGCTTGGGCGACTCCCTCGAGGGGCTGGCCTCGCTCGCTCCCGGCCATTTCGACCACCGGAGTCAGCCGCGCGGCAACCCCCATTCCAAAAGACGTTTGACCCCCTCCGATTCTGACCATATGACAGAGGGATCGGACATGCGACCGACGCAGGGTCACTGATTTCCACTTCCACGCACGGATCAGTGTCCCGCCGGCAAGCGGGTAGCCAGAGGACAAGGAGTGCACCGGTGTCGCCAACAACTTCCCACTCGACCACTTCTCGAGTAGGCACCAGGTGAACGACGAACAGCTCGAGAAGATGAAGCTGGGGCAAGGCTTCATCGCCGCCTTGGACCAAAGCGGCGGAAGTGCGCCCAAGGCCCTCAAGCTCTACGGCATCGATGAAGACCGATATTCGGACGACGATGAGATGTTTGCGTTGATGCACGCCATGCGAAGTCGGATCATCGAGAGTCCCAGCTTCGACGGCGACGACATCATCGGGGCCATCTTGTTCGAAGACACCATGGATCGTGAGATCGGAGGCCGGGACTCGGTGTCGTATCTGTGGGACGAAAAGCGCGTGGTCCCGTTCTTGAAGGTCGACAAAGGCCTGGTGGATGAGCAGAACGGCGTCCAGATCATGAGGCCCATCCCCGGCCTCGGTTCCTTGCTTTCACGGGCAAGAGATCAGGGAGTGTTCGGAACCAAGATGCGCTCATTCATACAACGAGCCAACCATGTCGGCATCAAGGCGGTCGTCGACCAGCAATTCGAGGTCGCGAAGAAGATCATGGCCACCGACTTGGTACCCATCATCGAGACTGAGGTCGACATCCACAGCCCCGAGAAGGGTGAGGCGGAGATGCTCCTGAGGGCGAACATTGCGGAACAGCTCACCCAGTTGAAATCTCGGGAATACGTCATGGTGAAGCTGTCGCTCCCCGACGTCGACGACTTCTATGCCGATCTGGTAGACCACCCGAACGTTTTGCGAGTGTTAGCGCTGTCAGGCGGCTACAGCCGCGAGGAGGCAGACGCCCGCCTCGCGGCCAACCACGGTGTGATCGCCAGTTTCTCGCGCGCTCTGATCGAGGGGTTGTCAGAACACCAGAGCAAGGACGAATTCGATGCCACTCTACGCTCCGTATCATGCCTGAAGGACCACGGCGTGCCGCTGAGCTCCTCGTCCAGTGCCTCGAGCACGAGGGTGTCACGTGCGTGTTCGGCATTCCCGGGGAGGAGAACATCTACCTCACCGACGCGCTGTCCCGGTCCTCCATCCGCTACCTGCTCGTCCGCCACGAGCAGGCGGCCTCGTTCATGGCCGAGATTCACGGCCGACTCACAGGCAGGGCCGGGGTCTGCTCGGCCACGCTCGGGCCTGGCGCCATCAACCTCCTCCTGGGAACCGCCGACGCCTATACCAACAGCACACCGGCGCTGGCTATATCGGCCCAGGTGGGACTCAACCGGATCTACAAGGAATCGCACCAGAGCGTCGACCTGGTCTCCATGTTCTCGCCGGTGACGAAGTGGGCGGATCTGATCCTGACCCCCGGAGCGATTCCCGAGATGGTCCGCAAGGCGTTCAAGCTCGCCCAGACCGAGCGGCCGGGACCGGTGTATCTCGGCGTGCCAGAGGACGTCGAGGCTGCCTTCGTTCCCGATCAGCTGGTGCCGCTCCACGTCAACACACCCCGAACCGATGAGCCATCGCCCTCGCAGATTGCGCGGGCGGCCACCGTGCTCGACGCGAGCCAGCGACCCATCATCCTGGCCGGGCACGGAGCCGCCAGATCGGGAGCGGCCGACGCACTGCTGCGCTTCTCCGAACTTCTGAGCCTCCCGGTGGCCACCACGTTCCACGGAAAGGGCGTGTTCCCCGACGATCATCCGCACTCTCTCGGTGCCGTCGGGTTCATGAGTCACGACTATGTCAACTTCGGGTTCGACGACGCGGACGTGATCGTCAGCGTCGGGTACGAACTACAGGAGTTCGACCCGGTCCGGATCAACCCCGGCGGGGACAAGCAGATCATCCATTTGAGCCGAGTCCCTGCAGAAGTGGACGCCCGTTACGACGTCGAAGTGGGAATCCAGGCCGACATCGGGAGCACGCTGGCCGCCCTGGGTGAGGCGACCACTCGGCGCTTCGACCAGGGAACGAGAGGAGAGAAGATCCGCCGGCTCCTGGCTGACGAGTTGGCCCAGGGGGCAGCCGACGACAGCTTCCCGTTGAAACCTCAGAGAGTGGTTGCGGACACCCGGGCGGCCCTGGGCCGCTCCGACATCGTCCTCGCCGACGCCGGGCCGTCAAGATGTGGATGGCCCGCCTCTACCCCACGTACGAGCCCAACACCTGCCTGATCTCCAATGGGCTCTCGACAATGGCATTTGCCCTCCCTGGCGCCGTCGGTGCCAAGCTGGCAGCGCCTGACCGCAAGGTGCTCGCCGCAGTCGGAGACGGGGCGTTTCTCATGAACTCCCAGGAGCTCGAGACGGCCATCCGGGAGCACGTCCCAGTGGCCGTCCTGATCTGGGAGGACCACGCCTATGGCCTGATCGGCTGGAAGATGGACCTCGAGCTTGGTCATCACGTCGAAGTCGGCTTCTCCAACCCCGACTTCGTGGCCTACGCCGAGAGCTTCGGAGCCCGGGGCTACCGGGTGGGTGCCACGAGTGACCTTCGCCCGATGCTCCAAGAGGCCTTGGCCGCCGACACGGTGTCGGGGATCGACTGCCCGGTCGACTACACGGAGAACCCGCCTCACCGAGGCCCTGGGCTAGCTCTCGGGACCCTTCTGACGATTTTCACATCTGTTCGACCGCGGACAAGGCATCGTGGTCCCCCACGGCGGTGCCGAGCCGCAGCAACATTGCGGCGTCGGCACAGGACCACGAGCCGACGTTCTCGAATCTCCGAGGTGAGCGTCTCTCGCGAGGGCAGGCATCCATCGTAGAGTTGAAGACAGGTGTGAGAGATACCGCTCACGCGACGGCAGCATTGGAGGTACCCATGGTGTTGCGAAGAGGACTCGTTGAACTGCGCAGAACGGCACTGCCACTCACCATTGCCACCGTCGTGCTTGCCGGTACGTATGTCGCACTCGCACCGACGCCCTCCGCGGCGGCCACGTCGGCCAGCCGCGCGGTCACCTCGAGCGTTGCGACCAACGGTGAGTGGCCCGGGGTGGGCAAGATCTGCGAACCCGGTCCCGGTGGTGCCTCTTCGGTGCGCGGCGTGGGCGCCAAGACCATTCACATCGCCGTGTTCAACGACGCCGCCAACACCGTTGAGCCCGGACTCGAAGAGGAGCTCGTTCAGCAGGCCATGGCCTTCGCAGAATGGTGCAACGCTTCGGGAGGCATCAACGGGCGGGACATAGTGATCGACAGCCGCGACGCGGCGCTGTTCAACGCGGCCCAGGTGACCGTGCAGGCCTGCCAGAGCGACTTCATGGCGGTCGGTGGCGGCATGGCGCTCGACCAGCCGTCCGTCCCGATTCGAGAGCAGTGCGGACTAGGCCAAATCAGCGGCTACCTGGCCTCCGACGCCTCCGAGGTCGCCTCCGATCAGGTCGATCCAGGCGGTGGCAACACCGACACGTGGCCTTCGGGATGGTTCCGAGAGCTGGCCAAGGCGTACCCGCAGGCCGTCAAGAAGGCCGGTATGGGCGGGGCGAACACTCCCTCCGTCCTCGAACCGGAACACAAGTACGAGTTCGGCGCGGAGGCGCAGGGGTGGAAGGTCGTCGACTTCCAGGAGCCGCCGATAGCCGTCACCGACTGGGCGCCCTACATCGAAGAGGCGCAAAGCAAGGGGGTCGAAGCCCTGTGGCCCTCCCTCGACGACAACATCGTCCCCTACTTCCAGGCGATGACGACGGCCGGCTACCACCCCGCCTTCGTCATCCTCGGGGTCCAGTTCTACAACTCCACGACCAGTGGCGGTGTGGCCGCCAACCCCGGCCTCCCGCCGGTCTACCTCGAGACGTCATGGTGGCCGCTCGAGATGGCCTCGCAGAACCCCTCGACCGAGCAGCTCGTAAACGTGATGCACAGATATGCCAAGGGCGACGCCGTCGACTTCGACGATGAGGAAGGCACGGAGTCCTGGCTCTTGTGGGCCAAGTCCGCCTCCGCGTGTGGTACCGACCTGACGGTGTCGTGTGTGCTGAGCCACGCAGCCGCCACAAAGAACTGGGACGCTGGAGGCATTCAGGCCCCGATAGCGAGCTTGACCATGTCCAACCTGGACCCTCAGCCATCACCGTGCTTTGCACTGCTCAAGGTCGAGCCCAACAAGTTCGTCTACGACAAGGCGCTCACTCAGCCGACCCAGTCCATCTGGAACTGCAACCCGGAGAACGTCGTGCATCTGACGCCGCAGGAGCTGCAACAACTGGCGTCCCTGTGATGTGGACTCCTGAATGAGCGCTCGCGAGACAGAGATTCAGCCCAGGTCGAAGGCCAGCGTGACGAGCTCGAAGGGTCGGAGCTCGAGCTCGACGGCCCCGTCGAGGCCGGGTAGCGGGGACAACGAGCGCTCGAGCAGATCGGTGCGGGCTGCCGAGACGAAGGGGCGGTGCAGCGTCACGCGCACGGGCCCTCGGGAGCCCCACACCTCGCAAAGGCGGACTACCACTGCATCGGAACGGTCGGCCCACTTGACCGCCTCCACACTGACCCCCGGCCGATCCACGGAGACCACCCGACCCTCACCCTGACCGGCGCGCAGCGACAAGGGGAGGTTGAAGTGCTCGGCCTCGGCGATGATTCCGGCCTCCCGCAGGTCACCCTCGTGGGGGACCAGCGCGTAGGCGAAGTGATGGGAGCCCTGGTCCGCCTCGGGGTCGGGAAATCCGGGGGCGCGGAGGAGCGAGAGCCGGATGGTGTGCCCAAGGATGTCGTAGCCGTATTTGCAGTCATTGAGCAGGGCCACCCCGTAGCCTGGCTCACTCAAATCCGCCCATCGGTGGCCGCACACCTCGAAGCGCGCCTCGTCCCAGCTTGTGTTGGCCACGGTCGGCCGTTCGAGATGGCCATGTTGGATCTCGTAGGTGGCACGCGTGGAGCGGACCGCGACGGGGAAACCCACCTTCAGGAACTGGTGTCGCTCGTGCCATTCCACGTCTGTGTGGAACTCGAGCCGCCGCTTCCCAGCGGATAGGCGCATGGTCTGGGTAATGCTCGAGGACCCGAAGGATCGGGTGAACCGGACTCCGCTCCGAAGAGGATGGCGCTCCACCACCTCGATCGAGTCCACGGCTACCAGGTCGGTGACGTGGTCGAGATAGGTGCGGTCGACGTCCCAAGCGTCGAAGGCCATGGGGTGGTCGTCGTGGAGCTGGAACAGGTTGCCGCGCTCATCGTCGGCCAGCACCTGACGGTCGGCGACGAGATCCCGCACCGAGGTCAGCAGACCGTCACCATCCCACTCCACCCGAAGGAGCCCGTTGTCCAGCCAGCCCTCGCCGATGGCCACCTGCTCTGTGCCGAACGACCGGTCGGGCGGCACCATCGACCAGCCGCACGCCGGTGCCGAAACCAGGGCGAGCGAACCATCGGGCATTTCGACCACCTCGGTCCGGTCGGTGGACGAAGGGTTGAACGCCACCATGCCCCCGGCTCCGTCTCCCCCGGCTACGACGGTCTGAGCCTCGACAATGACCGAGGCAGCGATGGCGAGCACCTCGGCCTGCTCACGCGCGGTGTCTTCGTAGACCCAGTGGATGCTGGAGCCGGGGAGGATGTCGTGGAACTGATGGAGCAGGAGCGTTTTCCACGCCCAGTCGAGGTCGGGACGCCTGTCGAGGGAGGCCGCCACCGACCACAGCTCGGCTGCCCGGAGGCCTTCCTCGGCGCGGCGGTTGGCCAGCTTAACCTCGGCGTGCGTGGTCAGCGTGGCCCGGTGCGCTTCGAGGTAGAGCTCACCGGCCCAGACGGGGAGGTCGTCGGCCTCCTGCCCCAACTGATCGAGGAAACGTCCAACGGTACCGATCTCCGCTCGGGGCAGGCCATCGAGATCGGTCATGCGCCGGAAGCGCTCGACCATGGTGCGGTTCGGGCCACCTCCCCCGTCGCCGTAGCCGAAGGGGTAAAGGTTGAGTGCGGCGCCGTTGGGCCCCACGCCCCGGTCCTCACCAGCGGCTACCTCACCAAGGGAGAAGTCGCCGTTATAGGTGTTGGCTGGTGGGAAGTGGGCCAGCAGGCGGCTGCCGTCATGGCCCTCCCACCAGAAGGAGGTGTGTGGAAAGCGGTTGGTGTCGTTCCAGGACATCTTCTGGGTGATGAATGAGGTGACGCCGGCACCACGAGCGATCTGTGGCAGGGCTGCGGAGTAGCCGAAGACGTCCGGAATCCAGAGTTCATGCGTCTCAACTCCGAACTCCTCGGCGAAGAATCGCTTTCCGTGGACCAACTGGCGCACCAGGGATTCGCCCGATGGGACATTGGTGTCCGGCTCGACCCACATGCCTCCGACCGGCTCCCACCTTTCCAATCGGACCTGTTCCGCGATCTGCCCGAACAGGTCGGGATATTCGTCTTTCATCCACTGGTACTGCACGGCCTGGCTGCACACGAAGTGGTGCTCGGGGTAGCGCTCGAGCAAGCTCAGTTGGTTGGAGAATGTCCTGGCGCATTTGCGCCTCGTCTCGCGTAGCGGCCACAGCCAGGCGCAGTCGATGTGGGCGTGACCCACCGCCACGACGGTGTTGGCAGAGTACGTGGGCCGGTCGAGGAGCCGGGCCAGAACGTCCCGGGCCGGGATTACCGAGGTGGAGACGTTCTCGGGGTCGATGAGGGCCCGCGTCTTGTTCAGCGCCAGATTGATCTCCTCGGATCGGTCGGGGCGCAGTTCGGCCAGTTCGACCAGGATCTGCATGTCGAGCAGGAGTCCCTCGACGGAGCGGTCGGCCACTGCCAGCTCGGCCGCCTCGAGGGTATAAAGAGGTGTGCCCCGGTACTCGGGCATGAGCAGGGGCCAGTCGGCCAAGTGCCACGGCGGGATCGGATTCGCAGCGGCCTCGACGAAGAACTCCACCGGCTCACCCCCGTGAGCCTCGGGGGTGAGCACGAACTCGCGGTGCCGGTGGTGGAGTCCCTGAATGGGTCGGAGCCCGGTATCCCAGATCTGGCCCTCGGCTGTGAAGCCGACCATCTGGTCGCCGCCGAGATGGATGAGGGCCACGACTTCAGCCCCGGCCCACGAGTCCGGGATCGATCCCCGGAACCGGAACCACGTGGTATCCCACATCCCTCCCCAGGCGTCGCCCACTTCGAACGGGGTGAACGGTCGCCCAACGGCATCCGTGGCCGGAATTGGCTCGCCGTGCAGGTGGTGGGCCGACACCTCCAGTGGAGCACGCCGCCCGTAGATCGCCGGGCGGACGACTGTCTTCAAGAACCGCCGCAGCGAGGCGGGATCGTCGGCCATCAGCCCCAGTCTGGCAGCCATGTCGCGTCCCGGGCACGCCAAGTGGGCATGCCCGCCCGAGGCACGGCTACGCCGGTGGGAACGGGACCAAGGGTGTTGTGCTCAGCCACGAAGGGTCGACGGTGTACGCCTCGACCAACCACCGCGCGCCGCGTCGGGGCGCGGCTGTCCGTGCCGGCGGGTACAACGTGATCGTCTCGGAGTCGTGTGGCCCCAGCTCTGCGAGGCCTCGCTCCGAGGGCGTCCAAAATCCCTCGTAGTTCTGACTGGTCGCCGTGTTCACGAGGAAGTGTGGCACGATTCTATCGGGCGTCCGGTTGACTACCGAGACCGTCACCGCATCTAGTTCGGTTCCGGCGTGGGACGTGATGATGCTGCGCACCGACAGCTGCAGGGGCGGTCCGATGAAGGCCATGGACGACGCGATGACGACGCCAACGAACGAGACCGCAACTAGCAGCACCGACGGGCGCGCAAGCAGAGCTCGCCACGCGGTGCGATCTTCGGACGGATCCCGGGGCACGCCGTCGACAGACAGTGCTGCGACGAGCGCAACCGGAATGAGGTCGACGAGGTAGCTCGACAGGCTGCGGGGCGAAAAGAAGAACGGGATCGTCAGGAGCAAGGGCCAGATCCGCTTCAGCTGCGGGTACCAAGCGACGAGAGACGCGACGACGCCGACCATGGCCAGAGCTCCTGCCAGGGTGAGCATCTTCAGGTCCACGCCACCTGTCAGACCGTGGGTAGCCAGCGTGACGAGCCCCTGGCCATCGGCGACCAAACCCCCGGTCAAGGGAATGACCGTGCCGTGCAACCATGCCCCCGGGTGCCAGGCGAGAAAAGGGAGATTCACGCCAGCGAACACAGCGAAAACCGTCAGCAAGTAGCGCACACTCAAACGAAATGGAGCCGACCCCCGCCGACGTGCTTCGAGGAAGATACCGGTGACCAACATGGGGACCATGAACCAGGGGGTCTGCTTGATGGCGCATGCGGCTCCCAGCGAAATGGGTCCGATCCATCGCGCCAGTCCTGGCTCGCTGGAGCGGCCGTATCTGTCCCAACGCCAGACGGCCACCACAAGGAACGGCAGGAACATCGCATCGGTGCCTCCCGATGAGAACGAACCCAAGAAGAACGGCGTCAAGCCGAGCAACGCAACGAGCCACCGCAGTGAGGCGGGGACAAGCGCGAACAAAAGCACGATCGTGGCAAGCCAGGCCACGAGGTCCGTCCAGTCGACGGCCATGTGCACACCCAACGCCGTGGCCGGGAGGCTCAGCAGGAACGACCCCGCGGGGTAAGAGAATTGGGTGACGTGACCACCATCGACGGTGTAAGTCCAAAATCGGGACGGAACACTCAGCAAATGAGCGACGCTCGACATCGATGCGACATACGGGTCGGCGCCGTGCGCCAATGCACGCGCTGCCACCTGGTCAAATGCCGCGGAGTCCGTGCTATAGAACGAGCGCGAGCTGATCTCGATCGACTGGGGAAACAGCGCAGTCACGATCACCGCTCCGAGAGTGATTCCCTGGAAGAGGCGTGAGCGAGGGTTCCGGACCAGCCAGCACGACGCAATACCGACGAGGCCGCCGGCGATCATCAACGGAGCGAGGGCGATGACCGCGGGTGACCACCACCAGAAACCCCAGAGGTTGACACCGCCGGTGACGACAGCCAACCACACGAGACTCCACGCTCCTCTCTCGGCGAGGAGCGTGCGGCGGTAAAGACGCGACGGAGGTCGTGCAAGTTCCGGATCGACGCGGGAGGCCTCGGCCGGGCTGGCGCCGGGAGCGGTCAGCACTCGTCAAGTATGGCCAGGCAGGGGAGGTCGAGCCAGGCGCGTTGGGTAGCGTTGGGGTCGTGCTCCATGACCGTGATCTGCCAGAAGGGCAGCTCAGCTCTTCATTTCGGTGAACGTCACCGGAACGAGGGCCGCTTTGGCCATACACCCTCCAGCTCTTGAGGGCCATGGGACCTCCTCAGCGGATGGCCCTGTCCGCGGGCACCGTGGATCTCGTTTGGTCGTTCTGGCGACTGTCGTAGGCGGCTACCTAGTCCTGGTGGCGATCTTCTATGTGTCGGCGCGCCACGCGTTCGCCGGAGACTCGGACGGGGCCACCGTCGTGCTGCAGGGACAGGCCATGGGTACCGGCAATCTGACACTCCACGGCTGGGCGCTCTCGCTCGACTCCTTTTGGACGGTGGATGCCGTCGTGTACACGCTGGTGGAGCTGGTGACGGGCGTGCGCGCCAGTCTGCTGTTCCTCGTTCCTTCGATGATCGCCGCATGTGTCGTCGTCCTGGGCGCACTCTTGGCGCGCGAGGGTCGTCGGGGGATCGCTGCTGTGGCGTCAGCGGCAACGGTCGTGGTTGTCCTGGGGCTCCCGAGCCACGCGCTGGCCAACGTCTTCCTCCGTGGACCGCTGCACGTCGGTACGGCGTTGCTGTGCCTCTGCGCATTTGCAGGGCTGCGTTCGGGTCGCTTCGGACGGGGCTGGGTCGCTGCGGTTCTGTGCCTGGCCGCCGGCGTCCTTGGTGATTTCCAGACAGCGATACTCGGCATCGGTTCGGTGTGCGCGGCCGGCGTCGTTGCCATGCTGCGAACCCGCGACTGGCGTTCGGGCGTACCTGAGGTGGCCGCGGCCGTGGGTGGTTTGATCCTTGCCGCAATGGCTCGAGTGGCGTCCGACCTGGTGGGTACGTTCTCGGTGAACACCGGCCACCCACGGGCCTCTGGGTCGCAGATGATCACCAACCTCCACTACCTCCCGTCGTGGGGCGCCAACATGCTCGGCGTCGGAAGTGGACAGCTCGGCAACGGCGGCGTGCCCGTGGCGCTCGAGGCAGTCCACCTGATCGGCCTATTCGCCGTAACCGGGGGAATCATCGCGGGCGCCGCGGCAATGGTCCGCGGGGCAATTCGCGGGCCGGTGTCGCCGGTGCAGTCGAGCGCGGCGTGGAGGCTCGAGGACCTCCTGGTCCTGGCCGTGTTCGCCGACCTGGTCGTCTTCATTGTGCTCACGACCTCGAACGATCCCGGGTTCCTGCGCTATCTGACCGCAGCGGTCATCTTCGGAGCTGTCCTCGCGGGTCGATGGGTGGGGCGCCTGGCGGCGTCTCTCCCGTCCGCGCCGCGCGTGAGGAGGGGTGCAGCGGCCGTCTGCCTTGCCGTCGTCGCCGCCCTCGCTGCGGCCTTCGGGTTCACCCTGAGCGGTCCGATGCCCAAGCAATCATTCGCCCAGCTCGACACGTTCCTCGAAGCTCGCCAACTAGATGTGGGGATTGGCGATTACTGGAGTGCCTCCATCACAACGGTGGCGACCGGCGGTGTCGTGACCGTACGTCCGGTCATCAGCACTCCCGGCGGGCGCGTTGTGCGCTACCAGCGACAGTCCGCTGCGCCCTGGTACACCAATCAACCGTTCGAATTTCTCGTCTACAACACCGCCAGGCCGTGGGGAGGTATCGACGCCACCACGGCTTCCTCGACGTTCGGCCCCGTAATCAGGACCTACGTGATCGGTCCATACCGGGTGCTGGTGTGGCGGCATCCGCTCTACGTGCCGGGCACGCGACATTGTCAGGAGGGCTTCTGCGCGCGCGAGCCGTGAAGGCGCACCGCAGGGAGTCGTGGCGATCCGCCTAGGACGTGGCGATTGCGGACACGGGTGCGACCAGGTGGCTCGCGTCGGGTGCGCCGAGGAAGGTCGCGTCGCCATATGAGTACACGGCGCCGTTCGCTCCCGCCAGCCAGTAGCCCGAACCTGTCGGCGACGAAGCAATGCCGACGACCGTTGGCTGCCCGGTGATGCCGTGACCTGGCAC
>Ga0181521_10001345_pt1 | contig 30626 bp, 25 predicted proteins | sample PEATcosm2014_Bin_32_FD_119764 | JGI IMG/M metagenome (GOLD analysis project Ga0181521, IMG submission 119764) | Peatland microbial communities from MTU Mesocosm Facility, Houghton, MI, USA - PEATcosm2014_Bin02_60_metaG | ecosystem: Environmental > Terrestrial > Soil > Wetlands > Peat | place...
GTCGACTTGCGGATTGTTGTTGAGCACTCGAGAGACCGTGGCGGTGGAGACCCCGGCGGCGCGGGCCACGTCGACGATGGTGGTCATGGTTGCTCGCTGTTGCTCATCGCGCCTCGGTGCCCCTCCTTGAGGGCTTGACTTCGGACTGCAGTTATGGTGCACGATTACCGGGATGTCCGCAACAACACGCGCCAACGGCGGTTCCCGGTGATGATCATTGACCGAACGGCCCTAGTTGCTAGAGCCTTTAGTCCCTAGACCGAGTGTTCCCGCCTCTTGAAATCTTATAGTAGAGCAGGTAAATCGTTTTCTAGGAGAGCTAGCGTTGAGTCGCGATCGCTCCACGGCAGGAGTTGCGATGAAGGGGAGCCGGACAGCGCTGTGAAGGACGTGGGAACCGGTCGCGCGCGGGAGTTGAGCCACCAGACGGAGCTACAAGTGCTCAAGGTCGCAACTCTCGGTGAGATCCTCGTGGAGATCATGGCGGACGAGCGTGGACATGGTTTTCGCGAGCCTCTGCGACTGGTCGGGCCCTTCCCGAGCGGTGCGCCGGCGATCTTCATCGACCAGGTTGCCAAGCTCGGTCAGCCTTGCGGCATCATCGGCTGCGTCGGGGACGACGACTTCGGCCGGTTAAACCTGGAACGGCTCAGCGATGACGGCGTCGACGTCAAAGCGGTCGAGGTCAATCCGGCGCATGTGACGGGCAGTGCGTTTGTCCGCTACCGCGACGACGGAGACCGCGACTTCGTGTTCAACATAGAGAACAGCGCCTGCGGCCAGTTGCGGCTGACAGAGACCGCATGGGAGCTGCTCGGCGAGTGCGACCACTTGCATGTCTCCGGCGCGTCGCTCTCCTCTCCGCGCATGGTCGAGATGGTGGCTAAGGCAATTGAGTTCGTGAAGAGCAATGGCGGCTCAGTCTCCTTCGACCCGAACATCCGCAAAGAAGTAGTCCGTGACCCGCAGGTGCGTGCAGCTCTCGAGGCCGTGTTGGCACGCTGCGACACATTCCTGCCCAGTGGCGAGGAGTTGACGCTGCTGACCGACGCCACCACGACAAAAGCCGCGGTCTCCGAGATTCTGGGCCTGGGGGTCACCGCCATCGTGGTGAAGAACGGGGCAGGGGGGGCAACCTACTACGACACCGATGGCAGCCGGAACGCGCCGGGCTATCGCGTGGAGGAGTTGGACCCGACGGGCGCCGGTGACTGCTTCGGCGCCACCTTCATCACCTGCCGTCTACAGGGACGCAGCGTGGAAGAGAGCCTCGATTACGCCAACGCCAGCGGTGCCCGGGCTGTGACCATCAGAGGCCCGATGGAAGGTACTTCGAGTTTCGCCCAGCTCGACGCCCTGAGGTCAGGCGCCCGAACAGGCCGGGCGACGCGCCTGGGGGCCCTCATCTCGCCCCGCGGTGGCGGTGTTGGCATCGGGCCGGTCGGCGTCACCTCGGTGTGCTCGGCACATCCGATGGTGGTCGAAGCGGCCATACTCCAGGCCGCCGCCGATGGGACGGCAGTGCTCATCGAAGCGACCTGCAACCAGGTCAACCACGAAGGTGGTTACACGGGCCTGACCCCGGCCGCCTTCCGCGACCAGGTGCACCGTATCGCCGATGAGGTGGGGTTCCCGCGCCAGCAGATAGTCCTTGGTGGCGATCACCTCGGGCCGAACCCGTGGCGGCACCTGCCCGCCGAGGCCGCGCTGGCACAGGCCGAAGCGATGGTGGCCGCCTATGTCGCCGCCGGGTACGAGAAGATCCACATCGACACCAGCATGGGCTGTCAGGGCGAGCCCGACCACCTGCCGGACGCCGTGACGGCCGAGCGCGCCGCTCGCCTCGCAGTGGTCGCCCAAGCCGCAGCAGCAGATGCCGCCAGGAGACCTCGCTATGTCATCGGTACCGAAGTACCGGTCCCCGGTGGCGCAGTAGCAGCGATCGAGCACCTCGAGGTGACTCGACCAGAAGCCGTCGCCGCCACCTTCGAAGCGCACAAGCGCGCTTTCGCTGCGGTTGGAGCCGAGGCCGCCTTCGAGGCGGTAATTGCTTTGGTGGCCCAGCCCGGAGTCGAGTTTGACGACCGGAACGTCGTGGTCTACCAACCCGAGCGTGCTCGTGAGCTCAGTGCCGCTCTGACTGAGATGCCGGGGCTGGTGTTCGAGGCGCATTCCACGGACTATCAGCCCCCAGAGTGCCTCGCCAGGCTGGTAAAGGACGGCTTTGCGATCTTGAAGGTCGGGCCGGGTCTGACTTTCGCCCTGCGCGAGGCCCTTTACGCACTCGACCAGATCGCGGTAGCGCTGGATCCCAGCTGGTGCGAACACTCATTGATGGCAGAGATGGAAAAGGAGATGATCGCCAACCCCACGTATTGGCGGTCTCACTATCGGGGTGACCCGGATGACCAACGTGTGCTCCGCCATTTCAGCTACAGCGACCGTATTCGCTACTACTGGGCGTCCTCGGCGCCGCAGGAAGCGGTCCGACGGCTCCTGGACCGCTTGACCGGAACCAGTATCCCCAAGCCCGTGATCAGTCAATTCCTTCCGACGCTTTATCCACGTGTAGCCAGCGGTGCCTTGGATTCCATGCCTAAGACCCTGGTGCTCGAGGCCGTTCGCGATGTACTTCGTGTCTACGCTGCAGCCTGCGGCGCGACAAAGGCCGCGGGAGGGCTATCCGCCCCGGTGAATGCCCCGCTATGACTACCCCTGACATCGGCCCGGCGCCACCTGCGAACGACCAAGCCAGAACCACTCGACAGCCATAGGAGATGCCATGACCGCAGGACTGACTCGGAGACGCGTAATTGTAACTAGCCCAGACAAAGTCGAGGTGATCACCGAGGCCGTGCCGCCACTCAAGCCCGGCGAAGCACTGGTTGAGATGTCGGTGTCGGGAATGTGCGGTTCCGACAAGGCTGGCGTCCACGGTGAGCACGCTTTCATGAAGCCGCCCTACTACCCCGGACATGAAGTTGTCGGGGTGGTCGTTGCCCTCGCCGACGGCGTGGACGCGGTCGAAGTTGGGGACCGGGTCACGATCGAGCCGACCCTGGTGTGCGGCCACTGCAAGCCATGTTTGAACCAAAAGGAAAACCTCTGTGAGAACCTAGAGTTCTTCGGCTGCGGGTATCGCGAAGGTGGGATGGCCGACGTCTTCTCTGCGCCCGCTGCGCGGCTGCACAAGATCCCAAAGTCGTTCAGCGACCACCAGGCGGCGCTCATAGAGCCCCTGGCCACGCCGGTGCACGCCGTGCGGCTGGTCGGAGATCTGGCTGGCAAAAAGGTGGCGATTCTCGGCGCGGGCACTATCGGGTTGCTGACCCTGATCGCCGCCCGCCGCGCCGGGGCGGCCAGAATTGTGAGCACCGACATGTTGGAGAACAAGCGCGAGCTGGCTCTGGCGTTAGGAGCTGACGCCGTGGTCGACGCGGGGGACGAAGACCTGGCGGGGGTGGTCAGAGCCGAACTCGGGGAAAGCGCGGACGTGGTCTTCGACTGCGTGTCATACGAGGCCACCATCCGAGAGGCGATCAAGATGGCCATCAAAGGGGGCACGGTGGTGGTGCTGGGAGGACCGCGCAAGTTCGCGACCGTCGACCTGCCCGTTATCCAGGAGTACCAGATCCGCGTCCAAGGAGCGGCCACCTATCGCTGGGAAGACTTTGACGACGCCATCGAGATCATCGGCGGCAATAACTTCGACGCCGAACGGCTCATCACCGCCACCTTCCCGCTTCCCAGGGCGGCGGAGGCCTTCGCCGCCATCGCGGCCGGCGGCGAAGTCAAGATCCTCGTCGTGGCCGACAGAGGTAACCACTGATACCGGCAAAGATTGTCCTGGTCATTCCACGGTCCTGCTCGTAAAGGGAGGCAAATGTACGCTCCGCCTGAGCAGGCCGGTCTCCGGTCTGTCCGGTTACCCGTCGTCCTGGGACTCACCAGATCACGGGACAGGGTTGCTTGAGAGGAATTCCGTCGATGGCACAGCCCACGTCAGCCGGTGGAGCAGAGGCCGCAGCGCCCTTTGGGACGGCACACGTCGTCGCTGTCGATCTCGGCGCTTCGAGCGGACGCGTGTTCGTCGCCGAGTTCGGTGAGGAGCACTTCGAATTCTCTCAGGTCCACCGGTTCTGGAACGGAGCCATAAGGGCCGGTGGCCATATCCACTGGGATGTGCTTGGCCTCTATCGCGGAATTCTCGACGGTGTCCGTGCCGCAGGTCACATGGGACGCCTGGACTCGATCGGGATCGACTCTTGGGGGGTCGACTACGGCCTGCTCGACGCCGATGGAACACTGCTCGGCAATCCTGTCCACTACCGTGACGACCGGACTCGTGCCGTCGTCGACCCGGTAGTGAACGATGTCGGGCCCCTCGAGCTTTATCGCCGGTCGGGCATAGCAGTCGTGCCCTTCAACACGATCTTCCAGCTCGTCGCCGGTCGCGACGACGCCCAGTTCAGTTTGGCGCGAACTCTGCTCCTCGTGCCGGATCTGCTCGGATATTGGCTTACGGGATCTCTCGGCGCCGAGGAGACCAACGCGTCGACAACCCAGTTGCTCAGAGTCGACGGATCCGGATGGGACGCCGAGCTGATCGCAAAGGTTGGCGTCTCGCCTGGCCTTTTCCCGCCGATCCGGCGGCCCGGAGAGCAGATTGGCACGCTCCTTCCCGAGGTGCTCGCCGAGACGGGCCTGGACTACCAGCTCCCCTTCACAGCAGTCGGTTCGCACGACACGGCATCGGCGGTCATGGCTGTTCCAGCCGTCGACCCCCACTTCGCATTCATCTCCTCCGGGACTTGGTCTCTTGTCGGCGTTGAGCTGGACCGGCCGGTCCTGAGTGAGAAGAGCCGCTCGGCGCAATTCACCAACGAGCGAGGTGTCGACGGCTCGTTCCTCTACCACCGCAACGTGATGGGGCTCTGGTTGCTCCAAGAGTCGATGCGGACCTGGGAGCTCCTCAATAAGAACCTCTCCCTCGAGGAACTGGTTGCCCAGGCCGCCACCGAGTCGCCTCTTCGTACCGTCTTCGACCCCGATGACCCGGTGTTCTTCCCGCCCGGCGATATTCCTGCCCGGATCACGCAGGTGTGTCACGATCTGGATCAGCCGATTGCCGAAACTCCGGCACAGGTGACTCGTGCGATCCTCGACAGCCTGGCCCTCGCGTACCGGCGAACCCTGCGCCTGGCTTCCGATCTGTCGGGAAAGCGCGTCGATGTCATCCATGTCGTCGGCGGCGGCGTGCACAACACACTTCTGTGCCAACTCACCTCCGATGCATGCGGGCTTCCGGTCGTGGCGGGCCCGGTCGAGGCCGCCGCGATCGGAAACGCTTTGGTACAGGCCCAGGCACTCGGCACTGTGGGAGGTGGCCGGTGGGCCGCACGAGCCGGCGTCGCCAAACAGATGGAACTGCGCGTCTACCACCCGTCCGAAGGTCAGGCTCAACTGTGGGAGGCGGCAGAGGCCCGCCTCATCGGGACTTGAGGCAGTCAGCTCAGATCAAAAGACCCATACCTCTTCGCCGATCGGCGCGATGTTGTCAGCCCATATCCAGTTGATCGCCTCGTTGCTCACGCGGACACAACCGTGTGAGACGGGATACGGCGGCACATATGAGTCCCCGTGGATCGCGATCCCGCCTTCAGTGAAGAACCTCGGTCGCCAAAGCGCTCCGAGCGAGTCGACGTCCAGGCCGTTGATCACGCCGAAGATGTGGTACACGCCCGTTGGCGTGATGGCCACCGACGTGACGCCCTTGTCCGTGTAGGTGTAGCCACCACCTGTCGAGGTGTTGAGCGTATAGGCGAGCTTGCCCCCCTGGATGATCATGACGAGATCGTCCTGGAGGTCCACCTCGATCAGGTTGCCGGCCGCGGGTCGTGGCGTGGGGACGATTCCGGTTGCCAGAGCGAACACCGTCCGAGTTCCGACCACACCGTCACGGGTAAGGCCGGCGGCCTTCTGGAGTGCGTACACGGCCTGCTGAGTCGAGTCGCCGAAGACGCCGTTCGGCGGTCCAAGCCAGTAGCCGAGGTCGCTGAGGCGCTGCTGGAGCCTCCGGACCGAAGAACCGGAATCGCCGAATTGCAAGCCGGGCTGCACAGCGGTGTTGGTCGTCCAGATCGGCTTGTTGGCCGGTGAGTAGATGATCGCGTCACCGTCGTTCTGGAGACTGAGGTAATAGCCGTTGCTGCGGACGCCCCCGCCGCTCTTCGAGCTCCAGAGAACCTGGAGACCCTGATACAGAACGAGGTTGCCGTCGTTCTGCATTATGAGGTGGTCCGGGGCATCGCCCCTTGTGCCGGAGTTCCAGATGGGTTGGCTCTCCCAGTAGAGCACGAAGTTCCCGTCGGACTGCAAGGCGAGCCGGTACCGGCCGCTTGCGGAGACGAGCGCGGAGCCGTCCAAGAGGATCTCTCCCGCCTGGAGGCGGGACGGGTCAGTGGTGACCTGCGTCGTGTGGGCACCTAGGGCGTGGTGGAACGTCGTGGCACCACTGGCGGCAGGCAGAGCGAGCACGGTGAGCGCTATGGCGCCGAGGGTCAGAACTCGAACCAAAGTCCGCTGCCTGGGCACTTCTCCCTGCTCCGTTCGCTTCTTGATCATGGAACCAGCGCGCACAAGACCCTCCGGACGGTCGAAATCCCTCACCGACACGCGCGCCAGTGCGCACGCGTTCATGAGATCGTAAACCGTTCCGGGCCGGTTCGTGGCGCCCCGCTCAATCATGACTTGACCAGTCAAGTATTGCCTACTAGCCTCCGGTTGCCAGAGCGCGGTCATCGGACCCGTCAAGACGCATCCAGAGAAGAGGGGGACCGCGGAGATGGCCGACTGGGGTTTCGAGACCCGCCAGATCCACGCCGGAGCCGTAGCCGACCCGACCACCGGGGCTCGCGCGGTGCCGATCTACCAGACAACGAGCTATGTCTTCCGGGACACGGCGCACGCCGCCGCGCTCTTCGGGCTCTCCGAGCTCGGCAACATTTACACGCGCATCATGAACCCGACACAGGCGGTCTTCGAGGACCGTATGGCCGCGCTCGACGGTGGCGTCGGCGCGCTCGCAGTAGCGAGCGGCCAGGCGGCCGAGACGATCGCGTTGCTCAACCTGGCCGAGAACGGCGGGCACATCGTCTCATCGGCCTCCCTGTACGGTGGCACCTACAACCTGCTCCACTACACCTTTCCGAAGCTGGGCGTCGAGGTCAGCTTCGTTGACGATCCCGACAACCTGGACGCATGGCGCGACGCGGTCCGGCCCAACACCAAGGCGTTCTACGCCGAGACCATCGGCAACCCGAAGGGGGACGTGCTCGACTTCGAGGCTGTCTCGGCAGTCGCCCACCAACACGGCATCCCGCTCGTGGTCGACAACACGGTGGCCACGCCCTATCTGTGCCAGCCCTTCCTCCATGGAGCCGACATCGCCGTGTACTCGGCGACGAAGTTCATCGGCGGCCATGGCACCTCTATCGGCGGTGTCATCGTCGACGGTGGGAAGTTCGACTATGCGAAAAGTGGTCGCTTCCCCAACTTCACCGAGCCCGACCCGAGCTACCACGGGGTCGTCTTCTCGGAGCTGCCCGAACCGCTCCGCCCGGCTCAGTACATCTTGAAGGCGCGCCTGCAGTACCTGCGCGATGTCGGCGCGGCCATCGCGCCGCTGAACTCGTTCCTCTTCCTCCAGGGTCTCGAGACGCTCAGCGTCCGGATGGACCGCCACGTCGCCAACGCCCTTGCAGTGGCCAAGTGGCTCGAGGCGCGCGGCGAAGTCGAGTGGGTGAACTACCCCGGGCTCGCCTCGAGCGCCTGGCATGCACGCCAGCTGCGCTTCCTCCCGAGGGGCGGCGGCGCGATCCTCACCTTCGGCATCAAGGGCGGCAAGGAGGCGGGCAGCCGCTTCATCGAAGGGCTCGAGTTGTTCAGCCATCTCGCGAATGTCGGCGATGTCCGTAGCCTGGCGATTCACCCGGCGACGACCACTCATTCACAGCTGACCGACGAAGAGCAGGCAAGCACCGGCGTCACCCCCGACCTGATCCGGCTGTGCATCGGGCTCGAGACCCTCGCCGACATCCTGGCGGATCTAGACTCTGGCTTCCGAGCAGCCAAGGGCACCTGAGCTGGGCACTGTCGTGATCGACGCCCCGGTCACCGGGGCCTGGCGGCCGGGAGACGATCCCGGCCGGCGGAAATTCGCGTCGCTGTTCAGTGGCGGGCGCGATCAACGGGGCGGCCTTGGCCTGGAAGCCGGCGGCCACTTGAGCGTGGTCACGGTTGCTTACGAGACCTGGGGCAAGTTGAACGCGGACGCCTCGAACGCGGTCCTAGTCCTGCACGCCTTGAGCGGCGACTCACATGTCAGCGGACCGGTCGAACCTGGGCATCCGAGCCCAGGGTGGTGGGGTCCCCTCGTCGGCCCGGGTGCGGCGATCGACACGAACCGCTACTTCGTCGTCTGCCCCAACGTCCTCGGAGGCTGTCAGGGAACCACCGGTCCGAGCTCCTGGGCGGCGGACGGGAGGCCGTACGGATCCCGTTTTCCTGTCGTGACCGTGAAGGATCAGGTCGCCGTCGAGCGCGCTCTCGCGTCTGAGCTCGGCATAGACACCTGGTACGCCGTGGCCGGTGGCTCCATGGGTGGGATGCGCGCCATCCAGTGGGCCGTGGACTTTCCCGCCAACGTCGATCGGGCGATCGTGGTGGCCACGGGCGCAGCCGCGAGCGCCGAGCAGATCGCCCTCTGCTGGCTGCAGGACCAGGCGATCCGCCTCGACCCGGACTTCCGGGACGGCGACTACTACGACGCGGAGCGCGGGCCTGCGGTCGGCTTGGCGATCGCCCGCGGGATCGGCCATTTGAGTTACCGCAGTGAGGTGGAGCTGCAACGCCGCTTTGGCAACAACTCCCAGGATCACAAGCCGCCCCTTAGCAAAGGACGTTACGCGGTCGTGTCGTACCTAGCGCACCATGGCGAGAAGATGATCCGCCGTTTCGACGCCAACAGCTACCTCGTCCTGAGCGAGGCGATGAACCATTACGATCTCGGCCGCGGCTATGGCGGAGCCCGAGAGGCTCTCTCCCGGGTCCGGGCCCAGGTCACCATCGCCGGGATCTCCTCAGACCGTCTTTACCCTCTGCGGCTGCAATGGGAGCTGGCAGACCTGCTCGGAAGTGCGGACGATGTTCAAGTCATCGACTCGATCGTCGGCCACGACGCGTTTCTCGTGGAGCACCAGGCAATGGGAGAGGTGATCCGAGAGGCGCTCGGCTCATAGGGCCCGGGGTGGGGCGCCGCCAGCCTGGTCGGGAACGCCAGTCGCAGGTCGAAGCGCTGTCATTCGCCTTTGAGATCCCGGTGAGCAAAGGCGGTCCCGCCGAGGACCGCGGCCACCGCGCCGACAGCGACGAGGACTCCCCCCGTTGTCCAGTCGGGGCTCGTCGCGGGGGCGGCCGCCATCTGGTGGAACAACGAGGCGTCGAGCACCCAGTGGTTCAGGCCCACGACCCCGCCGATGAGCTCGACCAGGAACGACCAGACGAGGAGGCCGTAAGTGGCGACATTCGAGGCCCGTGGCCAGACGCCAAGCACGAAGGCCCCGACGCCGAGAATGCACACGGCGGGGGGAACGACGTTCAACCCTGCGTTGAGAACACTCGCAAAGCTCACCCCGGTGTGTTGGCTGGCCGCGCCGAGCCAAGTGCTGACGCCGGCCAACAAGCCGCCCACGACAAGGACGATGGTCGCGATCAAGAGCCTCCCGGCAAGCCACGACGAGCGGGAGACCGGTCGGACGAGGAAGTGGTCGAGCCGTCCCCCCGCCTCCTCACCCCGAGCAGCACTTATCTGGCCGGCTGCCACAATCGCCAGGATCACGGCCATCATCAGGAATGCCACACCGAGATACGCGTAAGCGCCGATCGCTCCCAGGCGTGAGAGCGCCCGCGTCATACTTGCCGAGCTCGCGAGCGCACTCCCTCCCGACTTGGCGACGAGGCCGAGTATCAGCCCGTAAGCGGCAATCCCCACGCCCCAGCCGACGAGGGTCGAGCGCATGAGGCGGATGTTCAACCCCGACGGTCCGAAGCAGAGCCGCGTGTGGGGAACCGAGCCCGAACGGTCAGGAAACGTGCTTCCTCCGAGGTCGCGCTCTCCCGCCAGGCGAATTGTGAACAGGCTCAGCAGGCCAACGAGACCGGCGATCGGCAGGAGCGCAAATGGATGGGGTGTAGTCAGTGGCTGGAGCTGCTCGATCCATCCGAGCGGGGAGACCCATCGCAGCCAGTCGAGGCCGGTGCCGGAATCTGCCACCATGCGCAGCGCGTAGCTCACACCGAGAGCCGCGCCGGCGTACGCGGACGCTTGGCGGCGCGTGGCCGCCAATTGGCTGGCGAACGCTCCGACTGCGAGGAACATCGCCGCTGCCGCGACAACAGCGACGGCCAGGAACAGCGCGCCGCCGACACTGAAGTCGACCTTCGACGAACGGCCGACCACGACCGTGATGACGGCAGTGACGACCCACAGCGCCGCGACGCCACACCCCAAACCCGCCAGTGCCTGGGCGGCGGCGGCCCTGCGGGTGGTCTGGCCGGCAAGCAGCAGCTCCCAGCGCCCGGCGTCCTCCTCGCCACGCAAGAGCCTGGTCCCGGTGAGCAATCCCCACACGGCGCCGACAACGGCCAGCACGGCGAGGCACTTCCACACCGTGAAGCCGGCGACGGTCTGGAGCTCGTGTGCGGGACCGACCAGGGCGCTTATTCCGGCATTCGCCCCGAACTCCTTGGCTATGCCAGCTCGCTGCGAGACGGTCTTGTAGCTCGAGGCGTAGGCGAGTGCCTGAGTCGCCAAGTAGGCACCGAATACGTACCCCCAGAGCACGCCGGAACGGACGGCCTTGTGCGCCGTCTGTCGCGCGACCACCGTGGCGGGCCACCGGCCCTCCGATGCCGGACGGCCGACGCCCAGTTCAGCTTGCATGAGCTGGCGTGTCGGCGCTCTCGCTGCTTGCGCCGTACTGGGCGAGAAAGAGCTCCTCGAGTGACGGTTCCCGGCTCAACAACTCCTGCACGTCCGAAGCTGCCAACACCTTCAGGAGAGGCTCGATCGTTCCTCGGACGTGGCATCGCAGAAGATGTCCTACAACCTCGACGGAGGACACGCCCGGGACCCGGGAGATGTCGGGGACTGGACCCTCGAATGTCGCCTCGATCGTGAGAGCCGAGAGGTGGCGCATCTCCGCCAGCGTCCCCATCTCCACCAGCAGGCCTTCGCGCAGGATCCCGATCCGGTCGCACAGCGCCTCGACCTCGCTCAGGATGTGCGAAGACAAGAAGATCGTCTGGCCTCGCTCGCGCGCCTCGTGGACGCAGTGACGAAACGCCTGTTCCATCAGCGGGTCGAGACCGCTCGTCGGCTCGTCCAGGATGAGGAGCTCGGGTCGGGTCATCAGGGCGGCAATGAGGATCAGTTTCTGACGATTGCCCTTGGAGCAGGCCCGGACCTTCTTGGACGGGTCGAGATCGAAGCGCCCGATCAGCTCGTCCCGGTAGGTATTGTCCACTCTGCCCTGCACGCGACCGAGCAAGTGGAGGGTCTCGGCGCCGGTGAGCGACGGCCACAGGCTCGCCTCGCCCGCCACATAGGCCAGACGCCGGTGGGCTTCGACGACCTGGCGCTGACAGTCGAGCCCGAAGATCTCGGCGCGTCCGGCCGACGGCCGGATCAACCCGAGCAGAAGGCGAATCGTGGTTGTCTTGCCGGCCCCGTTGGGACCTAGGTAGCCCACGACCTCACCTTCGGCGACCTCGAGATCGAGATCCTCGATCGCGTAGACGCTGCCGTAGCGCTTGGACAGCCCCTCGGTTCGAATGGCCATCACTCCCATCGGCGCGACCTCCTGGTCGTCACACAACTTAGGGCTCCACAGTGCAGCCCGATCGCTGCTTGCTGTGCCTGAACGGAGAGCGCCACTGTCGGCTCGGCTCGTCCGAAAGCGACGTCCGGTACGCTCGGCGCCGTGATCGACCTGCACCTGCACTCGACCTGCTCGGACGGGTCAGAGACTCCCGAGAGAGTCGTGGAGCTCGCCGTGGCCGTAGGTTGCACTGCGATAGCGCTCACCGACCACGACGGGCTCGCCGGCGCAGCCCAGGCTGAGGCCCGCGCCGAGAGCCTCGGCATCGGGTTCGTGCCGGGCTGCGAGGTCTCGTGCGCGTTCTCGCCCGGGACGATGCACGCACTCGCCTACTTCGTCGAGCCCGGCGAAGGGCCACTGCAGTCCGAGCTGGAGCGGCTCCGGCGGGACCGGTCGAACCGAAACGAGCTGCTCCTGCAGCGACTCAAGGATCTTGGGTTGCCGGTCACCCTCGACGAGGTCGAAGCGGCTGCTGGGAGCTCGGTCATCGGCAGGCCACATTTCGCATCCGTCCTCGTGGCCAACGGTGCCGCGGCAAACATTCAGGACGCCTTCGACCGGCTGCTCGGCAAGGGTGCCCCCGGCTACGTCCCCAAGGCGCGCATCGCCGCCGCGGCTTTCATCGCCGCGGCGGCGGGCTCAGGCGCTGTGACGGTGCTTGCCCATCCGCTGACGCTCGGCCTCGACACGCCGGGGCTTGACCAAGTCCTCGGGGAGCTCTCCGCCGCCGGGCTCGGCGGGATGGAGTGCTATTACGGCCGCTATTCGCCCGAGGACCGCGCCGGGCTCGCTGCGATGGCGAAACGACACGACGTGGTCGCGACGGGGGGTTCCGACTTCCACGGGACCTTCAAGCCCGACCTTCTGGTCGGCACGGGGACGGGTGACCTCGACGTGCCGGACACGGTGCTCGGCGAGCTCTTCGCCCGCAAACCCCCCCGTCCTTAGTGATCGACGCGTCCCAGGTCTTCATGGCCCATGCCGATGCATGGCAGGCGCAGGGCCGACTGCGGGAACCGTATGGCGGTGGCGTGGCAGAGCTCGACGGATGGAAGTTGATGGCGAGTGGTCTTGGCTACACGCATCTGAACGCCGCGTGCTTGACCAACCCGGCCCTCGCGCACTTTGCCGAAGCGCGGGAGTGGTACCGCTCCCGCAACCTTGCCTGGGGCACCTTGGTGCCGTCCGGCTCAGCGTGGCCGCACGGACGACTGGTGGCGACACAACGGCTCATGGCCTTGGAGGCTTCGGCGTTCTCGAAGACAACGGTGCCCTCGGGGTGTGTCCTTCGGGGAGCCGGTGCCGGCGACATCGAGATCGTGGCCGCGATCGACGCGAGTGCTTTCGGTTCCGACGCCGCGGAGGGGCGCGCATGGATGGAGCCTCTTTGCGGATCCGACGGGGCGAAGGTCGCCATCGCAGAGCTTGACGGACTGCCCGTCGCAACCGGTTACGCACTTGCATGCAACGGCGACGCCGGGCTCAGCGTCTACCTCGGCGGGATCGCAGTGCTCCCAGCCGCCCGACGAAAGGGGATCGCTGCCGCGATGTCGAGCTGGCTCCTGGCCCAAGGCTTCCAAGCCGGCGCCAAGTTCGCCCATCTTCAGACCGATTCAGACGGCGCCGTGGCTGTCTACAAGAGGCTAGGTTTCGAGGAGTTCAACGGCATCGACATCTACCTCGAGCAGTGAACCGGGCGTCCGGTCACGCCTCCTGAGCCACGACCTCGAGCGTCTCCAGGATCGCTCGAGCCAGCTCCCGTGCCGAGGCCGCGTCGAGTTCCACTGCGACTCTGGAGGGAGCGCTATCGCCGAGGTTGAGAAAGTCGATGTTCAGGCTGTGCTCGGCGGGATAGTGCGCCGGATGGTCGAAGTAGACCGTGGCGCTGGAAAGCGAGAACCAGCCGTCAGGTCCCTTGCCCGACCCGCTGACGGCCAGCTTCTCGGTCTGGTACGTGCACACGGCCGGCTCCTCTCGCTCGCCTCAGGAAGCCAGGTATCGGCCGAAGAACTCCCAGATCCGTTGCCAGCCGTCTTTGGCAGCCTCGGGCCGGTAGCTCGGACGATCGGCCGAGAAGAAGGCGTGGCCAGCTCCTTCATAAGAGTGGAACTCATAAGCCTTGCCTGCCTGTTTCAAGGCCTCTTCCAGTTCGGCGACGTGCTGCGGTGACGGGTACTGGTCGTCGGCACCGAACAGGCCGAGCAGCGGACAGGAGAGATCCTTCGTCAGATGAACGATCGGGCCGACCTTGAGCGGCATCCCTTCAGGCGGGGTTCCGACGACGAAGGCGCCATAGCAGTCCACCGCGGCATCGAGCGGAAGGCTGCACGCGGCCAGAAAGGACTGCCGGCCACCTGAGCAGTAGCCGATCGTGGCAACGCGACCGTTCGAGGACCCGAGCGACTTGAGAAGGCGGGCAGCGCCTTGAACGTCGCCGACAAGCCGATCGTCGGGCACTCCTCCGAGCGCCCGGACGACAGCCGCGGCATCGTCTGGGGAGGCTCCCGGGGCCTCCCGGCTGTAGAGGTTCGGGCAGACAGCCAGATAGCCATGGGCCGCGAACTTCCGTGTGATCTCCTTCATTCCTTCGTCGTAGCCGGGCATGTGGTGGATCACCACGACACTGCCGAAACGTCTTTCGTCCAACGGTTGCGCGAGGTAGGCCTCGATCTCGTCGCCGCCGTGGCCCGTGAAGCGGACGGTCTCCGCCCGCAGCGAGTCCGTCATGTCCGTGCCTTCCTCCCACTCTGTCGTCGATTGAACATCTGGCTCATGATCACTCTTGGGCGCGGGACGGGGCGCCGGAAATCAGAAGAGCTGGTAATCGAGGTGGAACTGGTGCGCGCCGTCGTGCGCGATCTCGATCCTGGCCTCACCTGAGATCCGGACGAGATCTTCGGTCCCCGAGCCCGGGACCACAGGCCATTTGGCCCATTGGCTCTCGCCTGCCATCGTCCCGACGTGCAAGACCGCGAAGCTCCCCGGCCGGCCGTGCACGGATCCCGATATCCGTTCCACTGCCACATAGCCCGCGCCTCCGTTCTCGGCGCGAACCGACAACATCTCCACGGTGCTGTGAGCCTCGATGTCACCCCGGAACGTCTTGTCAATCCGGATACGGGCGTACTGGACACCGGGATCCTCCACGTAAGGGGGCTCTTCGTCGAACGAGTCGAGCACAAAGGAGGACACCGCTATAGGCATACCGGAGACGCTACCAAGCCACGCGGGTCCGGCTGCTCGGCGGTACCACTTCTCACCGTCGCCGCCTTGCCCGTCAGATCGAGAAGTCCTCCCCCGACCACACTCCGGCTTCGGACGGACGGACATCGTGGCGGTGCGCGTGGCCCTCCACCACCATCTCCAGCTCGTCGACGCGCGCTAACAGCGAGTGCAGGCTGGCACCGAGGAGGTCCGGCATGAACGCGGACTCGAGGTCCGGACGATCCGTGGCCAGGTGCGGCCGGCTACGGGCGATGATCTGACCGGGCACACCGACCACCACCGAGTTGGGAGGCACCGACTTGACGACCACGGCGTTGGCACCGATCCGGCTGTCGTCACCGATGGTGATCGCGCCGAGGACCTTGGCCCCGGCGCCGATCGTGACCCGGTTTCCGACGGTCGGGTGACGCTTCACCCGGTCGAGGCTCGTGCCGCCGAGGGTGACACCTTGATAGATGGTCACGTCGTCACCAACTTCGGCGGTCTCACCGATGACCACGCCGGTGGCGTGGTCTATGAACACGCCCTGGCCGAGCACCGCAGCCGGATGGATGTCGACCCCTGTGAGCAGGCGCGCCAGGCTCGAGCACACCCGCGCGAGGAACTTCAAGTCCTTGTGCCACAGCGAGTGGCAGACGCGGTGGCTCCAGACGGCGTGCACGCCGGAATAGCAGATTGCGATCTCGAACGACGACCGCGCCGCCGGGTCGCGGTCGCGTGCCGAACGGAGATCGCGTCGCAGGGTCGCTAGCACGGTCAGTCGCTGAGACCTTCGAACAGAGCCGTGGAGAGGTAGCGCTCGCCGAACGACGGGATGATCACGACGATCAACTTGCCGGAACTGTCGGGGCGCGCCGCCACCTGCGAAGCGGCCCAGATCGCCGCACCGGAGGAGATGCCAACGAGCAGGCCCTCCTCGCGGGCCGCCCGGCGGGCATAGTCGAACGCATCGGCGTTCTCGACGGTGATGATCTCGTCGATGACGCCGGTGTCGAGGATCGCCGGGACGAAGCCCGCGCCGATGCCCTGGATCGGATGAGGCCCCTTCTGGCCGCCCGAGAGGACCGGCGAGGCCGCCGGCTCGACCGCCACGAGCTTCACAGAGGGCTTTCGCGCCTTGAGCACCTGGCCGACGCCCGTTATGGTGCCCCCGGTGCCGACCCCGGAGACGACGATGTCCACCTCGCCGTCGGTGTCGTTCCAGATCTCCTCCGCGGTGGTGGCACGGTGGATCGCCGGATTGGCCGGGTTCTCGAACTGTTGAGGGACGAAGTACCGCAAGTCGTTCTTGGCAAGCTCCTCGGCCTTGGCGATGGCACCTGGCATGCCTTCGGGCCCCGGCGTCAAGATGAGCTCGGCGCCGTAGGCTCTAAGCAGCGCCCGCCGCTCCTTGGACATGGTCTCGGGCATCGTGAACGTGCACTTGTAGCCGCGGGCCGCGCACACCATCGCCAGCGCGATCCCAGTGTTGCCGCTGGTGGGCTCGAGGATGATCGTGTCGGGCCCGATCAACCCCGCCTCCTCGGCCGCATCGATCATCGCTAGACCGATACGGTCCTTCACACTGTGAGCGGGGTTGAAGAACTCGAGCTTGGCCACGACCTTCGCCCCGCCCTCCCCAGTCAGGCGACGCAACCGCACCAGGGGTGTGTTCCCGATGAGCTGGGTGATGTCTTCCGCGATCTTCATGCTCGGCACGCCTTTCTCGAGTCCTCTAGGACAGTTGACATTAGATGGAGAAATCCGACTCTACAAGTCAGAGTTATCTCAATGTGGAACGTCTCTTGTATTGTGGAACGGAAGGAAGCCGACTACGGTTCAGAGCACCATGGTCACCCAAGGAACCCGCCGGACCGGAAGTCAGGCGGTCGAGCGGGCGCTCGGGCTGCTGCGCTCGTTCGAGGTGGGACCGCCCACCCGGTCGTTGAGCGAGCTCGCCCAGCTCACCGGCCTCACTCCCGCCACCGCCCACCGCCTCTTGCGGGCTCTGTGCTGCGCCGAGCTGCTCGCGCACGATCCGCTGACCGAGCGCTATGGGCTCGGCGTCGCCCTTGTCCCGCTGGGCTCCAGAGCAGCTGACGCCTTGGGCGTCTCGGCCGTGCGCCCCTTGCTCGAGTCGCTCGCGGCCACAACTGGCGAGTCTGTCAACCTGGGCGTGCGCGACGGCGGCGACGTGCTCGTACTGCTCGGTGTGCCTTCGGCTCAAAACCTGCGCTTCGATCAGGGAGCAGGTACACGTGTGCCCGCGCACGCATCGGCGATGGGGAAGGTCCTGCTGGCCTTCGACCCCGACCCGGCCGAGGCTGTGCACTCCGTGCCGAGGCTGACCAAGCTCACGGGATCGACCATCACCTCCCGTTCGGTACTGAGCCGCGTCCTCGAGGAGACACGCCATCGGGGCTGGGCCATCAACGACGAGGAGCGCGAGCCGTCCGTGCGGACCGTTGCCGTGCCAGTCAGAGCTGGCGACGGCTGCGCCGTGGCTGCGGTAGCGGTTCAGGGGCCGTCCTCGCGGATGACCGATCACCAGATCACAAAGTTGCTGCCCAGCCTCCAAGCCGCGGCGACAGGCGTCGCGACGCGCCTTTCCGCGCTGAGGTCATGGGGCCCGGAACCCACGACGGCCGACCGCCCGGTTTGACCGGCCCGCGTCGACTGGCTGGGTCCGAGTGGCCAGGTCGGCTATACCCATCCGAGCGTCCTCGGCACCATGAAGAGCCCGAACACGACGACGACTAGGCAAAGGCTGGTCGCGATGACTCGGCGAGCCCCGTGCATGCGGTGCTCGCTCGGCAAGGCCCGCGCTTCGAGCACCAACAAGAAGCCGAGCACGATGGGCAGCAGGAGAGCGTTCATCACCTCGACGTCGATCACCAACTTGACGAGGTTCAAGCTGACAAGCACGATGACCGCCCCGAGCACGTGGGCCAGGCCATAGGTGATGTAGAACTTGGCTGTCTTGCGATCCGGCCGCTCGTTGAGAGTGTGGGTCCACCCGAAGACCTCGGAGATCCCCCATGCGCCGGCCAACGACGCGACGAGAGCGGCGACCAGGGCGGCGCCGAGCACCGCTGTTCCAAGTAGGACCTTCGCCCCGATCGCGCCGAGGAAGGGACGCAACGCCGAGGACATGTCCGTAACGGTGTGAAGTGTTGTCCCCACGTGCGCGCGGCCGACAGTGGCCGCGAAGGTGAGCACCACGACGATCATGATCGTCTGGGTGAGCACGGCCCCGACCGCGGTGTCACGACGCTCACTGGGAATGTTCACCGGCAGAAGGCCTTTGTCGAGCACCGCACCTTGCTGATAGAAGACCATCCACGGCATGATCACCGCGCCGACGTTGGCGGCCAGGAGGAACACGTACGAGCTGTTGCCGAGCGGCACGTGCCCCAGGCCTTGGCCGATGGCACGAAGGCTCGGATGCGCCATCACGACGGCAGGTATAAAGACCAGTTCCGCGAGCCCCAGTGCTATTCCGATCCGCTCGGCCCGCCGATAGCTGCCGGTCATGGCGACACCGATCAGGAACGCCGCAGCGACGGGGACTGTCAAGGCGCGCGGGACACCGAAGAGCTCGCCCACGCCGGCAATACCGGCGTACTCGGTGAACAGGGCCCCGACACCGGATGCGAAGAGCGGCATCGCTGCGAGCAGCGCCCATCCCCGGCCGAAATGCTCCCGGATGAGGGCCCCCTGACCCTTGTTCGTGAGGATGCCGAGGCGGACCGTCATCTCCTGGACAACGAAAAGGACCGGAATGAGCACGAGCTGGGGGAGAACCATGCGGTAACCCCACTCGGACCCGGACTGGGCGGCCGTTATCAGGCTCCCGGCGTCGGTGTCGGCGAGCATCACCACGAGACCAGGACCCCAGACGGCCAGGACCCCGGCTACGAGCCAACGACGACGGGAACGGTCTTGTCGGTCGATCAGCGACGAGGCTGGGCCTTTCAAGGGTCGCGGAGCCCGACGGGGAGTTCCGCAACCGTTCGGGCGGGGGGTGGCGGCGGCGCCTGCGGCTCGGCTAGGCGCGACTCAAGTCGGCGTCCACAAACGCCGGACTGCTCGACGATCTCGAGCCGTGCCCAGGCGAGAGGGTCCATGACCCTCAGGCTATATGGAGGCACGAGAAGACCGGGCGGTCGCAGGCAGACAGGGCGGTCGCAGGCAGACAGGGCGGTCGCAGGCAGACAGGGCGGTCGCAGGCAGGAAGCCCGGGCCGTGACCCTTGCGGGCCGGCTACCTGACGCACCGGCTTGCCACGTGGCTAGGCCAACGCTCCCGCCTCCTGCAAGAGGTCGAGGAACGACGGCATGAGCGAGCTGTTTGCTGCCACGATGGAAGGGCCGCGCCCATGGGCCGCCCTCGGGAACACGACCTCGGCACCGGCCTCGTGGGCGATGACGCTGCCCGCGGCATAGTCCCACGGCGCGTTGTCCAGCTCCCAGTACGCGTCGAGGTGCCCTGCCGCGATGTGACAGAGATCGAGGGCCGCTGCCCCGCTGCGGCGGATGTCGCCCACGCGACCGAGGACAGCAGCTACGACAGAGCCTTGACGTTCACGTTGCTTGGCGTCGTAGGAGAAACCCGTTGCCACAAGCGACCGCTCGAGGTCGGGCTGCTCTCGCGCGTGGATCGGCCGATCGTCGCAGAAGGCTCCGAAGCCATTGAGCGCCTCGTAACAACGTCCCGCACTCGAGTCGTACACAGCGCCGATCTCCAGCTTCCCGTCGATCTCGACGGCAACAGAGGCCGCGAAGGCCGGGTAGCCGTAGAGATAGTTCGTGGTGCCATCGAGTGGATCGATAACCCAGCGCACACCACTGGTCCCTTCTATCAGCGTCCCCTCCTCGGCCAGGATGGCGTCATCAGGCCGGTCAGCGCTCAGTCGTTCGACGATCAGTCGCTCCGACTCGCGGTCGACTTCGCTCACGAGATCAGTGGGGGAGGATTTGATCTCGACACGAAGTGTGCTCTCCAGCCCCTGTCTGTGCACCTGCCCGGCACCGCGCGCAAGATCTGCGGCGAGAGCGACAAGTTCCGCGAGTTGAGTTGGGGCGGCGGCCCAACGGCTCTCGGGTCCGGACCGCGGTACCGCCGGGCCTTGGCTATCCGAGCGGTGGGAGGACATCAGTCTGTGCTGGTCGCACACATACTATGGTGTTTCACACACAAATCATACCTTTCTGCTTGTGTTTCAACACAAAGAATTGTATGGTCGCACAGACATGGACAGTCAAGCGCGCCACGAGACGACTCTGGAGCTGCTCCAGGAAAAGGGCGAACTGTCGGTGGTGGAGCTGAGCGAACGGACCGGGGCTTCGCCCATGACCATCCGGCGTGACCTGCAGGTTCTAGAGCAGGAGGGCGTGCTCAGACGCGTGCACGGCGGCGCCATCAGTGTCACTTCAAGGGGCGACCTCCCCCCATATTCCGTCCGGGAGAAGCGCGACATAGCGGCCAAGCAACGAATCGGCGAGGCCGCAGCTTCGATGATCAGGGAACGGGAGACGGTCATCCTCGACGTAGGTACCACGACGCTCGAGACGGCACGTGCGCTTCGCGGCCGGCGCAACCTCACCGTGATCACATCGAGCCTGCACATCGCCAACGTCTTGGCCAAAGAGAGGGGCATCCGCTTGATGGTCACCGGTGGCACGGTCACTCCGGGTGATCTCTCGCTCATCGGCGATCTCGCCGAAGATGCTTTCGCGCGACTGCGTTTCGACACGCTTGTGATGGGCGTGGCCGGAGTGGACGCCGAAGTCGGCTGTACCGAGTTCAGTACCGATGACGCCCGTGTGAAGAGGGCCGCCCTCGCGACGGTGAGGCGCTGCATCGTCGTCGCTGACAGTTCCAAGCTGGGTGTAGTGACATTCGCTCGAATCTGCCCTCTCGACTCGGTGAGTGTCGTGGTCACCGATACCAGGGCACAGCCGGAGCAGGTGGCTGCGCTGGAATCGACTCATGTGGAGGTAGTGGTGGTGTGATGGAAGACATTCGCAAACTGTTTGCCGGCAGGAAGCCACTCATCGCGATGGTGCACCTGCTTCCAACGCCGGGGACACCGCCGCCGACGGCATCATTGTCGGCTCTGACCTCAAGACGGACGGCTACACCTGGAACGCTGTCGATCCGGCGCGGGTCGACAGTTTCATGAGGGCGGCACGTCCTTGAGCCTTTTGCTGGGTATAGACATCGGGACCACGGGCACCAAGGCCCTGCTGCTGGATCCGCAACGGGGTCCAGTCGCAGAGGCCGAACGTCCGTCGCAGCTGCACTCCGTCCTGCCCGGGTGGGCCGAGGAGGACCCCGACGCATGGTGGGCCAACGTCTGTGCGCTCACACGCGAACTGGCACACGGCGCCGACATCGCGGCGGTCGGTGTCACCGGGATGGTGCCATGCACAATTCTGTTGGATGCACACAATCGCGCTCTGCGTTGGTCGGTCCAACAGAACGACGCGCGATCAGGGACTGAGGTCGCGGAGCTGAACCGGCGGCTGGCCGGCGCCCGGGTCCTGGAACGAACCGGCTCTGCCATCACGCAACAGGCCACTGGCCCTCGCTTTTTGTGGTTTGCCGAACACGAGCCGGACCTCTGGCAACAGACACGCACCGTGCTCGGCTCGTACGACTACATCGCGATGCGACTGACCGGCGAGCTAGCCGTCGAGGCCAACTGGGCCCTCGAGACGGGCCTGTTCGACTTCCGCGCCGGCTCATGGGCCGAAGACATCGTGGCCGCTTCGGGCGGCCGCCTGGACCTCCTGCCTCCCATCCGTCGACCCGAGGAGATCGTGGGTCACCTCACCGAAGAGGCAGCCCGCGAGACCGGCCTCCCGGCCGGCCTGCCGGTCGTGGCCGGCGCGGCGGACCATATCGGCTCCGCGTTCGCGGCGGGGATCCTCGACGACGGCGACGTGCTCGTCAAGCTCGGCGGTGCCGGCGACATCATGCTCGCAGTAGACGAGCCCCTCGTCGACGAACGTCTCTACCTCGATTTTCACCTTTTGCCCGGTCGCTACATGATGAGCGGCTGCATGGCGACGAGCGGGAGCCTTATTCGCTGGTTCCAGCGCGTCGTCGCCGATGGAGCCGATCTGGCACAGCTGGATGTGGAGGCTGACCGCGTCGGACCAGGCGCTGGTGGCGTTATCGCGCTTCCGTACTTCCTCGGCGAGAAGACGCCGATCAACGATCCCGACGCCACCGGCGCGTTTGTTGGCCTGCAGCTCACTCATGAGCGCGGCAACCTCTTCCGTGCGGTTCTCGAGGGCATCGCCTACGGATTTCGCCACCATCTCGACGTCTTGGCCGAACGCGGGCACACCCCGCGCCGCGTCCGCGTCACCGACGGCGGATCGAAATCGCGGACCTGGACGCAGATCACAGCCGATGTGATCGGTCTCCCGCTCGAGAAAGTCGCGATGCGGAGCGGCTCGGCCGTGGCTGCCGCCTTCGTCGCGGGCGTCGGCGTCGGCGTCTTCTCGAACTGGCGCGATATCGAACGCTTCGTGGAAGTCACCGAGGTCGTCGAGTCTCATCCTGACCCTGTCTACGACAGTCACTACGGCAAATATCGAGCGCTTTATCCAGCGCTCAAGGAGGTCCTGTCATGAGCGTGCTGGTCACCGGCGCTGGAAGCGGCATTGGCAAGGCGGCCGCCCATCTGCTCGCGGAACGCGACTTCAAGGTCGCCGTGACTGACCTCGACGAGGAGGCCGCGCGGCGGGTCGCCGCGGAGCTGGGCAGCTTCTCCACGGTGCTGAACGTGACGAGCAGACAGTCGATCCGTGAGGCCATGGACGAGGCCGAAGCAGCGATCGGCCCCCTGGACGGCCTCGTCGCCAACGCCGGCGTCTCGTCGTTCGTCTCGTTCCTCGACATGCCAGATGCGGACTGGCACCTCATGCTGGACGTCAACACAACCGGCGTCTTCTACTGCGGTCAGGAGTTCGCCAGGCGCCTCGTTGCCGCCAACCGCCAAGGCTCGATCGTCAACGTGGCTTCCATGGCTGCCAAGCAGGGACGCATTCCATGGTTGTCCCACTACGTGGCTTCCAAGTTCGCGGTCGTGGGGCTCACCCAGTCAATGGCCTTCGAGCTCGCGCCCCACGGCATTCGTGTCAACAGCGTCTGCCCGGGCTACGTCGCCACGAACATGCAGCGACGCGAGCTGGTCTGGGAGGGAAAGCTACGCGGCATGACACCCGAAGAGGTGTTCGAGCTCTACATCAAAGACACTCCGCTGGGCCGCATCGAGACAGCGGAGGACGTCGCTCGCGCCATCGCCTTCCTGCTCGGCCCGGATTCGTCCTTCATCACCGGTGAAGCCCTGGCAGTGAACGGCGGAGCCTTCATGGACTGAGGTCCGTCGAGGACCGCACTCAGGACGGTGAAGAGGGGTGGTCGGCAAAGCGAATGCGCACGTCGGCCGCGACGGCACCCTTCTGGAGGACGAACACGGGGTTGAGGTCCATCTCGGCGATCTCGGGCAGGTCGTCGACAAGTGCGGAGACCCGGTGAAGCATCTGGCGCAGCGCGTCGACGTCGAGAGCGGGCGCCCCCCGATAGCCGGTCAGCAGCGGGTACGACTTCAGCGACTGCAGCATGTCCTCGATGTCGCAGTCGGTGAGCGGTGCGATCCGGACAGCAACGTCCCCCAGCAGCTCGACCAACGTGCCACCCAGACCGACCATCAGGAGCGACCCGAGCAAGGGGTCGTGGTTCACACCCACGATCATCTCCTGCCCCGACTCGATCTGCTCCTGGACGAGGAACTCGGTGGCCGCTCCGGAGAGCCCGGCCAATTCCAAGTCGGCGCGAATCGCCAGCACCGCTTCTGCGGCTGCAGCGGGGGTTGTCACTCCGAGCCGCAAGCCGCCGACATCGCTCTTGTGGATCGCGGCGGCGACCTTGACGGCTACCGTGCACCCGAGCTCGGACTGGGCCGACTCGGCCTCGCCCGGCGTGCGCACACGCACAGCGCGGGCCACCGAGATGCCGTACTGGTCGAGCAGCGCCTGGGCGTCCACCGCGGTCAGCCAACCGTCGCTTGCTCGGCGACCGGCCGCTCCGACGAGCGGACCAATCCGGTGGGCGTCGACTTCGGGTCGAAGCACCTTGCCCGCCGGCCGGCCCCTCCGGTCTGCCCATGCGATGCTCCGCCCCAGGGCGCGAGCCGCGTTCTCCGGGAACGCGAACGACGGGATGCCTGCCTCGCGGAGAGCTGGAGGCGGGCCCTCCCGGTTCATGAACACCGTGACCAGCGGCACGTCCCTGGCGAGCTCGGCGCGGGCTGCGATGAGCTCGGCAGCCACATCGCCCGAGCGAGTGATCAGGGGCGTGTTGAACATGACGATCAGGGCGTCGATCTCCGGTGCAGTCCCGAGGACGCGGACCGCTTGGCCGTACTGCTGTGCGGTGGCGCTGGCGATCATGTCGACAGGGTTGGACGCGCTCGCCTCCGGCGGGAGCAGGCTCCGCAGACGCGCCATGGTGAGCTCAGTGAGCTCGGGCACGACGAGCCCGTTGGTCTCGCAGGCATCTGCGGCGAGAATGCCTGGCCCGCCCCCGTTTGTCAGAATGGCTACTCGGCGTCCGCGGAACCGCCGCTGCGAGCTCAACATTGTGGCGAGGTCGAGCATGTCCTCGATTGATTCGGCGCGGATGACTCCCGCCTGGTGGAGCAGGGCGTCCACGGCCACGTCGCCGCCGGAGAGCGCTGCAGTGTGCGACGCCGCCGCTCGACGGCCGGCCTCTGTACGGCCTGCCTTCACCGCCACGATAGGGACGCGCCTGCCGACCCAGCGGGCGATTCGGATGAACCACCGCGGGTCCTGGATCTCCTCCAGGTAGAGAAGGATCAGGTCGATGGCGGGGTCTTGGCCCCAGTACAGCAACAGGTCGTTGCTGGCAACATCGCTGCTGTTGCCCACCGACACGAACCCGCCGATCCCAAGGCAGCGAATCTCCGCCGCTTCCAGCACGGCAAGCCCAATCGCGCCCGACTGGCTGAGCAAGGACGTCCTCCCTGGTGGTGGGACAGCCCGGCTGAAGGTCGCGTTGAACCGTGCATCGGCGGTACCGCTGAGTACCCCCGTGCAGTTCGGGCCGACGAGTCTCACTCCGCGCGCCTTAGCCTCCTGAACGAGACTGGCCTGGAGAGCAGCCCCGTCTGCGCCGGTCTCCGCGAACCCTGCTGAGATGACGCATACCGCTTTGACTCCGAGAGCGCCGGCCTGGGCGACCACTCCGGGAACGGCGGAAGCCGGCACGCAGACGATGACGAGATCGGGGACGACTGGGCAAGAGACCAGATCCGGATAGGCGGCGATACCCTGCACCGTCGGATGTTTCTTGTTCACCGGCAGCACGACGCCACCAAAGTGGCTGTCAACCAGGTTGCCGAAGAGCAAGCCCGCGATTGTGTTCGGATCAGCACTGGCCCCGACCACGGCAATCGCGTGAGGGCGCAGGAACGCGTCCAGCGCCGCCTGCGTTGCGCCCGACCGGTCCCGCAGCACGGCGTCGAGACACTGGTCGGTCTCGGCGTCGGTGGCCTCCAGGGTGTGGGTCCAGACACGGCGAGCGACGTGCGAGACTTCCCCCGGGACCTCCGCGTCTGTCTCGCTCACGCGCGCGATCCCCCGAGCAAGCTCTTCACCCCTCCAGTCTCCTGCAGTTGCCGTCGCAGTTGTAGGGTCAAAGGACACTTGAGGTTTTCAGTCCGGCCCCAACAGACGGGACATGGTCGTGGGAAAGAGTCTTTCGGCCCAGCCGGGGACGACATAAAAGCCTAGCCCGCCCTAGCCCGCGGGTCGAAGATAGAACAGGTGAGAAGGTTTGGTCCGGTTTGGGTGATCCAAGGAGCACCTCGCACGATGCCCGGGATCCGCTCTCACTGGTAACGAGCGCAGCATGGTTGCGGTCGGTTCGAGTCGAGTTGCGTCGTGCCCATGAAGCTGTGGACGCGCCCTCTAGCCAAGACAGCGTGGGTACCGGAAACATCCGCGTACCAGGATGCCAGCCCCTGCAGGAGGTAACACCATGACCAGGGTGGCCGAACGACCCAAGCCCTTCGTCGTACCGGAGTACTGCAAGGGCTGTGGACGCTGCATCAGTTCGTGCACCAGGGCCTGCATCTCGATGGGTACCGAGATCAACCCCGAGACGGGCCTGGTCCCGATCGTTCTCGACCTGTCGCAGTGCAACGGCTGCGGTCTCTGCTTCGAAGCCTGCCCGGAGCCCTACGGTCTCAGGCCGCAAGGCGAAGAAGCAGCTTTCGAGTTGCTCGATCCCAGCACGGTTCTGGGCCCCCGTCCCTATGACGCACCGCAGCCGGAGCACCGGCCCGACACCTCGGTTCCGTTGCCGGAGCGGCAACCTCTCATCGTCAAAGGGACCTACGCGGCTGCGGTTGGCGCGGTCCTGGCTGGTTGCCGCCACGTTTTCGGTTATCCGATCACCCCGTCGACCGAGGGTGCCGAGCTGATGGCGAAGGTGCTGCCCGAGCTCGACGGAGTCTTCGTCCAGGCGGTGAGCGAGGTTGCAACCGTCAACATGATGTACGGCGCCGGCGGCGCCGGGAAGCGCTGCATGACCTTCACCAGCTCTCCCGGCTTCAGCCTGATGCTGGAGGGGATCTCCTACATGATCGGGGCGGAAATTCCAGCGGTGTTCGTGAACATCATGCGCGGCGGGCCAGGACTGGGCAACATCGGGCCCGAACAGGCGGACATCAAGCTGGTCTGCCGCGGGCTCGGCCACGGGAACACCCACGCCATCGTGTTGGCCCCTGCGACGCCGCAGGAGATGCTGGACATCGCGATGCTCTCGTTCGAGCTCGCCTTCAAGTACCGAAACCCCGTCATGATCGTCGGCGATGGTTACCTCGGCCAGATGACCGGGAAGGTGCAACTGCCACGCCAGATGGTGGAGCCGGGGATTCCCGAGTGGGCGGTGTTCGGCGACCACTCGCATCGGGGCAACCTGATCTGCTCGCTCGACCTCTCCGAGGTGGGACTCGAGCAGCACAACGTGCGCCTGAACGAGAAGTACGAACGGATGACGGCCGAGGAGCAACGAGCCGACCTCCACCGGTGCGACGATGCCGAAATCCTCCTCGTGGCGTGCAACACACCGGCTCAACTCGCGAAAGGCGCCATCAAGGAGCTGCGAGACAAGGGGCTGAGGGTTGGCCTCTTCCGCCCCATCACGCTTTGGCCCTTCCCGATCGAGGCCCTCCGCACTCTGCTCGACCGAGTGAAGCGCCTCGTCGTCGTCGAGGCGAGCAGTGGCCAGCTGGAGGACGAGCTGCGGCTGGCACTGAGCCATGCGGATGTCCATGTGCCACCGCCGATGAGCCATGTCCGTCGCATGGGTGGGATCCTCCCCTCGCAGGGCGAGATCGTCGAACACGTGCTGGGTCTGGAGGAGGTGCACTGATGTCGACCTCGGTCTTCTACCGCCAGTTCGAGCGCCATGCCAACGGCGAGGGGATCAATGCCCACTCGACGACCTACTGTCCGGGCTGCGGGCACGGACTTGCACAGAAGTTCCTGGCTGAAGCCATCGACGAGCTCGGAGTTCAGGACCGTACCGTCCTGGTCTGGCCGGTCGGCTGCTCGGTGTTCTCGTATTACTACTTCGACGTCGGCAACACCCAGGCCCCGCACGGGCGCGCCCCGGCAGTGGCGATCGGCCACAAGACGGCGAACCCGGACTCGATAGTGATCTGCTATCAGGGAGACGGCGACCTCGCGTCGATCGGCCTGGCTGAGATCGTGAGCACTGCGCAGCTCGGGATCCCGGTCACGGTCATCTTCGTCAACAACGCCATCTACGGGATGACCGGCGGCCAGATGGCTCCCACGACCCTCATTGGCCAGCGAACGACCACAACGCCGAAGGGCCGGACGCTCCTGGCCGGCCAACCGCTGAAGATGGCTGAGCTGATATCGGTTCTGGACGGACCCGTTTACGTCGAACGGGTCGCGCTGTACGACAACAGGCGGCGGACCCACGCCAAGCGCTCCATCAAGAAGGCGCTCGAGCTGCAAGTCGCGGGCACCGGCTTTGCCTTCGTCGAGGTCCTCTCCGAGTGCCCGGTCCATCTCGGCCTCGAACCCGAGGCGGCCGAGGATTGGGTAAGGGACAACATGGAGCCGATCTTCCCGCTCGGTGTGAAAAAGGACACCACGGACGGGCCCGCCTACCCGGTCATCCCGACGGCTAGGTTCGATCCGGAGGAGGCGCTGACAGCGGTCGGCGCGACCACCGAGCGCCCACCCCGCTTTGCCGAAGGGTTCCCAACACACATCGACCCCGAGGACATCAGCTTCAAACTGGCGGGATCCGGCGGTGACGGCGCCCAAACCGCAGCAATGATCATCACCCGCAGCGCGATCAACGAAGGGTACGACTCGACGCACATCCCGAGCTATGGCCCCGAGTCTCGCGGCGGCACGTCGTATGCCGACGTGCATGTGGCCCTCAAAGAGGTGATGTCCCCGGCCGCGCCCCGACCCCACGTGCTGGTGGCGTTCAACGCTCCCAGTCTCGCGAAGTTCGGCCCAACCGTGAGGTCCGGTGGGTTCGTCATCTACGACAGTTCCGTCATCAGCGGCCGGCTGGACGGCCTCGCCGCCGGAGTCAGGGCTGTGGCGGTGCCCTTCACCGGCGTGGCCACTGAGCTCGGTGCCGCACTCGTGAAGAATGTCGTCGCACTCGGCGCCCTTCAGGGAGCAACGAAGGTCTTCCCGCGCGAGACGTTCCTCACGGCCATCCGCGCCACCTTGAAACAGAAGTGCGCCATGATCCCGATCAACGAAGAAGCATTCGAGCTGGGAGCCAAGCTCGCTGGCGAGCAAGTCGTTTAGCCGGGTTCCCTCCGGCCCGCCCGAGGGTGGGGTGGAGGGGTCCGTGCGGCCAGGGTGGCAGACAGCGCTGGCGAGCTTCGGAGGGCTCAACCCCTGTCCCGATATGCCGATAACTGTCTGGATGAGGTTCTCGTCGGTTCACTACGCGGGTATGGACGAGAAACACCACGGTGCGCAACTCGGAGTCGGTATCGTCGCTTCCTGCTCGGCGCTGGTCCTCGCCACTGTCTGGTTCCTGCCGACAACAAACAACGGTCGATCGGTCGCACTTGCTTTCGTGGGCGTAGGCATGGTGATCTCAGTCGCCCTGAGCAAGCTTGCCTGGGAACGCCTGCCTGTCCAGGCGCTCCTCATCTTCCCGGCTCTCGGAATCGTCGGCATAACAACCATTGCGCTACTGAACACGGGCATTACCCCTGCCTACACCGGTTTTTTCACAATAGCGATCTTCTTCGTCGGATCGACCCAGTCAGAGAGAGTGACGCTCGCCTCGATCGCGATCGCGCTTCCCTGCTGGATCGTCTGCCAGGGCGGTCTGACGGCGACCGTAGGAGTGAAGGTGCCGGTCATGGTAGGAGTCTGGGCTCTCATCGGGATCACTCTCGCCAGGAGAGCCGTGAGGAGCAGTGCCCTGACCGACGAGCTGATCCGGGTAGCCGCGACGGATCCTCTGACGGGACTTGCGAGCCGAGGGGAGCTCGTCCGGTTGCTCGGCCTCGTCGAGGAAGGCGACGCCGTCGTGCTGCTCGACCTTGACGAGTTCAAGGCCCTCAACGACGTGCGCGGCCATCAGGCTGGTGACGACGCGCTGGCCGCCTTCGGCACGATCGTCCGTGAGGTGCTGCGCTCAGGCGACGTGGCGATCCGTTACGGAGGTGACGAAATCCTCCTCGTGCTCACCCGCGCGGCCTCGGCAGGCGCGGACGCCACGCTCGAGAGGCTATGTGCGCGTTGGTCCGGTGTGGATCACCCCACCTTCTCCGCAGGTGTGGCCGTCTGTCACCACAGCACCCCTACAGAGACGCTCCGGAGAGCCGACAAGGCGCTCTACGAGGCGAAGCAGCGCGGACGGAATCGCTGGTCCCATGCCGAACAGGTTGGACCAACGGGGCATCTCAAGGTGGTTCAGTAGAACCGACCCAGGGTCGTCCGGCGCCTGTCGTGAGTGGGGGGCGCAAGGCGCTCGCAGCTCTTCTCCGCGTTTGCCTCTGACCGAGAATCTGTCACTCAAGGGTCGAATGACCGGTTCGCTCAAGAAACTGGGCGAATTTGACGATAAACACGAGGTGAGAACGGTGGATCGGCACCGTGTGGAAGCCGCAGCAACCGTCAGCGCGCTGTCGATCACCCTGGTGTTCTTCTTGTGGCTGGTCCTGCACGTCGGCGGGAGCGATGGGGTTCGCTATTTCGACGACATTGTCACGGCGCTCGCGGCTCTCAGTGCCTGTGTGGGGTGCCTCTTGGCGGGAAAGCGGCAAAGCGGCTCGGAGCGGCGCTTCTGGGTGCTGCTCGGCTTGGCCCTTGGGGCCTGGACGTTCGCCGAAGCGATCTGGGGAGTCTACGACCTCGTCCTCAA
>Ga0181521_10001347_pt1 | contig 30598 bp, 31 predicted proteins | sample PEATcosm2014_Bin_32_FD_119764 | JGI IMG/M metagenome (GOLD analysis project Ga0181521, IMG submission 119764) | Peatland microbial communities from MTU Mesocosm Facility, Houghton, MI, USA - PEATcosm2014_Bin02_60_metaG | ecosystem: Environmental > Terrestrial > Soil > Wetlands > Peat | place...
CGTGCGATCCCGTTTCTTCGCCGTGCGATCCTGTTTCTTCGCCGTGCGATCCTGTTTCTTCGCCGTGCGATCCCGTTTCTTCGCCGTGCGATCCTGTTTCTTCACCGTGCGATCCTGTTTCTTCGCCGTGCGATCCTGTTTCTTCACCGTGCGATCCTGTTTCTTCGCTGTCCGATCCCGTTTCTTCGCCGTGCGATCCCGTTTCTTCGCTGTCCGATCCCGTTTCTTCGCCGTGCGATCCTGTTTCTGAGCCGCGACCGCAAGGGAGCGGTGCTCTTCCTTCGTCACCGCTCGCCGCGAAAGCTCGCGCCGGCATCCTGTGGGTGACCGCGCTCAACGTCTTCCGCGACGTCCTGCAATTCGGCACCATGCTCGTGCTGGTGCGCCTGCTTGCCCCGAAAGCCTACGGCGAATTCAGCCTTATCAGCTCGGTAATGGTGTTCTTCACAGTATTCTCGTTCCGCAGCTTCCTGGAACATACGCTCCAGCTTCGGCCGGATGAATCCGTGGATTATCAGAGCCACTTCACGGCCGGCGCCTTCCTGCAAATTGGCATGTGCGCGCTGGTAAATCTTGCCGCATACGTCCTGCGCTACTTTCCGAAATATTCCGAAATCGCTCCCGTGCTGCATGCCACCTCCATTTTCTTTCTGCTCGACTGGGCCGGCGAATTCCGCGTCAAAATGCTCGAGCGCGCGCTCGATTGGAAGCGCCTGCGCAGCTTGCAGGCCGCGGGACTCGTCGCCACTTCGTCGCTGGCCATCGTTCTCGCCAAGCTCGGATTCGGCGTCTACGCACTGGTGCTACCCGGCATGATGGCGACGCTGCCGTTCATCTGGGACCTCTTCTTTCGCTATCGATGGCGTCCCGACTGGACGTGGAACGCGGCTCGGTACCGGGCCGCGTGGAGCTACGGTTGGACGCGCATCATGGCCGGCATGCTGACGACGGCGCGCCCCTTGATCGAGGGCGCGGCCATCGTTCAATTCACCGGCTTCACGCAGCTCGGATTCATGAGCCGCGCAGTCGGGCTGTCGGCGCTGTGCTGCCAGAAATTACCCGGCGTGCTGACCATGACGCTCTACCCGGTTCTGACGCGGATGGCGCGGAAATCAGAAGCTTTTGAGCGCGCCAATGGCCTGGTGTTGCGCCTGGTGGGTTGGATGGCGATTCCCTGCGCGATCCTTTTTTCGCTGGTCGCGCACCCGCTGGTGCGCCTGGTCTACGGCTCGAAATGGGACGCCGCCATTCCGCTGCTTCCGTATGCGCTGGCGGGCGGAACTGCCGGGGCACTCTATCAAGCCACCACCATGCTCATGCTCGCCGACGTGCAGCATCGCGGATGCGCGGCGGCGGAGTTTCTGACGCTGGCGAGCCTCGCGGTCTGCCTGTTCGCCGTGCTGCCGCATGGCATCGCGGCGTACCTCGGCTCCGTCGCGGTAGTGCAGGCGCTCGTCCTCGCATGGATGCTCTGGTCGCTCGTGCACACGGGAGCGCTTTCGGCGCGCGCCATCGTCCGCGGCGTGCTCGCGCCGGCCGCGGCGAGCATGGCGGCGTGGCTCGCCTGTGCGGCGGCGCCGCGGTCGAACTCAGCGCTCGCGATCGCCGGCATCAGCCTGTTATTCGCCGGCACCTATGGGCTTGCCATCCGCACCCTTTGCCCGCGCGAGTTCCGCGAATTCGTGCGCTATCTTCCCCTGCCCGCGAGGAGCCGCTAAATGGTCGCATCGCTCATCAAACGCCTTTGTCCCGCGCCGCTCAAGCAGAAAATCAAGCTCGCCTGCGGCGCGCCCGATACCGACGCCTGCCTCGCCGCCATGAAGCGGCGCGGCTTCGACCCCCGGATCGCGATCGATATCGGCGCCTATACCGGCGAGTGGACCCTCTCGCTCCGGCAGTTGTTTCCCGCGACGCGCGTGCTGATGATCGAGCCGCAAGCCGCGCGCCAGGCGCGTCTCGAAGCGCTGGCCCAGGTACACGACGGCGTGGACTTCGCGCCCGTGCTGCTGGGCTCCGCTGCGGCGAAGGCCGTGACGTTTTTCCAATCCGAGACCGCAAGTTCCGTGCTGCGCGATCCCGGCAACGGTGGCGCGCGGGCGGTCGAAATGGAGATGACCACGCTCGACGCCGTCACCCGCGGAACGCATTTCCAACGCCCCGATTTTCTCAAGCTCGACGTGCAGGGATATGAGCTCGAAATCCTCAAGGGTGCGGAGCACGTGCTGGCCTCGGTGGAAGCCGTGATGATGGAGGTCAACCTCATCGCCGTTTACGAAGGCGCACCGCTCGCCGACGAAGTGGTGGCTTTCATGGCCGCGCGCGGATTCCGGGTCTACGACGTCTGCACGTTTTTCCGCCGCCCGCTCGACAACGCGCTCTGGCAGATGGACATGATTTTCGTGCGCGCGACTTCTCCTCTGATGGCCTCCACACGATGGGCCTGAGCGATTGAATATGCGCGTCTGCGTCATCACCGCCGGCCACCTCGCCACCTGCCCCCGCATGGTCAAGGCGGCCCGTGCGCTTGCCGAGGCCGGCCACGATGTCCGCATGGTCTCCGCGCAATTCGTCGATTGGGCGGCGGAGGCGGACTGGCGGCTGGCGCCGCGGCGATGGGGCGCGGTCGATTATCGCCGGCGCACGGCGCCCGCGAAATATTGGCGCACGGCGGTCGACTTTCATGCCGCGCGGCATTGGGTCGGGCTCATCGGCGCGCGTGCCGCCTCGCTCGGCATCCTGGCGGCGGTCAACGGCCGGGCGGCGCGCGATCTGTTGAAGCTGGCGTTGGCCGAGCCGGCCGATCTGTTCTACGGGGGAACGCGCGGCGGCCTGGCCATCGCCGCGTTGGCCGCGCAGCGCACGGGAGTGCCTTTCGGAATCGATCTGGAAGATTTTCATGATGGCGAATCCGAAGGTCCGCCGTGCGAGCTCATGCGCCAACTGCAGCGCCAGGTGCTGCCGCGCGCCGCCTTCGTCACCGCCGGAAGCTGCGCCATCGCCTCGCGCTATGAAACCGACTACGGCGTTCCCGTGCTGCCCATCCACAACACCTTCCCGCTGCCCGCGGACGCGCCCGATCCCGAACCGCCCGGCAATGGCGCGCTCCGTCTCTATTGGTTCAGCCAGACCATCGGCACGGATCGCGGCCTTGAAGACGTGATCCGCGCCATCGGGATTGCCGGTATCCGCGCCGAACTGCATCTCCGAGGCGCCGGCGTCTTCACCCATCCTCAAATACCGGTCCACATTCACCCGCCGGCGCCGCCCGACCGAATGATCGATCTCTGCCGCCCCTACGACATCGGCCTCTCGCCCGAGGAGGGGCGCACTCTCAATCGCGAGCTATGCCTGGGGAATAAGGCGTTGACATACATTCTCGGTGGCCTGGCCGTGGTCCTCACCGACACCGCAGGCCAGAGGCAATTCGCCTGCGAACTCGGAGAAGGCGCACTCCGCTATAAACCCGGCGATGTCGCATCGCTCGCGGCCGGCCTGAAACGATGGGCGCACGATCGCGCCGCTCTGCGCCGCGCCCGCGAGGCCGCCTGGAACGCGGCCCGGAACCGCTGGCACTGGGAGCACCGCCATGAGAAGGGCGCCCTGATCGCCGCCGTTGAAGGAGTGGCCGCCGCCGTGGAAGGCGCGATGCGATGAGCCGGCCCCTCCACATTGCCGTCACCGCCGACCCTTACCTGCCCGTCCCGCCGCGCCTCTACGGCGGTATCGAGCGTGTACTCGATTTCCTGGTGCGCGGCCTCGGCGAACGCGGCCATCACGTCACGCTGTTCGCCCACCCTGATAGCACCGTCCCGGCGGCGCTGGTCCCATACGGTTCTCCCCCGCACTTCCACAAGGCCGATCGCGTTCGCGAACTCTGGCAGGTGGGTGCGAACCTCTGGGCTCGCCGTCACGAATTCGACCTCATCCATAGCTTCGGCCGCCTGGCCGCTCTCGCGCCCGTGCTGGCGCTGCGCGGACTGCCGAAGATCCAGAGTTACCAGCGCGACGGCCTCCCGTGGAAGAGCATTCGCACTGCGCGGCGTTTGGCGCGAGCGTCGATTCGCTTCACCGCGTGCTCGTCCAATGTCTACCGCGACGTTCCCGCACACGACGGAACGTTCGGCGCCTGGCACACGGTCTTCAACGGTGTCGATCTCGCGACGTACACCTTCCGGCAGGAATGCGCGCCCGATGCGCCGCTGGCGTTCCTGGGAAGGCTGGAGCCGATCAAAGGCGCGCACAACGCCATCGCCATCGCCAAAGCGGCGGGCCGAACACTGGTGATCGCCGGCAACCAGGTGCCGGCATTCGCGGACTATTTCGAATCTCAGATCGCCCCCTATCTGGATGGCGATCGCGTGCAATACATCGGCCCGGTGGACGATGGCGCCAAGAACGATCTGCTCTCCCACTCCGCCGCGCTGCTGATGCCGATCGAGTGGGAAGAGCCGTTCGGGATCGTAATGGCGGAGGCCATGGCGTGCGGGACGCCGGTGATCGGTTTTGCGCGCGGCAGCGTTGGAGAGGTGGTGCGCAACGGCGTCAACGGCTACGCCTGCCGCGGCGTTGCCGACGCCGCCTGGGCCATCGGACATCTGGGCGCCATCGACCGCTTCACCGTCCGCCGCGATTGCGAGCGGCGATTCTCCGCCGGCGTAGTGGTTGACCAATACGAACGCCTCTATCGCGAGCTGTGCGGCGAACGGGGCGCCAATTGAAGAACGTCCTCATCGTCTCGCCGCACTTTCCTCCCGTCGATCTGCCGGACATGCATCGCGTGCGCGTCAGCCTGCCGTACTTCCGCGAGTTCGGCTGGCAGCCGACCGTGCTCACCGTCACGTCCCGGTTTGTCGAAGGCGCCCGCGAGCCGCTCTATGGAGAACCCGATAGCCCGACCGTGCGCAGTGCCGCGCTTCCGGTGCGCTGGACGCGCATGGCCGGCCTCGGCAACCTGGGCCTGCGCGCGTTTCCATTCCTCTATTCGACCGGCAACCGCATGTTCGCGCGCGGCGCGTTCGATCTGGTCTATTTCTCCACCACCGTCTTCACCGCCGTACCGCTCGGGCGCCTGTGGAAGCGGCGCTTCGGCATCCCATTTGTGGTCGATATGCAGGATCCCTGGGTGAACGATTATTACGATCGCCATCCCGAAGCGCGTCGTCCGCCGAAGTACGCAATCGCCAGCCGCCTGCACCGCGTGCTCGAGCCGTGGAGCATGCCGGCGGCCGATGGCGTGATCGCGGTATCGCGCGCTTACATTGATACACTCGCCTCGCGCTATCCGGCGCTAACCGGTAAGCCGACCATGGTGCTGCCCTTCGGCGCCGCGCCGAAAGATTTCGAACGCTTGCGAACCGCGCCCGGACAGAATCGCTTCTTCGACCCCGCCGATGGCGGAATTCACGTCGTGTACGCGGGGCGCGGCGGCGAAGACATGTGGACCGCGCTGCGGCTGGTTTTCGCGGCGCTCGCGACCGGTCTGCGCGAATCGCCCGATGTGTTCGGCCGCCTGCGATTGCATTTCATCGGGACGGATTACGCGCCCGCCGGCCGCGCGCGCAAGTCGATCGAGCCGCTGGCCGAATCGATGGGGGCGGCGGCGCACGTGCGCGAATATCCCGAGCGCGTCCCGTACTTCGAAGCACTCCAGACCCTGCGCGATGCGCACATGCTTCTGCTGCCGGGGTCGGACGATCCGCAATACACGCCGTCGAAGCTTTACCCCTACATATTGGCTCGCAAACCACTCCTCGCCATTCTTCACCCGCGTAGCGGGGCGTGCGAAGTCGCGAGGTCGGCGAACGCGGGGAAGGTCGTCACACTGGACGATGCCGCCGGACTCTACCCGGTATGGCGCGAGATCTTGAGCGATCTCTCGTGCGCGCCCCAAACCAACTGGCAGGCGTTCGAAAGATTCTCGGCACGCGAAATGACCCGCCGCCAGTGCGAATTCTTCGACCGCGTGCGGAGCTCACGAAACTCATGATTAGGGTGCTGGTGGTATTCAATACGGTCTGCCTGTACGGCATGGAACGCAGCGTCATCGAGACGTTCGAGGTGCTGCGCCCGGAAGTGGAACCGCTCTTCCTCCTGAATCGCGCGAATCTCCGTCGCGAGACGCCGCTTCTCGAAGAAATGAAGCGCTCCGGCATGCAATTCCGCTTCTTCAGCGACCAGCGCGATTGGCCGCGCTTCGGATGGCCGCGCTCGCTCGGGCAGGCGTGGGCGATCCCCGCCGCCATCGTGCAGGGAAATCTCGACGTACTGCGCGCCGCCGGGGACGCGGATGCGCTCTATTTGCCGATCGTGACCTCGGCCTACATTTCGGTGCTGGCGGCCCTCTGGTTTCGCGTTAGCGGCCGCAAGGTAATCTACTTCTTCCACGATCTGCCCACTGCTTATTCCGCGAAGCTGCGCCCCGCCGTGGCGCTCTCCACCGACCTGGTGCACTACGCGCAGCGCAGCCTCACGCTCGCCGCCGCCCGCAACCCGTTCGTGCTGGGCCGGCCGAATTCCGTCATTCCGCCGGCCATCCGCATGCGCCAGTCCGGCACCATCGCCGCGCCCTCCGATCCCGCGCGCAAGGATATCGTCTTCGTCGGACAAATCGCGCCGCACAAAGGCGTCGATCTGTTGATCGAAGCATTCGATAGTCTCGCCGGCCGGCATAAGAGCCTCCATCTGGTGATTACCGGCGGCGTTTACGACGAAAATCGCGCCTGGTTCGATGCGATTCTGGGCGCTTCGGTCTACCAGGATCGCATTCACTTCGTGGGCTACCGGGACGGCGTCCATGAAATTCTCAATACCGCTTACGTACTCGCCGTCCCCACCCGGCCTTCGCGCTTTCACGAGTCGTTCGGCAGGGTCGCGGCGGAAGCCATGGCCGTCGAAGTGCCGGCGGTTTGCTTCAGAAGCGGCGCGCTGGAGGAAGTCGTTGTCCACCGCGAGACCGGGCTGGTCTGCGCCGAAGAAAGCGTCGAATGTCTCGCAGCGAACCTGGAGGAATTGGTCACCCACCCCGATTTCCGCGACTACTGCGGCCGGAATGCGCGCCGCCGCTTCGACAAATTCTACTCCGAAGGCCCGGTGCGGCGCGGCTGGCTCGATCTTCTCGAGCAACGCGTTTCCGCCTGAGTCCGCCATGTGGGCTTACGTCCTCACGCACCCGATTCAGTACTACACGCCCGTTCTCCAACGCATCGCGCACCTGACGGGCGGCGATTGCGAAGTGCTGTACTGTTCGGGGGAACTTGAATCGTCGCACTCGCAAGCCGGTTTCGGAGTGTCCTATCGCTGGGATGTTCCCTTGCTCGAAGGCTATCGCCATCGATTCCTGAAAAACTGCGCGAAGATGCCTTCCACGGCGTCATTCGGCGGCCTCGATAATCCCGAACTGAGCCGCATTATCGCCGGCCGTGCCTACAGCGCCATCGTCGTCAACGGCTGGCATTTCAAAAGCGCATGGCGCGCGATTCTGGCGTGCTGGAGGCATGGCGTTCCTGTCTTGATCCGCGGCGATTCGCACCTCCGAGGGCCGGCAACGTTCCGCAAATGGACTAAGTGGCCCCTCTATCGCAGCTTCATTCCGCGTCTCGACGGATGTCTCGCCGCGGGACGCTGGTCGCGCGATTATTTCGAGAACTATGGCGCGCCTGATGACCATATTTTCATCGTTCCACATTGTGTGGACAATCGCCGTTTCGAGCAGGAAATGCGCCTCTTACGCCCAAAACGAGAGGAAATTCGCCGCCAATGGAACATCGCCGGTGACGCCGTCATTTTCCTGTACGCCGGCAAGTTCATCCCTGTAAAACGGCCGGTGGATTTTGTGAGCGCCGTCGGCCGGGCGGCGGAGGCTCATCCTTACATCGTGGGTCTCATGGCCGGCGACGGTCCGCTTCGCCGGCAATGTGAGGAACAGGCGCGCTCCGCCGGGGCGCCCGTTCGATTCACGGGATTTCTCAATCAAACACGCATCGCCGAAGTTTATGCCGCCGCGGACGTCCTGGTGCTTCCGTCGGAAACCGAGACTTGGGGGCTGGTGGTGAATGAGGCGATGGCCTCGGGCGTTCCCGCCATTGTCAGCGACGGCGTCGGGTGCGGCCCCGACTTGATCGATCGCGGCATGACAGGCGACATTTTCACCAGGGGAGATGTAGCGGCGCTATCCGCCCGCATGGTCGAAATTGCGCGCTCTGGCAGGATGGCCGCCATGGGCCGGAACGCCACCCAAAAGATCGCATCTTTCTCGGTGGAATCGGCCGCGGGCGCGCTGCTGACCGCGGTCGATACCGTGCGGAGCCGCCGGCGATGACCGCATCGGCGATCCGCATCGCAATTCCCCTGCCGGCCCCGCAGACTGCGCGGCGCAGCGATCCCTGGTCTTTCGTTCCTCCGCTGCTGATATCGGCCGTCGCGACCGTATTGCTGCTTGCCGGATCGCGCCATGGCTGGACGCAAGTCCAGGCGGCGCTGGCGTTCACATCGATTGCCTTCCCCTGCTTTGCGTATTCGGCATGGCGGCGAACGCGGCGCTCTCACATTCCGCTGTTCGCGGTTCTGGCAGCAGCTCATACGGTCTTCTATTGCGTGAGCATCTTCTGGACGGACATTCTGGCCGGCGCCCGCACCGCCACGGCTGTTCTCGCGTTCGTCAATTTAGGACTTTCAGGTCTTTTTATAGGAATTCAAATGGGAGCGGCCGGCATCCGGTGGCGCCACGTACGCGTGCCGGACGTACCCGCCGATCGCCGTAACTGGACGCTCATTCGCATCATTGCCGGGTGCCAGGTTTTCGTGCCGTTCCTCCCGGTTGGAACGGGCGGCGATTTTCGCCAGGAGATCGCCATCGTCATCAGCTTTATCCCCGTGGTAGCCTTTTTGATTCTCTGGGACGCCACGCTTCGCGGCAAGGGGACGCAGGCCGACAAGGTGCTGGTGGCCGTATTCCTCGCGTCGAGCATTCTGGCCGGGTTGGCGACGGGATGGCTGGGAGGGTGCATCGGCAACCTGGTGCTGGCCGGCATCGGCTACATGCGCGTTCACCGCCGCCTGCCCATCGTTCCGCTGGGCGCGCTGATCCTGATCATGCTCTTCTTGCAGGGCGGAAAACCGGCATTCCGCGAACGCTTCTGGTATGGCGGCGACAAAGCGGGCGCCTTCACCAAAGCGCAATTCTGGATCGAGAAATCGGCCGAGCGGCTCACCGCCATCGCCGGCCAACCCGCCGGAGGCGGCTGGCACGAATCGCTCGAGCCGCTGCTGACGCGCTCTTCGGTGGTGCAGGAGTCGGCAACGGTTTACGAAAACACTCCTTCGCTGGTGCCTTATCAGCACGGCGCTACCTACCGCTATCTGCTTATCACCTTGATCCCGCGATTTGTGTGGCCCGGCAAGCCGTCGGTGAACGATGCCAATCGATTTTATCAGCTCGCCTACGGCGTGACGCTCGAGCAGGACCTCGACCACGTCGCCATCGGCGCGGGCCTCATTCCCGAAGCGTACATGAACTTCGGCTGGGTTGGCATCCCCGTAATCATGTGCCTGGCCGGTGTCATCCTGGGGATCTTCGAACGCATCTTTCTGTGGCGCGACGCCGGCATGTTCGCTTCCGCGGTGGGGCTGGCTTACGTTCTGCAACTGCTTTCGCTCAACGGACAAGCCGCCGCGTATTTCGGCGGCATGATCCAGATCGTCGGACTGACGATCGCGATTTTCCTGCCGGCCTTGCGCTTCCAGAAACCCGCGCGCCGGATCGGGTGGCGCGTGCGCACTGGAGGCGCCGCCGCATGAAGGTACTGCACGTAATTCCGTCGCTGTCCCGCCTGCGCGGCGGCCCGACCTTCGTAGTGAAAACGCTGGCGGCCCACCAGGCGCGCGCCGGCGCGGAAGTCCATGTCGCCACCACCGACGATGACGATCGCGGCCGTCAGGACGTGCCGCTGGGAACGCCCATCCCCGCGGACGGCGCCACGTACTGGTTTTTCGCACGGACGACCCGAACTTACGAGTCGTCATTCGGCCTCACCTCTTGGCTATTGCGCCATACCGCGGATTTCGACCTGGTGCACATCCACAGCGTCTTCACTTTCCCGGCCACCGTAGCCGCGAAGATCGCCCATCTGCGGTCCGTACCTTATGTCGTGCGGCCGCTGGGCGTGCTCAATCGCTGGGGTCTCGGCAGCGGACGCGCCTGGGCGAAGCGGCTTTCGATCCGGTTGATCGAAAACGGTATTCTGCGCCGGGCTGCCGCTGTTCAGTTCAGCAGCGCCGCGGAACGTGCCGAAAGCCAGGAGGCTTGCCAGTTTGCGCGGACGGTGGTGATTCCCAACCCGGTAGATCTCGACCCGCGCGTCCAGCGCGGTCTGTTTCGCGCGCGTTATCCCTTTCTTGAAGGCCGCCGGATCGTGCTGTTCATCGGCCGCCTCGCGCCCGTGAAAGGAATTGAACTGCTCCTCGACGCGTTGGCAATTGTGCGCAGGAATCATCCCCAGGCGGCGCTGGTGATTGCGGGCGCGGGCGACGAGTTCTACGTTCGTTCGCTTCGCGCGCGCGCCGAAGCGCTCGGCATCGTCGATCGGATTCTGTGGACCGGCTTCCTGGACAACGCCGGCAAGGCCGCCGCACTGGCCGATGCGGACGTATTCGTCGCGCCGTCGCAATCGGAAAGCTTCGGATTGGCGGCAGTGGAGGCGCTGGCAGCGGGCGCTCCGTCCGTACTCAGCGATGGCGTCGGGATTGCGGACGAGGCTTCCACTGCGAACGCCGCGGTCGTCGTCACTTCGGACGCGCACATGATGGCGGACGCTATCGCACGCATTTTGACCGACGACAAGTTCGCGTCCCGGCTGGCAAATGGCGGCCGTGCGTTCGTCGAAATGCGTTACCGGCCGGACGCGGTCGCTGCGCAACTGATAAAGCTATACACGGAAATCGGGAGCCGCTCATGAAAGTTCTCGTCTATCACATCGGGCAGTTGGGGGACACCATCGTCTCGATTCCCGCCCTTCGCGCGGTGCGCCGTTATTTCGGACACACCACTCGTATTTCGATGCTCCACGATTCCACAGGCAGGCTCGTCACGGCGGAAATGGTGCTCGATGGTTCCGCGCTAGTTGATGAGTTCATCCCCTACTCGCCGGAAAAAGGCGCGGGCAAGTTGAAGACCGTGGCGAAGCTCTGGCGCCGCCTGCGGCGGGAACGGTTCGACGCCGTGGTGAGCCTTCTGCCGAGCGATCGTTCACCGCGGGCGCTGCTGCGCGACCGCCTGTTCTTTCGCGCCTGCGGCATATCGCGATTGATCGGCTTCCGCCCGTACGCGGAATCGGAAATTCGCCCGCGCCACATTTCCGGCCGCCCCGCGCGCACGCCGAATGAAGCGAGCCTCCGGCTGCGGCGCCTCTTTGCCGAAGGCATCGCCATGGGGAGTGCGGACTTTTTCGCGCCGCCCCTGCTCTCGGTGTCTCGCGAGCGCGAGGCGGCGATCGGCCGTTGGCTGAAGCATCGCCGGAAACATCCACTACGGCCGCTCATCGCGCTCTGTCCGGGGTGCAAGAAGCGGGCCAATTCCTGGCCGGCGAACCGCTTCCTCGAAATCGCGCGCCGCCTGATCGAACTGGACCGCTTCGAGGTCGTCATCCTGGGCGGGCCGGCGGAACGCGATCTGACCCACATGATGGTTGACGCTCTCGACAGCCGGGCCATCCATGCCGCCGGATGTTTCACCGTCATGGAATCCGCGGCGCTGCTCTCCCGTTGCAGCCTGCTGATCGGCCTCGACACAGGGACCACGCATCTGGCGGCGGCGGTCGGGGTGCCCTGCGTGGTGATTCAAAGCGCCAACAGTTTTCCCGGCCAGTGGGACCCGCTCGGCGACGGACATCTAGTGATCCGAGCGGAAGGCCCTTGCGACGGATGTCAAATGCAAACATGCCCCGTCGCCGGGCAACCGTGTATGCGCGACATCACGGTCGATCGCGTTTGGTCGGCAATGGAAACGGCACTTTTGGAGACCGAATATGAACGTCACGCCACTCATTCTCACGCATAACGAAGAGACCAATATCGGGGCGACGCTGGCCGCGCTCGGGTGGGCGCGCAGAGTCGTGGTGGTCGACTCGGGCTCGTCGGATCGCACGGCCGAGATCGCGCGGTCGTTCGCCAACGTGGCGTGGTTCGTCCGGCCATTCGATTCCCACGCGGCGCAATGGTCGTACGGCGTCCACGGGACATCGATCGACACGCCCTACATTCTGGCGCTCGATGCGGACATGCGTCCGGGCGCCGGATTTGCGGAAGAACTGGCGCGGTTTGCCCGGCAGTCCGGCCGATCCGGTCTGGTGCCCTTCGAGTATCGCGTACAGGGCCGGCCGCTGCTGGGGTCGATTTATCCGGCGCAGGTCCGCGTGTTCGCCAGGGACGAAGTTCGCATCGAACAGCGCGGGCATACGCAGGTCTTTACTTCCAGTGCGCCCATGTACCGCTTCCATTGCAGGCTGATTCACGAAGACCGCAAGCCGTTCGGCCGGTGGGTGGCGAGCCAGCTCAAGTATGCCGCTCTCGAAGCGGAACGCATCCGCACCGCGCCGGCGCAGAGTTTTCGCGATCGCCTGCGGCGGTCGGGAATCAGCCCCGCGATTTGGGGCGGGTACGCTTACCTGCGCGCGGGCGGACCGTTCGCCGGCCGTGCCGCCCGCGCCTACGCGCAGGAAAGGATGGTCTTCGAAGCGCTGCTCGCGCGATTGCTCGCCGGCGCCGACCCGGCTCCCAGGACTACTTCATGAACATTCTCGGTCTCAATGCCTTCCATGGGGACGCGTCCGCGGCGCTGGTCTCCGATGGACACCTCGTTGCCGCGGCGGAAGAGGAGCGATTCAACCGCATCAAGCACTGGGCGGGATTCCCGGCGGAGGCCGCGCGATACTGCCTGGTGGGAATCGACCCGGCATCGCTCGAGCACGTGGCGATCTCCCGCAACCCACGCGCCAACCTCTGGCGAAAGTTGGCGCGCGTCGCCATGCGCCCGGGCGACTGGGGACGGCTGGCGTCGCGGGCGAAGAACACGGCCAAAGTCGCCGGCCTCGCGGGCAACCTGAGTGGCTCGGGGATCGCGCACGCCGACCAGGTGCGGATTCATTATGTCGAGCACCATCGCGCCCATCTGGCCAGCGCCTTTTTCGCTTCGCCGTTCGAAGAGGCGGCCGTCGTCTCCATCGATGGCTTCGGCGATTACAGCAGTTTGATGTGGGGCGTTGGGCGCGGTAACCGCATCGACATTCGCGGGAACGTGCGATTTCCGCATTCCCTGGGACTGTTCTACACCGCCTTCACACAGTTTCTCGGCTTTCCCAAATTCGGCGACGAGTATAAGATGATGGGGCTCGCGGCATATGGCGAGCCGCGCTTCGTTCCGCCAGTTCGCGACGTAGTTCGCACCGAAGGCGGCCAAGTGCGCCTCAATCTCGACTATTTTGTGCATCACACCACCGGCGTCGAAATGTCCTGGGACGATTGCGAGCCGGCGGTCGGCACGGTGTACTCTCCGCGGATGGCTGCCGCCCTCGGCCGTCCGCGCGTTCCGCGCAGCGAGATCCTGGACCGGCATCGCGACCTCGCCGCGTCCGTGCAGGCCGTACTCGAAGAGAACTACTTCGCGATCCTGAATTTCGTCCAGCGCAAAACGGGACTCAAAAACGTCTGCCTGGCCGGCGGCGTCGCGCTCAATTGCGTCGCCAACGGGATGATTTTCGAGAAGACCGGTTTTCGCGGCGTGTATGTGCAGCCTGCGGCGCACGATGCGGGCACGTCCATCGGCGCGGCGCTCTACGTCCAGCACCAGGTTCTCCATCAGCCCCGGTCGTTCGTCATGCGGCACGTTCATTACGGCGCGGAGTATACCGATGGAGAAATCCTCCGGGATCTTCAGGCGGCGGGCGCGACGTACCATTGCCTGTCGGAGGATCAATTAGTCGCGCGCACGGCGGCGCAAATCGCCGAGGGCAAAATCGTCGGATGGTTCCAGGGGCGCATGGAGTTCGGCCCGCGCGCCCTGGGGAATCGCAGCATTCTGGCCGATCCGCGCAGCCGCAACATGCAAGATATCCTCAACAGGCGCATCAAGTATCGCGAGCCGTTCCGGCCGTTTTGCCCGTCGGTGCTGGCGGAGTGCGCGAGCGAGTATTTCGAGAGCGATCATCCCTCGCCGTTCATGGTGATGGCGTACAAGATCAAACCGGGGATGCGCCGGGTGATCCCCGCCGTGGTCCACAAAGACGGCACCGGGCGTCTACAGACGGTCGAGAAAGACGTGAACCCGCTTTACTGGAAGCTCATCCGCGCGTTCGGCGATCACACTGGAGTGCCCGTCCTGCTCAATACGTCGTTCAACGAGAACGAGCCCATCGTGAACACGCCCGCGCAGGCCATCGATTGCTTCCTGCGCACACGCATGGACGTGCTGGCGATCGGCAGCTACTTGCTGGTGAAAACCGAAAACGAGCGTTTGAGCGAGCGGCGCGCGGTGGCCGCCGCGGCGTAGAAACCCATGCGCGTCCTGCTGCTCAATCAGGCGTTCTATCCGGACGTGGTGTCGACGGCGCAACACGCGGCCGATCTCGCCGCTGGTCTGGCCGATGCCGGGCACGAGGTTACGGTGCTAGCCTCTCGACACGCCTACGATGATCCGTTGCGTCGCTTTCCTGCCCGGGAGCTTTGGCGCGGCGTCACCGTTTTGCGCGCGCCATGCACTGCGCTGGGGAAACGATCGCTGTGGCGGAGGGCCATCGATTTCGCGTCATTCCTGCTCTCGTGTATCGTCCATCTGGCGTTCTTACACAGGTTCGACGTGGTGATCGCCATGACCAGCCCGCCGCTGATCGCCGTTCTGGCGGCGCTTTTCGTGCGCTCCAAAGGGGGCGCGCTGGTCTCGTGGATCATGGACCTGAATCCCGACGAAGCCATCGCCGCGGGAGCATTGCGGCGCGATTCGCTCTTCGCGCGCGGCCTTTCGCGGCTGTTGCGATTCAGCCTGGCGGCATCGGCGATGGTTGTAGTCCTCGATCGCTTCATGCGCGACCGCGTCGTGGCGAAGGGTGTGCCCGCGCACCGCGTCGCGATTCTGCCGCCGTGGAGCCACTCCCCCGCGGTTCATTTCGATGAGCGGGGGCGGGATCGATTTCGCGATTTGCACGCACTCATGCGCAAGTTCGTGGTCATGTACTCGGGCAATCACAGCCCGTGCCATCCGCTCGATACCGTATTGCACGCCGCGAGAGATTTGCGCACTGAGACCGATATCGCGTTCGCATTTATCGGAGGCGGCAGCGAATTCCGCAAGGTAGTAGATTTCGCCGCGCAAAACCGTCTCCGCAACATCGCGTGCCTGCCGTACCAGCCGCTGGCATCGCTCGCCGATTCGCTGTCCGCCGCCGATCTGCACCTCGTCGTCATGGGCGATGCGTTTGCCGGCATCGTGCATCCGTGCAAGATCTATAACGTCCTGGCCGTCGGCAGTCCGTCCCTTTATATCGGCCCTCGGGAGAGCCATATTACGGAGCTTGCCACGTTCCGCGCCGACCATGGCGATGTGGCCGCGGTCACCGAGTTCATCCGGCGTTCGGCCGATTCCGGCGTGCGCCGTTCAGCTTCGAGTGCCGCTTTGGCGGAGCAGTTCGCCGCGCCGTCGGTGGTGCCGCAGATCATCGCCATCGTCGAAGACGCCGGGCGGGCGGCCGGCGAGGGCGCGACGGTTGCCGCCATGGTGAGCTAATGTCCCTCGCGCTCCCGGCTCTCGTGGCGTTCCTGCTGACGGCTCTTCTGACTCCTGTGTGCCGCGCGGCGTGCAGGCGTCTCGGATGGGTGGACCACCCCGACACGCGCAAGCATCATCGCGCGCCGGTTCCACGCGCCGGCGGGATCGCCATCTTCCTGGGATATGCGGCAGCCATGGCCATGCGCGGCGAATGGGCCATCCTGCCGGCGGTGCTGGCGGCGTTCGGCACGGGCTTGCTGGACGACCTGGTCGGCCTGAAGCCGCGAACCAAGATCTCGGGCCAGATTCTCGCCGCGCTGCTGGCCTGCGGCGCGGGCGTTCAGATCCTCGGCGCAGGCGCGTGGTGGCACATGCCGCTCACCATTGTCTGGCTCGTGGGGTGCACCAACGCTGTCAACCTCATCGACGGTCTGGATGGCCTCGCCGCGGGGGTGGGTGTTTTCGCCGCTGTTGCCGCCATCGGCACGGGGAACGCGGCGCTCGCTCTGGTCGCGCCGCCTTTGCTGGGCGCCATGCTGGGCTTTCTCATCTACAACTTCAGTCCCGCTTCGATTTTCATGGGCGATTGCGGCAGCAACACCGTGGGGTTCCTGCTGGGCTGCTTCGGCGTGATGTGGTCGGGAAAAAGCGCCTCGCTCGCCGGGATGAGCGGGCCGGTAATCGCTCTGGCGATTCCGATTCTGGATACCGGGCTCGCCATCTTTCGCCGTTTTCTCCGAAACGAACCCATTTTCGCAGCCGATCGCGGTCACATTCACCACCGCCTGCTGGCTCGCGGATTTTCACCGCGAAGGGTCGCCGCCATTCTATACACCGGAGCAGGATTTTTCGCCTGCCTCTCCGTTCATCTCACCAACGGCACTTATAGTCGCGGACCGGTATTGGCGGCCTTTGGCATAGTGATCTGGCTGGCGCTGCGGTACTTGCGGTATGACGAATTCGATTGTGTGCGGCGCGTGATTTTCGGCGGCGTTCTGCGCCGCTCTTTGAGCGCGGACCTCATGTTACGGGAATTCGAAGAAGCGATCGGGGGCGCGCAATCGATCGAGGAATGTTGGTGCGCCCTCGAAGACCATGGGCGGCGCCTCGGACTCCGCGGCGCCAGCATGCAGGTCTACGGCCGAACGTTCCGAGCGCTGTTCCGGGAGACGGAGACTTCCGGCGATAGCTGGAGTCTCCGCGTCGCCTTAAACGGCGCCGGCGTCATCGAACTCGACGTACCGTTCGGCGCGGCGACTCCGGTTGGCCCATTGACGGATTTGCTGCGCAACGTGCTGGCGCCAAAACTGGAGACTTTCCGCCCCCAATTGGCATTCGCCGCCGCGGCCGGCCGGCGAATGCGATAAAGCACGATTTACCAGACGCTCTGAATCGCCGCTCGCGCGATCGGGCCCAGAATCGCGTGGCCGGCCGGCGATGGATGTTCGCCGTCGAGGAAGTACGTCGTGTTGGCGGCGCAGGCATCGCAGCCCATGGTCGCGTTGGCGGCGAAATCAGCCAGCGCGTCGTAATAGGAACTGTCGGCGTGGATGGAACCGTTCACGGTGTCGCGGAACGCGTTGAAACCGGAAGCGGTCTGCGGCAACAGGGTAGCCAGCACGATCTTCAGGCCCGGACTGGCGGCTTTGCGCGCCAGGCAGTACGCCTTCAAATTGGCCGCGAACGTAGTCGCGCCGTCGCCCATGTCATTAGCGCCGATGAACAGGAAGAGCACCTTGGGTCCGCTGATGGGCGCGAACCAGGAATCGATGGTGGCGGAACGGGAACTGACCGTAGCGACGCTGCTCCCTGAAACGGCATCGTTGCCGCCTTGCGGGAATGGAGTCATGCCGGATTGCGCCACGTAATAATATTTCGACGCGGCCGCGACACCGGTCGTGGGATCGGTAATGGAATCGCCTTCGAATGCGAGGAACTGCGACATCGCCGGAATGGTGACTCCGCGTGAGGCCATGATCGAGCGAATCGAGGCCATGTTGGCCGCCACCTGGCTCGCGGTGTGCGCCACGCTGTAGAGCGCGGCGTACCCGATCTGTCCCGGCCAATACGCCGCATTGGCGAAATTGCTCAGAAAGAGCTGGTAGAACTGAATGGGCGGCGCCGCACCGACATTATACGCCGCTACCTCCGCCCCATCGAGGAACAGGTTGATATTCGTGCCATCGAACTGCCCGGCGAGGATGTGCCAGTTTCCGTCATTGAGGTTGGCCGCGTAGGCGTAAGCCGTCAGGCCGCCGAAGCGGAATCTCGGGAACTGGACGCCACTGTCGATCCCGGCCAGATACAGGTGCGGATTATTGTAATTGTCGCTGAGAATCGGAGCATATCCGGCCAGTACGGGAGTGGCTGTCCATTTCACCGCCGCGTACATGGTGGCCGTAAACAGGTCGATCGGCTGCCAGCCGACCGCTGTCATATAGCTGGCGCCGGAATTGGCCGTGCAGTCGATGCCGGCGGCGATCCACGCGCACTGGTTGGTGGTTCGCTGCGGTCCGCCGCCGTTGACCATGGTGTATGCCTGCGGAACATAAGTCGTGGGGTGCGGACCGAGTTCCAACTGCACACCCCAGATGGAAACATCCAGAGGATCGTTGGCGGTGTCCTGTACGATCGGCAGGACATAAGTTCCCGTCCCGGATGGGGTAAAGGTGTACGAGATACGGGTCCAACCGGAAGCCGGCACGGCGATATTCGCGGAGTAATTGACATTGTTGTCGGCCATGCGCACGTTTTGCGCCGCGCCGGTGTTGCTTGCCACGTAAATGCTCAAGGTGTACTGTTGCCCGGAGATGTAGTTTACGCCGGTGAGCGCGGCCAGATAGCCGCCGCTGGCAGTGGCCTGCAATCGGGAGGCGATCCAGTCGCCATTGGGATTTGCGCTGTAGCCATCGGTGAGGGTGGTCGCTGCACGGACCCAGAGACTGGTGGAGAATTGCTGCTCCGATGGCCCCGCCAGGTTGTAACTAGGCTGCGTCGAATACGCGTAGTTATAGGAGTAGGCGCCGGTTCCCTCGGCTAGTGTATATTCGGCCACCAGGTTCGCCTGCGGCAGTCCGGAGCCTGTCGAGCCGTTCGTCTGCGACGTTCCGCTGCTCTGCCCGGCCCCGCCCAACGGCACCCAAGCCGTCCCGGTGCTGATGCACAACAGGGGCGCGGCGCCGCTGGAGTTGGCGCAATTCGTGGTATTGCTGACGAGCTGAATCAGGTTGGCATTTCCCGCCGAAGCCGCGGGCAGAGCGGCTGCCGCGACCGGCGCCAGCACCTGACCGCTCATGCACACGCTCCCGCCGGGAGCGCCGGCGGGACACGGGGCCCCGATGGCGACCCGGCTTCCGCTTGGCGCGCTGACCGTATTCGAATTCGAGTCATAGGTCCAGGGGCCGCCGACGCCAGGACCGCTGGCTTTCTGCGCGAAGGCCCGGGTCAGCAAGACTGCCGACACGAGCGCCACACGTATGAGCTTTCTCATGCCAGCCTCAATTCTGGTGGTACTCATAGAAGACTAAGTCGCCGGCGTGCGTACCGTGCACGTAGTAACTCGCGGCGTCGATGGTGTTGGCGTCGGTGTAAGACTCCACCGACCAGAGGCTGCCGGCCTGCGCGGAACCGTCCTTGTTGACGCTGCTCGAAGGCTCGAGGTAAGTGCCGGCTGTGGAAGTGTCGGGCGTCAAGCCCGGACCGCCGATTTTGATGGATCCAGTGTCGCCGGGGGCGACTTGAAACGATAATTTGCAGCACTTCAGGTGCGTGGTGGAAATCTGAACGGGGGCGGAGCCGATGCTGAGTGTTCCCCATTTAGTCGTCATTTGGTTTGTCCTTTACCGGGAATTCGGCCGTAACCGAAGCCACCCTCGCGGGGTGGTCGCGTGGGGCCGTCGCTTTCGTGCGAATTTCAGCACACGACGAAAGTGCCGCTTTGACGGGCGGGCAATAAGTCGTTTGGTTGCAACTCGAAATTCCGGAAAATTCTTGTGAACGGCTTCTCGGGGCTGCGGTCCGGCCGCCTACTCTTTCGCCAATTCCGCGAACACCTGCATCATCTGCCCGTGGGCGAGAACGGCCGCGGGGTCGCGCTGCATGGCGGAATCGTAACGACGAGCGAACTCCGAACCCGTTTCCGACGGAAGCAGTAATTCGCGGGCCTTGGCTATCAGGCGCGCGGCGTCGGCCGGAGTGGCCGGTTCTTTCTGCGCCAGAGTCTCATCCACAATCACGATGAACTGCGAAATCTCGCGCAACCAGGCAAACCACGGGTCGTCGAGCACCAGTTGCAGATACTGGCCAGTGGACGTGATGCGCGCCACATCGCGCTCGTACGCCGCGCGCTCGGAATCCAGCAGCGATTTGTGCCAGCGCAGCAGTCCGTTGCGAAGAGCGGTGAGACGGGGACGGGTGAGATCGGACATCCGGTTTCATGTTACCGTGCCGACGCCATGTTGGGGCAAACTAGAGAGAATGAGTTTCCTCGACAATCTGGAAAATAATCTCAAGAGTCTCGAATCGCAGGAGGAGGGCAAGGATGCAGCCGAACGTCTGCAGCGCGCCAGAGACAGCGCAAGGGCCAGCGCGCAGGCTGCAGCGCCATGGGCGGAAGAGTTGAAGAAGGGACCGTTCACCGCCGAATTACTCAAGCAAGCCGCGCGCATCGGATTTTCCATGCGCACCAAAGTCCACGTAGCATGGCTGGGTACCACGCTGCGGTTGGAAGCCCGCGAACGGCGTTTGGAACTGCGTCCCACGGCAAACGGCGTGGTGGCCGCGTACCTGGAGGATGGCGCGGAATCCCGGAGTGAGCCGCTCGATCTGAAAAGCGACCCCGCGGATTTGGTGCGCCGTTGGCTGGGGGCGCCGACAGTGTAAATCGTCACCAGCTCGCCGACGCCAGAATCCGCGACACGCTGGTGGGAAACGTGGCGCTGCACGTCGCTGTTGAATTGGTTGTCGAACTGGGTGGCGTTGCGACCAGGGGGTTGCAGGAGATGTTCTGATCGGGTCCAAGCTCGGATTGAATATTGAGTTGCACCACCGTGCCAATCGGGACGCCAACCGCGGCAATAGCGATGGTGACTGCATTGGCGGAGTTGATCGTCACATCGGGAGTCTCGAAGGCGCCTTGCGGCGGTTGCGCTACGCTCACTTCGTTCACGCTGGTAATGGTGACGGTGGGTACCGAGGCGAAAGTGGGTAGCGGCGGCGCCACCAGCGGCCGAATAGTCGGGACGACGTCTCCAGCTGTGTCAGAACCTGTGAAGGTATTATTGGCTGCGTTTAGCGCAATATAACCGTAGCCCGTCGCCCCCCCCGCGCCGTACGCGTATAGGGTTCCATTGCCAGTGATGGTAGGAGCGATCAAATGGATAGCCCCGCCAGCCCCACCCCCGCCAGGAGCTCCGCCGCTGCGGCCCTGGCCACCGTTGCCGCCAACGGCGCTGATCAAGCCGGTGACTGAAATCGATGTGGAGCTCACGATCCGAATCGCTCCTCCTCCGCCGCCTCCGGTGCCGCCGGCCGCATCCGTCGCGGTATCGGATGCCGCCACACACCCGCCGGAACCGCCGGAACCGCCGATCAACGGCACCAATTGAATGTTGCCGTATGTGGATCCCGCCGGCGTGCCGTAGCCCGCGGAGGCAAAGGAACCGTACCCGCCACTCGGGCAGCTCGGGCTGGTTTGCACGGGCGCGCCGCCTGGGCCAAGGCCCGGGAAAGCGGGGCTCCCGGGCCGAGCCCCGACCCCGCCCGGGAAACCGCCCGGTCCCCCTAACGTGGGCACCCGATAGTCGATCCAGTCGACTCCATACGACTCCAGATTGGGGGCCGAGTCACCGTTCAGGTTCAGAGTGCCGGCGATGGTCACAGCACCCTGCGACAGCCAGATCACCGGTTTGTTCCGCAGGAGCGTGCTCGTCAGATTTACTGTCGTTCCAGCGGGGATATTGATAGTGGTGAAGTTGAAAATGTTGTCGCCGGACGGGTCCAACGGCTGTGGGCCGAAGGTAGCGGGGTCGAAGTTATACGTCCCGGACGCGACTTTGCTGTAATCCAACGCGCCGTCGTTACCGTTGGATCCGCTGAGGAACGTCCCCTGCGCCGACGCGAAGCCGGCGAGCAGGAGCGCGATAAGCAGAAGGTGAGAAAATCGGGCTTTCATTGTTGTCGAGGCCTCTCCTCCGAGACAGATTGATCCAAAATGATACGTACATGGCTGTCCGCCGGAACGGGATGCCATTCCAGCGGATTAAGAATAGTGGGAAACCACTCCACCCCGAACGCGCCGTTGGCATCCGTCACCGCCAGCGGCCCGATCTCGATCGCCAACGCCTCCGGTCTCACGACCTCGCGGCCCGAGTTCGGCTGCCGCCACGAGAGCTGAAGGCTCGGACGGGACGCAGTCTGGTAGCTGTCGACCTCGATCGTATGCCAACCCGCCGTCAGCGAGATCGTGGCTTGCGACTCCGGCGAAAACGCGCCCGGCGGCGCATCCATCAGGGCCGCGCCATCCACGATCAGCCGCATCCCCAGAGGCGCGTCCAGGAAGAATTGGTGCTGGCCTTCCAGGGAGACCAGAATCTCTCCCCGAAACCTGGTGGCGTAGGCACTCGAAAACCCGGTTCCGAAAGGATCGGGACCAAGCGCGATAGTGTCCGGTTGATTCACGGCCGTCACGTAGCCGCGCTTATCGGCCGGCCGGTCGAGATCGGACCACGATGCAAGAGCGCGATCCGCCCGGAAATATTCGGCGGCCAGTCCGTTGGCGCGAACGCCGACGGCGGTGGACGCAGCCGGACTGCCGTCGGCGCGAACCGCGCGGCCGCTCAGCGCGAGGCCCGGGTCGGGAACAATCAACAGGTGTTTCGCGGGCGTCCGCCAGACGCGCCCGTCAGCCACATAGATTACCGCCTGCAGGTCGAAAGCCGAGGCGTTGGCAGGGGCCGTAAAAAGCATCTCGAGCGGTGCGTGCACGCGTAGCCGCGCCCCATTGATCATAAAATCGGAGCTCGTAAGGGCTTCCGGCGGATGGACGCGGAAGCGAATTGTATGCCCCACGATCAGCGCATCCCCATTGTTCACTGACGCCAGGTCGACCGGAGCGGTGGACCATCCCCCGCCGAGCACCTTGACACCCAAGCCCGTGATCGATGGGGCCGAAGTGGCCGTGTTGTTGAGCGAGACCAGCAATCCCGCGACAAACCCCACATCGCCGGGACTGGGGATATCGGCGGAAATCCACGCCTGGTTTACCAGGGTCACGGAAAGTGCATTCGCGAAGTTGCTGGTAAGATTGCCGGGACTCGGAATATCGGCGGGAATCCAGGCCTGGTTCAAAAGGCTCACGGAAAGTACCGTAGCGTAGTTGCTGGTGAGGTTGCCGGCGCTCGGAATGTCGGCCGGAATCCACGCCTGATTCAACAGGGAAACGTTGATGACCGCGAATCTGGGTGTGACGGAGTAATAAGGGCACTTGTTGTATATAATGGCGTTCATCTCGTCCTGGATATCCAGCACGTTGACGACGCCCACGCCGCTGAAATCGTTCGCGGGACTCGCCGATCCCAGCCCTTGACCGATCATAGCCTGGGCATCGAGGACGTTAATCGTTCCGTCGTGGTTGACATCGCACTGGCTAAAATTGTTCTGACTGAATGCCGCTACTGCAAGTCCGAGCAGCAAGAGAATTCTGTAAATTTGAGTCACAAACAGCGCAAGCCTCATGATCCTGATTCGGAAAACCCGTCTTGATTTTCGAGTGGACTCGCCTCGCCCTCCGACCCAGCTCCCGCTTCACCCGACAGTCATGGTAGTATACCCCGGTTGCCCCGCAGTTGTTACCAAATGTTCATGCGGCTCCCGAATGTGCGAAATCACCCCAAACCGCCCTCGGATCGGGTACTAATACGATGGGTCGCCCTCATTTTATTGAGTCTCGCAGATTCGGTGGGGCAGGCAATCCTGTCTGCAGGCGGGCTTCAGCCCGCCCAGCCGAAGCCCAATATTTATCCAGCGCCGCGCCTTCCGCGTCAACCCGGCCGACCTCCACCGGATAGACTCTAAAGATATGCAAACCCCGACCTTCGACCCCGGCTTGACCAATCAAGTGATCGCGCCCTTGCGGCGCGTAATCGGTGAGAATGGCCAGTTCAACGTTCATCGCCGCGGCACCACGTGGCACGATTTCCACCCCTACCTGCACCTGGTGAACATGTCGTGGTGGCGCTTCCTGCTGTCGCTGTTCCTCGGGTATGTGGTGCTCAATTCTCTGTTCGCCGGCGTCTATTTCTTTCTCGGTCCTGAGCAGTTGAGCGGCGCCGATGCGCGGACGGAATGGGGACGATTCCTCAACGACTTTTTCTTCAGCTCGCACACGCTGAGCACGGTGGGCTACGGCAATATCGCGCCGAAAGGGATGGCGGCGAACAGTGTGGCTACCTTCGAGGCGTTGGTGGGCGTGCTGGGGTTCGCCGTGGCGACGGGCCTCCTGTTCGGACGCGTCTCGCGGCCGTCAGCGCGAATCGGCTTCAGCGAGAATATGCTGGTGGCTCCCTATCAGGACGGCACGAGTCTGCAATTCCGGATGGTCAACCGGCGTTCCAATTCGCTCATGGAACTGGAAGCCAAGGTGATGTTGATGACCGTCGACTCGTCCAATGGCAAGCTACAGCGCAGTTACAACATGCTGCGCCTGGAACGGCCGAAGGTGCTATTTCTGCCGCTCTCCTGGACCGTGGTGCACCCGATCGACGAGGACAGCCCGCTGTGGGGCAAGACGGCCGAAGATCTGACGCGCCTTCAGGCGGAAGTGCTGATCCTGGTGAAAGGCTACGACGATACGTTCAGCCAGACGGTGCTCGCGCGGCACTCATACCGGCACGATGAGTTCCTCTGGAATAAGCGGTTCGCACCGGCATTCTATGTGGACGATGAGGGAGATCTGGTGCTGGAGCTGAAAAAGGTCGGCGAGACAGCGTGAAAGGTGGGGTAGGCAATCATGCCGGCAATCATGCCTGCAGCCGGATTCTGCGCATTGATGCCGATCTGGCCGCCTAAAAGGCGGCTGCAGCCAGGATTGGCTGCCCCACAAGAGTCGATCTATTGGCCCGAGAATCTCCGCAGGCGGAAAACTTCGCCGAGCGAAATATATAAATTCACCACTCCGAGGCCGCTGATGGCGCCGCGGAAGTACATGTTGTCGAGATAGGGACGCCAGGCGCGGACGAAGGCCGCGAAATTGTCCCAATAGTCCGTCCAGGGGCAGATCAACAGGAACAGGCCGATATCCAGGCAGAGAGTGATGAACAGGACCGCGGATACTTTGTGATACCAGCGGTATCGCGGCGCCGGAGGCGGTTCGGGCGGACGGGGTTCCGCGGCTTCGGTGGGCGGTTCGGTGGGCGTCATGCGGCGCCCGCCGTTTCAAATAACTCCATCTGCGCTGTGTCATCCAGCGGGAATTTCGAACAGGCCCGCACCGGTTCGAAGCTCAGACGATGCAGCGGCGTGGGACCGAGTTCGCACAGCGCTTTCCAGTGCTCCGGCGTGGAATATCCCTTGTGCGCGGCGAGGCCGTAGCCGGGAAACACTTCATCCCAGACGCGCATGAGCGCATCGCGATAGACCTTGGCGACAATCGACCCCGCCGCGATGGCGTGGCAGCGCGCATCGCCCTTGATGAGCGAATGCTGCGGCACGGGGAGATCGATGGGCACGGCGTCGATGAGCAGAAAATCGGGCGCCGGCCGCAATTGCTCGATGGCCTTGCGCATTGCCAGGCGCGAGGCCTGGTAGATGTTCAGGGCGTCGATGGTGGCGGAGTCCACGGCGGCAACGGCCCACGCCACGGCGCGCTCGCGAATCCTTTCCGCCAGGACTTCGCGCCGCTCCGGTTCGAGCAGCTTGCTATCGTTCAGACCGCGGATGGGCCGCTCCGGTGAGAGGATGACAGCGCCAGCCACAACCGGTCCGAAAAGGCAGCCGCGCCCGACTTCATCCACGCCCGCGACGTAGTGAAAGCCGCGCGCGCGCAACTCTCCCTCGAGTGTGGCTTGACATCGGAATTTGCCACCCGCTGCCTCGGGCCGCATGGCGTGAAGCGGCCTAGGTGCGCTCTCGGAGGCGGGCCGCTTTCCCCTTCAAGTTGCGCAGGTAATATAACTTGGCGCGGCGCACGCGTCCGGTGCGCACCACGTCGATGTGATCGATCACTTTGGCGTGGATCGGAAAGATGCGCTCCACGCCGTGACCGAAGCTGACCTTGCGTACCGTGATGGACTCGCCCATGCCCGTGTTGTGGCGGGCGATCACAGTGCCCTCGAAAGCCTGCAAACGCTCCTTGTCGCCTTCCTTGATCTTTACGTGGACCCGAATGGTGTCACCGGGCCGGAACGTGGGGACGGCTTCGACCCGCTTGTTCTTACTGATAAATTTCGTCAACAACGCATTCTGCATGAGATTTCCTTGAAACTTCTATCATATACGATCTCTCAGCTTACATTAATCGGCCGGAGAGATGAGGCCACGGATGGACACGGATGGACACGGATAAAAGGTGTTCTTCATCCGTGTCCATCGGTGTGCATCCGTGGCTATTTCATTTTTCGTCCTGCCTCATCAGATCCGGCCTCAATCGCCCCGTCTTTTCCAGCGCCATTTGCCGGCGAAACTTGCGAATCTCATCGTGATTGCCGTTCAGCAACACTTCCGGAGCTTTCCACCCGCGGAAATCCGCCGGACGAGTCCAGTGCGGGCAATCGAGCGCGCCTTCGCAGTGGCCGGTCTCTTGAAACGATTCGAACGCAGTGGAGCTTTCATTCCCCAGCACCCCGGGCAGTAGCCGCGCTACCGTATCGATCACCACCGCGGCCGCCAGTTCGCCGCCGCTCAAGACATAATCGCCGATGGACAACTCGTAATCGGCGAGATGCGCAGCCACCCGCTCATCCACTCCTTCGTACCGGCCGCAGATCAACAGGAGCTCGGCCGAATCCTTCAGGCGGTTCGCCATCGCCTGGTCGAACCGCGCGCCTTGCGCGGAGAGCAGCATCACCTTCCGGTCCGGCACCCGCTCCGGCCAGATGGATTCCACCGCCAGGAAAATAGGTTCGGGTTTGAGCACCATTCCCTCGCCGCCGCCGAACGGCCGGTCGTCGACGGATTTATGCCGGTCGAAGGTCCAGTCGCGCAGGTTATGAATGCGGATCTGCAGAATCCCGGCATCCTGCGCGCGCTTGACCACGCCATGCGCGAACGGTCCCGCGAAGAACTCGGGGAAGATCGTCAACACATGGAAGATCACGGGCGGTTCAATTCCTTCAATCCTTCGGGCAAGTCCACGACGATCCGCCTGGCGGCCGGATCGATTTCCACGCAAATCGCGCGCACGAAGGGAATCAGCAGATGGCCATTCACTACCAACAGGCCGGCGCCACCGCCATTGTCCCAACCCGAAACGGCGCCGAGCTTCTGGCCAGTCCGCCGGTCGACCACCTGGCAGCCGACGAGATCGTCCTGGAAAAACTCCCCTGGTTCAAGCGGCGCCCGCTGATCGAGCGGAACGCACACTTCGGCGCCGGTGAGCAATTCCGCCTCGGATATTGTATCCACGCCTCTGAACTTGAAAATCAGCGTTCCCTGGTGGAACCAGGTGGACTCTACTTCGTACCGCGTACCGGAGCCGAACAGAAAGACTTCCTGGAGCGCCTGAAAGCGCTCGGGCTTTCCGCCCAGCGGGACCGCCGTGAGTTCGCCGCGATTGCCCCGGGTTTTGCCCAGGACGGCGATGGCGACCCATCCGTCCGCGCCCGAGCTCACTCGAGAATTTCCAACGTGAAGCGTCGATTCAGTTTCATTCCCGCCGCCCCAAGGATGGTGCGGATGGAACGCGCCGTGCGGCCCTGTTTGCCGATCACCTTCCCGAGGTCGCTGGGAGCCACCTTCAATTCCAAAACGGTGACCTGTTCCCCGAGCACTTCTCGGACTGAGACGTCTTCCGGGATGTCAACCAGAGCCTTAGCTATGTCTTCTATGAGTTGCTTCACTACCCGGCCTCCTCAAGTTCATGGTAACCGAACCGGGCACTCAGACACGCCCGTCGGCGCCTGTCAAAAGTAGCTCACCCGTTCTATTCATTACACTTAGACCGACTAGGCAGCGGGTTGAGGCGCGGGCGCGGGGTTCTTTTCCACAAGCCGCTTCACGGTATCGGACATGAGCGCGCCATTTTTCGACCAGTGCTCGATGCGGTCGTGCTTCAGCATAACCTGCGCCGGATGGGTGAGCGGATTGTAATGGCCCACCACTTCCAGACTGCGTCCGTTACGGGCGTGTTCCTTATCGATCACGACGACGCGATAAAACGGCTTCTTTTTGGCGCCAAAACGCGCCAGGCGAATCATTAACATCTGTACTCCCAACAAATTTTGGACTGAAGCAGGCGCGGATTCCGCAGTCCCTGCCAAAACATTTCGCGGTCCTTCCGGACCTGGGGTGCCACACTACCCCCCGAACGGAAACCCGGGGGGCATCTTCATCTTACCCAATTTCCGGCCCATGAACCCGCCCGAAAGCGACTTCATCATCTTCCTGGCCTCGGCATACTGTTTCAACAACTGGTTTACTTCCTGCACGGTGGTGCCGCTCCCCTTGGCAATGCGACGGCGGCGGCTGCCGTTGATGATCATGTGGTTGTTGCGCTCTTTAGGCGTCATGGAATCGATGATCGCCACCACGCGGCTGATTTCTTTTTCATCGACCTTTACGTTCTTCAACTCTTTGAGCATGCCCACCTTGGGCATCATGTCGAGCAGGCCGCTGAGGGGGCCGAGCTTGCGGATCTGCCTGAGCTGATCGCGGAAATCCTCCAGCGTGAACTCATTCTCGATGAGCTTGCGCTGCATCTCGACGGCTTTTTTCTGGTCGAGCTCGGTGGACGCCTTCTCGATGAACGAGAGGATGTCGCCCATGCCGAGAATGCGATTGGCGGCGCGATCGGGATGGAAAGGCTCGAGGGCATCGAATTTTTCGCCCACGCCCACGAATTTCAGCGGCTGCCCCGTGACGTTGCGGATGGAGAGCGCCGCGCCGCCTCGGGCGTCGCCGTCCATCTTGGTCAGGATGACGCCCGTGATCCCGAGCTGTTTGTGGAATTCGTCGGCCGATTTGACGGCGTCCTGGCCGGTCATGGCGTCGGCAACGAAGAGAATTTCGACGGGATTGAGCTGCTCTTTGAGCTGCTTCAACTCCGTCATGAGCTGATCGTCGATATGCAGGCGGCCGGCGGTATCGACCAGGAGCACATCGCGCCCGTTGTTGACCGCTTCGCGGCGCGCCGACCGGGCGAGATCGAGCGGCAGCTTCTCTTCGGGCACACCTTCGTAGATCGACTGGCCGATCTCGCGGGCGATGACGCGCAGTTGATCGCGCGCGGCGGGGCGGTACACGTCCACGGAAACCAGCATCGGCCGGTGGCCGTTTTTGGAAAGCCAGCGCGCCAGCTTGCCGCTGGAAGTGGTCTTACCGGAGCCCTGGAGTCCCACGATCAGGAATACGCTGGGCGGGTCGTTGGCAAAGCGGAGTTTCGATTCGTGGCTGCCCAGGATCTTGATCAGTTCTTCGTGAACGATCTTGATTACCTGTTGGGAGGGCGAAAGGGCGGTGAGGACTTCCTCGCCCATCGCCTTTACCTTGATGTTTTCGATGAGCTGTTTGACCACCCGGAAATTAACGTCGGCCTCGAGCAGCGCCATGCGGATTTCGCGCAGGGCGCTTTCCATGTTTTCGGCCGAGAGTTTGCCTTCCCCGCGCAGATTCTTGAAGACCCGCTGCAGTTTATCCGAGAGGTTATCGAACATGGTGGGATGTCAGGCTGAGGCTGGGGGAGCGATGCGGATGCTGCTCGCCGCCATTTTGCCGGTGCGGTCCATCCCCAGCTCATACAGGACGCGCGTGCCGGGGCGCAGGTCGGTGGCGAGACCTTCCACCAGGCGCGAAACGTGGAAAAAGATGTCGCGTCCGCCGTCATCGGGGCGGAGGAAGCCGAAGCCCTTGGCTTCGAAATAGGTGACTACGGCGCCGGGCTGTTCGCCCGAAGGCACTTCGCCGGGCTCGCCGGCTTCTGACGACGCCGTCGCCGGGCGGCTGCTCTTGTCACCCACACCCTGCTTGATGAGGGCGAGATCGTCTTCCGTTAATTCCTCCGCCGCTGGTTTGGTTTCGGCGGGCATTTTGAGGTTCGGATTGCGCTTCCGGGCCTCTTCAAACAATCGCTTTTGACTTGCGTTCAACGAAAATATCCTCGAAATTGCGTGCGCCGGTCAGACCGCGGCCGGTGCCACTTTCTTCTTGCGAGCACCCTTCTTTTCGGTGGGGGGTTGGCGGTCGCTCTTTTTCAAACTGCCCATCACCATGGCGGTGACGAACTTCTTCTCGCCGTGATCGTCAAACTTGATCACGATGCGTTCCTCGCTGCTGGAAAGGACCTGCCCCAGACCGAACTTCTGGTGTTCGACCTGGGCGCCCTGGCTAAAGGTATTGGAAGCCATAGAATTTCTACGCTTTTCTCCTCGGGTAGATTACTGGGGGGTAGATCGCCGACGGGGTGGAGATGGGGATATCGAGCGGTAGCACCACAGTGGATCTAGACTATATTAGCAGATTTATGGCGGACTTGGCTTCGAAGTTGGCTTCTGGGGTGCGCGACGCGAAAGTGAAGCCGAGGGCGAATGCTCAACAAAACGGAAAGAATCTGAGCGTACGCCTACGCTAGGCTGTCTTGCCCAGTCGCGGCTGACATCCAGCACGGTCAAGTGTTTCATCCGTGTGCATCTGCGTCCA
>Ga0181521_10001348_pt1 | contig 30598 bp, 28 predicted proteins | sample PEATcosm2014_Bin_32_FD_119764 | JGI IMG/M metagenome (GOLD analysis project Ga0181521, IMG submission 119764) | Peatland microbial communities from MTU Mesocosm Facility, Houghton, MI, USA - PEATcosm2014_Bin02_60_metaG | ecosystem: Environmental > Terrestrial > Soil > Wetlands > Peat | place...
CCGCCGCCCGCAACTCCTCGTGCTGGCTGGTGAGCTGCCGATTGAGCTCGTGGTACATACCTCCTCCAGCGTGTGGCACGCCCGTCGCCCCCACTAGGGCATAAGGTCCCGTTTGGTGCCGGGACGACCGGGGCGGGACGACTCGGCGCGGGCCGCGACCGGAGTCTCCAGATAAAGGTGACTCGTTCGCTCAAGCAGGGCGAGTTCAGTGCCGCCTCGGCACTCGCCGAAAGCCAATTCCGAGCCTCGGTTGCCCTCGGCATCCCCGACTCGTCCCCGGCCGGGCGCTTGTCGAGTTTGCAACAGGTGCGCGAGAGCGACGGTCTGGGCGTGGCCGTTGAGATCCTGCTCGGGATTTCCGAGTTGGAAGAAGAGAGGTCCCGCTCACTGCCCGGTGTGCGCACCGCGCTCGCGGCATGGGCGCTGGCCGAAGCCGGCCGTCTCGACGAGGCGGGCCAAGTTGTCCAAGCCAACGGGCGGCTCGGTTTCGTCGACATGCCCGACGACGCTGCTCTTCCGGTCACCCACGTCGCCTGGGTGGAGGCAGCAGTCCTGGTCGGCGACCGCGACGCCTGCCGGGCGCTCTTCGATCGGCTGTTGCCGTACCACGACATCTTCCAGGTGACCGGGGGTTGGTATGCGGGTTCGACGGCCCGCTACCTCGCGTTGCTGGCCGCAACTCTCGGAGACGAGGCCGAGGCGGACCGCTGGCTCGCCCAGGCGATCGAGGACCACACGAGAGCCCGGACCCCGCCGTGGCTGGCCAGGACCCGGGTCGACTGGGCCGAATCCCTCCTACGCCGAGGGGACGAGACACGAGCCACAGTTGGCACTGGCTGCGGTCGACGACGTTGGCGAACTCGAGTTGACGGTCACCAGCAACCGAGCCAACGCCGTACTCGATTCGACCACCTAACGGAGATGCTGTTCATGGCGCTGGACTCACAAGCGGCAAACCCAGGGAGTGTCGAGCGTTGGGTCGCAACGCCCAGGCAGAACCAAAGGGCCTGCTGTCGCCTGATCTGATACCGAAGTGGTATCATCGCTGCATGGCGCTCACCGTCCGCACTGATGCCGCCTTGGAAGAGGCGCTCACCTCACTCGCCAAATCCGAAGGGATCTCGCGGCAGGAAATCATCCGTCGTGCAGTGATCGATCGATACGAGCGCGCTGGCCACAGGAGTCGGGTTGCTGACTCGACCCAGCGGATGGTCACACGGTGGGGAGACGTCCTGGAGCGGCTCGGCGCTGAGTGAGCGGAGTCGAGTATCTCGACCTCGAAGACGTCATGGAGCTGGTCCGGGTTCTCGGTGTTGGCCCCGTTCGAGATGTCGGCCTGCTTGACTCTGCGTTGAACAGACCGGGATCGAGTGCGTTCGGCGAAGATGCCTACCCAACGATCGCCCTCAAGGCGGCGGCACTCTTGCACTCAGTGGCGAAGAATCATGCCCTTGTCGATGGCAACAAACGGCTGGCATGGCTGTGCACTGTCGTGTTCTGCGATCTGAACGGCATGACACCGCACATCTCCGACGATGACGCCTTTCAGCTCGTCTGGGACGCAGCGAGTTCCGAGATAGACCTTGAGGAGATCGCTGAGCGTCTGCGCCTCACGAATTGAACATGGATTCGGCACTATCCGAACGCTGTGCTTCGTTCAGCGAGCCTCACTTCACCTATTTCACCTGCTCAGCGCGCTCGGGAGGATTCGAACCTCCAACCTTCTGATCCGTAGTCAGATGCTCTATCCGTTGAGCTACGAGCGCCTACCCGTGCATGCTTCCAAAGCCCCAAGGGTTCCCCAAAGGTACCCGCTCGATTCTTTGCCTCTGGCTTGAGCTCCCTCCCCGTCGGGATGGGGCACCGAGGGCCCTCGTGATCAGGGCGATCAGCCGTCACCGGGGAGCCATCGCGTTGACACCGCCGAGGCGTGCAATCTAGCTTCTTCGGAGAACACATACCTGTGCGTTTGGCGAACTCAGGGGAATGCGTAGCCGAGATCCGCAGCCTTGCCGAGGCGATCAGGGACCTGGTGCACGATGGCGACTGCGTCGCGATGGAGGGCTTCACCCACCTCATCCCCGTGGCGGCCGGTCAGGAGATCATCCGACAGGGACGCAAGGACCTTACCCTCGTCCGATTGACACCCGACATCGTGTTCGACCAGCTCATCGGCATGGGCTGTGCCAAGAAACTCGTCTTCGGCTGGGGCGGAAACCCCGGTGTCGGGGCCCTTCACCGGTTCCGAGACGCGATCGAGAACGGTTGGCCAAACCCACTCGAGATCGAGCAACACAGTCACGCCGGGCTGACCAACCTGCAGCTTCGGCTGGCCTCGCCGGGGTGGACCCTGACCGAGGGTCCGATCATCGAAAAGGCGATCACCGCGATGCGCAGTTACGTCTGCGAGCCCGTGCAGTACGGGCGCCTGTACCTGGCCGGCGACGCGGCCCACATCGTCCCCCCGACCGGCGCCAAGGGGATGAACCTGGCCATCGCGGACGTCACCATCTTGGCCCGGGCCCTGGCCGACTGGTTCCACCGGGGAGACCATTCGGGACTCGACGACTACTCGGATCGCTGCCTCGGGCGGGTGTGGCGGGTCCAGGACTTCTCCAACACCATGACCGAGCTCCTCCACGTGTTGCCCGCCGGTGACCCGTTCGCCTCGCGCGTCCAGCGGGCCAAACAGCGCTACGTCGCCACGTCTCAGGCGATGCAGCACACCATCGCCGAGAACTACGTCGGTCTACCGCTCGACTGATCGGGGTCGCCGGTCGAGCCATCACAGCCCGACGTGGTTGCCCTCCCAGAGCCGGATCCCACCCAAGATCCCGGCGTTGTTGTCGACGATCGTCGTCTTCTCGAGCATGTCGCCGAGGTCGTCTCGCTTCACGCGACGCGCGTTGCCACCGCCGATGTAGAGCTGGTCGAAATAGAGCATCGCGTCGAGCTGGGTGATGGCCTTGCGCACCCGGTCATTCCAGCGCTCGTCGCCGATGTCCTTGCGGGTTCGCTCGCCCACTTGATCGTTGTACGTCTCACCCTTGCGAAACGGCTGGTGGGCGATCTCGAGGTGGGGCAGAAGGCGCCCGTCCATGAAACAGGCCGTCCCGAACCCGGTGCCGAGCGTGATCACGAATTCAAAGCCGGTGCCCTGGACCACCGCGGCCCCTTGCACGTCGGCGTCGTTGGCCACCTTGGTCGGCTTGCCCAGGGCCTCTTGCAAAGCACCGGCGAGGTCGAACCGGGACCATGCCGTGACCAACTGGTTGTCGATCTTTGAACCCGGACCGGACTCGGTGACGAAGTGGGGCGCGCTCAGGATCCTGCCGCCTCGGACCATCCCGGGGAAACCGACCGACACCCGGTCCGCCTCGGGCAACGGCTTGACCAGCTTCACGAGCGTCGGCACGAGGCCCCCGGTGCCGGTCGGGGACAACGGGTACTTCGTCACCACTCGCACCCGGTCGGCCACCATCGCCCCGGTTGCGTCGAGCACCGAGGCCTTGAGCCCGGTCCCACCGATGTCGATGGCCAGCGTGAGCGGCCTGACCAGCGCGTGGCCGGCACCCACGTGAACGAGAGCCGGCTCTTCTTCCTCTTCGAGCGGGGCTTCTTGGTCGGCCACCATCGGGCACACTAACCGCCCGCCTCGGGCCCCCCGGGTCGTTCAGGCGGCCGAGAGATGGACCGGGAGGTTGGCCAACCCGCGTAACACAACGTTGTCGCGCCAGGTCACCTGGTCACTCAGCGGCTCGAGCGACCCGGTGCGCTCGAGAAGCCGGGGCAACGCGATGGCCGTCTCGAGCCGGGCCAGCGGCGCCCCCAGGCAGTGGTGCAGGCCGAAGCCGAAGCCGAGGTGGCGGTTCTCGGCCCTGGAGAGATCGAGCGCCTCGGGATCACTGAAGGCCTCCGGGTCCCGATTGGCCGACGCGATCACCGACAAGACGTAGTGACCCTTGGGGAGGGTGGCCCCGGGCAGCTCGATGTCGTCCAGGAGGGCCCGGCCGGTCAGCTGGACCGGGGAGACGAACCGCAACAGCTCCTCGACCGCCCGCGGCGTGATGGAGGGGTCCTCGCGCCACCGGGCCCACTGGTCGGGATGGTTGATCAGCGCCAGCACGCCGCCTGAGATCAGGTTGACCGTCGTCTCGTGCCCGGCCACCAGCAACAAGATGGCGGTCGAGAACATTTGGCCCTCGGTCAGCACGTCGCCCGCCTCCTCGGCCAGGGCCAGCTGGCTCAACAGGTCGTCGCCGGGCGCCCGCCGGCGTTCGCTCATCAGGCCGAAGAAGTACTCCGAGAACGCCCCGACGACACTGAGGCGTTCTTCGAGTGCCCCCTCGGGCTGCAAGAACTCCGGGTCCAGTCCCCGGGCCAACACCGCCGACCATTCGGAGAACCGATCGCGGTCGCCCTCGGGGATGCCGAGCATCTCGCAGATGACCTGGATCGGCAGCGGGTACGCGAAGTCGCGCACGATGTCGATGTCGCCCCGCTCGTAGGCGCCGTCGAGGAGCTCGTCGACCAGGACCTCGATGCGGGGCCGCAGCCCCTCGACCATCCGTGGCGTGAAGGCCTTCGAGACCAGCCCGCGCATCCTGGTGTGCTCCGGTGCGTCGCGAAACAGGAACGGTCGGTTGTCGTCCATCGCCTGGGCCAACTCGTCGGTCAGCTCACCGCGCCCGCGCTGGCGACCGAGACCTTCGGGCTGGGCGTCGGGAGCGATGTTGGTGCCGTCGGACGACGAGACCTTGGACCGCAGGAGCTCCAGGCAGTCGGCGTGGCGGGTGACCACCCAGAACCCCCGTGGGTCGAGGTGGACCGGGGAGCTCTCCCGGAGCTCCGCGTAGCGGGGCCACGGGTCCTCCATGAACCCGGGGTCGAAGAGCTGGGCCACTCGCCGAGCGTACCGGCACGGTGCTGGGCCAGAGGCGGGCTCAGAGGGGCCGGGCTCGTCCCCGGTCGGCCAGGCCGGGGTCCCGCCACCACGGGTCGAGGCGGAGGCGGATCGGCGGTCGCTCCCCGTAGATGAGGATGCCCGTCCCGCTCGGCAGCTGGCGCAGCGCCTCGGGCGGGAGCAGCCGGCGCCGGTGCGTCGAGGTGGTGGTCGAGCGCCCGCCGCGCCCGTCTTGGGTGACCGACCCGACCGACACCTCCTCCTCGCCGACGAGCATGCTGGCGTGCTCCAGGGTCGACGGATCGGCGATGCCGGAGAGAAACAGCCGGGCCCGATGGTTGTTGAGCACCGTCGGCGCCCGGGGGCCGTAACGGGCCGTGATCTGGGCCAGGTCGTGCCACACCGTCACCAACTGGATCCCGTGGCCCGCACAGGTGGCGGCCAGACCGTCGAGCTCGGCCACCGGGGCGATGTGGGCCGCCTCGTCGAGGACGATCAGGAGCGCCGGGTCGAGCGGCCCCGACCGGGCCGCCTTGGTGAACGCCGCCTCCAGCACCTGCTTGACCAGGGCCACGAACACCCCGCGGAGCCGGCGCTGGTCGTGCGCGGGCGCACAGAGATAGAGCGTGTTGGTCCCCGCCAGGAGCTCGTCGGGATCGATGACCGACGCCGCGTCCGAGCGGTCGGTCCCGCCGATGAGCGGCTCGAGCACCGTCTCGGCGGTCGTGTAGACCGACGATCGCTGCCGGTCATCTCGCTGCCAGGTGGCCCGGGCCGCCCAGACGGCCTCCTCGATCCCGGCCGCCTCGAGCAGGCCCAGCACCTCGGTGACCTCCTGGGTGTCGACCCACCGGACGACGTCGTCCATCGTCGCCCCGCCGGTGGCGGCGGCAAACAACAGCGGGGCCAACAACTTGGCGGCGGTCGCGTACCAGAACTCACCGTCAGCGGTGGTGGCCGGGGACCGTGCGACCTCGGTGAGGTCGGCTGCGACCCGGCGGGCGCCGGCCCATGTCCGGGCGGCCGGCAGCGGCGACCACCTGGCGGGCGGGCGGCTGGTGGCCCTCGCGGGGTCGAAGCACCACACGGTCCCGAGGCCCTGCCGCCAGCCCTCGGTGTCGGCCACCAGATCGGTCTTCACGCTGGCCGCCACCACCGGCCCGTCCCAACCCAAGATGGCCGGCACCGCCAGCGCGGTGGTCTTCCCGCTCTGGGTTGGGCCGATCACCGCCACCGACTGGGCACGCTCGGTCCACAGGACCGCGGGGCGCCAGCCACCCCGGGCGGCGGTCCCCAGCCGTATCCGGCCCGGTCCCGACGTGGTGAGCGGGGCCAGCTCGGCGCGGGTGGACCACCGCGCGCCCTGCGTCCTGGCCCCGCCCCTCGCGCCCGGCGCGCGCCAACCACCGGCGGTGCCCCGACCGGCGAGGACGGCACCAACGAGCGTCATCGTGACCAGGCCCGCCATCGCGGGCACCGGGACCATCGCCACTACCGGCCGCCCATGGCGGTGTCGGTGTCGACGAGGGACCGCTCCGACGACCCCACCACGTGGCGAACGAGAAAGGAACGACGACCGACCTTCCACAGGGCGACGCCCCGGCGGAGCTGTGGCACCAGCTCGGCCTCGGTGGGCGAGAGGGAGAGGAGCTCGGTCGCCCGCGCGACCTCCCCGGGTGGTTGCGCGTAGATGACCAGGGTCTCCGAGTCGCTCAACAGGCCCTCGGCCAGGCCGACCTGCTCGGAACCGGCGGCGCCCACCGACGTCAGGTCGGACAGCCGGTGCAGCGCGGCCAGGTTGGCCACCCCGTGGGCCCGCGACAGCTTCCACGAGGCCTGGAGCCAGCGGGCCACACCGAGGTTGGCCAGGATCGCCCACGCCTCGTCGACGACCAAGAAGGCCTGCCCCACCCCTCCGCCGTCTTGAGACACCGCAGCCTGCAGCCAGGCGGTGGCGCACGCCATCAGCACGCCCAGCGCGGCCGATGCATAGAGCGCCGAGAGGTCGAGCACGACCAGCGGTCCGGACAGGTCCAGGCCCGGCGTCGTCTCGCCGTCGAACATGCCACGGAGGTCCCCGTGGACCAGCCGGCGCAGCTCCAACGCGACGTCTCGGCCGTCCTCGAGCAGGGTCGCCCGATCGGTGCGGATCCGAGACGCCGACTCCTCGACCGGATCGAGCAGCGCCGCCACCACCCTCGGCAGGGTCGGGACGGCTGCATTGGCGCGCACCGAGACGAGAGCCAGATCGACCGCGGCCCGCTCGCGGGGTGCCAACGAACGGCCGAGACACGCGCTGGCCAACGAAGCCAACAGTTCGGACTGCCGCCGATCCGGATCGGCGGGACCGCCCCCGTCGCCATCGCCGTCGGCCGTGTGCACGGGATCGAGCGGGTTGAGACGGATCGCACCGCCCGGACGGAGCGCGACGGGGCGGACGCCCCACAGCTCGGCCAGGCCCGCGTATTCCCCCTTCGGATCGACCACCCAGGCCCTTCGGCCGAACACCGCTTGGCGCCACAGGTAGGTCTTGAGCAACGAGCTCTTTCCCCGACCGATCTGGCCGAACACGATCATGTTGGGGTTGGAGACCACGCCGTCTCGGTAGAGCTCGAAGGGGTCGTAGACGAACGACCCGCCGAGCAGGTCGTGGCCGATCAACACGCCGCGATGGCCCAGCCCGGCCTCCGCCACCAACGGGTACGCGGCGCCGAGGTTGCGGGTCGTCACCGCGTGGGCGGGCACGGTGAAGCCGGCCTGGGACCTCACGAGAGGCCCCGGCACAACGGAAGGGTGCACAGCAGCGCCCGTTCCTGGTCGCCGAAGAGGCGCCGGAGCTCGAGCCGGGCCTGACCCGCGGCGTGCTCGGTCATCTCGCACCACTCCTCCAGCTGCGATGCGCTCGGCGCGGTCACCGTCACGTACCCGCTGAACCGGTAGGAGCCGTGACCGTCGGCCAGCTCGCTCTCGCGCCGCACGACCAGCTCGGCCTCGCGGGCTCGTCGGGCCGTCGACAGGAACCCGCCGCGACGACGCAGCTCGGAGTCGGCGATGTCGGCGGTGCGCGCCTGCTCTACCGCTCGGATCGCCCTCGACGGACTGATCGGCTCCATCACCACGCCCACCGAACGGCGAAGGGGTCCGAGGAGGAGCGGGGCCAGGAAGTCGGGACCGACATCGACCCGGGGCCACTCGGCGATCCAGTACGTGGCGTGCCAGTTCCCGTCGGTACGGACCCGGTCCCATTCGACCTCGGTGGCCATCGGCCACGGCGCGCCGACCAGGCACGGCGGACACGTACGGAGCCCGGGTGGCTCTCGACGAGACGCGTCGGTGTCGAGGACCGCCGGCGGGTCGGTCTGGCCGAGGGCACGGATCGTCGCGGCGAGAGCGGCCGGATCGAGCACGCCGAGGCACGAGATGTCGGCGTCGGTCACCAGCCGGCGGACGTTCTCGAGCTCGCGCAGAAGCACCGACACCGACGCGTCCCCGCGTGGCGACGAGCGATAGGCCGCCTTGCCCGGGTGCACCTGCACGGCCGCCAAGACGGCGTGACGCGAGGTGTCCGCCCCGGCCTCGTCGAGCAGCTCGGCGTAGGAGGCGTGCGCGGCGGACGCATTGGGCTCGACCGCCCGGTCGGCCAGGTAGGAGTGCACTGCTCGGCCGTCGTCGGGATGCGCGACGGCCAACCACTGGATCCGATGCACCGACGAACCCTCTCGTGCCAGCGCCGCCAACACGCCGGCCCAGCCGGCCACGCGTCGCTCCTTCTCGTCGGAACCGAGGAGCGCGAAGCTGTGGCCCTCGAGGGCGAGCACGCCGGTGAATGTCCCCGCCCGAGTGTCGTGCACGACGCCCACCTCGGTGTCGCCACTCCCGGGCCCGGCATCGGCGCCCAGGACGACCAGCCCACCAAACGCCCCCATCGACCCGACCACCGATCGATGGCCACCGCCCGAACGTCGGGAACCGTCGCCGAGACCACAGGGCACCGGTCCGTCGTTCCCGGGGCAGTGACCGGCACCGGGGCTCGGTGAACGTCGCCGTCGACCCACCACCCCGTCGGTGCCCCACCGCACCACCGTGGGCAACCACTCCTCGCCGGTGCGACCCCCGAGCGGCCAGCACGCCACGGCCAACGACGACCCGAGCGCAAGCACGGCCGCGATCACGCCGATCGGGTCCGGGTGCGCACGCAGGGCCACCACCCCGACGACCAGACCCGCCGCGATGACCGCGATCTGACCGCCGCGCCACCCGGCGATCAGGCCTCGCCGCTCGAGCGGACCGAACCGGTACTTGGGCGGGTCAGCCGCCATCGGGCCCGGCGTCGAGCGTGGCGCCCGAAGAAGGCCGCCACTTGAGGACCGGGCCCAGGTCGTCTCGCTCGATGGCGTGCGTGCCGACGCGGCCCGGCGGCCGCGTCGGAAGCGACACCGGCGCCCCCCACACCGGTGGCGGTCCGTTCTTCGCCGAGCCCGAGGCGCCGGCGCCCCGGCGTTGCTCTTCCGAGTCGGCCACGCCTTGCCACATCGGCACACCGGTGCCCGAAGCGTCCTTGGTCGGGGTGTCCTCGGTCCCGGTCCGATCACCGGCACCGACGAGCTCGCCACCCGGTGCCTCGGGCAGTGCGGCCATGGCGGTGCCCGCCGCCAATGCGGGAAGTGCCGCCGGCGCACCACCACCGAGCGCATACCCGACCGCCGAACGCGGACCGGCCAGCGCGTTCTGTTGCACCCGATGACGGACCCCCTCGAGCTGCTGTGCCGCGCCCGACTCGACCATCGGAACCAGCCGAAGGAGGGTGAACGGGGCGAACCCGGCCAGAAGCAGGAGCGCCCCGCCGGCCATTTCGGACGCGATCGATCCGCCGCTCGTCCTCAATGCGCCGACGGCCAGGCTCAAGACCGCCACGATCACGAATTTGGACAGGACCAGCGCCGCGACCGTTTCGACGAGCCGTCGGCACCACTGCGAGATCGCCGGCCACACCAGGCTGGCCAGCGCGAGCGGAAAGAACAGCGTGGCCACGTAGACGGCCGCGGCCCGGACGAGCAGCTCCACCCAGAGCAGCAGCGCCCCGAAGCAGACGAACAACCCGCCCAGCAGGGCCACGAAGGTGGGCGTGCCGGGAATACCCCCGGCGGCCTGACCGGCTAATCCTGACGCGAGACTCGAGAGTGCCGACCCGACGTCGCTCGACGACGTCGACGACACCGCGGTGCTGAGCGCGTCGGTCGCCGCGAGGCCGAGTTGCACCAGCTGCACCGCCACCGCCCCGAGCAACAGGGCCAGCGGCAGGTGTACCAGCGCTGTGCGAAGCAAGGCGCTGGCACTCTGGTGGTAGATCGCCTGGATCACCGACGCCAGCAGCAACGGCACCAGAACGACCGCGGCCAGTCCGACCATGACCTCGTAGTGGGCCTTGAACCATGAGGCTCCGAGATCGATCGACGTCGTCGACGCCATCACGGTGCCGATTTGGCCGAGCAGCCAACTCGCACCCTGCGCCACCCCTCCGGCGATCGAGCCGAGCACGTCGCTCGCACCGGCACCGAGGATCGATGAGCCAACGCCGCTCGCGGCTCCGCAGACTGCGCTCAGTCCCGGGATGGAGTTACAACCGATCGACGGAATGACCGGGAGGGCCGAGATCACGCTCCCTCCCTCGGTCCGCTCGGCCGTCGATCCGCGTCGGACCCGGAGGGGTCGGTCAGTGCAGCCCCGTCCCCGCCCCGAAGAAGAAGTTGATGAGCGTCGGTGCGGCGCCGATCAGCAGGGCGGCCAGCCCGGCCACCAGCACGGCCCGTCTCCCCGCGAACGACTGGTGGTAGTTCTGCGAGTGGGCCCCGAGCGCCCACGCGGCGGCGCCAATGACCAGCCCGACCAGGGCGAGGATCAACGCCCACCCACCGATGCCGTTGGCCAGTTGTTGGAGGGTGCCACCGCCGGGCAGCTGGGAAGGGTCCGGGTTGAGCGTGACGCTCGCCATCGCGACGGTCCACGACATGGGTCCCTCTCTCCCTCATCAACTCTGGCTCCATCGGGCCGAATCGACCCCTCCGTGCTGGTAGACCCGCTGCGTGGCTCTGCAATGGACACCCACCCCTTCCGGCCTTTCAGAGACGAACGGTCGCGGACGGCAGCCGCGACGGCGCGTCCCCCGAGTAGGTATGGCCGGCCAACCGGCTACCCACGTGTGGGCGTTCGACCGACGGTCGCCGGGTCCGTCCTGCCCTGTCATGCTGGGGAAGTGATCGTGGTTGCAGTGGCCGCCAACCGAATCGCCGGGTTGGCGCCGTCGGTGGCCTACGGCGTGGCCGGCGCTGTCGTGGTGGTGGTGGCGGTGGTCGCCCTCATGGTGGGCCGGCGGTCGGGACGCCAAGCGCTCACCCAGCGGCTGACCGCGCTCGGCTCGCGGCTCGGGCTCCACCCCCCTTCGGAGGAGAGCGGGCTCGAGAACGCGCTCGCCTACCTCGAGCAGGTCACCGGGGCGGCATCCGAAGCGGTCGCCGAGGCGAGCGCCGACGCGATCCGGCTTCGCCGGGCGATCGATGTGCTGCCACAGGGGGTCGTCCTGTGCGACGACACGGGCAAGGTCGTGTACCAGAACGGCCCGGCGAACGCGCTCATGACGAGCCGCCTCGGCGACGCGCTCGCCGCACAAGCCGTGACCGAGCTTCTCGAGGAGGCTTGGCACGACGGGACCGCCGAGCGAACCCTCGACCTCTACGGGCCACCGCCGCGAACCCTGAACGTTCGAGCGCTCCTGATCGACGACGGGCGGCGGTCCCTCGGCGTCATCGCCACCATCGACGACGTCTCGGAGCGCCGTCGCCTCGAGATGGTGCGGCGCGACTTCGTGGCCAATGTGAGCCACGAGCTCAAGACCCCGATGGGCGCCCTCGGGTTGCTGGCCGAGACCCTCGTCGTCGAGCCCGACGCCGAGGTGGCCAAGCGGCTGGCCAACCGGATCCACACCGAGGCGTTCCGGGTGAGCCGGATCATCGACGACCTGCTCGACCTGAGCCGCATCGAGGCCGAAGCGGCTCCACCGCGCGAGCCGGTGCTGGTCAACCTGGTGATGGCCGAAGCGGTCGAACGGGTGCGGGCGGCGGCCGACCAGCGCGGCATCGCGATCGTCCTCTACGAGCCCTCACCGCCGGTGGCGGTCATCGGCGACCGTCGACAGCTGGTCTCGGCCCTCCACGCCCTGCTGGAGAACGCGGTTACTTACTCCTACGAAAACAGCACCGTCACCGTGAGCGGGACGATCTGCCGGGAGACGCTCGGCGGCACCAACACCTCGGACCTCGCGGCCGAAGAGCCGAGCGTGGTGCTCAACAACGGGTCGGTTACCGGCGTGCTCTCGCATCACCCGGCCTCGACCGGAACGCCCGGGCCGGTCGCCGGCACCGACGCCGGCTCGGTGGCTCCCTCGCCGAGCACGTTCGTCCCCGGTGCGATCAGACAGCCGACGATGATCGACTCGAACGCGCTGGGCGAGGGCTCTCGCGCCGACAACGAACGGGACACCGTGCGCATCTCGGTGGCCGACCACGGCCTCGGCATCCCGAGCCGTGACCTCGAACGGATCTTCGAGCGCTTCTACCGGGTCGACCACGGTCGAAGCCGCAACACCGGCGGCACCGGCCTCGGCCTCTCGATCGTGCGCCACGTGGCCAACAACCACCAGGGCCGCGTCGACGTCGAGTCCCGTGAGGGAGAGGGCTCGACCTTCACCCTGGTGCTGCCCCTCCAGCAGGACCGGAGCGCCTGAGGATGCCTCGGACCCGCACCGGTGACGACCGGTCCATCAGCGTCTTGGTAGCCGAGGACGAGGAGTCCTTCGTCGACGCCCTCGTCGTCGGGCTCGGCCACGAGGGGTTCACGGTGCACGTAGCCCGGGACGGCAACACGGCGCTGCGGGTGTTCGAGCAGGTCGATCCGGACGTGGTCTTGCTCGACCAGATGCTGCCGGGCGGCGTCTCGGGGCTCGATGTTTGCCGTTCCATCAGGGCGACGTCGACGATCCCGATCATCATGGTGACGGCCAAGGGCACCGAGATCGACACGGTCGTCGCCCTGGAGGTGGGTGCCGACGACTACGTGACCAAGCCCTTCCGCATGCGCGAGCTGGTGGCCCGGATCCACGCCGTGTCGCGCCGCTCCCCACACCAGTCCGAGCACGACGACGGGACCACGACGAGCGGCGAGGAAGGACACATCGTGGCCGGCGAGGTCACGGTGGACTCCGTCCAGCGGCGGGTCTTCGTGCGCGACCAGGAGGTCAAGCTCCGGCGCAAGGAGTTCGATCTGCTCGGCCTCCTCGTCGAGAACGCCGGTCGAGTGCTGACCAGAGACGTGCTGATCGACCGGGTCTGGGGCAGCGACTACATCGGGGACACCAAGACCCTCGACGTCCACATCAAGCGCCTGCGTTCCCAGATCGAGCGGGATCCGGCGGAGCCGACCCTCATCACCACCGTGCGCGGGGTGGGCTACCGGTTCGCCGATCCGAACCGCTGAGCTCCGATCGGTCGATCAGGCCGGTTTGATCACCGTCTCGCCGCCCAGGTAGGGGGCGAGACACTCGGGCAGCCGGACCGACCCGTCGGGTTGGCGACCGGTCTCGACGAGGGCCGGCCAGACGCGTGACCACGCCAGCGCGGAGCCGTTGAGCGTGTGCGCGAACACCGGTTGGCCTCCCGAGGCCGGGCGGTAGCGGACGTTGGCCCGCCGGGCCTGGTAGTCCCGGTACCAACTGACCGAGGAGACCTCCCAAAAGCGATCCACCCCGGGCAAGAACACCTCGAGGTCCAACGTGCGGGCCGACGGCCCGCCGAGATCCCCGGTGCACAGGTCGAGGACCCGGTACATGAGGCCCAGCTCCTGCAAGAGGCCCTCGGCTCGGGCCGTGATGTCCGCGTGCACAGAGGCGGCCTGGCCCTCGGTCGCGTAGGCCATGAGCTCGACCTTGTCGAACTCGTGGACGCGCAGCAGCCCCCGGGTGTCCCGGCCGGCCGCACCGGCCTCTCGGCGGAAGCAAGGAGTCACCGCGCAGAAGCGCATCGGCAACGCCGCCTCGTCGAGGATCTCGCCGCGGTAGAGGGAGGTGAGCGGCACCTCGGCGGTCGGGATCGCCCACAGGTCGTCGCGCTCGATGTGGTACCCCTCGTCGCTGAAACGGGGCAGGTGCCCGGTCGCGATCATCGTGTCGGTCAGCACGAGGGTGGGCGGCCGGATCTCCTCGTAGGCGTCGGCATGGCGCGACAGCGCGAACGTGCTCAGCGCCCGGAGGAGCCGCGAGCCCATCTGGCGGAAGAGCGGGAACATGGAGCCGGACAGCCGGGCCCCCCGCTCCAGATCGAGGATCCCGAGCTGCTCACCGATCTCCCAGTGCGGCACCCGCTGGTGCTCGGCGAACTCGGGGGCCGGCACCCCGGACTCGACGCCGGGCCACCACCGGCGCACCTCCACGTTGTCGTCGGGGCCCCCGCCGTCGGGTGCCTCTTCAGAGGGGATGTTGGGCAGGAGGAGGAGGGCGTGGCGCAAGGCCTGTTGGGCCTCGTCGGCCGCCGCCGCCGCTCCCCGTTCCTCCTCCCCGAGCGCCCGGCTCTCGTCCGAGAGCGCGTCGGCGGCCACCTGGTCGTTGGACCGGCGGGCCTCGCCGACCCTCCGGGAGAGCTCCTTCACCCGGGCCCGCAGGGACTCCTGGGCCTGGAGCCGCTGCCGGGCCAGCTCGTCGAGCTCGGCCACCCGGTCCACCTCGCCGGGCTCCACCCCTCGCCGACCGAGCGCGGCCGCAACCGCCGCACGGTCCTCGCGGATGAGCTTGACGTCGATCATGCCGAGCAACGATATCGGTGCCTGCCCCCAAGCCCCATCGAGGCCGGGACCGAGGCCCCGGTAGCGTGCAGCCGGTATGCCGGCCGTCGAGTGCTCCGACCTCGTCCTGCGCTACGGGCCCACCACGGCCGTCGACGGGGTCTCGCTCGAGGCGGACTCCGGCGAGGTGGTGGCCGTCCTCGGCCCCAACGGCGCCGGCAAGACCTCGACGATCGAGGCGCTGGAGGGTTACCGCACCCCCGACGCAGGCCTGGTGCGCGTGCTCGGGCTCGACCCCCGAAGAGACCACCGGTCCCTGGTGTCGCGCATCGGGGTCATGCTCCAGCGCGGCGGCGTGTACCCCATGCTCGGCCCTCGTCGGGTCCTCGAGCTGTTCGCGGGCTACTACCCCGACCCCGAGCCGGTCGACGCCCTGCTGGACCTGGTCGGTCTGCGGTCCGCCGAACGCACCCCCTGGCGCCACCTGTCCGGGGGCGAGCAGCAACGGCTCTCGTTGGCCCTGGCGCTGATCGGCCGCCCCGAGGTCGTGTTCTTGGACGAACCGACCTCGGGCGTGGACCCCGAGGGCCGGATCGGCCTGCGCAGCGTGATCGCCGGGCTGAGAGAGCAGGGCCGGTGCGTCCTTTTGACCACCCACGAACTCGTGGAGGCCGAGAGGCTGGCCGACCGGATGATCGTCGTCAAGGGAGGCCGGGTGCTGGCCCAGGGCACCCCGGCCCAACTGGCCACGGGCGCTGCCCACCCTGGGGTGCGCTTCTCGTCTCGGGCGGGCCTCGACACCGGCCAGATGGCGGTGGCGCTCGGGGCCGGCGTCGTCGAGGACGAAGCTGGGTCGTACCGGATCGACGCCCCACCGAGTCCCCGTCTGACCACGGCATTGGCCACGTGGTTGGCCGAGCACGACGCGGCACTCACCGAGCTGCGCACCGCCGCGTCGCTCGAAGAGACCTACCTCTCGCTCGTCGGCCTGTCGCCCGTCGGTTCGGACGACCACGAGCAGGACCCGCCCGACCGGCCACCGTCGCGCCGGCGCGGCCGGAGACCGCAGTGAGACCCTTGCTCGCGCAGGTGCGCGCCGAGACGTGGATGACGTTGCGACGGGGCGAGACGCTGCTCGTCACCATCGGCATCCCGATCGTCTTCGTGGTCTTCTTCTCAGAGGTCCACGTGCTCCCGACGGGAAGCGAGTCGGCGGTCTCCTTCGTCGTGCCGGGCGTGCTCGCCTTGGCGGTGATGTCCACGGCCATGGTCTCGCTCGGCATCGCGACGGGGTTCGAACGCAGCTATGGCGTGTTGAAACGCCTCGGCACCACCCCGTTGCGCCGGGACCGCCTGGTCGGGGCCAAGATCGTCACGGTCGTCCTGGTAGAGCTCGTCCAGGCGGTGGTGCTGGTCCCGGTCGGCCTCGGCCTGGGCTGGCGCCCCGGCGGTCACGCAGGTGCGATGGGCGAGGCCATCGCCCTCGCCCTCCTGGCCACCGTCGCCTTCGCCGGCCTCGGCCTGCTGCTGGCCGGCCTGCTGCGCGCCGAGGTCAACCTGGCCGTGGCCAACGGCCTGTACCTGGTGCTCCTGTTGCTCGGCGGCATGCTGGTCCCGGTGTCCAAGCTGCCGGGCGCACTGGCCGCGTTCGCGCGAGCCCTGCCCGCGGCGGCCCTCTCGGGTGGCCTCCACGCCACGCTCGGGACCGGTGGCGGTGTCCCGACCGAGTCGTGGGTGGTGCTGGCCGCTTGGGCGGTGGCCACCCCGACCCTGGCGTCGCTCACCTTCCGCTGGGAGTAGCCCACCGGGAGTCGCTCAGGTGAGGCGCCGCTCCCAGGCCACCAGCTCTGCGGCGGTGATCGGCCCGTGCACGATGTGTTCGATGGTGCCGTTCCCGTTGACGAAGACCGCGTCGGGATCGCCGTCGAAGTAGTACAGCCCCTCGGTGACCTGATAGTCGGCGTCGACGGCGACCGGGAACGTGACGTGGCTGCCGTGAACGAAGGCCAGCGCCTTGTCGGTCGGGTCCATGCCGTCGACGCCGACGACCGCGACCCGGTGGCCGGAGCCCTGTGCGCGATAGACGGCCGCGATCGCGGGGACCTCGGCCCGGCATGGGGCACACCAACTGGCAAAGAAGACCAGCACGGCCGGGCTCCCGTCACCGGGCAACCCGACCGTGCCGCCACCGCCGAGGCGCGGCAGCGCGAACGTGGGCGCGGTATCGCCGACACCCGGCACGCCCTGCTTGCCGGTGCCGAACGAGGTGAACAGACCCACCCCGAGGGCGGTCGCCAGAACGATCCCGACCACCAAGAAGACGATCCGCGGCCGTTGCGGCGGCCGGGCGCTCGCGTTGGTGGGCGCCGGCGGTGCCTCGATCACCCTGTCAGTGGATGCGCCGCACGAACACGTCGACGGCCATCGCGGCGAACAGCAGGGTCAGGTACGTGATCGAGTACCCGAACAGCCGCATGGCCTCGCCCTCGATCGGCGCGGCTCGATGGGCGAGCGACCACAGCCGCGCCGCCATGGCGAGGTACGCCACGCCGGCCACAATCGCGACGACCACGTAGGTGAGCCCCATGTGGGCGATCGGCGCGAACACGATGGTGCTGGCGACTAGGGCCACCGTGTAGGTGAAGACATTGCGCGCGATGCGGGTGGGTGTGGCCACCACCGGAAGCATCGGGACATGGGCGGCCTCGTAGTCGTCGCGGTAGCGAACCGCGAGGGCCCAGAAGTGCGGGGGGGTCCACAAGAAGATGACCAAGAAGAGGATGACCGGGGGCCACCCGAGCGAGCCGGTGACCGCGGCCCAACCCACCAACACCGGCACGGCGCCCGCGGCCCCGCCGATCACGATGTTCTGCGTGGACCGGCGCTTCAGCCACACGGTGTACACCCCGACATAGAAGGCGGTCGCCGAGAGTGCCAGCACCGCCGACAGCAGGTTGACGAAGCGCCACAGCTCGAAGAACGCCGCCACCTCCAACGCGCAGGCAAAGGTGAGCGCGGCGGTCGGGGTCACCGTCCCGGTGACCAGCGGCCGGTTCCGCGTGCGGTGCATGACCCGGTCGATATCCCGGTCCACGTACATGTTCACGGCGTTGGCTCCGCCAGCGGCCAGCGACCCGCCGAGGAGGGTGGCGGCGATCAGCCACAGCCGGGGCAACCCGCGTTGGGCCACCACCATCGTGGGGAGGGTCGTGACCAGCAGCAGCTCGATGATGCGCGGCTTGGTCAGGGCCACGTAGGCGCCGATCCGGCCAATCTTGGGAACGGCGACCCGAACGGCCGGCGCGTGGGAGACCATCGCCATGGAGCCTACGACGAGCGGTGGGGTCGCCACCAAGCAGAGCCGCCAGCAGCGGGGCCGTCCCCGAGGGGGGTGCCGGTACGATTGGCCGCCGTGAGCGTCGGGTCCTCGTCACAGGGTGCTCCGCCGAGGACCGGCCGGATCCCGGTGGTGTCCCCAACGACCTTCCGGCGGCTGGCCATCGCCTCTTTGGTCGCCGTCTGCCTCATCGTCCTCACCGGTGCCGCGGTCCGCCTGACCGGGTCCGGCCTGGGCTGCCCCGACTGGCCGACCTGCTACCAGCGCCAGATCACACCGCAGCTCTCCTTCCACCCCCTGGTGGAGTTCTCCAACCGCCTGGTCACCGTCGCGTTGACCGTGCTGATCGCCGCCACCTTCTTGGCCGCGCTACGCCGGCGCCCGTTCCGGACCGACCTGACCTGGCTCACGGTCGGACTCATCGGGGGGGTCTTCGCCCAGGCCGCCATCGGTGCGATCGTCGTCTACACCAAGCTCAACCCGTACGTCGTCGTGCTCCACTTCTTGGCGTCGATGGCGCTGGTGGCGGTGGCGGTGGTGCTCGTGCACCGGAGCGACCGCGAGTACACGAGGGGTCCGGGGACCCGGCTGGTCCCGCGGGCGGTGCTCTTCGGGGGGCGCGCCGTGCTGGCGCTGCTCGGACTGGTGCTCGTCGCGGGAACCTTCACCACCGGCGCCGGACCCCACGCCGGGAACTCCGACGGCCAGATGGCGGCGCGACGCATACCGGTGGCCCTGCGGGACATGGCCGAGCTCCACTCCAGTCTGGCCATACTCCTGGTGGGCGTGACCCTTGGCCTGGCCGTGGCGCTGCACGCGATGCCGATGCCCGAGCGCGTCCGCAAGTCGGCCCGCGTCCTGTGTGGCGTCGAGGTGCTCCAGGCCGCGATCGGCTACACGCAGTACTTCACCCACCTGCCGGCGGCGTTGGTCGAGGTCCACGTCTTGGGCGCCACCGCGCTGGTCGTCGGGGCGGTGCAGTTCCTCCTGGCCATGTCCGAGCATCCGAAGGAAGCGAGCACCTTGGCCGGGCTGTCGGTGCCCGTGCAGTCCGACGCCGAGCTCGGACCACGGAAACTCGAGGTAGGGGGCTGATAGCTTGACCGACGCCGGACGAATCATTCGACCTCGCCCCCATCGTCTAGCGGCCTAGGACGCCGCCCTTTCAAGGCGGTAACACGGGTTCGAATCCCGTTGGGGGTGCTGTGTGATGTCTCGAGACATCGGAGACCGATGTGTCAAGACATCGTAGAGCGGGGCTTTCGTATTCAGGGGATGCGCTGGTAGTCCTTGGTTTGATCGAGGACCAGGCGCCGCAACGGTGAGCCGTCGAGTCCCACGATCTCGATCTTGAGACCCTCGATGAGCATGGCCACGCGCCAGCCGGCGTAGGCGTTGCCGATTCCGATGTGATGGAGGCGGCCGCGGTGGCGGAGGGTGACCCGACCGGATCGGTCGACCCGGTCGAAGCGCAGCCGTCGGTTCGCCCACCTTCACGAACGAAGGAGGCGGCCCGGCTTTCTCCCGCGGGCGAAAGGTCCCGACCGGCACCGCCCACCGCCCACCGCCCACCGCCCACCGCCCACCGCCCAGCTCAGTCAACAGATACGAGACCTAGGGGGCGGTTTCCGTGTGAATCCCGTGCGCCAGCCTTGAGCGCCACCGGACCGTGGACACTAAGGTCAGCCTTCCGCAGGCTTTGGAAACTCCCGCCAGCTCTTGTGCCGATTCGTCGCAGTCGAAACTCGCTATCGAATAATCAACCGCCAAAGCGCGCCCTTGGCGCAGAGAGTAGGTGCATGATGGCACTTGGAATCTATTTGGTTCACGAGGCGTTCACGCCGGACAAGTATGAGACCGCGATCAAGCGGCTCGAGGCAGCCGGTGCAGGTGCTCCCAAGGGGCGCACCTTCCACGTTGCTCTCGAATCGGACGGCGAAATCCGGGTCTTCGACATCTGGGAGTCGCAAGAGGACTTCGATGCTTTCGGGCCGACTCTCATGCCGATCCTCACCGAGTTGGGGGTCGGCCTGAAGGAACCGATGGTCGCCCGCGTGCACAACGTGATCCAAGGCTGAGTATGGCCGGTGCGGGCTGGTACATCGCCGCGCCTCGAGAGCACTCGCACCGATTTCTGCGGTAGCCGAGATCAACGACTTACGCAGGAGGCCGTCCCTCGATTAACAATGAATCGAGCTCGGTGCCGGTTGGGGTGCCGGCTTCGGATCCGACCGATCAGAAGCCGGTGTCCGTTTTGTGTGCCAGCTGCGCACCTTACCGTTCCGGCAGGCCAAGAACATGCGGCTTTGGATCACTCGCTATGGGGTTGTAGGTTCCTCGGAATGGCGTCGATCAACGACGTCGCACGCATGGCCTCGGAGCTACCCGAGGTCACTGGGGGTGAGCGCCACGGCAACCTCATGTGGTCCGTCAATGGCAAGGCGTTCGCGTGGGAACGCCCCTTCAGTGAGGCAGACATGAAACGCTTCGGCGCCGCGACTCCGCCAGAGGGACCGATTGTCGCCGTCCGCGTATCCGACCTCAACGAGAAGGAGGCCGTCCTCTCAGCCTCTTCTGCAGCATTCTTTACGCTCCCGCACTTCGACGGGTACTCGGCGGTCCTCGTCCAATTGAAGTCAGTGACCAAGAAGGCGCTCCGGGATGCGATCATCGACGCCTGGCTGGCATGCGCGCCACCTCACCTCGCAGACGAGTATTTGGGGGCTTGAGGACCCGCGGTGTCTCCACGGGCCGCTGAGGTACCCAGAACTCGAATCGATCCCCGGCCCAATCGAGGCCGAAGCCGGCTCTACCCCTACGCTTGCAGTGGGCCGGTCGCTACGCTCCCGGTGTGGTCTGGGATGGGGGCAACGTGAAGCGTCTGCTGTTCGTTGCGCTGATCCCAGTGCTGGTTCTCGCCTTGCTCCTGAGCCCCTCTGCAGGTGCGACCGGCGGCAACAGGACCAGCCTCGTAAGCCCTCCAGCCGTCGGGAACACAAATCCAGCTCGCTACATCATCAGCTACCGCATACCGGGTTGGGTTGCATATCCGCCAGCCCGCCTCGCTCCGTACATTTCCTCGATAACGGACCTGGAAAACACTTCGTTCCACGGGCTCGGAGTCTCCGTAGAGACGGCTGCCCGGGGCTGGCATGACCGCGGCTCGACCGCACACTCACTCTTCATTTTCCTCCTTGCGTTTTCCGGAACCCCACACGGTTCCTCCTTGAGTCAATTGGTTGCCGCGGCCGTCAACGCCTCGATCGACTCGGTGTGCGAAGGTGCGACTGGATCACCCGCCGTGAGCAACCTGCCACTCCCATCGATCCCAGGCGGGCGTCTCGGTCGATGCGCTGGGTCAGAGGTCTTCCCACCCGAAGTCGCAGTCTTTGGACAAGCAAACATTCTGGCTCTCGGCCTGTCAAAGGGCGCAACCCCCGAGACCGTGACGGACGCGCTGGCCGCTCAATTCCGTTCCCTTCAAAGGGCGAGCTCACGCGGCTGAGCGAGACAGCCACTTCATCTGATGAAGTTTGCAAAGGAAGGTCGGAGAAATGCGAAGCCAAGAGCCCGCTACCGAGCTGAACTCGGGTTTCAGTAGCAAGGGTGTGACGCCCACAGCGTGGGCACACGCTCGCGTCGACCTGGACGTATGAACAGCTGATCCTGAAGAAGGGCACGATCCTGGTGGACGGGACGCAGTTCAATGCGGTCTTGAACAGTACCAACCCGACCGATTACAGCACCGTGACCTGCTCAGGTTCGATTGTCGCCAGTGGGCCAGCCCCGATCGTCAGTGGCACGAAGGCGTATGCGGGGATCACGGGCTCGGTGACCCTCACCGCCACGTTCGCCTTCGTCGGGCCGTTCTACGCGAGCGGCTCGAAGAAGGGCCAGTGCAACACGAGCAACAACGCCCCCACGCCTCCCGGCATTTACGGAGTGATTACCGGCATAGGTACGGTCAGCTTCGGCTAGACCCTGCACGCAGGGGAGTGCAGTCGCCGTTGGACGCACCCAGACTGCGGCTCCGGAGGAGTGCCGGGACGGCCCGGCAGCTGTTGAACCCGGGCCAATAGCGCTTTGACCCACCTCAGCCGAGCACGAGCCCGTTCTTCGTTGCAAACGGGTCCCAGCTGGGATCCCGGTGCCAGTCGTATTCCACTGCATCGGCCGCTTCGAGAGCGGCGGCCTCACCGTGGAGGCGTTCGACCAGTGCGAGAGCCATGTCCATGCCCGCGGAAACCCCCGATGAGGTCCAACGACTTCGGTCCTCGACCCAACGGGCCTGCGGTACCCATTCGACGTCATGGCCCTGCGTGCTCGCCCACCCGAAGGCCCGTTTGTTGGAGGTGGCCCGAAAGCCATCGAGCAAACCGGCGGCCGCGAGCACACCCGACCCGGTGCACACCGAGGTCACGTAGCCGGCTCCCGACGCCCAGTCGCCGAGCCACCGAAGAAACGCTTCGTCGGCCACCAACCTTCGGGTGCCGATCCCGCCCGGCACGAGGACGATGTCGCACGGCGGAGCATCGTCGTAGGCGTGATCGGCGACCACCCGGGGGCCTTGGGCGCTTGTGACCGGACCGGCCGCCTGGCCGATGAGATCGATCCGGAATCGGTCCGGCAGCTGACCGAAGATCTCGACAGGCCCGAACACGTCCAGCAGCTCGAAGCCATCGAACAGCACGATGCCAATGCGCGACGACTCGTCCACGGCGTCCATGTTCTCACGCCCGCAACTAGACACCGACCCTGCGAGCCGGGGGTCTCGACCGTTCAGGCACCGACTCGCCCGCTCGAGAAGGCGGCCTCTCCACTGTCCAACGCATGGTCCGACGCGCTCGCCGGTGTCGCTATCACCGGCTGACGGTCGTCGGCCGGTGGACAAGTGCCAACCACTCGACCGTGCTCGATGACCTTCACCTCGTCAAAGCCGGACAGCTCGTCGAGCCGGTGGGTGACGTAGACGAGACTCTGATCGGCGGTGCTCAACAGGACGTCATCGAGCAGGCGCGCGGCCGTCTGTTCATCCAGGCCCGATGTGGGCTCGTCGAGGACGAGCACCGGTGGTCGGGCCAGCAACGCCCGGGCCAGTGCGACGCGTTGCCGTTGGCCTCCCGAAAGCATGGCCCCCTGTTCGCCCACCTCGGTGTCGAGGCCTTCGGGTAGCGAGTCGATCCACGGGCCGAGCTGCGCCGCTCGAGCCGCCGCCGCGATCTCGTCCTCGGTGGCCTGTGGCCGGGCGAGGGCGATGTTCGCCCGGATGGTCGTGTTGAACAGGTGGGTGTCCTGGGCGACCCAGCCGATCTCGCTCCTCACCGTGTCCTGGGCCAGCCGATCCATCGAGGTTCCGCCGAGGTTGGCCGTGCCGCCGGCGAGCTCCCAGAAGCGGAGGAGCACGTTCACCACGCTGCTCTTGCCGGCGCCGCTCGGCCCGACCACGGCCACCCGGCGACCGGCCGGAACCGACATGGTGAGGCCGTCGAGCGCCCAGGGTTGATCCGCGCCGTAACGGAGCCCGGCCTCGCTCAGCGCGATGTCGGTCTCGGCCGGAACCGGCGCGGGATCGACGGGATCGACGACCGGGATCGGTAGGTCGGCCACTGCGAGCAGGCCGTCGGCCGCCGCCAAGTGGCCGGGCAGCGCCGAGACCGCGTCGGCGACTGGCGACACCACCTCGAAGGTGCCCAGCGCCACCAGGGGCAGGACCGCCAGCATGAACGCCGGCAGGTGGTGCGAACCGATGGCCGGGATGGCGAGCACCAGCGACCCGACCACGGCGGCGCCGGTGAAGGCGATGGTGGTGGCCGAGATCGCCCCGGCCGTCCACGAGCGCCGACGGGCCAGCCGGGTCAGGGCCTCGTCCGCGTGCAGCGCCCGATCGAGGTACAGCTCGTCGGCCCCGAACGCGAGCAGGTCCGGCGCTCCGTGCAGGAGTTCCACGACGGCGGCGGCGAGCTCTCCGCGTAGCCTCGACTCCTCGGCACCCGAGCGTCGCTGGCGAACCCAGGCCATGATCGAACCGAGCCCGATGGCACCGGCCACGCATCCCGCCAGCACGAGGCCGGCCGATGGGAGGATGACCGACACCGCGGTCACCGCGAACAGCGAGGTGACCACCGCGACCACAACCGGCGAGACGCTTCGCACGAACAACCCCTGCAGCGAGTCGACGTCGGCGGTGGCCCGGGCCAGCAGGTCGCCGCTGTGCCATCGGCGGAGACCGGCCGGCGATCGCGGCTCGATCTCGTCGTAGAGCCACAGCCGGAGGCGGCCGAGCACCCGGAGCGCCGCGTCGTGCGAAACCAGCCGTTCGGCGTAACGGAGCGGTCCGCGGCCCAAGGCGAGGATCTGGACCGCCGCCATCAACACGGTCAGCGTGTACAGGGGCGGACGAAGGGCCGCTTTGTCGATCAGCGCGCCCGAGCAGGCCATGAGCGCGACCGTGCAGGCGGCCGCGCCGATCCCGAGCCCGGTGCCGAGAAGGAACCGCCCCGGTGACGGCGAGCTGACCCGGAGCAATGCCCGCACGGTGCCGATCGGCGAGCGCCCACCGGCGCGCGAGCTCACGGTGCCGCCCCGATCGATTGGGAGGATCGGATCTCGGCACCGTCGACCTCGACCAGCCGGCCGTCGATCAGCACCAACGTCCGGTCGACGCGGCCGACCACCCCGTGGCGGTGCGCGGCGACCACCACCGTCCGATGTTCCAACCAGGGGCCGAACGTTTGTCGCAACGACACCTCCCGGGCCGCGTCGAGGTGGGCCACCGGCTCGTCCAACAGCACCAGGGGGGCGTCACGAAGCACGGCCCGCCCGAGCGCGATCCGCTGTCGCTCCCCCGCGCTCAGTGTCAACCCACCCTCGCCGACCGGGGTCTCGAGCCCGAGCGGGAGCCGCTCGACCAGCCCCGAGAGCCCGGAGAGCTCGATCGAACGGGCCAGCGCGGCCGAGTCTGCGTCGGGGTCGCCCAGACGGAGGTTGTCGGCGATGGTCCCGCGCACCAGATACGGGCGCTGGGGCACCCAGGCGATCCGTCGTCGCCAGTCGGCCGGCGCGACCCTGCGCAGGTCGACGCCACCGACGGTCACCGTTCCGGCGACCGGGTCGACGAAGCCGAGCAGCACCTCGAGGAGCGTTGACTTGCCCGCCCCCGATTCGCCGGTCACCACCAGGTGCTCGCCGGCGCCGATGGTGAGGTCGACCCCGTCGAGCACCGGCACCGCCCGACCGGGATAGCGGACGTGCACCCCGTGGAGCTCGATCACGCTTCGGGCCGGGTCAGGCGCGGCCGACTCACCGGGACCGTGCGCCACCTGGCGCAGGTCGCCGGGCGACTCGGTCTCGTCGAGGATGTCGAGGATGCGCTCGGCCGCCGCCTGCCCGGCGGCACTGGAATGGAACTCGGCGCCGGCCCGTCGGAGCGGAAAGTAGACCTCCGGCGCCACCACCAAGATGGCGAGCGCCATCCCCAGCTGCACGGAACCGTTCAGCAACCGCAGCCCGAGGAAGAGCGCCACCAGTGCCGTCCCGACCGAGGCCAACAGCTCGAGCGCCGTCGAGGAGAGGAACGCGACTCGCAACGTGCTCATCGTGGTCACACGGAAGTCCTCGGTGGCCTTCTCCAACGTGCGGCGGCCCGCCGGTGCCCGGCCAAAGGCGCGGAGCGTGGGAAGACCCTCCAGCAGGTCGTAGAAGGTCGCGGCCAGACCCGATAGACGAGCCCACTGGGTGGTGGCCTGGCGCTTGGCCTCCAGGCCGAGCAGGACCATGAAGACGGGAACCACCGAGACCGTGACCGCCAGGATGACGAAGGACGGCCAATCGGCGGAGAGCACCCAGCCCAGAAGAAGGATCGGCGCCAACCCGGCCAGCACGGCCGCGGGCAGGTAGCGGGCGAAGTAGGCGTCGAGGGCGTCGACGCCTTGGGTCGCCGACGAGGTGAGCTCTCCGGTGCGCTCACCGGCCAGCCACGATGGTCCCCGCGCGATCGCGCGGGTGAGGAGCTGGCGGCGCAGCGTCGAGGTCACACTGGCCGAGGTGCGATGGGCGGCCAGCTCGCCCAGCCACGAGAGAAATGCTCGGGCCACGAACGCGCCGATCAGGGTGGCCACCAGCGGTAACAGCCGGCCCAGCTGCGCGTGGTGCCGCACCACCCGCTCGACGATCGTCCCCAGCGCGACGGCCTGGACGACCAGACAGACGGTCGCGGCGACGCCGACCGCGACGGCGACGCTCAGGTAGCGCCGGGTCACGGCGACCCGCCGGGCCAGCCGGCGGTTCACCAGCCGCCCGCCCCCGGCCTTGGTCGAGCTCAGAGAGGGCCCTCGGAACGCTCGGACGCCTCAGCACCCTCGAGCTCGGTCTGGGCCGGCCCACCGACGGGCGCCGGGCCCGGTACGACCTCCACCGGGCTCACCGGGGGCCGGCGCACCCGGGCTCGGAACACCCAGTACGACCAGCCCTGGTAGACGAGGACGATCGGCGTGAAGATCAAGGCGACGATGGTCATGACCCGCAGCGTGTAGGGCGCCGAGGCGGCGTTGCCGATGGTGAGGTTGTACGCCGAAGAGATGCTCGAGACCATGACCCTCGGATAGAGGTTCAAGAAGATGGTGGCAACGAGGCCGACGATCCCCACCGCGGTGGTGACGAAGGCCCAGCCGCCCAGCCGCTCCCGCAGCAGCCACCCGACGACCGCGATGGCGACGATGGTCACGACCGGGACGAATGGCGGGACGAGCCCCGTGTTGTGGATGTCGCGGGCGTTCACATAGGTCCACGACAAGAAGGCCAGCAGCGCCGTCGTGGCGGCCGGGGCGAGCATCTTGGCCACTCGCTCGGCCCTCTCCTGCAGCTCGTCGGTGGTCTTAAGCGACGCGAAGACCGCGCCGTGCAATGCGAACAAGAGAAGGGTGGTGACGCCGCCCACCAGGGCGTAGGGGTTGAGGAGGTTGAAGAAGCTCCCGAGATAGCTGAAGTTCTTGCCGATCGGCACCCCGCGCAGGATGTTGGCGAATGCCACCCCCCACAACAGGGCCGGCAGGAGGCTCCCCCAGAAGATGGCGTGGTCCCAGGCGGTGCGCCAGGCCGGCAGGGTCCGCTTGGTCCGGAACTCGAACGCCACCCCCCGGAAGATCAGCGCGACCAGGATCAAGAACAACGGCAGGTAGAAGCCGCTGAACAGCGTGGCGTACCAGTTCGGGAACGCCGCGAAGGTGGCGCCGCCCGCCACCAGCAACCAGACCTCGTTGCCGTCCCAGGTCGGGCCGATGGTGTTGATCAGGACGCGCCGGTCCATGTCGTCTCGACCCAGCACCGGCAACATCATGCCGATGCCGAAGTCGAATCCCTCCAGAACGAAGTACCCGGCCCACAAGATCGCGATGATGACGAACCAGAACACCTCGAGCCCGGTGTACGCGGGGGTCAGCGTGGAGATGGCGAGGCTCATCGAATCTCCCGGTCCTAGTAGACGAGCGCCGGCACGCGGTCTGCGTGCGTTTCGTCGTGATCGTCACCGTCAGTGTCGCCGTGGTCGTCGCTGACCTCAGGGCGCCGAGCGAAGTGCACCATCAGTCCGAAGTCGATCGCCGCCAGGAGGCTGTACACGGCGGTGAAGCCGATCAGCGTCGTCACGACATAGCCGGTCCCGATGTGTGAGACCGCCTGGGACGTCTTGAGCAGTCCGAAGACGACCCAGGGTTGGCGGCCCATCTCGGTGAAGATCCACCCGGTGGTGTTGGCCACAAAGGGGAGCACGATGGCAAAGACCGAGAGCCGGAGGAACCAGGTCGAACGCTCCAGCCGTCGTCGGCGGATGAGCCACAGGCCGACCCCCATCATCAAGAACATGACGATCCCGCAACCAACCATGAGGCGGAAGGTCCAGTAGGTGACCCAGAGGATCGGCTTGTAGTTCCCCGGGCCGTACTTGGCCACCTCGGCCTTCTGGATCTGGTTGATGCCCTGGACCGTGCCGTCCCATTGGTTGTCGGCCAGGACCGAGAGCATGTGCGGCAGGCGGATCTGGAAGATCGGATTGCCCGAGAGGTCCCCGATGGTGAGCAGCGAGAAGCTAGCCCCGTTCTGGGTGTTGTAGATCGCCTCGGCGGCCGCCATCTTCATCGGCTGCTGCTTCTCCATGAGCTTGGCCTGGCTGTCGCCGAAGAACATCGTGGCCACGATGGCGATGGAGCCCACGATGACGGCCAGCTTGGCCGACGTCACGAAGGCCGGGTGCACCGTGTCCCCACCCCGATGGGCCCTCAACAGATGCCAGGCGCTCACGCCCAAGATCAGCATCGTCGTGGTGGCGATGGCGGCGGAAACCACGTGGAAGAAAGAGCCGACGAGCGTGCTGTTGGTCATGACGGCCCAGAAGTTCGTCATGACGGCCCGGTTACCGACCACCTTGTAACCGACCGGGTGTTGCATCCACGCGTTGGCGGCCAGGATGAAAAGGGCCGAGAGCAACGTGCCCACGCTGACCAGCCAGATTGACGCCAGGTGGATCCGGGCCGAGACACGGCCCTTCCCGAAGATCCAGATCCCGAGGAAGGTGGACTCCAAGAAGAAGGCCAACAGCCCCTCGATGGCCAGGGGGGCGCCGAACACGCTGCCCACGTAGCGCGAGTAGGCGGCCCAGTTCATGCCGAACTGGAATTCCTGGACGATGCCCGTGACGACGCCGATCGCGAAGTTGATCAGGAAGAGGCGGCGCCAAAACCGGGTCATGTGCTCCCACTTGGCGCTCTTGGCGGCGTCGTGGCGAGTCCGGTAGGCCGTCGTCTGCATGATGGCCAACATCAGCGCCAGACCGATGGTCAGGGGCACGAAAACGAAGTGGAAGACCGTGGTGATCCCGAACTGCCAGCGCGAGAGATCAAGAGTCACTCAGAGGATGGAAACAAATTCGAGCGATAAGGGGAAGGGCCAAAGGTCCCATCGGCGGTCTCCGGCTCAGACCCTGGCCGCGAGATCGCTCGCGCCCAGGGGCGCATACCGCTCGCGGTCCGGGCTGGCCGGTCACGCTCAGCGGCCGGTGTCGAACTCCTCGAGCAACCGGAGCGGGGCGCGCAGGCGCCACGACTCGGTGAGGACCTCGGTCATCTCGTCGACGTCGAGGGCGGCCAGCCGGACGAGGACGCTCGGGTACCCAGCATAGTGGGGCAGGCTGAAGAACTTGTCCGGCTCGGCGGCGATGAGTGCCTCCTTCTCCCCGAGGTCGGCACACCACACCACGACGCTGTCGCCCTCGGGCCGCATCCGGGCGAAGAGCTTGTCCCGCACGCGGAACCCCGGGGTCCCGTAGGACGGCTTCTCGGTGGTCGCAGGGAGCGACAGGGCGATCCTGCGAACGTCATCTTCGCCGATCATTTCTCGACCTTCCGGTTCGGCGGCCGGCGGCAGCTTGACACGACTCGGCACTCCGTGGTGCCGTGGTCCCAATGGGATGCCTGCTGGTGCTGCTCCTTGTGGCTGCGTTCGTCCTCGCCGGGGCGGGGTTTGCGGTGCACCTGCTGTGGATCTTCGCCGCCGTCTTCTTCTTCTTTTGGGTAGCCGGTTTCGCGTTCGGGCGAGGGCGAAACCGGGCCGCCCGGCGCTTTCGCCGCTGATCCGAGACTCAACGGCGGAGGTCGGCTCACAGACCGGGACGCCGCTGGAGAGCAATTGCGGTCGGTGCCCGGCAGCGCCTCACTGCGTAGGGTCGAAACTGACCCGCTACCTATATAGTGACGTGTCCCCCACGGAGCCAGGATCGGTCCTTGGGAACGGCGTGTTCGCCGTCTTGGACCTGTGGTGCAGTTTGGAGTGCACGCCGGCCTGTCAAGCCGGAGGTCGCGGGTTCAAATCCCGTCAGGTCCGCACATTTCGCCGGGTTCTCGGCCCGTCGGCACGCTGGGCCAGCAAAGGTAACCTGTGCCCTCCACGGTCGGGTAGCTCAGTCGGCAGAGCGCGCGCCTGAAAAGCGTGAGGTCACCGGATCGACGCCGGTCCCGACCACCAACGAGACGCCGAATGCATGTCGCCCGCCGAAGGCGGGAGACGGCGGGGGTTTCCTCTCGCGACGCCGCCCGGCCTATTCGCCGCTCTCGTAGGGAAACCCGAGGTCCGGAGCGCTGAACACCGCCCGGAACTTCAAGCCCTCGGCGGCCGCCATCGCTTCGACCGTGCCACCCCGATCGACCACCGCGACCAGCAGCACCGGTTCTGCACCGGCCTCTCGCACGACCTTGGCCGCCTCCAACAACGACGTGCCGCGGGTCACGGTGTCCTCGGTCACCACCACCTTGTCGCCCGGGTCGAGCGCCCCGGCGATGCGGCCACCGCCGCCGTGATCCTTGGCCTCCTTGCGCACGCTGAACGCCCGCAGCGCCCGCCCTCTCGAAGCGGCCACCGCGGCGGTCACGAACGCCACCGGGTCCGCCCCCATCGTGAGCCCGCCGATCGCCGTCGCATCGGCGGGTATCAGGTCCAACACGGCGTCGGCAAGCAGCACCATCGCCTCGGGGCGACACACCGTC
>Ga0181521_10001349_pt1 | contig 30592 bp, 30 predicted proteins | sample PEATcosm2014_Bin_32_FD_119764 | JGI IMG/M metagenome (GOLD analysis project Ga0181521, IMG submission 119764) | Peatland microbial communities from MTU Mesocosm Facility, Houghton, MI, USA - PEATcosm2014_Bin02_60_metaG | ecosystem: Environmental > Terrestrial > Soil > Wetlands > Peat | place...
AATGACATGAATCATCAAAAATGTTTCAGGGAAGGAACCTGTACGATCTTGCAGTGGTCGGTCGCCGCGCCCGCTGGATCGAAACGGCTTAACCGATCATTTTTGCGCCGGAAAGTAGCTAGTAATGCCGCGCGATCACCGGACGCAGGGGCGGCGCAAAGCGCGTGGGCGCTTCGGCGCGCTCGACGGGCCGTTCCAGAACCAGCGAGCGCAGGCCCGGCATACTGGTGGCGCGATGGCCTTTTTCGCCCACCGGCAACTGGCCGGTGGTCAGGTTCTTCAACCCGAACAGCGCCAGCTCGAAGCGGTCCTTTACCCCGACCTTCTGGAAGAGCCGCGAAAGGTACACCTTCACGGTGCCTTCGGAGATCATCAGGGTGGTGGCGATCTCCTTGTTCTTCAACCCTTGCGAAAGCAGGCTGACCAGTTGGCCCTCGCGCTGCGTCAAGGCCACGCGCCGCGCGCACAGGAAGCTGTCGGTGAGCGCTTTTTCAAACCACAGCTCGCCGGCCTGCACCTTGAGCAGGCATTTCACCTGCAGCTCCGTGGGCAGGGTCTTGCGGAGAATCCCCCGCACTCCCAGACCCATCGCCTGGAACGCCAGCTCGGTCGAGATGGAGTTGACCCACAACACGATCTTCGAGCTGAGCATGGCGTGCTTCATTTCGCTCAGCACGGCGAAGGTGATTTCCGGCGTCAGATCCATCAACACCAGGTCCGGAGCCCCCAGCGAAATCTGCTCCATCAAGGCCGCTACCGTCCCGCAGGTCGGCAAAAGTTCAAATCCCTCCACCTGGCGCAGCACCGCTTCGAGCCCTTTCGCCAGGATCGGTTCGTCGCTATAAAGAAGAATTCGCGTCATTATCTCCACCTTTTTCCAGATCGATCCGCGCCATTTATTTGATTTGTACCAGTAATGGCGGTACCGGCTGGCTACTTCTGCATTGTGCGGCCGTTTACTTTTGTTTGTCAACAATAATTATGTAAAAAGACGATCTTTTTTTGTGATTTTCCCCTGTATATTATTTAAATATGGCAGCGTTATACCCAGTAATTTGTTTAAACTAAATAACTTAGATGCACCAGCCAGCATCAGAATTACCCTGCTATATTCGGCTATATTTACCGGTTAATTCACCAATAATAACCCTATCGGTGTACATCGGATGGGCCGCTAAAGTACTGGAGGTTGGCGTTTCGCCGGCAAACGGCAACGTTGCCCCTGCCGCGCCTGCATGAATTCGTAATAACCTTGGCAAGCAGAATCGTATAGCCTATTTACGATATTGCTACTCCCCGGCGGCGGCGCTAAATTCGCCAGTGTCGATGCGAAATATCAATAGGCGCGAAAGCCCGCGGATTGAAATCCAGCTCCGGTGCCATGTCACCTCGCCGGCTCTCTGGATGCGAAGCGCGATGTACACCGAAAACATCAGCCGCAGCGGCCTGTTGATCGCCTGGCGCGGAGAAAACGCCGGTCTCCCCGTGCCCTCCATCGGACAGATCGTGACCGTCGAAATCGAACTTCCCGCCAACCATGGTTTCGGACAGAAATGCATTCATTGCCAGGGAACGGTCACGCGCGTCTCCTCCGCGCAACGCGATTTTCCTTCCGTCGCCATGCGCGTGAATTATATGGATTTTCGTTCTTTCCACGACCGCGTGCGCTGCATGGAGGCCATGCGCCCGGTCGCCAATTCCTGGATGGCGTGAGTTTAGTATGCCAGCCGCACGCTCACAAATCGCCCTCAAGCTTCTGCCATCCATGACGGATTTCGCCTTCCTCATGCCGATCGTCTTCCTGTTCGCCCGCATGAACGGATTGCAGACCCTTTTCAACGATTGCGATACCGGCTGGCATATCCGCACCGGCGAATGGATCCTGGCGAATTATCGCGTTCCCACGCACGATATTTTCTCTTTCTCCAAACCGGGCGGGACCTGGTATGCGTGGGAATGGCTGAGCGACGTGATCTGGGCCTGGCTGCGCGCCCATGGCGGGCTGGCGGCTTTGAGCCTCTTCGCCATCCTTATAATCTCGTTCACCTACGTGCTGCTGTTCGGGCTGGTGCGCCGCCACGCCAACGCCATCGTGGCCGTGCTGCTGACCATGACCGCCGCGGTAGCCTCTTCCGTGCACTGGCTGGCGCGTCCGCACCTGTTCACGCTGCTCTTCCTGGTGCTGTTTTACCGCGCCCTGGAGCGCGTGCGCGAAGGCCAGGCCAACTGGCGCGGCATTCCGTATTTAGCCATGCTTCCCGCCGCCACCATCCTGTGGACCAACCTGCACGGCGGTTTCTTCGTGGGCATCGTGATGATTGGCGCGTACGGCGCCGGCGAGCTGCTCAAGGCCCTCTTCACGGCCGTCCGCGAGGAACGCCGCCCGGCCCTTCATCACGCCGCCGCCTACATCTTCACCAGCCTCGCCTGCCTGGCCGCCAGCCTCGTCAATCCCTATACCTGGCGTCTGCACGTCCACGTGATCGAGTACCTGCTGGACCCCTACCAGGCCCAGCACATCATGGAATTCCTCTCGGTCAGTTTCCACCATCCGCTGGCCGTGTTCTTCGAGGGGATGTTGCTGCTGGCCACGCTGGCGGCCTTCTGGTACGCTTCCCGCGGCGAGTACATCCAGCCGGTGCTGCTGCTCATGTGGGCGCATGCCGCGCTGTTGTCGGTTCGCAATATTCCCATCTTCATGATCGTCGCGGCCCCTCCCGCGGCCGCGGCCCTGCAAACCTGGCTCGACCGTCTTCCCGAATTTCACATGGCGGAATGGCTGCGCCGCGCCGCCCGCAATTTCAATCGCGTGGCGGCGGATATGACCGCCACCGATTCCCTCGCCCGCTCCCACGCCGTCAGCGTAGCCGCCATCCTGGTTGTGGCCGGTCTGGTCTACGCGCCCCATCCTCCCGGAGGCTTCCGCGCCGAATTCAGCGCCAAGACGTTTCCGGTGGCGGCCGCGGCCAGGCTCGCCGCCGACCCCTCGGCGCGCATCTTCACCACCGACCAGTGGGGCGACTACCTGATTTACAGCCTCTACCCCCAAACCCGCGTTTTCACCGACGGGCGCAGCGATTATTACGGCGCCGAATTCGGACAGAAATATCTCGACGTCCTCAACGTCAGCCTCGGCTGGGACAAAACCCTGGCCCGCTTCGGCGTCGATACCATTCTTATGCCCCCCGGCTCGCCGCTCACCGGCGCGCTGAAGGAATCGCCGCGCTGGCGCGCCGTCTACGACGATGGCGTCGCGGTGATCTTCCGGCCTGCCGGCAAACCCCTGGGCAAACTTTCCGTCGCCTCCCGCGGCGGACTCAGCCGTGATCGCGAGATCACGAAAACCAAGGCAAGCGATCTTGGGATCGCTATCCACAAAACCAAAACATAGGAGCGAACACAATGACATTTTTGCGCAACTTTTGGAACGACGAGCAGGGCCAGGACCTCATCGAATACACCCTGCTCATGGCTTTCGTCGCCCTGGCTTCGGCCGCCCTTTTCCTCGGCTCCGGCAAGAGCATCGCGGGGATCTGGAACACCACCAACAGCCAGCTCACGAGCGCCAATTCGCAAGCCAGCTAGTATCCGGAACGGGGCATATCGCCGCGTTTGCCATCTACGGACGATATGCCCTCCCATCCGGGTGCTTTTGCCGGTTGGGGATCCGGTATTGATGCCGGGAATACCGAATGGCCGCGGCGCGTAAGGACAAAGAACATTCGGAGGCGCGTTGCGGCGATTCCAGGCATGGCGCGACCGGTCTTTTCCGGCGCGCTCCCGATGGCGGCCAACTGCCGAGTGTGGTAGGGAACTCGCATGAATAAGAGATTTGTCGGCGTTCTCCTTTTCGCGTTTGTGGTGGCCTCGGGGGCCAGCCTGTTGCTCTACCGGTTGCTCATCAACCGGCCGGCGACTACCAGGGCCGCCCCGCAGGTCACCGCCAGAGTCGTGCTGGCGGCGCACGATCTGGAGGTGGGTACCGTGCTGAAAGAGGAAGATATCAAACTTTCCGATTGGGGAGGAGCCATCCCCGCCGGCGCCATCACCAAGATGCAGGACGTGGTGGGCCGCGGCGTCACCACCGCCATCTACGCCAAGGAGCCCCTCATCGAATCCCGCCTGGCTCCCAAAGGCGCCGGCGGCGGCCTCGCGTCCATGATTCCGCCCGGCATGCGCGCCGTGGCCATCCGCGTCAACGACGTGGTCGGCGTAGCCGGCTTTGTAGTCGCCGGAATGCGCGTGGACGTGCTGATTTCCGGCCAAAGCCCCGGAGGGGACGGCGGCCTCGGCACCGTCACCAAAACCCTTTTGCAGAATCTGGAAGTGCTCTCCGCCGGCCAGGATTTCAAGAAAGATGCCGAAGGCAAACCCATCATGGTGCAGGTGGTGAACTTGCTGGCCACTCCCGAGCAGGCCGAGGAATTGAGCCTCGCCAACAGCTCGACCAGCATCCAGTTGGTCTTGCGCAATCCGCTCGATCGCGAAGTCGCCAAGACCACCGGCACCGCCGTCCGCCTGCTTTTCGACGGCACCAAGCTCAAATCCGGGGACATGCAGGCGCGCGTCCCGCCGCCCCGCGGCGAGCAGGCCGATGTGCGGCCACCCGCGCCTCGAACCATACCCGTGGCCCCACCCAGAGAGACTCCCTTCGTAATGGAAATCATCTCGGGCACCAAAAAAGTGGAAACCACTTTCAATAATCCCGGAGGGTCCGGCAAATGAGGCGAAACCGGCGGCTCGTATATATTTTCCTGGCGGCCATGCTGGCTGCGCCCGCCGCGGCGGCCCGCGCCGACCAACTGGTGCGCCTCGCCGAAGCCATCCATCCCGCCATTGCGCCGGATAAACCTTCCCCCTCGGCGCCCGTCCCAGTTCAAACCCCCGCGCCGGCCGCTCCCGGCAAACTGATTGTCACGGTCGGCATGTCCATCACCATCGACAGCCCCTTGAAAATCCAGCGGGTATATTACGGCGACGGAAACCTGGTGGACGCTGTCGCCATCGATCCCAACCAGGTGCTCATTACCGGAAAAGCTCCCGGCGCTACCAACCTGATGATCTGGCAGCAGGGCGGCAGCCGCCTGATCTACGAACTTACCGTGCGCCCCAGCCCCTTCCGCCTGGAAGCCGTCCGCCAGCAGATCGCGCGCGATTTTCCCGCCGCCGATATCAACGTCACCTTCGATAACGACACCGTGTTCGTGCGCGGCACCGTCAAAGACCTGGCCTCCGCCGATCGCATCATGATGATCGCCGCCACCCTGGGCGGCAAGACCGTCAACCTGCTGCGCATCGAGGTGCCCGCCGAAGAGCCGCAGATTCTGCTCAAGGTGCGCTTTGCCGATGTGGACCGCTCCGTCAGCCAAAGCCTGGGAGTCAACCTGGCTTCCGCCGCCTTCAACCAGACCACCGCTCTGGGCACGGGAACTCCCATCAGCACCACCGGCACGCCTCCGCTCACCCTCTCCAGCGTGGTGAACATTTTGCTGTCGCGTCCCGACATCAATCTCTCCGCGGCCATTCAAGCGCTGGAGAGTAAAAACCTGCTGGAAATTCTCGCCGAACCCAACGTGCTGGCCATCAATGGCAAGCCGGCCAGCTTCCTGGCGGGCGGCGAATATCCTTATCCCATGATTCAGCCCAGCACCGGCGCCGCCACCATTACCGTGGCCTTCAAGGAGTACGGCATCCGCCTGAACTTCCTGCCCACCATTACGCCGCGCGGCACCATTCGCCTGCAGGTTGCGCCGGAAGTGAGCTCGCTGGATTTCGCCAACTCCGTGACCATCGACGGCTACACCATTCCCGGCCTCACCACGCGCCGCGTTTCCACCGAAATCGAACTGGAAAGCGGGCAGAGCTTCATGATCGCCGGACTGCTGGATAAGCAGGTGCAGGAAACCTATTCCAAAGTGCCGGGGATCGGAAGCATTCCCATCCTCGGCAAACTCTTCCAAACCAAACAGGTCACCAAGAACGATTCCGAATTGATGGTCATCATCACCCCCGAGCTGGTGCGGCCCGTGCCGGCCGGGGCGGCGGTGCCCGAGTTGAATTACCCCAGGCCCTTTATGCCCCCCAATAGCAATACGCCCATCCGCCAGCCGGGAATCCAAACCACCGGGCCGGTGCCGGTGCATCCGCCGGCCGATTCCGTCCCTTACGAGCAGTTGATCCTGCAGAAGCAGAAGGAAGGGCAACAGTCTCCGCTGCCCAGCGGTCAAGAGCCGGCGGGTCCCCAGGGCGCCAATCCCCTGGTCGGCTCTCCCGCGCCCGGGCCCGTGCCGGGAGGGACCGGACACTAACCGTGACGAGAAAAGCCAAATGTATCCTCTGACGATCGGGCTGGCAATCGAAAATCGGGACCTCTGGGAGCAGGCGCAGGCCTGCCTCGCCGGCTTGCCCTTCCGCATCATCGTCGAACATCAGGATCTGGGCGACGTCAGCAACTTCCTGGACCGTCTGGAGCGCATGCGTCCCGACGTGGTTCTGGTCGATATCAGCGGTTGGAAAGAGCCCCTGGAGAATCTGGTGGCTTCCATCCGCTCGGCCATCGGCGATCCCATGATCGTGGCTTTGAATAACACCGCCGAAGCCGATGCCATTCTCTCTTCCCTGCGCGCCGGCATCAACGAGTATCTCTATCCGCCGCTCCAGGACGCCCTCAAGCGCGCTCTGGAAAGACGCTCCGCCGAACGCAGCCGCCGCCGCGATGGCAGCACCAAGGCCGGCGGCAAGGCCATCGGGTTTCTCTCCGCCAAGGGCGGATGCGGCGCCACCACCCTGGTCACCCACGTAGCCGCCGAACTGGGCCGCCTCAATCAGAAAGTGCTTCTGGCGGACCTGGACCTGGACGCCGGAATGGTCGCCTTCATCACCAAAACCAAGAGCGTCTACTCCATTTTGGATGCCGTCAATAACCTGCACCGGCTCGACCTGCATTACTGGAAGGCCCTCGTCTCCAACGGCATTCCCGGCGTCGAAATCGTTTCTTCGCCGCTGGCCCTGGCTTCCAAGCAGCAGCCCAAGGACGAACAGGTGCGCCACGTTCTGGCGTTCGCGCGTCCCCACTACGATTGGACTTTAGCCGACCTGGGCCGCAGCCTCAGCCGCATCGCCATGGCCGCCCTCGAGGAAATCGACGAGGTCTGCCTCGTCACCACCCTCGAAGTGCCCGCGCTGCACCAGTCCAAGCAGATCATCCAGACGCTGCTCGACAGCGGCTACGGCAAAGGGCGCGTCAAGCTGGTTCTGAACCGCTCGCCCAAGCGCCTGGATATCACTCCCGGCGAGCTCGAAAAAATGCTGGGCGTGCCCATCTTCTGCATGATTCCCAACGATTACCCGGAGCTCTATGAAACCTACGCCGAGGGGCGCATGCTGAATCGCTCGAGCGAGCTCGGCAAGCAGATCACCAGGTTCGCGCTCAAACTCGCGAACCTCCAGGAAGAGAAAACCAACGGGAAGAAAGCCTTGCCGTTTATGCGCGGCAAGTAAAGAAAAGGACAAGGACGAACCATGGCCGCTGTTTTGAATCCAGCTTCCAGACCGGGCGACAATCGCGAGACCGGATGGGTGAACCGCCTGTTCAATCGCGAAGGCTATACGCCCGAGTACCAGGAGCTGAAATTCACGCTCCACCGCAAGCTCCTCGACCGCATCAACCTGGAAGCCCTGTCCTCCATGGCCGGCGAACGCGTGCGCGCCGAAATCCGCGCCGCCGTCGCCAAGCTGGTGGAAGAGGAAAAAACTCCCCTCAGCCTGGTCGAAAAGGACCGCGTCATCGAAGAAATCCTCGATGAAGTCTTCGGCCTCGGCCCGCTCGAACCGCTCCTCCAGGACCCCACCGTCAGCGATATTCTGGTCACCACCCCGCGCCTGGTCTACGTGGAGCGCGGCGGCAAGCTCTATCGCACCCCCGTCGAATTCAAAGACGACGCGCACCTGCTGCGCATCATCGAAAAAGTGGTTTCCCGGGTGGGCCGCCGCGTGGACGAATCTTCTCCCCTGGTGGACGCCCGCCTGCCCGACGGCTCGCGCGTCAACGCCGCCATCCCGCCGGTCGCCGTGGATGGCCCGCTGCTCTCCATCCGCCGCTTCGGCCGCCACGCCCTCAAGGGCGAAGACCTGGTCGCCAAGCTGGCCATGACCGAAGGCATGCTGGAACTGTTGAAGGGCTGTGTCAAGGCGCGCCTCAACATCCTCATCTGCGGCGGCACCGGCTCCGGCAAGACCACCCTGCTCAACGCCGTCTCTTCCTACATCCCCGAGGACGAGCGCATCGTCACCATCGAAGACGCCGCCGAACTGCGCTTGCAGCAGACCCACGTGGCGCGCATGGAAACCCGCCCCGCCAACGTGGAAGGCACCGGCGCCATCCACATCCGCCAACTCGTCATCAACGCTCTCCGTATGCGCCCCGACCGCATCATCGTGGGCGAAGTCCGCTCCGAGGAAGCCCTCGATATGTTGCAGGCCATGAACACCGGTCACGACGGCTCCCTTACCACGCTCCACGCCAACACCCCGCGCGACGGCCTGGGCCGCCTGGAAGTGATGGTGGGCATGGCCAATTCCAACATGGGCATCCGCTCCATTCGCGCCCAGATCGCTTCCGCCGTGGATCTCTTCATTCAAACCTCGCGCTTCAGCGATGGCACCCGCCGCATCACCCACATCACCGAAGTGGTCGGCATGGAGCAGGACATCATCACGCTGCAGGATATCTTCCTGTTTGAAAAAACCGGCATTACCGAATCCGGCCGCGTCCTGGGGCGTTTCCGCGCCACCGGCATCCGGCCTAAATTTTACGACCGCCTGAAAGCCTGCGGCATCGCCCTGCCCCCGCAGATGTTTCAGACCGTGGTGGAGATCGGCTGATGCCCTTCGGAGTGATCGTCGTCTTCGTAGTGGTCTTCGCGCTCATCCTGCTGGCGGTGAGCGTGGGGCTGAAGTTTTTCGACGCGCGGCGCAAAAAACAGGTCACCGACATGCTGAGTACGGCCGCCGGCGAGCCGGTGGTCGCGGTCACCAATCTGCTCAAGGAACTCGAAAGCGAAAAGCCGGGCGGCCTCAAGGGAATCGTCCGCAGCTTTCAATTCAGCAAGCACGCCCAGGAGCAGATTCAACAGGCCGGCATGAGCTGGTCTTCCACCCGCCTGGTGGCCGCCATGGGGCTGGCCATGATTCCCGGCCTCGGTTTGGGCGCCCTGCTGCCGTTCCTGATGAACGGGCCCACTACTTCGGTCGTGCTGGCCTCCGTGTTCGCCATGGCGCCCTATCTCTACGTGCGCCACAAACGCAAAAAGCGCATGGAAAGGCTGGAGGAGCAGTTCCCCGAAGCGCTCGATTTCCTGGCCCGCTCCATGCGCGCCGGCCACGCGTTTTCCATCAGCCTCGAAATGCTCGGCGAAGAAATGTCCGATCCCCTGGGCCAGGAATTCCGCACCTTGTTCAACGAACAGAACCTGGGCGCTCCGCTCGATATCGCCCTGCGCAATTTCACCGACCGCGTGCCCTTGCTCGATATCCGCTTCTTCACTTCTTCGGTCCTGCTGCAGAAACAGACCGGCGGCAACCTGAGCGAAATTCTTTGCCGCCTCGCCTATGTCATCCGCGAGCGCTTCCGCTTGAAGGGACAGGTCAAAGCCGCCAGCGCGCATGGCCGCCTGACCGCTACCATCTTGACCCTCCTGCCGGTGGGCACCATGCTCGCCCTGCTGATGGTCGCCCCCGGTTATTTGCAGGGTATGGCCGAAGACCCCGACGGCAAATACATGATCGGCGGCGCCATCGTCGCCCAGGTTTTGGGCAATTTTTTCATCAAGAAGATCATCAACATAAAGGTGTGATATGGACCATCCGCTGATGTTTTCCACTTGCGCCTTCCTCATGCTCATGGTGCTCATGACCTGGGTGGGATACCGCATTTTTTATAAACCCGGCCGCTTTTTGAAACAGCTTGGCAACCCCGTCATCACGCACGAGCGCAAGGGCGACCGGGTCCTCGCCGACAGCGCCGACGAACCCGCCGCCAGCACCCTGGTCACGGTCCTGCACCAGATCGGCTCGCGCGTCCCCTCGTCGGAAGCCGAAGTCGCCACTCTGCGCGCCGATCTCATCCGCGCCGGCTTCCGCTCCGACAGCGCCGCCCCGGTCTACTACGGCATCCGCATCGTCGGTACGCTGGTCATGCTGGTCCTCACCCTCATGCTCGAATCCAACATGGATTCTCAGCCCATGATGAAGATGGCGCTGCTTTGTTCCGGCTGCGCCGCCGGCTGGATTCTGCCGCGCTTCGTGCTGGAAAAAAAGATCAAGAAGCGCCAGGAAATCATGCGCCTTTCTCTGCCCGACGCGCTCGATCTGCTGGTGGTCAGCGTGGAGGCCGGCCTCGGCCTGGACCAGGCCATTCAGCACGTGGCGCGCGAGCTGCAGGTCAGCCACCCGCAATTGAGCGAGGAAATGTCCCTCGTTACGCTCGAGATGCGCGCCGGCAAGCGCCGCTCCGAAGCCTTGCGGAATTTCGCCGAGCGCACCGGCGAACCCGAAATCAAAAAACTGGTCGCCATCCTCATTCAGAACGACCGCTTCGGAACCAGCATGGGCGAAAGCCTGCGCAACCATTCGGATTTTTTACGCACGCGCCGCCGCCAGGAAGCCGAAGAGCGCGCCGGGAAGGTGGGTGTGAAACTGGTCTTCCCCATTTTCTTTTTCATCTTGCCGTCGATGCTGATTGTCGCGGCCGGCCCTGGAATTTTGCAGATTTTCAAATACCTCTTCCCGATGATGAAGTCCGTCGCCGGGTAAGGGAGAAGGAGCATAACGATGAACCACACAGCCCTTCAAGGCGTGATGTGGCTGGTCGCCGGCGGCGCTATGTATCTGTTCCTCCGCAGACGCCGCACACGCCGTACGCACCGGTAACGATCGGGCGCAGTCCGGAGGCTGCGCCGCCATTTCAATTTTGTAAGACCTCATGAAAGGAGAAAAACGATGGACATGGCAATGCAGGGAGCGATCTGGTTGGGAGCGGGCGTGACGCTGGTGATGCTGCTCTCCCGGCGGCGTAAGCGCCGGGAACTCCGCTAATGTGCGCGCATTGAGGCTGGCGGAGTTCCCTGCCGACGGCACACCCGCCAGCCGGATCGAAATTCTATGGCAATCGGCAACCTGGTGGTGCAGGCGGGCCCAGTGGGCGCCTCGCCTGCCGGTAGTCCCCTTATGGCAATCGGCAACCTGCTCGACAGACAGAACCCGGACGGCGGCTGGCCGTATGTGCGCGGAGGATCGTGGGTCGAACCCACGGTATATTCCGTGCTGGCCCTCCTGTCGGCCGGCGAAATCGGGCCCGCCCGCTGCGGGCTCGCCTGGATTCGCAGCGTTCGCCGTTCGGATGGCGGATGGGCCCCCCGCGCCGATATCGACGAGAGCACCTGGGTAACCGCCCTGGTCGCCTTGCTGCCCCCCGAACACCTCGGCGAGGCGTTCCACCAGAGCGCTATCGCCTGGCTGCTCGATACCCAGGGCCGTGAAACCACCACCCTCTACCGCATCCGCGAATGGCTGCTGGGCAATCCCGACACGCCCGACCGGCATTTCCCCGGCTGGCCTTGGGTCCCCGGTACGGCCGCCTGGGTGGGGCCCACCTGTCTCGCCATTCTGGCCCTCGCCAAACACCACCAGCGCCGCCCTTCCGCCGCCGCCCGCGGCCGCATCGAAAAAGGACAAACCTTCCTCTTGCGCCACATGTGCGCCGGGGGCGGCTGGAATCACGGCGGCGTCAACGCGCTCGGTTACGCTTCCCGTCCGTATCCCGAAACCACCGGCATGGCGCTCGCCGCCCTGCGCGGCGCCACGTCTCCCAAGATCGATTTATCGCTCGCCGTGGCGCGCGAGTTTCTCCGCCAGTGCCGCTCCGCCGATGCCTCGAATTGGCTGCGCCTGGGCCTCCGCGCTCACGGTCAACTCCCCGTCGAATACTGTCCCCCTCCCGGCCTCTCCTGCCGCACCGTTCCCGAAACTTCCTTGCATCTGGCTCTGGCCGCCGCCGACCGGGGCCGCGGAATTTTTGGCGTCTAACATGCAACCACTCCTCACCAGGCGCGAATTCGTAACCGCCGGCGCGGGCGTTGCCGTCCTGGCCTCGGCCGGCTGCAACTCCGCCGTCGTGCCCCTGCCGCCCGCCGCCGTTTCCATCGTGCGCGCGCCGCTTTACGATCACAGCCTCTACGACACGATGCGCCGCGTTCTCTCCCTCCACCGCCTGGACGTGCGCGGCCGCCACATCGTCCTCAAGCCCAACCTGGTCGAGTTCGAACCCGCCAGCAGCATCAACACCCACCCCCTGCTGGTCCATGCCGCGCTCGAGGCCTTCCGCTCGCTCGGCGCAGCCGGCGTCCGCATCGCCGAAGGCCCCGGGCATCGCCGCAATACCCTGGACCTTGCCGAAGCCGCCGGCTATTTCAAAATCGTTCCCCGTTTCGAAGACGTCTTCACCGATTTGAACCTGGATGACGTCTCGCGCGTTTACCCGCCGCGCCAGGCCTCCCGTCTCTCCAAGCTCTACCTTCCCAACACCGCGCTCGGGGCGGACCTGCTGGTCTCCATGCCCAAAATGAAAACCCATCACTGGGTGGGCGCCACCCTCTCCATGAAAAACCTGTTCGGCGCCGTTCCCGGAGGCGTCTATGGCTGGCCGAAAAATCCTCTGCACTGGGCCGGCATCGAGGAATCCATCGCCGATCTGCACACCGCTTTCCCCCGCCAGTTCGCCATCGTCGATGGCATCGTGGGAATGGAAGGCAACGGCCCCATCCAGGGAACTCCTAAACCCGCCGGCGTCATCGTGGCCGGCAGCGATCCCGTAGCCGTCGATGCCACCGCTTGCCGCATCATGCGCATCGACCCTTTGCGCGTCCGTTACCTGCGGCTCGCCGCCAGCGATGACGGCCGCATCCTCGAACCGAATATTGTGCAAACCGCCGAATCAATCGCTTCGGTTGCCACTCCCTTCGCTTTGATTCCTTTGTTTCAAAGCCTGCGCCTGGAGGGCGCCGCCTGATGTCCAGCTTTGTCTCTCCGTGGAAACTTTGGGCTGCCACGGCCGCCGGCCGCCGTGTTGGCTGCATCCTCGCGTCCCTCGTGATGCTGATCCCCTGCTATTGGCAGCCCCGCCTCCACGCCGCCGATCTCTCCAGCCGCATGGATTACGGCTGGTTCACCCAGTGGATCGAAAGCGGCCGATGGCAGGGCGTGACCGGCCTCCGCCAGACCACCTACGCGCTCTTCGACGGGCTATCGGCCGGATGGGTCCGCATGTTCGGCGCCGAAATCGGCGAGCGCCTGTGCGTGTCCATGATCGTCCTCGTCTTTGTTTGGGGGGCCTTCGCCTTCGTCTCCGTGGTCAGCGGCCAGCGTCCCTGGCACCTGCTGCCCTCCATCGCCATGCTGGCCTATGGGTGGGTCTTCCACATGGGCTTTTTCAATTTCTATCTCAGCCTGGGGCTGTGTTTCTGGGTGCTGGCGCTGGTCTGCGATACCTCGCCGCGCCGTTGCGCCATGGCCGTCCCCCTCCTGGTGCTGGCCTACACGGCGCACCCCCTGCCGGTCGCCTGGACGCTATGCCTGGCCGTTTATCTTTGGCTGGGCCGCCGCGGCGGCGAGCGCGTTCGCCGCTATGCTTCCGCCGCTTCCCTGTTGCTGATCGTGCTCTGCTTCTTTGCCGCCGGCCGCACCGTCTACGGGACCGGCGCGTCCCACGTCGCTCTCCCCGCGCCCGCCGGCCAGGTCTGGATCTTCGACTCGAAATACGATTTCGTGCTCGTCGGCCTGCTGCTCGTCTGGGGGCTTCTATTTCTCGATCTGCTCCGCCAGTGGGGAGCGCGCCGCATCGTCTCCAGCGCCGCTTTCCAGATCTGTGTCATCAGCGCCGCCGTCGTCGTCCTGCTGCCCGCCACCATTCTACTGCCCGGCTTCGATCACGCCCTCGTGTATGTCGCCGAACGCATGTCGCTGGGCGTGGGTGTGTGCGTCTGCGCGCTGCTGGGAATCGCGCGGCCGCGCGCTTTCGAGCGCTGGGCGCTGGTGGCCGTTGCGCTCGTCTTCTTCGTCTTCGTTCATCGCGACGAGCGCTCGTTCAATTCCTTTCAGGACCAAATGCAGGACACCATCGCGCAAACCATGGGAAGCGAAAACTAAATGGCCAGCCCCCGCTTAGCCGTCCCAGCCGATTCCCCAGGCGTTTCCTGGGGGCGCATTCTCCTGGAGGGCGTCTTGCTCCTGGCATTGCTCGCCACTTCATCCTGGCTGGCGCGTCCTTAGCCCCCACTTCCCGGTGCGCCACGGCCACCTGGGCCCGCCTTATCCCCTACTTCACCACCACCGTGAACGGCCGCGCCGTATCGTCCACCGGCTCGGCCACCACAAACTTCTGCCCGTCGCCCGTCACCCGGTACTGATCGTAAATCGGATTCACGCTCAACTTCGTCTGGAACAAAGTGCGCGGCGGCCCGGTTTCCAACTCCGCCCCAGCCTTCACGTCCATGGCCGTGATCTCCCCGTCCAGCGTCAGGTAGAAGATCTCCTTCCCGTCCTTGCGCCACAGCGGCTGGCACGCCCCGCCATTGGAAATCTGGCGCTTTTCCGTGAAGCTGGGAAACGCCGCCACGTACACTTCCCAGCGCCCCGATTCGGTCGAGTTGTAAGCGATCCATTTCCCATCCGGCGAGACATGCGGCTCGTCCTTATCGAATTGATCGTCCACCAGCGTCTCCAGCTTCTTCTCTCCCGTGACCGGCAGCCGGTAGAACGCCCGGCCGTTGAGATTGAGGCACACCAGCGAGCCGTCCTTCAGCGAGTCCTGCGCGAAAAGCTGCGTCTTGGAATCGAAGAGCGTCTCCTGCGGCCCTCCGCCCACCGGCTTGCGCGCGATGATGTAATCCGTCCGGCTCCCCGTCCGATACACCACCTCGCGCCCGTCCGGCGACCAGACCGGGTCGCTGACCGTAACGGGCTCGAAAGTCAGGCGCGTCAAGATCCCGCTGGCCAGCTCCAGCACCCAAATATTCCCCATTCCCGATTGCGCATCGTTGCGCTGCAGCGCCAGCCGCTTCTCGTCCGGCGACAGCCCCATATTCATGTAAATTCCCGCGTCGCCCACCACCCCCAGGCGCTTGCCGTCGCGCGCGTACCAGGTCATGCGCGACTCCGCCGTTCCCCCGCCGTGATATACCAGGGTTCCGTTTTCGGATGCGGAGAATCGCGAGGAGCCGGTGCCCGGCGAAACATCCGGCCCCATCGTCGCAAGCGGCGTGGCTTCTCCCGTCAAGCGCAGCTTGGCGGCGTCGAACGGCTGCGATAGCAGCGTCCCCTGCCGCTCGAAAAGCAGCAGCCCGGGCTTCACGTATGCCCCCTTTCCGCTCCCATGCAGCAGGAAGACCGTCTGTTTCGAATCCAGCGCTCCCACCACAATCCCGCTCTTTCCCGGATCCCGGCTGGCCGAATAGAAAAGGAAATGGCGGCCGTCGGGAAGGAACTGCGGCCAGAACTGGAGGCGTTCCTGCCGCGCCGCATCCAGATCCAGCAGCGGCTTGGCGTCACCGCCGCCCGCTGCCACCGTGTACATCCGCCCCCCGGTGAACGTGAATACGATGGTTCCATCCCGGTTCCACGATCCGTTCGTGAAGAGCGTCCCCGGCACTTCGCAAATCGTCTGTGCCGGTCCGCCCGTGATATCGATTTTCTTCAGCTTATGGTCCGCGAAAAATGCCACGAAGCGGCTGTCCGGCGACCAGAATGGGAAGTACGCCCCTTCCGTTCCCGCCAGCGGCTCCACGGTCAGCGAATCCAGCAGCCGGTGCCACATCATTTTCTGGCCCGCCAGGGTCCCCGTGAACACCAGCCGCCGCCCATCCGGCGAAACCGCCAGGCTATCGGTGGCGTTAAACGCAACTTTGAGCGGCGGCGCGATGGTGAAGCGCACCGCCGTCCGCTCCTCCGGCCGCGCCCGCAGCAGGATCGCCGCGCCTTCGCCCAGCGCCGCCAGCGCCAGCACCGCCGCCACGCCCCACGCCGTGCGCTCGCGCTTCTTGCGCCGCTCCTTCACCGGCGCCGGCACGCCCGCCGCCGAACCGGCCTGCGCCAGCCACTTCAATTCCAACAGCAGGTCGTGCACGCTCTGCCAGCGGTCCGCCGGGTCTTTCGCCAGGCACCGCCGCACCACGTGGTCCAGCGCCGGCGGCGCGGCTTCCGCCATCCCCGCGCTCAGCGGCGCGGGCTCGGCCGTCATGATGGCCGAAATCAGCGTCGCCTGGCTGCGCCCTTCGAACGCCCTCCGCCCCGTGGCCATTTCGTACAGCACCGCGCCGAATGCGAAAATGTCCGACCGCGCGTCCGCTTCCTGCCCCTCCAGTTGCTCCGGCGCCATGTATTGGAAGGTCCCCACAATGGTCCCTTCCTGCGTCAGCGCATGCGTCATGGTGGGCAAGGCGGTGGGCGTGCTGATCCCCGCCGAAGACGACGCCGGCGCCGCCTTCACCTTGGCCAGCCCGAAGTCCAGCAGCTTGGCGCCGGTCTTCGTCAGCATGATGTTGGCCGGCTTCAGATCGCGATGCACCAGCCCCCGCTGGTGCGCCTGGTCCAGCGCTTCCCCCACCTGCGCGGCAATTTCGAAAAACCGCCCCATCGGCAGCGGCCCCTTGCGCAGCCGCGCTTCCAGCGTCTCGCCTTCCAGGAATTCCATCACCAGGTAGTCGATGCCATCCTGCCGCCCCACGTCGTACAGCGTGCAGATGTGCGCATGGTTCAGGCTCGAAACCGCGCGCGCTTCGCGCTCCAGGCGCTGCCGCAGGTCCTCCCTCAGCATCAGCTCGGAAGGCAGAATCTTGATGGCCACGGTGCGCTCCAGGCGCGTATCGCGCGCCTTGTACACTTCGCCCATCCCGCCCGCGCCCGCGGGCTCGAGAATTTCATAGGGGCCCAGACGCGTCCCGACAGCAAGTGCCATATTGGTGCCCTATCCTACTGCACCGCGCCCGCCGATTGCAAATCGGTTTTGTGCGCCCGCTCTACTTCTTCAGAAACAGCGAAATCGCCATCCCAAACCCAATCCCTATCACGATCCGCCGCACCGCCTTCTGCCCCAATCGCCGCGCCGTCCCCGCTCCGAAGTACCCTCCCGAAATCGCCGCCACCGCCATAATCAGCACATACGGCCAGTAAACCATGCGCGCAAAAATGAAATAGATCGCCGCAATCCCGTTGACGCTCCCTCCCAGCACCACTTTCAGGCTGTTCATTTCGTGAATGTCCTTCAGCCCCAGAATGCTCAGCGCCGCCAGCATCAGAATCCCGATCCCCGCTCCAAAATATCCCCCGTACAGCCCCACCGCGAATTGAAACAGCATCCCGCCCACGAACCACCTGGCCGTTCGCCGCGTCGCCGCTTCGCCGGTTTTCAGCATCCGCTGCACCGGCTCCTGCGCCATGAACAGCAGCGTGGCGAAGAGAATCAGGAACGGCACCAGCCGGTCGAAGACCGCCGCCGGCGTCCAGCGCAGCATCAACGCTCCCAGCAATCCGCCCGTCAGGCTGGGCACAATCATCGCCCAGAAACGCCGCTCCACGCCGCCCATTTCCCGCCGGTAGCCCCACGCGCTGCCCACCGTGCCCGGCCAGATCGCCACCGTGCTGGTGGCATTGGCGGTGATCGAACCCAGCCCCAGCCAAATCAATACGGGGAAGGACACCAGCGTGCCTCCGCCCGCCACGGAGTTGATCGCTCCTGCCAGAAAGGCCGCGCCGAATGCCCCGGCGGCCCGCGGAAAATCCATTGTTGGGATCAACTTGCAGGATATCAGTAGGACAGGCCTCCAGGCCTGTCGCCTCCCACTTCCCGTTCAGCCCTCCAAACCCGCCATCCGACCCGCCAAATCCCCAGTTCGCTTCTTCTTCGTTCCACCCCGCCCCGACCGTCTTTACAATGGCCCATCATGGCCGATTTTCAGGTATTACAACCCGAAACTACCTATACGGGCGCGCCCATTCCCGCCCTTCTCAAAGGCCTTCCCAAAATCACCCAGTCCCTTTGCCCCGAATGCACCCAGCTCATTGAGGCCCGCATCTTCGAGGAAAACGGCAAGGTCGTGATGGAAAAGCGCTGCGCCGAGCATGGCGAGTTCCGCGACATCGTCTACTCCGATGCCCGCCTCTACCTCCAGATGGAGGAATGGAGCTTCGGCGACAATCGCGGTCTTGAAAATCCCGCCGTCTCTACCGCCGTCAACTGCCCCCAGGACTGCGGCCTCTGCAATCTCCACACCAGCCATACCGGCCTGGCCAATGTCGATCTCACCAACCGCTGCAATCTCACCTGCCCGGTCTGCTTCGCCAACGCCAATGCCGCCGGCTATGTCTACGAGCCCGATTTCGAAACCGTCCGCAAGATGCTGCAAGCCCTCCGCGACCAGCGCCCCGTGGCCGGCCGCATCGTCCAGTTCTCCGGCGGCGAACCCACCATCTACCCGCGCTTCCTGGATGTCCTCCGCATGGCCAGGGACATGGGCTTTTCCCATACCCAGGTGGCCACCAACGGCCTCAAATTCACCGACCTGGAATTCGCCGAGCAGTGCAAGGAAGCCGGCCTGCACACTTTATATCTGCAATTCGATGGCGTCTCCGACGACGTCTACCGCCGCACCCGCGGCGAATCCCTCTGGGAAAAGAAGCTTCAGTGCATCGAAAACGTCAAGCAGGCCGGGCTGAAAATCGTTTACGTCCCCACCATCGTCAAAGGCGTCAACGATCATCAGATCGGCGACATCCTGCGCCTCGCCCTGGAATACATCGAATGCTCCAGCGGCATCAGCTTCCAGCCGGTGGCCTTCACCGGCCGCATCGCCAAGCATGAGCTGATGGCCAAGCGCTTCACCCTGGCCGATTTCGCCCATGCCGTCCACAAGCAAACCGGCATCTGCGACCCCTACCAGGATTGGTTCCCGCTCTCCTGCGTCACGCCTTTTTCCAAGCTCCTCAGCGCTCTGCGCGGCGAGGAGACCACCACCCTCAGTTGCCACCCGCATTGCTCGCTGGGCACCTACCTGTTCGTCGATCGGAACCGCAAGGCCATGCCCGTCACCCAGTTCGTGGATGTCGGCCCCATGCTCCAGGAAATGGACCTGCTGGCGCGCAAAGCCGGCGCCCGCCGCGTCCAGTTTTTCACCAAGCTGGAAGCCTGGAATAACCTGCGCAAATTCTTCCACGCCGAAAAAGCGCCCCAGGGCTTGACCTTCCCCAAGTTCCTCCAGACCCTCCAGGGCATGACCGACAAGCGCTTGGGCCGCGGCGAAAGCGAGCAGAGCGGTTTCACTTACCGCACCCTCATGCTGGCCGGCATGCACTTCATGGATTCCTATAACTACGATGTCGAGCGCGTCAAGCGCTGCGTCATCCACTACGCCGCTCCCGACGGCCGCATCTATCCCTTCTGCGCCTACAATTCCGGCCCCGTCTTCCGCGAGAAGATCGAGAAACAGTTCGCGGTGCCGCTGGCGCTGCCGAAAAAAGTCCGCCGCCCCGAAGCCGCGACAGCCGCCCTGTAGGGCAGGACGTCATCCTGCGCGCCGGTTGTTTACCGGCGCACCAGCCGTTCGCAACTTTCTCCAGTTTTTCCAGCATCGCAAAATCAACCACTTACACCGAAGTTTAAGCACCAGCCGGGAATCTCCGCCCACCCCCGCTGTTACCCTGAAGTTGTGAAAAGGTCTTGCGCCCCACCGCGCAAGCCCAACCGCTTTTTTCCCGGCCGGGAAACGTTGCATATGAGGTGGAGCTGAACCCCCTGTAGGGTCGTTTTCCCGATCCTAACAGCTTGGTGAATAACTTTGCTGGCACTCCGTTGCACGGAGCGGGGGGGAGCTTGGGTTCGAACCCATAACATCCTGGGGATGTGCGGATAGCTGTCATTGCCGTCCCCCAGGCTTTCAGAGGACTAACATCGAAAGGGAAAGGAGAGGCGGCCACCCAGCCGAGGATATCCTCCTAGATGTGGTCCAATCCATTGGGCGGCAGAAAACGCACGGCGATAAGTCCGCGTAGCCCTGCCGCCCGCAACGTACACCTGCGGTGTGTCCGTTCCCAAGCCCGCGCGAATCCTGCTACAACAATTGACATGCCTCCGGATTCGCTCCGTCGCGATTTTCTCAAAACCGCGGCATCCGCCGCCCTCACCACGTCCCTCTTCACCGGCAATGTCAAAGGCGCCAACGATCGCATCGCTCTCGCCTTCATCGGCGTCGGCGCCATGGGATCCGCCAACATCGGCTACTCCGCCAAAGTTCCCGGTTTCGAAATCGCCGCCGTCTGCGACGTCTATCAACCCACTCTCGAAAAGGCCCAGGCGCAAGCCCGCAAGCTGGGCTTCGAAGGCGTCCGCGCCATTCACGATTTCCGCCAGATCCTGGCCGACAAGTCCATCGACGCCGTCTCCATCGCCACCCCCGACCATTGGCACGCCTACATCGCCATCGAAGCCTGCAAAGCCGGCAAGGACGTGTGGGTGGAAAAGCCCGCCTGCGTCTACGTCGAAGAAGGCCGGAAAATGGTCGAGGCCGCCCGCAAATACCAGCGCGTCGTGCAGGCCGGCACCATGCAGCGCTCCGGCGGCTACTTCCAGAAAGCGCGCGCCATCGTCAAGGCCGGCGACCTCGGCGACATCACTTTCTGCCCCACTTTTCAAGGCGGCCTGGCCCCCAAAGAAGGCTGGGGCAATCCGCCCGATTCCGACCCGCCCGACGGACTCGATTGGGATCTCTGGCTCGGCCCCGCCCCCCAGCGCCCCTTCAATCCCAACCGCTGGGGCGTCTACCCCGGCAAGTTCTCCGCGTTCCGCTACTTCTGGGATTATGCCGGCGGCGCCATGACCGATTGGGGCGTCCACTTACTCGATATCACCCAGTTCGTTTTCGACGAAGCCATGCCCGCGTCCATCAGCGCCCAGGGCGGCCGGTTCTATGTCACCGATAACACCGAAACGCCCGATACTCTGCTGGCCACTTACCGCTATCCCGGCTTCGTAGCCTCTTTCGAAAGCCGCACCGGCAATAACTATCCCGTTTATAACGCCACTTATGGCACGGCGTTCCATGGAACCAAGGCTACCCTGATGGTCAATCGCGACGGCTGTTTCCTCTTCCCCACCGAAAAGGGCGCCGAACCTGTCATCACCAAGGACAAGCCGCTCGCCGATATGAACGTGCCGCACTGGAAGAATTTTCAGGACTGCCTGCGCTCGCGCGAAAAGCCCACCAGCGATATCGAAACCTGCGTCCGCTCCACCACCACCTGCCTGCTCGCCAATCTTGCCTTGCGCCACGGCGTCACGCTCGATTGGGACGACCGGGCGTTCACCGTCAAGCAGCCCGACATCCAACCGTTTTTGAAAGCCAGATACCGCGCTCCCTGGAAACTGGAGGTCTGATTCCATGCGAAAACCGATTCTTTTATACGCCGCCGCCGTCTCGTCTCTGATCGCGGTCCACGCCCAATCGCTCTCTGGCAAATGGGTGGCCAAATACTCTTCCGACGACGAAGCCCGCGAAATCGTTCTCGGCCTGGATGCCTCTTCCGCAAGCCGCATCACCGGGTTCGTCGAGGCGCCGCAGTTCGAAGACCGCATCGTCGAGGGCCGCGCCTCCGGCAATGTCTTCTGGTTCGTCGGCGAGCGCGAAGCCAACAACAACCAGACCCGCCAGCAGGTTTACGGCGGCGAAATTGCGGGCGATCGCCTGACCCTCTACCTTCCCGGCAACCGCCTCCAGAAAGTCGAGTTCACGCGCGCCTCCGCCAGCCCGCCGCCGCCCCTGCCGCCGCCGCCCGCCAAGGTGTCGTTGCCCGCGCCCCCGCCCGTCCCCTATAACGGCCTCGCCAAAACTCCGCCCATGGGCTGGAATAGCTGGAACAAATTCCGCGGCCAGGTCAACGACCGCGTGGTGCGCGAAGTGGCCGACGCCGTCGCCCGCAACGGCATGAAAGACGCCGGCTACGTTTACATCAACATCGACGATACCTGGGAAGGTCCGCGCGACGCGCAGGGTAACATCACCACCAACTCCAAGTTCCCCGATATGAAAGCCCTCGCCGACTATATCCACTCCAAAGGACTCAAGCTCGGCATTTACTCGTCGCCCGGACCCAAAACCTGCGCCGGTTACGAAGGCAGTTACCAGCACGAAGCGCAGGACGCCCGCAGTTATGCCTCCTGGGGCATCGACTATCTCAAGTACGATTGGTGCAGCGCCGCGCGCGTCTATGCTCCCGACCGTCCCACCATGGAAGCCGCTTACGCCAAAATGGGCAACGCCCTGCTGGCTTCCGGCCGCTCCATCGTTTATAGCCTCTGCCAGTACGGCCTGCTGGATGTCGGCGAATGGGGAGCCGCCACGGGCGGAAATCTCTGGCGCACCACCGGCGATATCTCGGACCACTGGGATTCCATGTCCCACATCGGCTTCGATCTCCAGCCCGGCCGCGAAAAATTCGCCGGCCCCGGCCATTGGAACGATCCCGACATGCTCGAAATCGGCAACGGCGGCATGACCGATACCGAATACCGCACCCACATGAGCCTGTGGTGTCTCCTGGCCGCGCCCCTCCTGGCCGGCAACGATCTGCGCGACGTGCAGCCCAACATCCTCCAGATCCTCGCCAACAAAGAAGCCATCGCCATAGACCAGGATCCACTGGGCAAGGAAGCCATTCGCGTTTCCAAACAGGGCGATCTGGAAGTCTGGGCCCGGCCGCTGGCGGGCGGAGGTTACGCCGTCGGCCTCTTCAATCGCGGCGCAGCCTCCGCCCGCGTCACCGCCCCGTGGAGCGCAATCGGCATCTCCGGCCGGCACAAAGTGCGCGATCTCTGGCAGCACCAGGACCTCGGCAACCTCGCCGGCCAGTATGCCGCCGACGTTCGCGCCCACGGCGTTGTCCTGATCCGCATCGACAAATGACGCCGCCCGCGGGGGCCGCTAACCGCCGCCGCGATGGGGTCACGGACGGGCTTGCGCGGCGGGCCGGGATGCGCCCGGCCGGCAAGCATGCCGCACCCGCCAGCAGGAGTCGCCCATGAACCTCGACTTCATCCGCCGCCACTGCCTCTCGTTCCATCACGCCGCCGAGGAAATCCTCTGGGGCAACCGAATCGTCTTCAAATCGGCGGCAAAATGTTCGCCGCCGCTCCGCTCGAACCCGCGCCCGTCTGCCTTTCCTTCAAATGCAGCCCGGAGGAGTTCGCCGAATCGGTCGAGCGCCCCGGCATCATTTCCCGCGCCCTATAGCGCGCGCTGCCACTGGGTCGCGCCGCGGCATGCGGGCCTTCCCGCCGCCGCAGTGAAACGCCTGCTGCGCAGCTCCTACCGTCTGGTCTTCGCCCGGCTGCCCCGCAAAACGCAAGCCGGCTGGCGATAAACTCCGCTACTTCTTCTTTTCCCGGTTCCACAACTGCCGCGAAAGCGCCCGCCCGCAGAACGGGCAGTAGTTGATTCCGGCGTACTGGCGGCGCTCCTCGCCGAACACCAGAAAGTATTCGGTGTCGATCTCGGTGATGATGGTGCCGTTGCTTAAACGCTGCGGCTGCGCGTTTTCCGCCAGGCCGCGATCCATCAGCCGGTCCAGAGTCTCGCAGCAGGTCATTGAATCGTGCTGGCGCCTTCCACGCCCAGGTCCGTGGTCGCCACGTTGCGATTCACGTGCCGGTCCAGATTGATCACGTAAGTTTCCTTCGCCTCGATCAACACCGGCGAGTGGGTGGCGCACACGATGCGGAATTTCTTCTGGTCCACCAGCTCCAGCAGCATTTTCAAAATACGCCGCTGGTTGGAAACCGAAAGCGCCATTTCGGGTTCGTCCAACAAGAGCATCGTGCCCTCCGGCAGTTTCGGAAAAGTTTCGCGGAACAGGGAAAGCATCACTTGCCCGTGGCTCGCCAGGCGCAGAAACTCCAGCATCTCCGGCTGCTCCCGGAACAGCTCGAGCTGGGTGCGCGGATTGTGCCGCTCGGCATCGAACAGAAACGATTTTCCGATCTTGACCTCACCCGTCTCCAGACGATACACATAGCCTTCCACCTGCTGGCCCTTGAGGGCATAGTCCAGCGAGTGCAGCAGGGTGGATTTTCCGCACCCGTTCTCCCCCGCCAGCATGACCAGCGGATGCGAAAGATCCACCATCATCGGCATGTGAAAATGGAGCGAGACGAATACCGGATGAGCCAGGATTTTCAGGTACATAGGCCCACAGGATAGCAAATCGGCCCGGCCGCGCCGGCCGTGTTACGATAGAAGTTTCTACTACCCTAGAGGTTTTTCGTGGCTAGAATCACGCGCAAAGAGTTGAAGAGCGACAAGTTCGCCCTCGAAGTCGGAAACACGGTAACGTTTTTCGAAGAGCACCAGCAGCTCATCGTCCGCTATGGAATTGCGGGCGTTGTCGCGGCTGCGCTCATCTTCGGTTATGTGATCTATTCCCGGCACCAGCGTGCCGCGCGGGAAGAGGCGTTAACCCAGGCAATCCAGGTGCAGGAAGCGTCCGTGGGAGGCGTGTCCGGAAATGGCTCGCTGGTTTTCCCCACGCAGGAAGCCAAGGATCAGGAATCCACGCGCGTCTTTTCCCGGATCGCCAGCCAATGGCCGGGCACCGCCGAAGGCGAGATTGCCCGCTATTACCTGGGCTCCATTCTCTCCGATGAAGGCAAGCTGGCCGAATCCGAAAAGGATTTCCAGGAAGCCGCGCAGAAAGGCGATGCCGATTATGCCTCCCTGGCCAAACTGTCGCTCGCCCAGATCTATCTCGCCGATGGACGCACCGCGCAGGCCGAGAGCACGCTGCGCGACCTGATCGCCCATCCCACGGTGTTCGTCTCGCGCGACCAGGCCAGCATCGCGCTGGCGCGTTTTTTCATCGACACGGGCAAGCCCGCCGAGGCGCGCAAACTGCTCGATCCGTTGCGCAATACGCCCGGAGCCGTGGGCCAGGTGGCCGTCCAGATCTACGGCGAACTGCCGCCGCAGTAAGCGCCGCCCATGCTGGCGCGCCTCCGTTTTCCCGTGAACCAGAGCCGGGGCCGGCGTTATCCCGAGCCCCCTCACCCTTACCGCAACGGTTTCCAGAGGGACCGCGACCGCGTGGTGCATTCGCGCGCGTTTCGCCGGCTGGAAGCCAAAACCCAGGTCTTCACGCCGGGATTCTCCGATCATTTCCGCAATCGCCTGACCCACACCATCGAAGTCGCCCAGATTGCCCGCACCCTGGCCAACGTTCTGCAATTGGATGAGGACCTCACCGAAGCTCTGGCGCTGGCGCACGACATCGGCCATCCCCCCTTCGCGCACGCCGGCGAAGAGGAGCTCGACCGCCAGATGCGGCGCGCCGGCGAAAGCTTCGATCACAACCGGCACGCGCTGCGCATCGTGGAGAGCTTCGAGCAGCGCTACGCCCGGTTTCCGGGCCTCAACCTCACCTTCGAAGTACGCGAAGGGATGGTCAAGCATTCCCACGATTTCGCCGCCGGAGAATGGCCCGGACTGGAGGACTATCTACCCGGCCTGCGGCCGCCTTTGGAAGCCCAATTGATCGACCTGGCGGACGAAGTGGCCTACAACGCGGCCGATCTGGACGACGCCTTTTCCGCCGGCCTGCTCACCGCCGAGGACGCCGCCGCCGCCGTGCCCGAGTATGCCGCCATTCACCAGGCCATCGAAACCGAGTTCCCCGGCGCCACGCCGCGCCAGCGTTTCCACGAAGCCCTGCGGCAACTGATCGATCTGCTGGTCACCAGCCTGATCGAAGGCACCGCCGCCGCCGCCGCCGAGTCCCGAGTCCGCCACGTCGAAGACGTGCGCCAACTGCCCCGGCGCCTGGCGGTATTCACCCCCGAAGGCGCCGCCGCCAGCCGCGCCCTGAAGCGTTTCCTCTTCGCCAAAGTCTATTCGTCGCCGGCTCTGAACCAGGACCGTCAAAGATCCATGGCCATGATCGCCGAGCTCTTTCAGTTCTTCCTCGACGATCCCGGCCGCCTTCCCGATCTCTATTCCCAGCGGGCTCGGGAGGAGCCTCCGCACCGCGTGGTTTGCGACTACATCGCCGGCATGACCGACGTTTTTTTTCGCCGCACGTACGAGCAGGCCATCGGCCCCATTACGCTTCGACCGTCGTAAAGTTGGAAAGTTCGGCCGCCCGTACGCCGTACTGGCGCAGCAACTGGCGGCACAGCTCGTCGCCGATTTTTTCCGCCTTCTCGGTGGCGTCGTGTTCCACCTCGACCTTCAAAAAGAGATTGGTTCTGCTCATCGGTTGCGCATGACCCTTGCCTTTATACTAAGGGAATGGCCTGCGCGATCTGCGAAATTCGCCGCCCGCGGCGTTTCTGTCCCGGAGTTGGCGGCGAAATCTGCACCATCTGTTGCGGCACGGAGCGGGAAGTCACCGTCACTTGTCCGCTCGATTGCGCCTACCTGCAGGAAGCGCGCCGGCATGAAAAACCAGCGCCTCCCGCCGAGCTTCCCAACCAGGACATCCGCGTCTCCGAAGAATTGCTGCAGGAGAACGAAGATCTGCTTTTTGCCCTCGCCACCGCCCTCTTCCGGGCTGCCGCGGCTGCGCCCGGCGTGGTCGATAGCGACGTGCGCCAGGCGCTCGAGGCCTTAATCCGCACCTACCGTACGCTCGAAAGCGGGATCTACTTCGAAACGCGCCCCGCCAATCCCCTGGCGGGAGCGGTCTGCCATGCAATCCAGCAAGCCGCCGGCGAGTTCCGCCGGAACGAGCAGCAAAGGACCGGGATCTCCCACACGCGCGACGCCGACGTGCTCCGGGTGCTGGCGTTTCTGCAACGTTACGAGCTCAACGTCAATAACGGGCGCCCGCGCGGTCGGGCCTTCCTGGACGCTCTGCGCGGGTTCTATCCGGAATCCACGGGCGGGGCGGACGCGCCGGCTTCCTCCATCATCCTGCCCTGAGAGCGCTGCACTTTCACGGCTTCCACCAGGCACGCCCTCTTCTTGCCGGTGCTCACCACTTGCGCGCTGAATTTGGGCGCGCCGTTTACCATCAGGTCCAGGGGCCGCTCCAAAGGATGATCTAGGCTCAGCAGATGACCCTGCGCCAGCCGCAACAGATCGCGCACGGTCAGCGTTTGCCCCTCCAGCCGCGCTTCCAGCGTGAGGGCCGATTCGCGCAGCAGCCGCAAGATGCGCCCCTGCTCCGCCGCGCTGGCGCGCGTCTTGCGCACGCTCCATTGCTGGTCGAACTTCTGCCGCATCATCTTGATCACGATCGACGGCATCGCCAGATTCATCATGCCGACCGTCTCGCCGATGCGCACCTCGACCCCCACCGACACCACCGCTTCGTTGGGCGCGAGGATGTGCAGCAATTGCGGCTCGGTTTCCATCGATTCGATCGTGAAATCCACTTCCGTGACGCCTTTCCAGGCTTCCCGCAGATCGTGCAGGATGATGCGGAACAGACCGTCCAGCAGCTTCTGCTCGATCTCCGTCATGTCCCGCTGGATGGAGGCCGAACTCTTGCCCGTGCCTCCCAACAGCATTTCCAGAATGGGGAACACCAGGGAAGGGTTCAACTCCAGCACCCCGTTGCCGTCGTAAGGGCTGAGCCCGAGCGAGACCATGCAGGTCGGCGAGGGCAACCCATCCAGGAATTCGGCGTACGACAGTTGTTCCACGCTCACCAGGTTTACCGTCAGGTAAGACCGCAGGTACGCCGAAAGGCTGGATACGAGGTTGCGGACGAACGTGTCGTGCAGCAGGTGGATGGCGCGCACCTGGGATTTCGGAATGCGGTCCGGCCGGCGGAAGTCGAAATTGACCGCGGGAGTCTCCCGCTTATGGTCCTGCACATTTTCGAATACCGCGTCGATTTCCTGCTGCGATAACTGGCGGCTCACGCTTTTGCGCTCCTGACCATAGATCGGCATTCCCGCGCCCGGACATGAGAGCATTTCCCGCGATCTTCCAAATTTTTTCGCCTTCCCTCTAATGGAAATCCCGTTCCCTCCGATAAATGGTTTGTAAGGAGTCCCATGGAGTCAGACGTCTTGGTTGTGGACGATTCGGCCGCGATCCGCAAGATCTTGCAGCGGGTGCTCCGGCAAACCGGCATGGCGATTCGTACCATTCATGAGGCCGGGGATGGCCAGGAAGCGCTGGAACTGTTGAAAGCCAATACCGTTCACCTGGTGCTCACCGATATCAACATGCCCAAAATGGATGGCCTGCAACTGCTCGCCGCCCTCAAGGCCGACGCCCACTGGAGGAATGTTCCAGTGGTCATGATCACCACCGAAGGCGGCGAAGCCAAAGTGGGCGACGCGGTGCGGCTGGGAGCCGCCGGTTATGTGCGCAAACCCTTCACTGCCGATCAAATCAAGGAGAAGCTGGTCGGAATCCTCCAGCCGGCGCTGCCGCTATGAACCTGAACCTACAGGACTTTATCGTCAATTCCATTGACCAATCCACCAGTCAGGTGTTTTCCACCATGCTGGGCGTGGAGGTTGCGCGCGGCGCATTCACCCTGGAGACCAGCGCGCCCGGCTCCAACGACGGGGTGGTCTCTTTCATCGGTGTGGCCGGCTCGTGGGCCGGCAGCGGGAGCCTCTCCTGCTCTCCTTTTCTGGCGTGCCGCATCTGTTCCCAGATGCTCTTGACGGAAACGTCATCGGTCAACGAAGAAGTTCTCGACGCGGTCGCCGAACTCACCAACATGATTATCGGCAGCGTCAAAACCGACCTGGAAGCCAAGCTCGGGCCGTTGGGGCTGAGCATTCCCACGGTGGTTTACGGCCGCAACTTCAAGACCAAGAGCGCCGGCCACGCGGAATGGATTGTGGTGCGGTTTCACTGGGATGCCGAGGAACTGGAGGTCAAACTGTGCCTCGCGCCTCACGAGAAGAACGCCCACCCCTTCTCGCATACCGAGTCGCAAGCCTGCGCCCTGGAAGTTTAAAAGAAAACCGGAGAAGAATCGATGCCCCCAAGCACCCTCGCACCCACCGATAGCGCCGCCCAGGCGGACAGCCGGGCCGGCAAGTATCTGACCTTCCAACTCGACCGGGAGGAGTTTGGCATTGGCGTTTTGAAGGTGCGCGAAATCATGGGGATTCAGGAGATCACGGCGGTCCCGCAAACTCCCGCGCACATCAAGGGCGTGCTGAACCTGCGCGGCAAAGTGGTGCCGGTCATCGATCTGCGCCTGAAATTCGGCATGCCCGCGGCCGAATACACGCCGCGCACCTGCATCATCGTAACGCAGGTGCGGGGCGAGGGGGGCCCCGTATTGATGGGAGCCGTGGTGGACGGGGTCTCGGAGGTTCTCAACCTGACCGGGGCGGAAATTGAAGATACGCCCGACTTCGGCGAAGAAATGGCCGTCCAATATCTGCTGGGCATGGCGAAGGTGAAGGGCAAGGTGAAAATTCTGCTGGATATCGACCGGGTTCTCTCGGCGCAAGACATTCACAACCTGGACGCCATTCTGCATTAGAGGATTCCCATGACGACACGGAAAATGACATTCGGAACCAAAATCGCGATCGCTACCGCCGGGCTGGGCTTGGCGCTGATGCTCACGGCCGGATACGGGCTGCTTACCATCTCCACGATGAACGAAGCCTCGGCCGATTTGGTCGGAAGAACGGCGCGCAAACTACAACTGGACGGCGCCATCAACACGGCGAAATCGGACATGGCGGCCGGGGAGAGGGGGATGATCCTGTTCACATTTTCCGCCGACCGCGAGCACTATGCCGCCGCCCAGCGGCTCTTTCAGGAGAGCAGCGCCGACCTGCAGCGCCTGCTGGCCGAAATCCGGCCCCTGATCTCGTCCACGCGCGGCGAGCAGTTGCTCTCCGACATGGAGGAGCGCATGCGGGGCTGGATGCCCGCTTACGAAGACATGCAGCGGGCGCTGGAGGCGGGCACTGCGGGGCCGGCTGCGCAGATTCTATCGACGCGCATCACTCCCGAATATACGTTGATGAGCAAAGACGGCGAGGACCTGGCGGCGGTTTGCGGCGCGCAACTGCAGCAGGCCAGGCAGGCGGCGGAAGACCGCTACGGCACGGCGCGCTGGATCCTGCTTCTGCTGCTGGCCGCGGGCGTCGCCGCGGCGCTGATCTCCGCGGCCATGGTGCGCGCCGCCAGCGCGCAGATCCGCCAGTGCGCGGCCGAAATGATGGAGGGTTCCGGGCAGGTCTCGGCCGCCGCCGGACAGGTCGCCTCGGCCAGCCAGTCGCTGGCGCAAGGCACTTCCGAGCAGGCCGCGACGCTCGAGGAAACTTCCTCTTCGGCCACCGAGATCACCGCCATCACGCGCAAGAATGCCGAGAATACGCGAACGGTCTCCGGCCACATGGGGGAGACGGCCCGCCTGGTGGGCGAGGCCAATCACAATCTGGAAGAGATGGTTCAGTCCATGAAAGAGATCAACGGCTCGAGCCAGAAGATTTCCAAAATCATCCGGGTCATCGACGAGATCGCCTTCCAGACCAACATTCTGGCGCTCAACGCGGCGGTGGAAGCGGCGC
>Ga0181521_10001350_pt1 | contig 30558 bp, 25 predicted proteins | sample PEATcosm2014_Bin_32_FD_119764 | JGI IMG/M metagenome (GOLD analysis project Ga0181521, IMG submission 119764) | Peatland microbial communities from MTU Mesocosm Facility, Houghton, MI, USA - PEATcosm2014_Bin02_60_metaG | ecosystem: Environmental > Terrestrial > Soil > Wetlands > Peat | place...
AATCCAAGAGCATGAAAAGGGGGTAGGTCTTCACCCAGCGTCTTTTCGAAAATCGGCATTGCAGGCAAAAGGCTTATACCCCGGCTGCCCGGAAAATGGCTGCGGAGTGCGAAAGTCAGGTTAACGCAGCGCGATGGTGCCGAAGGCGAGGCCCAGCCCGCGATTTTCCCCCGGCGGCCAAAAGGTGCGATTTACTTCCAGCAGGACGCGCATTTCCGCTTGACCGATTACCGCGGCGGGCAAAGGAACGGCCGCTTCGAAGCTGGTAGCTGCAATCGGAACGGCCGGCAACGGCATGCCGTTCACCGTTACGGTCAGCGTGAGCGGACCCTCCCGCAACTGTTCTTCGGTGCAATTGCCGCGCAGATACAGGCTCCGTCCGGCGCTTGAGGGCGCAGCCATGCGCAGCGACGCCCGCCTGGGCATCCAGCGATGGTCGCCCTCCAGCTTGGGCCACTCGGGACCCAGCAGATACCCGGTGAGCCGGTCTCCCATCTCGATGCGCTCCGGCAGCCGCGCGTCATGCGGCAGGGCCGCGAATTGGGAAGTGATATTGCGCAGCCGCGGCCCGCGCACGTCGTAGACCGCCAGTTGGCCGCGCCGCGCGGCTTCCGCGGCTACGCCGCCGGGCAGGATGAAATCCCGCGCGTCGCCCCAATCCTGCCCGCCGCCGCTGCGCTCCGTGCCCTCCGCGAGATACACGTTGGCCATTCCCAGCAGCCGGAAAGGGCGGTCGCGCACCGCATTCCAAAACAAGTCGCGATCCACGCCGTAGAGCAGAATGGTCTGGCCGGGATGCCGCTGGTGCGCGCCGGCCAGGCCTTCCACCAGGCTGCGCGCGCGCTCCGTGAGCGCATAATTCCAGCGCTGGGAGGCTTCCAGTTGCGGAACCATGAGGATGGCGTAAACGGCTGCCGCGGCCGTGGCCAGCACGCGCGGCGTCCAACGCGGCGCGGCCCACGCCTCGGCGAACGCCCATCCGCCCAGCCAGCAGATTCCGATGGCTGGAATATACGGATAGTATTCCGCCATGTGATCGCGCAGCGGCAGCAGCGGCGCGAACGTAACCAGGTACCAGAGGGCGCAGAAGACCACCCCCGCGGCTTGCGCGGCGCGCACTTTCCGCGCCGCGAACCATGCCAGCGCGAGCGACAGCGCGGCGATTCCCGCCGGCAGCATCCAATCCGCAAGCCGCGGAACCAGCCGGCCGTAGACCGGCCCCACCGTCCACGTCCAGTAGGTCCCCAGCGTCCGCAAAATCGAAATGCCCCAGTGCATGGCATAGGGCCCCGTTCGGGGAACCGGCGCCACGGCCATGTGGACGGCGGCATACACCGCCGAAACCGCGAACATGGGGAGGGTGCGGCGCAAGCCTTTGCGCGCGCAGAGCAGCGCGTAGCCGGCGGCCAGCGCCGGATAGACCGCGTTCAACTCCAGCGCGCCGAAGCCGGCGAGGAATGCGCCCCATTCCAGCATTCGAAATCGCCGCAAAGTTCGCCGGTCCGCCGCCTCGCTCTGCCGCGCCAGCGCATACAGCGCCAGCAGCAGAAAAAACGCACACAGCACTTCGTTGTACACGCAAGCCCAACCGAGCGGCTGCGCCGTGGAGGTATTGAGCGTGAAGAACACCGCCGCCCAGAAGCCCGCCGCGCGGCTGCCGCCGATTCGCCGCCCGATCGCCAGGATCAACGCCAGATCGGCGAACTGCGTGCCGAAAATGACCATCCGGTAGGGCAGGGAATGGAGGCCGAACAGGTAGTATCCCGCCAGGAAAAACGCGCGCTCGCTGAGCGGCCGGATGGTGCCTTGCGCGCGCGGCGAAAACAGCGCCCGCGCGAGCTCATGGAAACTGTGTACGCCGGGCGCCAGCCCAAACCAGGCGAAATCGTCCGCCCGAAACCAGGCGCGGAAATCCAGCCAGTGGACGCACAGGCACAGCGCCATGGGGGCGATCCACCACGCCGCCATCCACCAGGCGGCGTTCCCCCGCGCCCGCGGCTTCAAGCCATCACTTGGCATGCAGCGCGACGGAGTTCGCCACCACTCCCAGTTCGCGCCGTTCCGCGCCGGCCGGCGGCATGGCCTTATCCAAACTGAACTCGATCTTCACCGATTCGCCGCTCAGCAGGCTGGTCGGCAGGTCGCGCTTGTAAGTAAACGGGCCGGCCAGCGTGTAGGTTTCCGGCGGCAAGGGCGTGCCGTCGATGGCAGCCGACAGCGCCACGTTTTTCTCCTTTTCGATGACCACTCCGGGAATCGTGAAGTTGAATTCCAGAGTGGCGCCGCGCTGCGCCGAGCCGGGGGGAACGCGCAGCACCACGGTGAACCGGCGCGCCGTCCAGCGCCATGCGCCGCCTTCGATATTGTAAAAGCCGCCGGCCAGTTGCGGCTCCGCTTTGGAATCGCCCATGCTCACTTCGGAAGCCATTTGCGGCGTTTCCTCTATGGTCTGCTGCACCTGCACCTTGGCGGGCTGCTTGCAACCGGCCAGCGCCAGCGCCGCCAGCGCGAACGTCAAATGCGAATGTCTCATCAATCTCCGATCCGCTCCACTTCCACCAGACAACTATAAAAGGTAGGTCCGCCGCCGGCGTCCGTCAACCGTTCGCTGGTCACCGCGTTGACGTTGCGTTTGCCGGGCGCGCGCTTTCCCCAGCGGACCGAAGGCGCGCAAACCACTCCCGGCCGCACGGTCTCGTCCACCTGCGCCACCAGCAGGCACGAGCCGCGGTCGTTATATACGCGCACCTGGTCGGCGGCGCGAATGCCGCGCGCCGCCGCGTCTTCGCCGGCGAGATGCAAAGCCGCGGTGTCGCGGTCCACGCCGTCGCGATGCCCGAAGGTGGAATTCATGCTGTCGTCGTTCTTGGGCGAAATCAATTCCAGCGGATAGCGGGCTTTTAGCGCGCCATCGCCGTGGCGCGATTCCACCGGCGGCGTGTAATCCAAAGTGGCGGCGTCGAAATGGCACTTGCCGTCGGGCGTTCCGAAGTGGCCTTCGGCGAAGGGCAGGAACGGCGTCCCCGGCGGGGAAATGCGCAGCCGCACGAAATGCTCGCGCTCGAGCTGCTCGAGCGTGATGCCGCGCACGAAGGGATGCGGCGAATCCAGGAGGGTCCCGATCATGTCGTCGTCGGAGTCCCGCAGGCACGCATCGTCCATCCCCATGCGCTCCGCCAGCAGCCGGAAGATCGCGACATTCGATTTGGCTTCACCGGGCGCCGGCAGCGCCGGCCGCGCCAGTTGCAGATAGTAGTGGCCGTAGGCGAGATACAGGTCGGTGTGCTCCAGGAACGTGGTCGCCGGCAAGAGAATATCGGCGTAATCGGCGGTATCGTTCTGAAACTGTTCCAGCACCACGGTGAACAGATCGTCGCGCCGCAAGCCGCGCAAGACGCCGTTCTGGTTGGGCGCGATGGCCGCCGGGTTGGAGTTATACACCAGCAGCGCTTTCACCGGGGGGTGTTCCAGCGTGTTCAGGGCCCGCGCCAGCTCGCTCATGTTGACCACGCGCGCCTCGCGGCCCAGCGCCAGCCGTTGCAGGTCCGGCCGCTCCAGCCCCGCGCGATTCAAGTGAAACGCCTGCGAGGTGGAAAGCTGGATACCGCCCCCGGGTTCCTTCCAGGAACCGATCAGCGCCGGCAAGAGGCCGATGGTGCGCACCGCCATGGATCCGCGCTGGCTGCGCTGCACGCCGTAATTCAAGCGGATCGCGGCCGGCCGCGTGGTGGCGTATTCGCGCGCCAGTTGCACGATCTCTTCGCTCGCAATCCCCGTCAGCTCCGCCGCGCGTTGGGGAGTCCAGGCGCGCACGCGCTCGCGCAATTCCGGGAAACCCGTGGTATAGCGCGCCACGTAATCGGCATCGTGCAGGTTCTCGCCGACGATCACGTGCATCATGGCCAGCGCCAGCGCCGTGTCGCTCCCCGGATGGATAAAGAAATGCTTGTCGCTGGCCGCGCCCGTGCGGTTGCGCCGCGGATCGATGGTGTACAACCGCGCGCCGTTGCGCCGCGCCTCCACGAGGAACGGCCACAGGTGGACGTTGGTTCCGAGCACGTTGGCGCCCCACGCCAGAATGAGCCTGGAGTTGCGGAACTGCTCCGTCTCGGTGGCGTAGCGCACGCCCAGGGCCGCCGTCATTCCCGCCATGCCGGCGCTGGAGCAGATGGTGCGGTCCAACTGGGAAGCGCCCAGCCGGTGAAAAAATCGCCGGTCCATGCCGCTGCCGTTCAACAGCCCCATGGTTCCGGCGTAGCTGTAGGGCAGGATGGCTTCCGGTCCGAATTCGGCGGCCACGCTTTTCAGGCGCGCCGCGATTGTCTCCAGCGCTTCGTCCCAGGAAATCCTCTGGAAGCGTCCTTCGCCCTTGGCGCCGGTGCGCCGCTGCGGATAAAGCAGCCGCTCGGGCGAATATTCGCGCTCCAGATATTGCGCCACTTTGCCGCAAAGAAATCCGCGCGTCACCGGGTGGGTCGCGTCGCCGCGCAGTTTTACCCCTCGCCCGTTCTCCACGGTCACATGCAGCGAACAGCAATCGGGACAATCCAGCGCGCACACGGAGTGGCGAATTTCGGCCATTTGCAACGATTATAACGATTCCAGCATCCACCGGTCTTCCCGCTGGTCGTGCCGCAGCGCGTAAACGCCGCCGTCTTCGGCGCGCACCCGGAAGTGCGCGGCATGGGGACCGTACCAGCGGTCCAGCACTTCCTCCACCGCCAGCCAGCGCCCGCCCAGGCGGAATCGCAACGGCCGCTCGTCGGCTTTGAATCCGGAATAGGTTTCGACTTCGATCCGCATGTTTCGCAAATGTGGGGCAGCCAGGCGCCGGTTGGCAACCGGCGCGCAGAATCACATCCCCATGCCGCTTACCTTTCCCGGAACCGGACACCTGCATTGATTGTGGCGCGGACTCCCCGGTCCAGTCCAGGCCGGTTTGGGTGGTGCTATTCGCCCGCGCCATGGTGGTATCTTTGGCTTCGATGCGTCTCGTCATTCTCGATCCGGGCCATTTCCATGCCTCCCTCCTGCAAAGAGAGATGTATCCCTCGATTGACCCCCACGTCTCCGTTTATGCCCCGCTGGGCCCCGAGGTGCTCGATTATCTGCAACGCGTGTGGCGTTTCAATGCCCGGCCGGATTCCCCCACCGCGTGGCAGCTCGATCTGCGCCTCGCTCCCGATTCGTTTCCCGCCATGCTCCGCGATCGCCCCGGCGATATCGTCGTCTTCGCCGGCAGAAATCGCGGCAAGATCGACCGCATTCTCGCCTGTCTTCAGGCCGGGCTCCACGTCCTCGCCGATAAGCCCTGGATCATTTCTTCCGCCGATCTTCCCCAACTCCAGGCCGCTCTCCGCCTGGCCGAAGAGCGCAACCTGGTTGCCTATGACATCATGACCGAGCGCTACGAAGTCACCAGCCAACTGCAGCGCGAATTCGTGAGCGACCCGTCGGTTTTCGGCCAGTTGCAATCCGTGCGCGCCCGCAGCATCCACCACATCATGAAATCCGTCGCCGGAGCTCCCCTGCGCCGCCCCGCCTGGTTTTTCGACATCGTGGAATACGGCGAAGGTCTGGCCGACGTCGGCACCCACGTGGTTGACCTCGTCCCGTGGACCGCCTTCCCCGATCAGCCCATGGCTCCTTCCGATATCCGGATCCACGCCGCCCGCCGCTGGCCCTTGACCCTTACTCCGGAACAGTTCACCCAAGTCACCGGCGAAGCTCGCCAAGAAAATCTCGATTACTACTGCAACAACGCCGTCGAATACACCATTCGCGGCGTTCCCGTCAGTCTCGAAATCCTGTGGCATTGGGAAGCCCCGTCTGGCCGCGGCGATCTCTACGAAGCGTCTTTCCGGGGCACGCAAGCTACCGTCGAAATCCGCCAGGAGGCAATGCCGGAGCTGTATATTACGCCTGCGAGCGAGGCCGCCCAACGCAAAGTCGCCGCTTTGCAAGCGTGCTGGCCGGGTCTGGGCGCGGAACAAAGCGCGGGCGCCCTGCGCCTCGCCATCCCCAGCCGGTTTCGCGTGGGCCATGAACAGCACTTCGCCCAGGTCGCCGCGCGTTTTCTCGAATATGTCCAGGCTCCCCAGAGCATGCCGTCCTGGGTTAATCCCAACATGCTCGCCAAGTATTTTGTCACCACAAAAGGAGTGGAATTATGAAAAGGTTCATTTGTCTCGCCGCCTTGGCCGCCGCGCTTGCCGCGCAGCAAACCCGCCACGAAGTGGTCAACTCGGGGCCCCCCGGCACGGACGGAAAGCCCAACAGCGACAAGGTCCCCGACGTCATCGCCATCTCCGGCCATTTTCAGCGCATCCTGATCCTGCGCTTCAAATTCGATACCGACCTGCTGGCCGGCCTCGAACGCATGGTCAAGCAGGAAAAGATCCGCAACGCCGTGATCCTCGCCGGCGCCGGCTCCGTCCGCGGCTACCAGCTCCACCAGGTCAGCAATCGCACTTTCCCCTCGAAGAACATGTTCGAGAAAGATTCCACGGCTCCCGCCGACCTGATTTCCATGAACGGCTACGTCATCGACGGCAAGGTCCACGCCCACATGACCCTGGCCAACCCCGACCGCGCCTTCGGCGGCCACCTCGAACCCGATACCAAAGTCTTCACCTTCGCCATCCTCACGATTGGCGTGCTTGACGATTCCGCCGACCTCTCCCGCGCCGACGATAAATCGTACCGGTAACGCCGGCTTTGCGCCCGGCTGTGGCGCACGTTCTCGACGTGCCGCGTCGACACTCGTGTCGACGCGTTTTCTTGGGCGGGCGGCCTCACGACTGGAAATAGCGCAATCAGCCTACGGTTTCGGTGACTCCCCGCCGGTATGCGCGAACGTTTTGCAGGTAATCTTCCACTGGGCACGGTTTCGTTTGTCGATTACTTCCTGCTGACCCGCATCAAAGGCCGATAGGATGCGGCCGCGGTACTTGCCCGTGTCGGCGGGCATACTCTCGGACAGCCGGAACAACTCCGCAAGCGGGATGTCGTAGCGGCGACGCCGCCTGCCGGCGTTCTCACGCCCATCACTTTACTTCAAAATGAATGGTTTCTCCGAACATGCGCCCGGTGGCCTGTTCTTTCACAATCAATCCGCAAACGTAAGAGCCGGCCTGTAGAAGGAACCTCGCCTGGTACGAGCCCGCCGATGCCTGAACAACGTCCCGTACCGTCGCAACGGTTTGTGCCGCCGCGTCAGGAGCCGTCGCTGCCTTGATCTGGCCCAGAATATCGATCGTGCCGGATAGCGAATCGAGCGGCACCGAAAGGATCTGCAGCTCTCCCGCCGGATAGATCTGAAAAGAGGCCTGCCCCGGAAGTCCCGCGACGGCCACCGTGGTCACGGCCGCGCCGCGCCCGCGGCCTTCCCGGTTCAACGCGTCCGCCAGCGAAGCGTCGGCTCCCGGTGCGCCTTCATACGTCGCCAATGGCGGCGGCCAATTTATCCGCACGGCAGCCGGCCCGGTCCCGGGACCAAATTCGAACTCCACTCTGTTATGGAAATTTTCGAGGTAGTTGTAGCGCCAGATCTGCACGCCCGGGCCGCGGTCTTCGATCTGGTCCGGCGGCCCGTAGCGGATGTAAGTTCGCGCCATGGCGCTGGAAGTCGAACCGAACTTTTCGCGGGCATACGCCAGACGGCGGTTATGCTCGCCGTCCGATACGCTCGCGGGTGCGGATTGACCACTGACGTCAATCGGGTACAGCGCCACGTTGGCCTGCTGCGCGGTCGCGATGGCATTCTGCAGTGCCGCTTGATTACTCCCTATCGGTTTCAACGTTCCGCTCGAGAAATAAATCAGCAGTTTCTTTTCCGAAACCATCCCCAACATCCGCGACGCCGTTTCCAAGCTCGAAAGCTTCGGCCCGGCGCCCGGCACGGCATTGCTTCCGTCTCCGCCGCTCAGGTTCCGAATGGCCGACTGCAAGACGGCTTTATCGCCGGTAAAATCCTGAACAACCTTCACGGCGCCGCGGTCCACGCCCATGATGGCCACAGTATTGGCCGGCTGCATTTTGTTTTGCACGAAATCCAGCGCGCTCTGCCGCGCGCGGGTCTGTTCGGCGGGAGTCAGCGAATCGAGATCGAAGAGCATCGTCACCAGTTGGCGGCCCTCCTGCTTTGCCTGGGGGGCGGGAAGGGCCGCCGTCTGCGGCGCTGCATTCACAGGCGCTGCCGTCGCCGCGGCGGGTTGCGCCACCGGAATGGGAACAGGCGCCGCGGCGCGCGCTGCCGGCGCATGCCCCATCCCCATCACTACACCCATGGCGATAGGGCCGGCCAGCGCGGCCGCTCCGGCGGCGGCCAGCAGAAACTTCCTGGCGCGGGTCAAACCTTGCCCCGTGCGGTTGGTCATAATGGCTTCGATTCTCCGCTTCAGACCGGCCCCCGTCACTCCCGAGACGCACACCAGCGGCGATTCCACGTAATGCTTGCAGACGTTCAGGATCGCGCCGGCGTAGATGCGCGGCTCGCTGCCCAGGCTCAGCACTGCTTCGTCGCAGGCGCGCTCGCGTTCCTCCACCAGCCGCGCGCCAATCCACCACACCAGCGGATGGAACCAGAACACGGCTTCCACCAGCATGTGAATTGCGGCCAACAGGTTGTCGCGGCGGCGCACATGGCATAGCTCGTGCGCCAGAACCGACTCCAGTTGTGGCGGCGTCAACCGTTCCACAATGCCCTCGGGCAGCAGCAGGATGGGGCGCAACAGCCCGACCACCCCCGGCTCTAGCAGGCCCGCGGACGAGCGGATTTCGACCTCCGCCGGAATCTCCAACCGCCGGCTGGTTCCTAGCGCGGCCCGGATGGCGCGCCAGGAGCGCAGCCGGACGAACGCAATGCCCGCGAACCCGCACGCCCAAATTCCCAGGATCGCGATGGGCATCCAATGCATGGCTCCGGGCGCGGAGGGCGCCAGCGGCAAAGCCTGGGGAAACGGCTGCGCGATCCGCTCTATCGCGAAGGAAACTGCGGGCGCCGCAATCCGTTGCGCCGGCGCCCACCGCACTTGGCTGCCCAGGCTGGTCAGCAAGGCGAACGGCGCCAGGAATTTCAGCGAAGCGCTGAGCCACAAACCATACCGGACCTTGGCCCGGTTCTTGCGGAACGCCACCGTCAGCAGCCCCGCCGCGGCTGCAAACCAGGTGGATTGCCACACATGGGCCGCCAGTTCACCGATCATTTCGATTTCCTTTCCGCTTTGTGTTGCAAGTCCAGCTTGCGGATGGTCTTCTCCAGCTCGCGCACGTCGTCCAGCGTCAGTTTTCCGGCCTCGGCCAGTTGCGCCATCATGGGTTGCGCCCGGCCTCCGAAGATGCTCAGGATTTCATCCAGCAGCCGGTGCCGCGTCACGTCGCGCGCCACGGTCGGCTCGAAGATGTGAGCATTGCCGATTTTGCGCACGCGGCGAACGGCATTTTTGTTCTCCAGGCGGTATACGGTGGTTTGAATTGTGGTATACGCGGGGCGCGGCTCCGGAAAGGCTTCCTGGATTTCGCGAATGGAGGCTTTTCCCTGGGCCCAGAGGGCTTCCAGGATTTGCAGTTCGAGCTTGCCGAGCTTGGGTGGGCGCATCGCGTGCTACTACTTCATGACTGATCCTACTATTTAGTAGTAGCTTGAGTCAAGCAGGAAAATTTGTGTGACAGGCCGGGAGGCCTTTCCTACCTTGTAAACCTCAGGGCTTTTTTGCGGCGGGCGCGGTCCAGGGCCAGCTCGATCAGTCGATCCAGCAGGGCGGAAAAGCCGATGCCGCTGTGCTCCCACATTTTGGGGTACATGCTGATGGAGGTGAAGCCGGGGATGGTGTTGATCTCGTTGATGAAGAGCTTGCCGGTGGAGTTTTCCAGCAGGAAATCGACGCGGCCCATGCCTTCGCATTCCACCGCGCGGTAGCAGGCCACGGCCAGGCGGCGGAGCTCGTCCATGGCGGCGGGAGGCAGGTCGGCGGGCAGGCGGGTCTGCGCGCGGTCCAATACGTACTTGTCGTCGTAATCGTAAAATTCGCGCGACGGCAGGATTTCGCAGGGCAGGGAAGCGGCCGGGGCTTCGTTGCCGAGGACCGCGCATTCCAGTTCGCGGCCAATGATGGCGCGCTCGATAATAATCTTGCGGTCGTATTGCGCGGCGCAGGCCAGGGCTGCCTCGAGCTCGCCGCGGTCATGCGCTTTGGAGATCCCCACGGACGAGCCCAGATTGGCCGGTTTGACGAAAACGGGAAACCCCAGCCCCGCGCAGGCATCGGGATCGAGCTGGCCGCGCCAGAGTGTCACATATTCCACAACCGGCAACAAACGTTCCGCGCAGACACGTTTCATCATCTCCTTATCCATGGAAATGGCGGAGCCCATGACGCCCGCGCCCACGTAGGGAAGGCCGGCCAGCTCCAGCAGGCCCTGCACCGTGCCATCTTCGCCGAAAGTGCCGTGGAGCGCGGGAAAGACCACGTCGATATGGGGATGGGCGCCGGGCTCGGGCAGGATGGGAGCGGGGCTCCATTTGCCTTCGCGGTCGATAAAGTATTCGATTTTCTCGTACTTTTCCGCATCCAGCCCGGCCAGAATGGCTTGGGCGGAGCGGACGGAGATTTCGTGCTCGCCGCTGCGGCCTCCGTAGATCACGGCTACGCGTAATTTCATAGAATTCGTTTTCCCAATCCGGACATGATCAGCTCGACGGCTAGGTCGGCGGTGCGGTTCACTTCGTCGATCACGGGATTCACCTCGACCACTTCGATCGAGACCATGCGCGAGGAATCACAGATCATTTCCATTGCCAAATGGGCTTCGCGATAGGTGACGCCGCCGCGCACGGGAGTTCCCACCCCGGGAGCGTCCTGGGGATCGACGAAATCCATGTCCAGCGAAAGGTGGAAACCGGCGGTGCCTTGGCTGGCCGCCTGGATGGCTTCGGCCATGACGGCGCGCATGCCGCGCTCGTCGATATCGCGCATGGTGAAGGCGCGCACGCCGGAATCGGCCACGTGCGGGCGCTCCATCTGATCCACATCGCGCAGCCCCACGATGACGGTGTTGCGCGGCGCCACTTTGGGGCGGAAGCCGCCCAGGTCCGTGAGCTCGGCTGGGCCCATGCCCACCAGGCAGGCCAGCGGCATGCCGTGAATGTTGCCGCTGGGGCTGGTTTCCGGCGTGTTCATGTCGGCGTGCGCGTCCAGCCAGATGAGCCCGATATTGAGGCCCCGTTCGCGGAAGAAGCGCGCGGCGCCGCTGACGCTGCCCACGGCCACCGAATGATCGCCGCCCAGCACCAGCGGCAGGCGACCGCGCGAGAGAGTGGCGGAGACCTGGATGGCCAAAAGCTCGCAGGCGGCGGCGATTTGCGCCAGGTACTTGGCGTGGGCGTCGCCTTCGGGCCAGGCTTCGGCCTGTTCGACGGCTACGTTGCCCATATCTTCCACTTCATAGCCGAGCGCCGCCAGGCGGGCGTTGAGATTGGCGAAGCGCAGGGCGGAGGGTCCCATATCCACGCCGCGGCGGCCCTGGCCAAGGTCCAGCGGCGCGCCGATGATCGAGATGGAGGATTGCTTCATGGGCGCAGGCGGTAGAGCATGCGCGGAAAAGCGATGGTTTCGCGAATGTGCTCCAGGCCGCAGATCCAGGCCACGCAGCGTTCGATTCCCATGCCGAAGCCGCCGTGGGGGACGGTGCCGTATTTGCGCAGGTCGATGTACCACTCGAACGCTTCCCTGGGGAGCTTGTGCTCTTCGATGCGCTGGAGGAGCAGCTCGGGGTCGTGAATGCGCTGTCCGCCGCCGATGATTTCGCCGTAGCCTTCGGGCGCCAGAACGTCCACGCCCAGCACCACGTCGGGGCGGCCCGGAGCGGGCTGGAAGTAGAACGCTTTGAAGGCGGCGGGAAAACCATCCACCATGATGGGGCGGTTTTGGTCTTCCGTGAGCAGGGTTTCGTCGGTGCCGCCGAAATCGCCGCCCCACTGGATTTCGCTGCCTTTGGATTGCAGAATTTTGATGGCGTCGTCGTAGCTCATGCGGGGGAACGGCGCTTGAATGTTTTCCAGTTTGGCGATGTCGCGCTCCAGGCGCTTGAGCTCTTCGCGGCGGTTTTCCAGCACGCGGCCGGCGATGAAAACCAGCAGCTCTTCGGCCACGCGCTTGACGTCTTCCAGCGTGGCGTAGGCCATTTCCGGCTCGACCATCCAGAATTCCGTGAGATGGCGGCGCGTCTTGGATTTTTCGGCGCGGAAAGTGGGACCGAAGCAGTAAGTCTTGCCGAACGCCATGGCGGTAGCTTCGTTGTAGAGCTGGCCGGATTGCGCCAGGTAGGCTTTGTCGTCGTCGAAGTAATTCACTTCGAAAAGCGTGGTGGTGCCTTCGCACGCGGCGGGCGTGAAGATGGGGGTATCGACCAGCGTGAAACCGTGCGAATCGAAATAATCGCGCACCGCCTTGATGATTTCGTGGCGCACCCGGATGATGGCGTGCTGGCGCTGGCTGCGCAGCCACAGATGGCGATGGTCCATCAGAAAATCCACGCCGTGATCTTTGGGAGTGATGGGGTACGGGTCGGATTCCGGAACGCGCTGCAGCACTTCGAGGCTTTCGACATCCATCTCGAAACCGCCGGCGGCGCGCTGCTCGGCGCGGATTTTGCCGGTGACGATGATGGAAGATTCCTGCGTGAGATTCTTGATGGTCTCGAACAGCTCTTCCGGCAGCGCGCTCTTGACGGCGACGCACTGCATGAGCCCGCTGCCGTCGCGCAGGATGGGAAACGCGATCTTTCCGGAACGGCGAAGATTGTATAGCCAGCCGGCTATTTGCACGGTCTCGCCCACATGGCGGCCGGCATCGGCGATGGTAATTCGGGGAGTCATAAATTTGTCAGCCACAGATGAACACAGATAAGAGCAAAAGTTTTATCCGTGTTCATCTGCGGTCAATTTTCTTACGCTTCTTCCAGCTTATCGAACGTTTGCCGGATGGCTTCCAATGGGTTCGGGAGCTCGGGTTTTTCGCGCAACTCGAGCAGCAGCGGGAATTGCCCTTCGCTGCTGCGGAAGAGCTGCATGGTGTTTTTCCAATCGATGGTGCCGCCGTCGCCATGGAACGGGAACAGGTGCGAATCGGTTTTGCCGTCGTTGTCGTGAATGTGCGTGGAACGGATGCGCGGCTTCATCTGCTGGAACTCGTGTTCCACGTTCCCCTGCATGTGGGCGTGCCCCGCGTCAAAACAGTAGTCGAGGCCGATGTGGGTCAGCTCCTGAAACCGCAGCAGGCGTTCGGCGGTGGAAAGCTCGTTGGGAGTATTCTCCAGCAGGATTTCCACGCCGCGCTGGCGCGCGAAAACGCTCAGCTCTTCCAGCGCGGAAAAGGCGGCGTCCACCTTGCGCATATCGAACTCCTCGCCGGCCACGCCCATGTGCTGGATCAGATAGCGGAAGGGCACCACTTCGGCGATTTCCAGGGCGCGCTTGATTTCGTCCACCATGCGCAGCCTCTGGTTTTTCACGGGCTCGGTGATGGTGACCACAGCGTGCGGTCCCGAGCGGCCCCAGATTTCATCGCTGTACATGGGGGAGTGCAGGGATTGCAGTTTCAAATCGGAATCGCGGAACCAGTATCCCAGCTCGGCGATCTGGGCCTTGTCGCGATAGTCCAGATGCTGGCGCGCGCAAAAGATCTCGACGGCGGCGATGCCCGCCTGCTGGATCCTGCTGAGCAGCGCCGTGGTAAGGCGATGGCCGACGAAGACGTGCGTCGAAAGGTAATGGTTCATCGGTTGGCTCAGTATCCTCTGGCCGTGCCTTCGCTGCGCGGATCGGCCGCGCCGGCCAGCCATCCGTTCTCCAGCAGGATGGCGGCGCATTCGCCTTGGGCGCCCACGCGGCGAATAGTGTAGCCGCGCTTTTCCAGCAGAGCCACGGTATCCGGCGAATAGCCGTTTTCCATGCTCAACTGGTCGGGCATCCACTGGTGGTGGAAGCGCGGCCAATTGACGGCGTCCTGCACATTCATGTGGAAATCCAGCACGTTCACTATCACTTCCAGGACCGTGTCGATGATGGTGGGTCCGCCGGGCGAGCCCAGCGCCAGGTACGGCTTGCCGTCTTTCAGCACGATGGTGGGAACCATGCTGGAGAGGGGCGTCTTGCGCGGCTGGATGGCATTGGCTTCGCCCTGCATGAGGCCGAACATATTGGGCTTGCCGGGGTTGGCGGAGAAATCGTCCATTTCGTTGTTGAGCAGGAAGCCCAGACCCTTGGCGGTCACTTTGCTGCCGTAGCCGCCGTTCAGCGTGTAGGTGACCAGGGCGATGTTGCCATCGCCATCGGCCACCGTGTAATGGGTGGTCTCGTTGGATTCGTGAGCGGTCAACACGAGGGCGTGCACTTCGCTCGAGGGCGTGGCGCGTTCCGGATCGATGGAAGCGCGCAGGCGCGCGATATAAGCCGGATCGAGCAGCGCAGCGGTGGGCACTTTGACGAAATCGCTGTCGCCCAGGAGCACGGCGCGGTCGGCGAAATAGCGGCGCATGGCTTCGGTCATGTAATGCACCACCATGGCGGAGCCGGCGCCGCCTTTTTCGTAGCCGGTGCCGTCCAGCATGCCGAGCATCTGCAGGATGCCAATGCCGCCCGAGCTGGGCGGCGGCGAAGTGACGATATCGTAGCCGTGATACTTGCCGGTGAGCGGTTGGCGCTCGATCGCCTGGTAGTCCTTCAGGTCTTCGAGCGTGATGGTGCCGCCGTGCTCCTTCATGTCCTGAGCCAGCAGACGCGCGGTTTCGCCCTCGTAAAAATCGTTGGCGCCAAGCTTGGCGATGCGCTCCAGCGTGCGGGCGAGGTCGGGTTGCACGAACAGCTCGCCGGGCTCGTAATATCTGCCATCGCGCAGAAAAATGCGCTTGGATTCGGGGAACTGGCCCAAGCCGCGCGCGGCGTTCTTCAGGCTGTTGGCCTGGGCATAGGAGAGGTTGAAGCCGCGCGATGCCAGCTCGGCCGCCGGTTCCACCAGCTCGGCCCAGGGCTTTTTGCCGAACTTTTTGGAAGCGTACTCCAGGCCGCGGACGGTGCCGGGAACGCCCGACGCCCAATAGCCGCTGGTCGAGTTTTGCGCGGCTTTGTCCCTGGCATCGACATACATGTTGCGCGAGGCGGAGAGCGGCGCGCGCTCGCGGAAATCGATGAACGTAGTGCGCCCGTCGGCCATGCGGACCAGCATGAAACCGCCGCCGCCGATGTTGCCGGCGCTGGAATGCGTGACGGCGAGGGCCAAGCCCACGGCCACGGCGGCATCCACGGCGTTGCCGCCGGATTGGAGAACCTTGAGTCCGACTTCGGTGGCGTGAGGTTCACGCGTGACCACCATGCCGTGGCGTCCGCGCACCGGCTGCGCGGACCAGAGAGGCAAGGCGGCCGCAATCAGCAGGGGAGCGAGGGTGCGGCGCATACAGTTGATTCTACTATGCGGGAGGTGGAAGGAAACGGGTAAACGGGCACGAATGACAATCACGATTGAAATCAGGCCTGAAGTCGAAGCCGAACTCACCCGTCAGGCCGCCTCCCGCGGTAAGCCCGTGGAGGACTACGCCGCGAGCTTAATCGAGCAGGCCATCCATCCTCCGGTCAGCACGACGCAGCCGCCGGAGCGCGGAAGCCTGCTGGAAGTGTTTGAAGCCGTAAGAGGCTTGGCGGAGGACGTCGACTTCGGCCGCAATCCTTCCACGCGACGCCCGGTTGGAGCTTGGGATCGTAGGACCGGAGAAGAAAAAGCTCACCGGGCCGCCGCGCCTCACCGCGGCCGCACAGGTTGTTATTGGGGAATCAGAGGAAAGCGTCGTCCAACTCCTGGGTCAGCCCGATGGTTACCGGCTAAACCGCCCCAAGAGGGGCGACGTAACCGATAACTGGACCATCGCTCCCCATCAGTCACCGGGCTGCATCCCGAAACCGCCGCCTCCGAGACCCGCGAAGAAAAAGCACAACGAGTAGCCGCCGCAATCGCCGACGTCGCGACCAGTGTCTATCTAACCCGCATCTGCCCTGCCGAGTATCGAAAGCCAATACTGTTCATGACTGCTAGCGACATTCAGATCATACAAACCTGCAATGCAAATGGGTTCATCATGATGTTCGGCGTCTACCCCTATACGGGCTTCCACCGCTAAGTCTAATAGCCAAAATCGATTGGAGATTCGCACACTTGTGCGACCCGCCGCAGGATCCGGCCTGGACCACCGAGTGTAATTGGCGCTGTTCCTGGGCTTTGCAGCAGGAGATAATGCAGATCTGTGTAACTCTGTTACTCTGAAGGGAGAGATCTGCCTGGAGGTAGACGGCAATGACAATTACCGTTGAGATCGCACCTGAAGTTCAGGCGGCGCTGGTGAGTCGGGCCGCAGCCCATGGCCGGGCGGTCGAGGCGTACATCGCGAGCCTGCTTGAGGAGGCGGTCCGCCTTCCGTCCGGCGCTCACAACCTGAGCCGGGACCGGCTTGAAATCGCCCTAAGGGAAATGGCGCAGTTCTCCGGTAAGATGCCTGTTCTGCCCGGCGAGGCGTTCACGCGAGAGAGTCTGTATCGGGACCACGACTGATGCCGGACGCTTCAGCCTGGCTTCTCGACACGAACATTCTATTGCGAATGAGCAAGAGCGACGATCCGCATCACCCAGCGATTGCGGAAGCCCTTCGTTCCCTTGCGACCCAAGAGGCGCGGCTGTGTTTTACTTCTCAGACTCTCGGCGAGTTCTGGAATGCCTGCACCCGCCCTCGCGAGCGAAATGGCTTCGGACTGAGCACCACTGAAACGGACCGCATCGCTTACGTGATCGAGCGGGATTTTGAATTTCTGCCGGATAGCCGTGAAGTGCATGATCGCTGGCGGAGGTTGCTTGTGACGCACGAGATCCAGGGCGTGCAGGTCCACGACGCTCACATAGCCGCCAGCATGTACGTTCACGGCGTTTTGCAATTACTGACTGTGAATGTCCGCGACTTTCAGCGGTTTGAGGGCCTGCGCATTGTCCACCCGGCCGACGTCGCCCGATCGGCGCAACGTTCCTGAGCGGAATCGACGCTTCACCGTCGCCGACGCCACTCAAACAACACCACCCCCGCCGCCACCGACACATTCAGCGAAGAAATCTTCCCCGCCATGGGGATCCGCAAAAGCAAATCGCAATGCTTGCGCACCTGCTCGTGCAAGCCTTTGCCTTCACCGCCCAAAACGATTGCCGTCGGCGCCTGGTATTCCACCTTGCTGTAATCTTCCGCGCCGCGCTCGTCCAGCCCGTAGATCCAGTAGCCGCGCTCTTTCAACTCTTCCAGCGCGCGGTTGATATTGGTGACCCGCACAATGGGAAGATGCTCGATGGCGCCGGCGGCGGCTTTGGCCACTACATCCGTGATGCCCACGGCGCGCCGCTCGGGAATAATCACGCTGCCCGCGCCGGCGGCGTGCGCGGTGCGAATGATGGCGCCCAGGTTGTGCGGGTCTTCCACGCCATCCAGCACCACCACCATTTCCGAAGCGGCGGCGCTTTCCAGATCGGCATATTGTTTCGCGGCGCCCATGGCGATGACGCCTTGATGCGCGCTGGTTCCGGCCAGCCGGTCCAGCGAAGCGCGCGGCTCGAAGCGCACCGGCACGCGCGCGCGGCGCGCCAGGTCGATGATCTCCTGCAGGCGCGGGCCGCCGGCCCCTTGCGCCACAATCACGCGATCCAGCGGATGGCCGGCGCGCAGCGCTTCGGCGATGGGATGAATGCCGCTCAGAATAGACACTACTTCTCCGGAAGAATGCCGAGGCCGTTGTTGAAGCGGTTGGTGAAGTTCGAGATGCAGACCACCAGGGTGATTTCGACGATCTGCTCGCTGGTGAAGTGCTCGAAGAGGGCCGCGCGGGAATCGCCGGCCGCGACGGTTTGGGTGAGCTCGCGCGCGTAGCGGATGGCGGCGCGCTCGGGCTCGGAAAAAATCTGGTCCTGCCCGGTCTGGATGGCTTGCAGTTCTTCCTGGCTGACGCCGGCTTTGCGCGCTCCCGGCATGTTCGCGGCGATGCAGAACGCGCATTCGTTGGCATAGGAGCACGCCAGGTAGACCAGGCTCTTGATGCGGCGGTCGACGCTGCCGGGCCCCACCACGGCGCTGTAAAGCGGCACGAAACTCTTCAACACCCCGGGCCGGTTGGCCATGGCGCGGAAAAAGGGATTGGCCTCTCTGCCGCGCGATTCCAGGCTCGCCAGAAACTCATTTTCCGACGGATCCACCATTTTGATCGCGGTTGTCATTCAACCAGTATAGAAACTGCCGGTCCCCTTCCACAAAATCCAGGGCGGGAAGTTCGTGCGGCTGCGCCCAGCGCATTTCCTGAAAGATCAGGTTGCGCGGCTCGCCTTGAAAGGAAAGCACGCGATAGAAAATCAGCAGGATGGGATCTTTGCCGGGGTAGCTGTACTGGTAGCGCGTCATTTCGCTTCCGCTGGCGCCTTCGATGCCGAGCTCTTCATGCAGCTCGCGCGCCAGCGCTTCTTCCGGCGATTCGCCGGGTTCGAGCTTGCCGCCGGGAAATTCCCATTTCAGAGGATGCGATTGCCGCGCGGTGCGGCGCGCCGCCAGAATGCGGCCTTGGCGCTCGATGATGGCGGCTACGACCTGAACCATGTGAACATTGGAGCATACGTCGATGTATTCGCCCCAACTCCTCGACCATTTCCAGAATCCTCGCAACGTTGGCGAACTGCGCGCGCCGGCGGTTACCGTGCAGGTGTCGAATCCGGCGTGCGGCGACGAAATGCGGCTGGCGGCCCTGTTCGAAAACCAAACCGTGCGCCAGGCCCGTTACAAGGTGCGCGGGTGCGCGGCCTCCATCGCCGCCGGTTCGGCGCTCACGGAGTGGCTGGTGGGCAAGACGCGCGGCGAACTCGCCGGTTTCCGCTGCGCCGCGATTGAAGACGCCCTGGGCGGACTCGCGCCCGAATCGCTCCACGCCGCCGCGTTGTGCGCGGATGCCGTAAAGGCGCTGCTCGCGAGCGCATTATAATACATGGAATGCGATTCCTTGTTGCTGTGCTCTGTGCCGCCGCGCTTCCCCTTGGTGCCCAAACCTACTCTCCGGCGCTGTACCAGGCCATGCGCTGGCGGCAGATCGGGCCGTTTCGCGCGGGCCGCGTGACGGCCGTGGCGGGGATTCCCGGCAACGCCGCCGTATATTACATGGGAACGCCCGGCGGCGGCATCTGGAAAACCATCGATGGCGGCGTGGTTTGGACGCCCATCTTCGATGCCGCGCAGGTAGATTCCATCGGCGCTCTGGCGGTGGCTCCGTCGAATCCCGACATCGTGTACGCGGGAACCGGCGATGTCAGCATGGTGGGCGGCTCGGTCAACATGGGCAACGGAGTGTGGAAGTCGCTGGATGCCGGCAAGACGTGGCGGCATATCGGGCTCGAAGAAACGGAGCACATCGGAGCGGTGTGCATCGATCCGCGAAATCCCGATATCGTGCTGGTGGCGGCGCTGGGCCGCACGTATTCGAAGAACGAGCAGCGCGGTATTTTCAAAACCACCGATGGCGGCAAAACCTGGCGCAAGGTTTTATATAAGGACGATACCGTGGGCGCGGTGGATATGGTGTTCGCGCCGGACAATCCCAAGGTCGGCTATGCGGCGCTGTGGGAGCACTACACGCGGCCGGGTGGGCGCGGGGCCATCGAATCCAGCGGCTTCGCGGGCGTCTACAAGACGGCCGATGGCGGCGATACCTGGACGCAGCTCACCGAGGGGCTGCCCGGCGGACGTTTGGGCCGCATTGGCGTAGCCACGGCCGGTAACGGGCAGCGGGTGTTTGCGATTGTGGCGGGCGGCGGCGGGTTCGGCGGCGGCGGTGGACGCGGCGGCGCTTCCGCCAGCGGACTCTACCGCTCCGACGATGGCGGCGCGCACTGGAGCCGCAGCACCCAGGATTCGCGCATTCAAGGAAGCGGATATTTCAGCCGCGTGTTTATCGATCCCAAAAATTTCGACGTGGTCTACGTGGCGCAGACTTCGCTGTACCGCTCCGAGGATGGCGGCAAAACCTTCGATTCCTACAAAGGCGCGCCCGGCGGCGACGACAATCACGCGCTGTGGATCGACCCCACCGATTCCAGCCGCATGATCATGGCCAGCGATCAGGGCGCCACCATCAGCATGGACGGCGGAAAATCCTGGAGCTCGTGGTACAACCAGCCCACCGGCCAGATTTACCATCTTTCGACCGACAACCGCTACCCGTATTGGGTCTACGGCACCCAGCAGGACAGCGGCTCCATCGGCACCCTCAGCCGCGGCGATTACGGCGAAATCACCTTCATGGATTGGGACCCGGTGGGCGGATACGAATTCGGCTACATCGTTCCCGACCCGCTGAATCCCAACCTGGTCTACGCCGGCGGTCCCAGCCGCGGAGTGGTGCGCATCGACCGCACCAACCGCCAGGTGGCCACCGTTTCGCCCAACGTGACGCGCAACAACGAGTACCGCATGGCCACCAATCCGCCGCTGGGCTTTTCGCCGCAAGACGGCCACATTTTTTACATGGGCGCGCAATATCTGCTGGAAACGCGCGATGGCGGGGTGCATTGGAAGACCATCAGCCCGGACCTGACGGTGCGGCCGGCGGAGAGCGCCGCCAGTCCCGCCGCGAATCTGCCGGAGACCGGCCAGCCGGCGGTTCCGGCGCGCCCCCGGGCGCAGGAGCAGCAGGAAACCATGGCGCCCAACAATCGCAGCGCCATCAATACCTTCGCGCCTTCGCCGGTAGCCGCGGGGGAAACTTGGGTGGGAACCAATAACGGGATCGTTCAGCTCACCAAAGACAGCGGCGCCACCTGGCAAAACGTATCTCCCCCGGGGTTGGCGCAGCTTTCCCAGATCAGCATGCTGGAAGCCTCGCATTTCGACGCCGCCACGGCCTACGCCGCCGTGGATCGCCACGAAGAGAACGATTTCCGCGCCCACATCTACCGCACGCACGATGGCGGCAAGACCTGGCAGGAGACGTCGGAAGGCATTCCCGAGGGCAGTTTCGCGCGCGTGGTGCGGGAAGATCCCGTGCGCCAGGGGCTGCTTTACGCCGGAACGGAAAAGGCGGCTTACATTTCCTTCGACGATGGCGCCCACTGGACCAGCCTGCAGCTCAACATGCCGGCCGCTTCGGTGCGCGACATGGTGGTGCATGGCGACGACCTGGTGGCGGCCACTTACGGGCGCGCCTTCTGGATTCTGGACGACGTGACGCCGCTGCGCCAGATCGACCGCGCCGTGACCAGCTCCGCCGGCTTCCTCTTCCGGCCCGAAAAAGCCCTGCGGGCGCGGCTGGATTTGAACCAGGACACGCCCATTCCGCCGGAAATGCCGGCCGGGCAGAATCCGCCCAACGGAGCGATTATCGATTACTACCTGGGGTCGTCGCCGGGGCAGGATGTCACGCTGGGGATTTACGATGGCAGCGGGAACCTGGTGCGGCAGTTTTCCACCAAAGCCGAAGAAGCCGCGGCCAGCGAGCCGCCTCTCAACGTGCCGGAATATTGGGTACAACATCCCGAGGCGCTTACCAAGACTTCCGGGCTGAACCGCTTCGTGTGGGACCTGCGCTACGCTGCGCCGCCGGTGCTGCGCCACGAATATCCGATTTCCGCGCTGTATGGAAACACGCCGGGGCTGCCCCTGGGCGCTATCGTCACGCCGGGGACGTACCGGGTGAAGCTCACGGCCAATGGCCGCACGCTGGAGCAGCCGCTTACGGTGGCCATGGATCCGCGGGTGGATGTCTCGAACGAGGCGCTGGGACGCGAATTGCGGTTGGAAACGAACATCATCGACCTGGTGGCGCAGAGCTACGATTTTTACCGCCAAGCGCTGCTCTTGCGGCAAACTCTCGCCGGCGACCGCAAGGAGCTGGAGAAACGCTCCGATGCGGCCGCCGCGGCCATGAAGGCGCTGCAGGAGTTCGACCAGAAAGTCATGCGGCTGCAAGGCTCCGACAGCGGCTTCGGCGGAGGCGGCGGCGGTGGACGGGGAGGAAGACAGGCCCCCGCATTTGCCGCGCTGAATCGCAGCCTGGGTTCGCTGGCCAGCGTGGTGGACGGGCAGGATGCCGAACCCACTCCCGCCATGCAATCGGCTTATGAAGGCTATTGCAAAGAATTGACCACCGCGGCGCAGAGTTGGAACGAGCTGATCAAGAACGATCTGCCCGGGCTGAACGGCGAACTGGCGAAGCAGAACGTGGGAGCGCTGGGAGCGTCGCCCGTGACCGTTCCGGCTTGTAAGTAGGACAGGCTGGCAGCCTGCTGGCCGATTGCCAATCGGCCGCAGCTTGCCAAGCTGCCCTACTGGTACCCTGAAAGATTCATGATCCGGGCTTTACTCTTGCTCATGCTTGCGCCGCTGCCGGCCGGCGGCGCCGCGCTCCACTTCAACACTTATCTGGGCGGCTCCGCAACCGATGCCGCGGCCGCGCTGGCGCGCGACTCACAGGGCAACCTGGTGGTCGCGGGCGCCACCGCTTCCAGCAATTTCCCCGTTACGGCCGGCGCCTGGCAGACCAGCATGCAGTCCGCCTCCACCGCCGGATTCATTGCCCGGCTCGACCCCACCGGCTCCCACATCCTGAGCGCCACGTTCGTGACGTTTCCCGGCGCCTCCGATACCACCCTCACCGCTGTGGCCCTGGATGCGTCCGGCAACGTTCTGGTAGCCGGCTACACCGCCAGCGGGGGATTCGTCGCCGGGCTTTCGCCGGCCCTCGATAAGCTGCTCTTCAACACGGCGTTTTCCGCCTATCCGTTGGCCATGGCGCTGGATTCCGCCGCCAACATTTACGTCACCGGAGCGGCTTACGGAAACCTGCAGACCACCCCCGGGGTGGCGCAGACGGCGTCCGGCGGCGGTTCCTGCGCCGATACGCCCACCGGCTCGGGTCCCTGTTCCGACGCGTTTGTGCTCAAGCTGAGCGCCAATGGCGCGACCGTCCTGTACGCCACGTACCTGGGCGGCAGCGACGAAGACACGGGCCGCGCCATCGCCATCGATGCGAATGGCAACGTGACGATTACCGGCGATACCGCCTCCGCCAATTTCCCGCTCCTCAACGCCGCCCAAACCACTTTTGGAGGCGCCATCCAGTCCTTTGGCTCACCCGATTACGGCGATGCCTTCGTGGCGCGATTCGATCCCTCCGCCCATTTGCTCTATTCCACTTACCTGGGAGGCGCGGGCATCGATATCGGCTACGCCGTGGCGCTGGACCCCTCCGGCAACGCCTACATCGGCGGCTATACCGAATCGGCGGACTTTCCCGTCACCCCGGGCGCATATCAGACCGTTTACGGAGGATCGGGCGATGGCTTCGTCACCAAGGTATCGCCGCTAGGCGCGTTTCTCTGGTCCAGCTTCCTGGGTGGCTCCGCGATGGATTCCATCTCCGCGCTAGTGCTGGATTCGCTCGGCAACATCTACACCACCGGCAGCACCGGCTCCGCCGATTTCCCCACCACCGGAGGCTCCTTGCCCACCTGCCGCACCGGCACCGGCCCCTTCGCCGCCGAGCTCGATCCCACCGGCGCCAGCCTGCAGCGCTCCACCAAGGGGCCCGGCATGGGCTTTGACGATCCGTACGCCATCGCGATCGATACTTCCGGCGGCGTCTACCTGGCGGGCAGCGCCGCGTCGCAGGTTTTCTTCGCCACGGCGGGCGCCGCTCAGACCACCTATGGGGGAGGCGCGTCCGATGCCTTCGCCATGAAAATCGATTGGAACGCGGCGCCCGGTTCCTACGTGGCGTGTGTTTTGAATGCCGCCAGTTTGCAACCCGGCAACCAGTCGTTTTTCCCGCTGGGCACGGTCGCCCCCGGCGAAATCGTCAGCCTTTTCGGAACCGGCCTCGCTGGCGCGCAGGTTTCATTCGACGGCCTGCCCGCGCCGGTACTCTATTCGAGCGCCAACCAGGTCAACGCCGTGGTGCCGTATGGCGTCCCCGGACCGAACACCCAAATGGCCGCCGGCGCCGCGTTCGCCGTCACGATGCCGGTAGCCACCGCGGTTCCGGCCATCTTCACCTACGCCTCCGGCATCGATCAAGCCGTGGTGATCAATCAGGACGGCACGCTGAATTCGGTTGGCAATCCGGCGACGCGCGGCACCATCGTCACGTTCTACGCGGAAGGAGCGGGGCTCATGATGCCGGCTATGGCCGATGGCTCGCTGGCGCCGCTCGCGCCGCCGTTCCCCGTGCCCGCGCTGCCCATCGGCGTCACCATCCGCGGCGCCAATGCCACGGTGGAATACGCCGGCGCCGCTCCCGGCTTCATTTCCGGCCTGTTGCAAATCAATGTGCAGGTCCCCACTTCCATCAACTTCGGCAGCGATGTGCCCTTGTTTCTGACGGTGGGCGCCTTCAGCAGCCAGTTGGGCGTGACGATGGCGGTGCAGTAAGGCGGCACGCATGGGTGCGTGCGCTACAGAAACTGAATCCCCTGCGCCAGCGGCAATTGCGCCGACCAGTTAATGGTATTGGTCTGCCTGCGCATGTAAGCCTTCCACGCGTCGCTGCCGGATTCGCGCCCGCCGCCGGTTTCCTTCTCGCCGCCGAAGGCCCCGCCGATCTCCGCGCCGCTGGTTCCCAAATTGATATTGGCAATTCCGCAATCGCTGCCGCGCGCGCTCAAGAATGTTTCCGCCGCAATCAGGCTGGTGGTGAACAGGGCCGAGCTCAGCCCCTGCGGCACGTCGTTATGCCAGTGGATGGCCTCGTCGAGCCCGTCGAACTCCACCAGGTACAGGATCGGCGCGAAAATCTCTTCTTTCAAAATCGCCATGTCCGGCCGCGCCCGCACCAGCGCCGGATGCACGTAACAGCCGTACATTTTCTGTCCGCCGTATAGAATTTCGCCGCCTTGTTCGCGGATGCGCTGGAGCCCGTCCGTCATAACGTCCACCGCGCGCCGGTTCACCAGCGGACCCATGACCGTCCCTTCGTCCAGCGGATCTCCAATCTTCACCTGCCGGTAGGCGTCCACCAGCGCGGCCGTAATCCGGGGCGCGATGCCGCGCTGCAAAAACAGCCGCCGCGTGGTGGTGCAGCGCTGCCCCGCCGTCCCCACCGCGCCGAAAAGGACGGCGCGCACCACCAGGTCGGGATTGGCGTCGTCCATCACGATGATGCCGTTGTTTCCGCCCAATTCCAGAATGCTGCGCCCCAAGCGTCCCGCAACCACTTCGGCCACGCGCCGCCCCACTTCCGTGGACCCCGTGAAGCTGATGAGCGGGATGCGCCGGTCCGCCACCAGCGTCTCCCCGATGGGCCGGCTCGGCGCGATGAGCAGATTAAAAATGCCCTTGAGCCCATGCCGCTCGGTCACGCGGTTGCAGATTTTCTGCACCGCAATCGCGGTCAGGGGAGTCTCCGAACTGGGACGCCACAGCACGCAATCGCCGCATACCGCCGCGATCATGGCGTTCCAGCTCCACACCGCTACCGGAAAATTGAACGCGCTGATGACTCCCACAATCCCCAGCGGATGCCACTGCTCGTACATGCGGTGCCCCGGCCGCTCGCTGTGCATGGTGAGGCCGTAAAGCTGCCGCGAAAGCCCCACCGCGAAATCCGCCACATCGATCATCTCCTGCACTTCGCCCAGGCCTTCGGCGAGAATCTTGCCCATCTCCATGCTGACCAGCGCGCCCAGGTCCGGTTTGCGCTCGCGCAGCTCCAGAGCGATCTCGCGCACCATCTCGCCGCGCTTGGGCGCCGGCACCATGCGCCACTCCAGAAAGGCCGCGCACGCTTGCCGCATCACGGTTTCGTAATCGTCCGGCCCGGCCATGCGCACTTTCGCCAAAGCTTCGCCGCGGGCGGGGTTCAGCGATTCCATTTCGCCGCCGGAAGGGTTGGCGATCCACTCGCCGTAACACGCGCCGGAGTTCACCGGTTCGATATGCAGTCTTTCGAGGATTTCGGGAATTTCGTTGCTGGCAGTCGGCACGCTTCTATGATAGACCGGCTGAAGCCGGCGCCACCTATATACGATATACTTCTCCTATCACTCAGGAGGGGGCTATGCCTGCGTTTCAATTTATTTTGAACGGCCAACCGCGGACCGTGGATGCCGTTCCCGCCATGCCTTTGCTGTGGGTCTTGCGCGATACGCTGGGCCTCACGGGAACCAAGTTCGGCTGCGGTATGGCGCTGTGCGGCGCTTGCACCGTGCACGTCAATGGACAGCCCATGCGTTCCTGCTCGACCCCCATTTCCAGCATCGCGGGCAAGCGCGTCACCACCATCGAAGGCCTCTCGCCCGACGCCGCCGGCGCGGTGCAGCGAGCCTGGGTGGAAGAAGACGTGCCGCAATGCGGCTATTGCCAGTCCGGCCAGATCATGACCGCGGCCGCGCTCATCGCCAAGAAGGCCGTGCCCAGCGACGCCGATATCGACGAGGCCATGCGCAACAACATCTGCCGCTGCGGAACCTACCAGCAGATCCGCCGCGCCATTCACCTGGCCGCGCAATTGCACGCCGGCGCCGCGGCGCGCAAGGGAGGCGAATCATGAGCCCCACCCGCCAACTCAATCGCCGCTCCTTCCTGAAAACCGCCGCCGCATCCGGCTTGCTGCTGGGGTTCCATCTTCCCGGCTCGGGCACCGCACGCACCGCGGCTGCCGATGCCAGGCTGAATGCCTGGATCCACATCGCGCCCGACGAAACCGTCACGCTCTTCAACCACAAAGCCGAAATGGGGCAGGGAACCGTCACCTCGCTGGCCATGCTGCTGGCCGAGGAGTTGGAGTGCGATTGGGCGCGCATTCACACCGAATTTCCCGGCATCGACCGCGCCTTCGGCGGCAACCAGGGAGTGGTGGGCAGCGCCAGCATCCGCACCTCCTGGGAGCCTCTAAGGCGCGCCGGCGCCTCCGCGCGCCAGATGCTGGTGCAAGCCGCCGCCCAGCAATGGGGCACGGATGCGGCGCAGTGCCGCGCGCAGAATAGCGCCGTCGTCAACGGCGCCACCGGCGCGAAGCTTTCTTACGGCGCGCTGGCCGATGCCGCTTCCAGGCTGCCCCCTCCCGCCACCGTGGCGCTCAAGGACCCGGCCCAATTCACCATTATCGGCAAGCCGCGCAAACGCCTGGACACTCCCGAAAAAGTCAATGGCCGCGCGCAGTTCGGCATCGATGTCCGGCTGCCCGGCATGCTCTTCGCGGTAGTCGCGCGCTGCCCCGTGTTCGGCGGCAAAGTCGCGTCCTTCGATGCCGCGAGGGCCAAGACATTCCCCGGCGTCAAGCGCGTGGTGCAGATTTCCAGCGGCGTCGCGGTAGTGGCCGATAACACCTGGAACGCCGCGCAGGCGCGCAACGCATTGCGGATTCAGTGGGACGAAGGCGCCAACGCCAACCAGAGCAGCGCCGCCATCACCCGCCTGTTCGCGGAGCAGGCGCGTCAGCCCGGCGCGGTGGCGCACAAAGAAGGCGATGCCGCCGGTGTGCTGGCTTCCGCCTCCCGCAAACTCGAAGCCGTCTACCAGGCTCCCTACCTGGCGCACGCCGCCATGGAGCCGCTCAACGCCACTGCCGATGTGCGCTCCGATAGCTGCGAAGTGTGGGCCTCCACGCAGGGGCAAACCGCCGCGCACCAGGTGGCCATGCAGGTCACCGGCCTCCCGCCCGGCCAGGTCAAGATCCACATCTGCTATATGGGCGGCGGCTTCGGACGCCGCGCGCGCGCCGACTACATCGGCGAAGCGGTGGAAGTTTCCAAAGCCGTGGGCGCGCCCGTGCAACTCACCTGGATGCGCGAAGACGATATGCAGCAGGATTGGTATCGTCCCGCGTCCTATACCCGTTTCGAGGCCGCGCTGGATGCCGATGGATGGCCCGCCGCGCTGCACGGCCGCGTGATTTGCGCGCCCTTCGGCGGCCTGCGCGATGGCGTTTCGCGCACCGGCGTGGAAGGCATCGCCGATCTGGCCTACGCCATTCCCAACGTGCTGGTGGACTACGACGCCGCCGACGTGGGCATCCCCGTCAGCTACTGGCGCAGCGTGGGCTATTCGCAAAACACCTTTTTCGCCGAATCGTTCGTCGATGAAATGGCGGCCGCCGCCGGCAAGGACCCGCTGGAGTTTCGCCGCCGCCTGCTGGACCATTCGCCGCGCTTGCTGGCCGCGCTGAACCTGGCCGCCGAAAAAGCCGGCTGGGGCACGCCGCTTCCCGCCGGACGCGGGCGCGGCATCGCCGTGGTCAACAACATCGGCAGCTTCACCGTGCAAGTGGCGGAAGTCTCCGCGCCGCAAGGGAAACTGCGCGTCCACAAAGTGGTGTGCGCCGTGGATTGCGGCCACGTGGTGAACCCCTCCGGCGTGGAACAACAGATCCAGAGCGGCATCGCCTACGGATTAAGCGCCGCGCTGAAAGGCGAGATCACCATCGAGAAGGGCCGCGTGCAGCAGGACAACTTTCACAACTACGACGTGCTGCGCATGGACGAAATGCCGCAAGTGGAAGTGCACATCGTGCCCAGCACGGCCGCCCCGGGAGGCATCGGCGAAGCCGCCGTTCCGCCCATCGCCGCGGCCGTGGCCAATGCGCTGTATGCGGCCACGGGAAAACGCGTGCGGAAACTGCCGTTAGTGGTGTAGGGCAGGCTGGCAGCCTGCGGCGGGTTGTTCACCCGCCAAAAGCGCCGGTACGAAACCGGCTGGCGCCGATTGACAATCGGCGCGCAGGATGCCATCCTGCCCTACGCCGCCAGCTTCACCACTTTTTCGGCCGCGTCGCGCATGTCCGCCCCCACCGTGAAGTTCAGCCCCGATTCCATCAGGATCTGCCGCCCCTGCTCCACGTTGGTGCCTTCCATGCGCACCACGATGGGCACCTGGATATTCAAATCGCGCGCCGCCGCCACCACCCCCGTGGCCAGCGTGTCGCAGCGCAGAATGCCGCCGAAAATGTTGATCAGCACGGCGCGCACGCTCTTGTCGGTGAGCAGAATGCGGAAAGCGTTCTTCACCTGTTCCGCGCTGGCCCCGCCGCCCACGTCCAGAAAATTCGCCGGGCTGCCGCCGGCGTATTTGATAATGTCCATAGTCGCCATGGCCAGCCCGGCGCCGTTCACCATGCAACCCACCGTGCCCTCCAGCTTGATGTAGTTCAGCCCGTAGCGCGAGGCTTCCACTTCCAGCGGGTCTTCTTCGTTGGTGTCGCGCAGGTCCATCAGCTCCTTGTGCCGGTACAGCGCGTTATCGTCGAAATTGATCTTGGCGTCCAGCGCGTAGACTTTGCCGTCCTTGGTCAGAATGAACGGGTTGATCTCCGCCAGCGAAGCGTCCATCGAAAGGTAGGCGCGCGCCAGGGCCGTCATGGCGGCCACCGCGCCGTTCACGCTGGCCGCCGGAATCCCGATCCCGAACGCCAGCTTGCGCGCCTGGTAAGCCTCCAGCCCCACGCCCGGCCGCAGCGTCTCTTTCAGAATCAATTCCGGAGTCTTGGCCGCGACCTCTTCGATCTCCATGCCGCCCGCCGCCGAGGCCATGAACACCGGCTTGCCCTGCACGCGGTCCAGCACGATCCCCAGGTATAGCTCGCGTTCGATGGGCAGCGTCTCTTCGATCAGCAGCCGCTGCACGATGCGCCCTTCCGGCCCGGTCTGGTGAGTCACCAGCCGCATGCCGATCATCTGGCGCGCCAGGTCGGCCGCTTCGGCGGCGTTCTTCGCAATCTTGACGCCGCCGCCTTTGCCGCGGCCTCCGGCGTGAATCTGCGCCTTCACCACCACGCTGCCGCCCAGCTTTTTGGCCGCCGCTTCCGCCTCTTCGGCGTTGAACGCGACTTCTCCGCGCGGCACCGGAACGTTGTACTGGCCCAGAATGGCTTTCGCCTGATACTCGTGTATTTTCATGAGAAACTCAAATATATCATGACCCTTTTGCCCTACCTGGAGCGCATCGCCGCGCGGCAAGACCTGTCCGCCGCCGATGCCGAGCAGGCCATGCGCGCGATCCTCGCGGGCCAAGCCAGCCAGCCGCAGATCGCCGCTTTCCTGATGGGTCTGAAGACCAAAGGCGAAACCGTGGAGGAGTTGGTGGGCTTCGCGCGCGCCATGCGCTCCCTGGCGGTGCCGGTCGATCCCGCGCTGCACGGCCGGCCGCTGCTGGATACCTGCGGCGCTGGCGGCGATGGCGCCGGCACCTTCAACATCTCCACCGTGGCCGCGTTCGTGGTGGCCGGCGCGGGCGTGCACGTGGCCAAGCACGGCAACCGCGCCGCCTCCAGCGCGCCGGGCTGCGGCAGCGCCGACCTATTGGAATCGCTGGGCATCGAGATCGCCCCCTCGCCCGAAAACGCCGCCCGCGCCATCCGCGAAGTGGGCATCGGGTTTCTCTTCGCGCCCGCCCTCCACACCGCCATGAAGCACGCCCACCCGGTTCGCGTGGACCTGCGCATGCGCACCGTCTTCAACCTGCTGGGGCCTCTGACCAATCCCGCCGGGGCGGACGCGCAGCTCGCCGGCGCTCCCT
>Ga0181521_10001351_pt1 | contig 30549 bp, 27 predicted proteins | sample PEATcosm2014_Bin_32_FD_119764 | JGI IMG/M metagenome (GOLD analysis project Ga0181521, IMG submission 119764) | Peatland microbial communities from MTU Mesocosm Facility, Houghton, MI, USA - PEATcosm2014_Bin02_60_metaG | ecosystem: Environmental > Terrestrial > Soil > Wetlands > Peat | place...
ATGTAAGCGACGAATAGCCCGTTCCGAAGTCGACGACCGAGAGCCGGACACCCATCCTGGCGAGGCGTGCGAGGACGGCCTCAGTCCTCAGCGGGTCGCAGATCACGGCGCTCTCGGTGATCTCCAGCACGAGGAGGTTTGTGGAAACGCCGTTGAGTTTCAGCAGGTCGGCGACGTCGACTGGAAGGTCGGCATCGAGGAGGTTGCGCATCGCCAGATTGACGGCCACCTTCATCGGCCGGCCCTGGTCCATCCAGGTCCGGCACTGCCGCAGCGCCCGGTCGAGCACGTAGTGCGTGAGCGGTTTGATAAGGCCGGTTTCCTGAACGAAGGGGATGAACTCGTCAGGCGGGATGAGGCCCCGTTGAGGGTGTTGCCAGCGGATCAAAGCTTCGACGGCCATGACGCCGCCTGTCGAGAGGGTCATTTGAGGTTGGTAGTAGAGGACGAGCTCTTCTCGCTCGAGCGCGCCACGCAGCTCTCCGATGAGCGCGAGTCGATCCGGCGTATGCGGATCGGCGAAGCGCTCGTACATGGCGAAACCGCCGTTCGCAGCCTTGGCGGCATACATGGCGACGTCGGCGTGCTGTATCAAGAGGTCCGCGTCACCACCGTCTCTCGGAAAGGCCGCAAGTCCGATACTGGCGTCGACTCTGAGCGGCAGGTCTTGGACGACGATCGGCTCTTCGAGACAGCTCGACACCCGTGAGACGACCATGGCGGCATCGGCCTCCGATGCGTTCGGCAGCAGGATGGAGAACTCGTCGCCGCCAAGCCTCGCGATCGAGTCGCCCTCTCTCGTCACCTTCGACAGCCGCCAGGCCACCTCCCTCAGCACGTCGTCCCCGGCTGCGTGGCCAAGGGTGTCGTTGATCTCCTTGAAACGGTCGAGGTCGAGCATGAGAACTGCGAGCTCCTCGCTCTCCCGCCGCGCCGCCACGAGTGCGTGCTTGACCCGGTCATGAAAGAGCGTGCGGTTCGGCAGGCCAGTAAGCCCGTCGTACAGGGCCTGGTGCCGGAGCTGCTCCTCGGCTTGGTCGCGAGCCTGCTCGGCGACCTTTTGTTCTGTGATGTCCCGAACCATCAGGCAGAGCTTCCTCGAAGAGCCCCCGGACCCGGCGATCGGTGCAACCCTGCCCTGGAACCACCGGATGCCTGCCGGGACCGCGAGGCTGTAGTTCCAGAAATGCGGGCGGTCCGTCTCGAGGACCTGGCTGATGACTTTGGCCAAGCTGAGGCCGATCTCCTCGCCGAGCGCCTCGCGATGGGTCTTGCCGAGCAGTTCGGCCCGTGGCACCGCAAGCAGGTCGTCATTGGCGGTCCAGATCTCGAGGTAGGTCCCATCTTCGTCGATCTCGAACACGAGATCGTCGAGAGACGAGAGGAGCGCCTGCAGGCGAGCTTCGCTCTCTCGCAGAGCCTCGGTCACGCCCCGGCGCTCGGTGGTCTCGGTCACGACACCCCGCCAGAGCCGACGGGAGCCGCCGCTCCCGCCCGGGAGGGCCGCACTGGACACGCTCGGCTATTGGCGTAACTGAGTCCGGTCCGGTGCGTCAGGTCCACCGTATGGGTATCGGCTCGAAACCCAACCTGGTTGACCCTGAAGCTTGGCCCCGCATGGCGAGCCCTTCGCCGAGGCCCTCGACGGCAAACTCGACACGCATGAGGCATGGTGTTATAACTCGGGCAATCTTGCGCCGGGCTTTTTCGTGACAGTTGAGGACGACGCAATCGAGGCGGGGAGAAAGTGCAAATGAGAATGGATCACGAGTCACCACACAATTACCGGAGATCCCGGGTCGCCGTCGTCGCTGTCGCGCTCTCAGGAGCCGCACTGCTGATCCCCGGCACCGGGACGGCGTTCGCCGCGCCGAGCGGCGCCCAACATGCGGCCGTCGCGATCCCGACCCCGCCGAAGGACCCGGCCGTCGCGGCCCTGGTGCCGGCGAGCATCAAAGCGAAGGGATCGGTGTCGTCCGCGATGGACGCCACCTACCCGCCCGACGAGTTTGTCGCGGCCAACGGCACCACCATCGTCGGCATGGACGCGGACTTCAGCGCGGCGCTCGGAGCTGTCATGGGAGTCAAGTGGGTCGATCTCGACGCGACTTTCGACACGATCATTGCCGGGCTGCAAGCGGGCAAGTTCGACGTCGGCAACTCGTCGTTCACGGTCACGACGGCTCGTGAGAAGCAGGTGAACTTCGTCACCTACTTCCAGGCCGGCGAGGGCTACTACGTCTCCAAGTCGAGCCCGCTGAAGCTGAGCGGCTCGCTCATGAGCCTGTGCGGCCGGACGGTATCTGTCGAGACAGGCACGACCGAGCAGACCGACGCCCAGAGCGCAGTCAACCTGTGCAAGAAGGCGAAGCAGAAGCCAGACACGGTGTATGCGTTCTCGACCCAGAACGAGGCCAACCTCGCCATCTCGAGCGGCCGCGCCCAGATCGGCTTCGCCGACTCCCAGGTCGCCGGCTACATCGTCCAGCAGTCCAAGGGCCAGTTCAAACTGGACGGCCCGGCCTTCGGGGTCGCGCCCTACGGCTTCGCCTTCGCGAAGTCCTCGAAGCTCGACAAGGCGACTCTTGCTGCGGTCAAGGTGCTCATCAAAGACGGCATATACGCGAAGATCCTCGACAAGTGGGGAGTGCAGGCCGGCGCCATGACCAAGCCGGCGATCGTTTGAACGAACTGACGGCTCCCGACCGGAGGTGAGCCGGTGACGATCGACAGTGTTGAGGGGCACCGCCCGGAGGAGATCCGGGCAGTGCCCCTGCGTCATCCAGGACGGTGGGTCGCCACGGCGGTCCTGCTCGTGCTGGCGGCGATGCTCGTCCACGACATCGTCACGAATCCCCGCTTCGGCTGGGGCGTCGTCGGGAACTACTTCTTCGCCACGCCGGTAGTGGATGGGGTCGAGAAGACCCTCGAGCTCACATTCGTCGCCATGGCCATCGGAGTGGTGCTAGGCGTGCTCTTCGCCGTGATGCGGCTGTCTCCAAACCCCATCCTCTCGGGCGCAGCATGGCTCTATATCTGGTTCTTCCGGGGAACCCCGGTCTACGTCCAGCTTCTCTTCTGGTACGTGATCGCAGTGCTCCAGCCGACGATAAGCATCGGCATACCGTTCGGGCCGGAGTTCGTGCACATGAGCGCCAACACCATCGTCACCCCCTTTGTGGCGGCGCTCCTCGGGCTCGGGCTCAACGAAGGCGCTTACTACGCAGAGATCGTGCGAGCCGGGATCCTATCGGTCGACCACGGGCAGTTCGAGGCAGCGCAGTCGCTCGGCATGCGCCGCGCGCCGCTGATGCGACGGGTCGTACTCCCCCAGGCAATGCGCGTCATCGTCCCGCCGACGGGCAACGAGACGATCTCCATGCTCAAGACCACGTCGCTCGCGGTCGTCGTCACCTATCCCGAGCTGCTCTACCAGACAGAGAACATCGCCGCGAGGACCTTCGAGACCATCCCTCTCTACATCATGGCGAGCTTCTGGTACCTGCTCATGACCACTGTGCTCACGATGGGCCAGTACTACGTGGAGCGCTATTACGCCCGTGGCACCTCCTACGCGCTCCCGCCCACGCCTATCCAGCGGATCCGTCGCAACCTGACGACGCTGCGCCGCGTCCCGTTGTCTCCGACTGGGCTGGGCGGGCTCTAAGTGGCCGAGCCGATGATCCGCGCCGAGGCCGTCCACAAGCGCTACGGCCTGGCAGAGGTGCTGAAAGGGATCACCCTCGAGGTCGCGCCCCGCGAAGTGATGTGCCTTCTCGGACCGTCCGGCTCGGGCAAGTCCACTTTCCTGCGCTGCATCAACCACCTCGAGAAGATCAATTCGGGTCGGTTGTACGTCGACGGGTCGCTCGTCGGCTACCAGGAACGCGGCGGGCGTCTCCACGAGCTGCGCGAGCGGGAGGTCTGCCGCCGGCGCACCGAGATCGGCATGGTCTTTCAACGTTTCAACCTCTTCCCTCACATGACCGCGCTCGAGAACGTCGTCATCGCGCCGGTGCTCGTGAAAAAGGAGGCCAAGACGGCCGCGGCCACTCGTGCCCGGGCGCTGTTGGACCGGGTCGGGCTGTCCAACAAGGTCGACGCCTACCCCAACCAGCTCTCCGGCGGCCAGCAGCAGCGGGTCGCGATCGCCCGGGCGCTCGCGATGCAGCCGAAGCTCATGCTCTTCGACGAGCCCACGAGCGCGCTCGATCCCGAGCTTGTCGGGGAGGTCCTCGATGTGATGCGCGCGCTCGCCGAGGAAGGGATGACGATGATCGTCGTCACCCACGAGATCGGCTTCGCCCGCGAGGTCGGAGACACCCTGGTGTTCATAGACGAGGGTGTCGTTGTCGAGGCGGGGGTGCCGCGGGAGGTCATCGCCAATCCTCAGCACGAGCGAACCAAGGCCTTCCTGTCCAAGGTGTTCTGAACCGGGACAGCAGCGGCTTGTCGGGCTGGGCCGCGCCGGTCTGAGATCCCATGCGATCTCTTCGGGCGAGCCGAGAGATCGGTCGAAGTCGGGTGCAGCGCGATCGCCGACTGAAGCGTTGTAATTGTCAGGGAGGTCTCATGGCGCTCGAGGGTGCTGACCAAGAGGAGTTCGAGCGGTGGTACCTGGCCTCTCGGAACGCCCTCACCGGTGCGGCATTTCTCTACGCCGGCAACGTGGACGAGGCTCTGGACCTGGCTCAGGAGACTTACGCCCGCGCCTGGCAGCACTGGGACGTCGTTTCCGGGCACGCCAACCGTGACGCATGGAGCCGGCACGTGCTCCACAACCTTGCGGTCAGCCGTTGGCGACGTCTCGCTCTCGAAGCTGCACGCGCCCCGTCCAGGACCGAGGGCTACCAACCGCTGGATGCGCACGATCTCGATCTCGCCCGGCTCGTGGCACGGCTGCCCGCGAATCAAAGACGCGCTTTCGTCCTGCACGTCGTGTTCGATCTCAGCGTCGATGACGTCGCCCACGAGATGAAGGCGCCCGCCGGCACCGTGCGCTCCTGGATCCACCGCGCCCGAACCGCGCTCGCATCCCAGATCGAGTCCGAAGCCCGTCTAGTGAGCCGGAGGTGACAACGATGGACGAGAGCCCGAACGACCTTGATCAGCTCTTCAAAGAGGCGGCGCAGAATGCCGCTGGGCTCGCGCACGTGCTCGACCCCACCACAGCGATCGAGCGGGGCACCAGACGACGTAGGTTCGCCCGACGCCGGAGGGGTGCATTGTCCGGACTGGTGGTCCTCGTCGCTGTCGTCGTTTTCCTGGTGCCGCTGCCGCAACTGCACCTGTTCGGCTCCAGCGGTTCGCACGGCGGGAAGGATCAACACCAGTCGGCAACTTCGAGTCTGGCCTCGACGGCCTCCACTCCGACAACGTCCTCGGTGACTGGGACCGGCCCGCTCGGAGGCGTGATACCGGCCGACTTCCAGCCGGGCTCGTTCACGGCGGTGAGCCTCGACGAGTGGTGGATGCTCGGGAGCGCTCGATGCCTCACCGGTTCTGGGACCTGTGGCGCAATCGTCCGCACGACCGACGGCGGTTCCAAGTTCGCCGGAATCCCGAGCCCACCGGTGAGCTCGAGTGAGGTGACCCAGCTGCGTTTCGCCAACGCTCTCGACGGGTACGCCTTCGACCCGGAGCTGTGGCAGACGACGAACGGCGGAGCAAGCTGGGTGAAAGTCGCCACCCCGGGCCCGGTGGCCGAGCTCGAGGCGGCCGACGGGGAGACGTATGCGCTCGGCTGCGACGCAGCGAACTGCGCGTCGATCGAGCTTCGGCGTTCGCCGGTCGGATCGCTCAAGTGGCAGAAGGTCTCGACGCCCGTGCCGCTGAAGGATGGGCCGAGCCTCGCCGTGAACGGCACGAACCTGTACGTCCTGGGCGGCGAGACTGGCGGGCAGCGCCTTCGCCCGTTCCTCCTGTACTCCGACGACAAGGCGGCCAGCTTTGTAGAGCGCGTCGATCCCTGTACTGCCGTCCTCGGTGGCAGGGTGACGGCCGCCGCCGATGGGAGCTCGTCGATCTGGGCTGCGTGCCCCACCGGAACCGAGGCGGGGACGTGGTTGTCGAACAATGGCGGCACCAACTGGCTACAGGAGCAAGGAGGCTTCCCAAACTCCGTCCAGCTCGCCGCCGCCTCGTCATTGGTCGCGCTGGCCTCGTCCTTACAGGATCAGAACGGAACACCGCCTGACGCAATGGAACGAACGACAAACGGGGGAAGGAGCTATTCGCCTGTCCTGTCCGTCTCGAGCTTCTCGACGGTTCTTTGGGTGGGGTTCAGTGACCCGGTTCGTGCCTACGCCCTGGTCGAGGAGGGTGGCTCAGGCAGCACAACGGCGCGTCTGTACGAGTCGAACGACGCGGGCGCGGCGTGGCACCGGGTCGCGGTAAGGAGCTGACCCGAACACAGCGAAACGGTTCTGTCCCACCGAACACTCCAAGGGATCCGATCCGCGGAGCTCCCGGCTCTCGACCCAGTCGTGGCCCGCCAACCCGCCAGCCAGTGAAACGTTACACTTCGGTACGTGAGCATACTGGAAGTGCCGAAAGCCGGGTTGCTCGGACGCTTCGACAGCGGCACCACAAGGCGGAATGGCCAGGCGGAGGTCTGCGGCATGCGCGGCGCTAGCGTACGGCCGGAGCTGCAGCGGAGCCGGATCCGCCACTAAGGCAAACAGGCCCCGTATAGGAGACCGTTGACCCTGCGCCGCAACGACACGTCGAAGTCCTCATCCCTGCTCGCGGCCCCAGCCGCTGGTGCTCCTGGTGCGCGCCAGCCGATGCCCGGTCGGGGACGTGTGACCATCAAAGACGTGGCCGAGCACGCCGGCGTGTCGCTCGGCACCGCGTCGAACGTGTTGAACCGGCCAGATCGTGTCGCTCCCGACACCCTGGCGCGGGTCCTCGACGCGATCGACCGGCTCGGTTTCGTGCGCAGCTCGGCCGCGCATCAGATGCGTGGCCGCAGCAACAGCCGGTGTTTCGGCGCCGTCGTGCTCGACGCCTCCAACCCGTTCTCCACAGAGACCGTGCGCGGCCTCGAGGACGCGGTGCACGAGCAGGGAGCTGCGGTGGTCCTCTGCTCCACGGACGGCTCCCCGGACCGGGAAGCGCGATATCTGCGCTGGCTCGAGGAGCAGCGGGTCCAGGGCATCGTGATCACCCCCGCCACGCGCAGCATCCGCCATCTCGAGACGTTGCGGGACCGGGGCACCCTCGTGGTGCTCCTCGACCGGCCGAGCAACAAGGGCGAGCTGTGCTCGGTCTCGGTCGACCACGCGCGAGGCGGGGAGCTCGCGGCGGGCTATCTGTTCGATCTCGGGCACCGCCGGGTCGCTTTCATCAACGGGCCGCTCCACCTTTCGCAGTGCGCGGACCGGCGTCGCGGCATGCGCCGTGCAGCCCGGCATGCGGGCCTGAGCCCCGAAGACAGCATCATCGAGTACACGATCGACCCGATCACCGCGTTCGGCCAGGCCGAGGTCACAGTGGAGAAGCTCCTGGCCATCGCGGACCGGCCGACCGCCGTGGTCTGCGTGAACGACCAGATCGCCTTCAGGGTGCTGCGGGCCCTGGCGGAGCGTCGGGTGCGGGTGCCGCGCGACATGAGCGTTGTCGGGTACGACGACGTCGAGTTCGCGGCGATGCTGTCTCCGACCCTCACCTCGATCCGACAGCCCAAGTACGCGCTGGGAAAAGCCGCGGCCGAGCTGCTCATAGCGGAGACCGTCGATCCGCTGCATCGCCACGGTGACATCCTCTTCGAGCCGGAGCTCATCGAGCGTCAATCGACTACGGCGCGCTCGAAGTTGAACCGGTACAGCCCGCGCGGAGCTTGATGGACATGACGACGCCGTGATCAAGGACATGCCCCCATCTCTGGGGCCGGCGCTCCTCGACAGCCACTGCCATGCCTGGCGCCGCTGGCCCTATCCGCCCGTCGTTCCTGACGAGAACGAGCGAGGAACGATCGACCAGCTCCTCTACGAGATGGACACGAACGGGGTTGAGCAGGCACTCGTCGTATGCGCCGCGATAGACGCCAACGCGGACAACACCGAGTACGTGGCTTCCGCCGCCGAGCGCCACCCTGGCCGGTTCCACGTGGTGGCCGACCTCGACTGCACCTGGAGCACCACCTACCACGCGCCGGGCAGCGCGGGCCGGTTGCGAGCGCTCGACGATCGGTTCGAACTGGCCGGTTTCACCCATTACGTCGAAGAGCGCAACGATGGCTGGTTGTTGAGCGACGAGGCGGAGGCGCTTTTCACCGCCGCCGGGGAACTCCGTCTCGTCGCGAGTCTCGCCGTCGGGCCGGCCTGGCAGGCCGACCTGCGGGTCATCGCCCGAAGGCACCCGGACGTGCCGGTGCTCTGCCACCATCTCGGAGACGTCCGCGCCAGGGACTCTGCGGGGCTCGACGAGGTGGTTGCTTCCGCCGTGGTGCCGAACATCTACGTGAAGGCATCTGGTTTCCACTACGTCTCCGAGCGGGACTGGGATCACCCCTGGACGGACGCAATAGCCGTGCTGAGCCGGATCTTCGACGCCTACGGACCAGGGCGGCTCTGCTGGGGATCGGACTTCCCGGCTTTGAAGCGGTTCTGCACTTTCCGCCAGTCGCTCGAGGCCGTGCGCACCCACTGTGGTTTCTTCACGCCCGAGGATCTGCACCTAGTGCTGGGAGAGACGTTGCGTGGAGTCCTCGGCGCCGCCGGCGCCAGCTGAGCCGGGCCGGAGCGCTTCAGCTCGGGGGTACACGCAGGCGCACGATCCCGGAGGTCAGCTCGCTCCAGGGCTCGAGGCCCTCGAAATGGCGAAGGCACTCGTCCACCATGAGGGAGAAGAAACGGCGCCTGCTCTCCTCAGTGACCCCGGCGATGTGAGGGGAGACGAAGACGTTCGCAAGCTCGACCAGGGGCGAGTCGACTGGCAACGGCTCGGGATCGAAGACGTCCAGGCAGGCAATGATGTCGCCGCGCTGCAAGCGGGCCAAGAGCCCGGCGCTGTCCACCACCTTGCCACGGGAAACGTTGACGAAGACACACCCGGGCTTGAGCCGGTCGAGCTCGTCGACGCCGAGCATTCCCTCGGTCGAGGCGGTGTGCGGCAGGAGAACGAAGACGACGTCGCACCCGAGAACAGTGGGAAGCGGCCCGAACTCGACTCCGTAGGGCTCGGCCAGCGCTCTCGGGACGAACGGGTCGAAGACGTTCACCTCGACGTGAAAGGGCCGCAGCAGCTCGACCAGGTAGCGCCCCAGATAGCCGAAGCCGATCAGGCCCACCCGCTTGTGGCTCAGCTCCGCCCCGTCGAATCCTGGGCCCGAGCGCTCGGTCAACGGCACGAAGGCGTTCTCGTGGGCGATCATCCGGCGGAAGTTCGCCCCGGCGTTGCGAAGGCCAACGAGGGCGAGGCCGAGCGCCCACTCGGCAGCCGGCCTGGACGACCCGTGACTCGTGTCGACCACCCGCAGACCGCGTTGTTGTGCTGCCTCGACGTCCAGGCGGTAAGCGAACCGGTCGCCTTCGAGCTCGCCGAGCAGGCTCAGGCGCGGCGCGCGGTCGAGGACCAGAGAGCTGACAAAAGGTGCGCCGTGGCAGACGACGAGGACGTCGAGGTCGGCGGCGAAGCCTGCCAGCTCCGCCTCGGCCCCGGCGTCGCGAGGAGCCGGTTCTCCGAGGACGGAGGTCACACAGAAGGGCCGGTAGGAGAAATCGGCGACTGCCTCCAGACGGGCGATGTCCGCGTCCGCGACGAACTCCCGGCGCACGGCTTGGTTGCACGCCAGCCCGACCTGGCCACGCCTGCCCGCCGAGCCCGAGGGGCCCGCCGAGCCCGAGAGGCCGGTCATCTGATCGCCACCGAACCGTCCTCGCGCAAGGTCGTGCGGGAGAGGTCGACCGACACCGGAGGGTGCAGGGCGATTCCGGCGTCGTCGAGCTCGATCCCGAGCCCGGGGCGGTCCGGAGCGAGCAGGTAGCCGTCGCGCACATCGATCACGTGATCCACGACGTCGGTCCACTGAGGGCCGTCCTGGGGCACGTGCTCTTGGACTTCCCAGTTCGGGACGCTGATGCCCAGCTGTACGAGGGCAGCCACGGCCACCGGCCCGGAGGGGACGGCGTGGGGGATAACGCCGGCGTGGAAGGACTCCGCGAGCGCACAGATCTTCTTCACGTGCGTGATGCCGCCTGCGATGCCGACATCGGGCCGGACGTACGCGATCCCGGGCCGCTCGAGGTACTCGGCGAATTCCCAGATCGTCGTGTTGCGTTCGCCGGCCGCGACCGGGAGGGAGACCTTTGCGGCAAAGGCCCGGAGCGCCGCGACGCTGTCGGGGGGTATCGGGTCCTCCACGAAAAGGGGCCGGAAACGGGCGAGCTCACCGCACAACAGCACGGCGTCGCCTGCGGTCATGTTGCGGTGCAGCTCGACTCCGAGGTCGATCTGCCATCCGACGGTCTCCCGGACAGCCGCGAAGCGGGTCACGAGGTCCTCGATGCGCGCTGCTTGGCGCATCAGGTGGTGCTCGTTCTGGAAAAGCAGGATTTTCAGGGCGCTGTAGCCCTCTACCTCGACGGCGTAGCGCGCGGAGTCGACCAGCTCCGCGGTGGAGTGCTCGTCGACGAGCACCTTCATGGCACGGACCGCCCGTCGGGACCGGCCGCCCAGGAGCTGCCAGACGGGCACCTCGAAGTGCTTGGCCTTCAGGTCCCACAGTGCCTGGTCGACGGCGCTGATGGCCCCGGTCACGGCCATGCCCCGAAAGCTGAAGGCTCGGTAGAGAGCGACCCAGTGGTGCTCCACGTCGAACGCGTCGCGACCATGGAGAGATGTGCCGATCGACCGGATGATCTCGGCCACAGCCGTCGGCCAGCCGAAGAACGTCGACTCTCCGACTCCCGAGGTGCCGTCATCGCCGACGACCCGCGCGTAGCAGGCATTGCCGGAGGGAATGGCTTCGACGGACGCTATGCGCATGATCTCCGCTCCTCGCGACTCAAGAGGCCGCCGTCGGCCCCCGAGCCGCACTTGAAGGGACGCTCAGTCAATAGCCGGAGGGTAGTAGACGAACTCCGGCTCGATCCGCACCCGCGGAGCCGAGATGAGCTCAACGACCATCGGTATCCCGGGCGCTTGGAAGTAGGCGAAGGCGCCGTCCCCCTCGGCGCCGAAGCCCCTTGCGCTTTGCAGCGGGACGAACCCTGCGCTGAGTGCCTCGGCGACCGCCCGCGGGTGGTCCGCCACGTACTTGCCGATGTGCTGCAGCCCCTCACCGTGGGCCGCGAGGTGGTCGGCAAAGATGCCCGGCCCACCGAGTGGCTGCACCAACTCGAATTGCAGCTCCCCCTGCCAGGCGAGCGCGTGGCGGAGCGAGAACTCCACCTCTTCGCCGTGGTAACGCATCTCCTTGAGCAGGGGCGGCTCGAGCCGGTATGCCGTCCAGGGGCCGATCCCCAAGAGCTCGGCCCACCGCCGCACCGCTTCGTCCAGGTCCTCGACGACCACCGCGCACTGCTTGAAAGGCGGGGTGAGCAACGGGGATGGGTTCTCGCTCATGGTTGTGCCCCTATCTTGTCGTCGAGGAGCCCGAGGGCTGCGTCAACCGATTGCTGGGCAACCGAGACCGTGCCATCGGCGACCTCGCGGATGCGCACAGCACCGCCGCGCGCCCGGGACTCGGCGACGGCCCAGACCCCGGCCACGGCGCGAAGACCGGCCAACCCGTCGACCTCCGGTGGTCGACGCCCGAAGACCGCGCCGGCAAAGTCGTCGAGCTCGATGGCGATCGTCGCCGCGTCGACCTCGGCGAAGGGCAGGTCATACTCGGTTCCATCGGGGCCGAACAAGGAAGCCGCCACCCCTTCGAGCTCGAAGCCGCCGAGCCGTTTCCTGAGCTGGGCGCCGCTCAACTCGAGATCTCCCAGTTGCACCACGACGGCGCCACCTGAGCGATCCGGCGGGACGGTCATCGACCCGCGCCGGCCGTGCACGCTGCGCTGGACCCACCGGCGCCCGGGCCCGGACGGCACGTAGCACAGCTGAATGAGGACTCCGGCCGCCGTTTCGTACAGGGCGACCAGCGAATCCTCGCCTGTCGCGCGAATGACGCCGGGCGAGACCTCCTCGAGGCCTGTCACCGGCGGCGCCCCCGGCGGGAGTGCCCGGAGCGGCTCGGCAACGAAGGCCGAGCCGAACACCCGCTCGAGCTCACCGTGGTAGTAGGAGAAGATGTCGGTGTAGTGCACGCCCATGTCGAGGGCGATCGACCCGGACTCGCGACGGTGGCGCCACGGGCTGATCACCACGGCAGCGTCGCCGCCGACGTTAGCCTCGATCATGAGGTGAACCTCGCCGAGCAAGCCGTGCTCGAGCACCGCCCGTGCGAGACGGTTCGGACCGTCCCTGCGGTAGTTCTCGGCGGTCGCCAGTACCGCGCCAGAGCGCGAAGCAGCATCGAGGATCGTCCGGCAAGCCCTGACGGTGATCCCGAGCGGCTTCTCGCAGATGACGTGCAGGCCGGCGGCGAGCGCCGGCACCGCGACCAGGTGATGAACCGATGGGTCTGTCACGACATCCAGCGCCTCGACGAGGCCGCTCGCGATGAGCTCCTCGTGGTCGGAGAACACCACAGGCCTGGTGCCGAGGAGATTCTCGACGATCTCGACCGTCTCTTCGGCGGCGGCGACACGCGGGTCGCACAAGGCCGCGAGCTCGAAGCTCTGGGCTCCGAGCTCGGCGAGGGCCCGATAGGCGTGCACGTGGCGACGACCCATACCTCCACAACCGACCAGACCGATGGAGAGACGACCCACTCGCATGCCCCCAGCCACAGAGCCGATGAAACTTTTCATCGGAGTGCGACATCATCGGGTATCGGCGCTGGACTGTCAAGCCAGACGGTCTCACGAGCCGTCTCAGCGGCACGGATCGAGGAGGTCGGGCCGGTATCATCCCGCCCGTGGAGTTTCTCGTCGCGATCGACATCCGGCTTCCCGGCGATCTCGAAGATGACCGTCGTGACGCCCTGCTGAAGGCAGAGTTCGAGAGGGGAGCCTCCTTGGCGGAGGCCGGGATCCTGAGGGCGGTCTGGAGGGTGCCCGGCAAGCTGGCCAATCGTGGCATCTGGGCGGCACCGGACGCGACTGCGCTTCACGAGGCGCTCGTGAGCCTGCCGTTGTGGCCCTACATGACGGTGGAGGTGATCCCTCTCGCGCGACACCCGCTGGCAGAGCACTGCCAAGGCCTTCGGCCGGGGTCCGTGGCGCAAGGGTCCGCGAGCGGTTGAGGGGCCCTCAGTAGGCCGCTGCTACCGATCCGTCGGCCCGCAGGAGCTCTTCGGCGGAGAACGGGCGCTCGGCCACTGGAGCGACCTCGGCGTAGTCCTCGACGAGGCTGATGCCGAGACCCGGCTCCTCCGGAATCTCGCAGTAGCCGCCGTTGCGCACCACTGTCGTGGTGATGGCCGCAGAGTACGACGTCTTGTCCTCGTCGAGCGGCAGGTACTCCATGGTCACCAGATTCGCGATGGTGGCGCAGAGGTGGAGTGTCGGGGCTGTGAGACCTGGGCCGAGGAAGTTATGGGGCACGATCCCGCAGTGGTGCGCCTCGGCGATCGCAGCGATCTTGCGACATCCCGACAGACCCCCCGCTAGGCCGACGTCGGGCCGGACGAGGATCGCCACGTTGCGCGAGAGCAGCTCGCTGAACTCCCAGATCGAGCTGAGACGTTCGCCGGTAGCGATCGGTGAGTCGATGCGCTTGCAGATCTCCGCCTGCGTGCCGATCGAGTCGATCTGAATGGGATCCTCGATGAAGAGGGGACGGAACTGCGACAGGGCGTTGCACACCACTATCGCTTTGGCCGGGTCGAGCTTGCGGTGCAGCTCGAAGATGAGATCGATCTCGTCGCCACCGGCTTCGCGCGCCGCGGCAGCCATCGAGCAGGCCGAGCTCACGAGCTGGCTCATCGAGAGCTCCTCGTAGCCGTGTGCCAACGGGTCGAACTTGACGGCCGTGAACCCTTCGTCGACGGCCCAGTTCACCGAGGAGACGATCTCCTCAGGAGTGCCACCTCCGACAAGCACGTGAAGCCGCACCCGGTCCCTGGTCCTGCCGCCGAGCAGCTCCCAGACCGGCACCTCGAGCGCCTTGCCCTTGATGTCCCAAAGAGCGAGATCGATCGCCGAGACCGCCGCGGAGAGAAGATTGCCCCGGAAGGGACGCACGCGGTAGACGAGGTGCCAAAGATGTTCGATCCGGAACGGGTCTGCGCCGATGAGCAAAGGAGTCAGCTCGTCGAGCACTCCGGCCACGCCTCGCGGGTAGCCCCATCCTCCTGACTGGCCGAGCCCGCTGACGCCGCTGTCGGTGGTCAGGCGGACGAAGGTGTGCTGGCCGGTCAGCTCGCAGCCGACTTCGAGCACCTCGACAGATGCGATCTTCACTTGTCACCCCCAGGTCTCGCCACCTGGCCCAGACGGTACTCCCGCCGGACGTGCCGGTGCGGGCGCTCGTCGGGGACCGCCCGCGGCGGTCAGGAGGCGACGAGATCACGTGCCGCGGCCATGACGTCCTCGCAACACGGCATCCATGCTTCCTCGAGGCAGCCCGCGTAGGGGACCGGGGTCTCTGCAGAGGCCAGAAGCCTCGGTGGCGCGTCGAAGCACTCGAAATGGCTCGAGGTCATGCGCGCAATCAGCGAGGCACCCCATCCGCCCCCCGGTGGGCCTTCCTGGACGACGAGGAGGCGGGCTGTCCGGACGAGGCTCTCGGCCACCGCAACGTCGTCGAAGGGCACGAGGGTCCGCGGATCGATGACCTCGATCTCGATGCCCTCAGCGGCGAGCCGATCCGCTGCCTCGAGCGCGCGATGGCGCATCTGCTGGGTCGCCACGACCGTCACGTCGCTCCCGCGCCGGGCGATCGAGGCCACTCCGAGGCGGTAGGGACGCTCGGGGATGGTGCCCTTCAGCCCTAACAAGTTCTTGTGCTCGAAGACCAGCACGGGGTTGTCATCGCGGACCGCGGCGCGGAGCAGGCCGTAGCAGTCTTCGACCGTGCCCGGCACGGCGATCTTCAGGCCGGGGACGTTGAGGAACCAGTTCTCCGCCGCCTGTGAGTGCTGGGCGGCGAACCCGGCACCGGCTCCGTTCGCCATCCTCACGGTGACCGGGAGACAGGCCTGCCCACCGGTCAGGTAGCGGTATTTCGCGAGCTGGTTGGCGAGCTGGTCGAAGCAGACACCGGCGAAGTCGGCGAACATGATCTCCGCGATCGGCCGCAGGCCCATGATCGCGGCTCCGATCGCCATGCCGACGATTGCCTGCTCGGAGATCGGCGTGTCCCGTACGCGCTCGGGACCGAAGCGGTCGAAGAGGCCGACGGTCGACTTGAACACGCCTCCCGCAGCGCCGACGTCCTCGCCGAAGAAGATCACGTCCGGATCGGCCGCCAGCTCGTCGGCGATGGCCTGGGCGATCGCCTCGCGGCAGGTCAGCTCGACGGTCACCGGTAGACGTCCTCGTACAGGCGGTCGAGCGAGGGTGCCGGCCAGCTCTTGGCTCGTTCCAGGGCCCCTATGACCTCGGCTTTCACGTCATCGCGGAGCGACTCCAGGTCCTCGGGTGTGGCTGCCCCCGCTGCCCTGACCACCTCTTCGAATCGTGGGATCGGGTCGCGTGCGAGCCACAGCTCGAGCTCGCCGGCCGGCCGGTATTTCGCCGGGTCGGAGCGGGAGTGGCCCTCGTGGCGGTACGTGTCCGCCTCGATCAGCGTCGGGCCCTCGCCCGTGCGGGCACGTGAGATCGCCTCCTCGGCGACCTGGCGCACCGCGAGCAGATCGTTGCCATCGACGAGGACTCCCGGGATGCCATATGAGGCGGCACGTCCGGATAGGCGGGTGACAGAAGTTGTTGCGGCGAGCGGGCTGTACTCGCCGTAGTGGTTGTTCTCGATGATCACCACGACCGGCAATCGCCAGACTGCTGCCAGGTTCATGCTCTCGTGGAAGGCCCCGATATTGGTCGAACCGTCACCGGTGAAGGCCACGCTCACCTTGCCCGTCTTCCTGTGCTGCGCGGCCAGCCCAGCACCGAGGCTGATGGGCAGGTGGGCGCCCACCACCGCGTTCGACCCGATGATGCCCTTCTCGAGATCAGCGAGGTGCATCGAGCCGCCCTTGCCTCCGCAGAGCCCGCCCTCGCGCCCGAGAATCTCTGCGAAGGAGGCATCCATCTCCGCCCCCGCCGCAAGGACTGCGCCGTGCCCGCGGTAGGTGCACGTCATCGCATCTCCGGGCGTCAGCAATGAGCACACGCCGACGGACACTGCCTCTTGGCCCTGGCACAGATGTGTGCTCCCCCGCACAAGTCCCGACCCGAACAAGGCTTTGACTTGATCTTCGAAGTAGCGGATGCAGAGCATCGACCGGAGCAGTTGCCGCCAGTCAGGCAGTAAACGCCTGTCCGCGCCGGAGTCATCGGGGCGCGGTGCACCTGTCTCGGAGCTCGTCCGGTTCATGAGCGCTTCCTTCCCCTCGTCCCCACTAACGACGTCGTTCACGGATGCTCGCGCTCAGGGTCCGCCGCTCAACAACGAGCTACCCGCCGTTGTGACGAGGCGGTGACAGAAATATCGGCGTAACCCTTGACAAGTCCCCCCGCGATCGTTACCGTCACTCCGATCCGTTGAAACATTACAACGCGGATAGGGGGGAAGTCCAGTGCTGAACGCGGAGACGACGGCGGGGGGCCCTCGCCTGTAGATCCAAACGAATTCACGGGCCGAGCCACGCCGCGCCACTGACCTCAAGGGACCGGTGGCCGATTCACGGCTGGAGCGGTTCGTCGATACGACAGGCAGGCAGACCGAAGCCATTCCACTGACGCGCCGGCGACCCACCAAGCACGCCCAGGTACGACTTGGTTAGCAAAGGAGATCCGATGACAATACTTGGCCCTCGCAGAACAGGCGACGGGGATTCTGGCAGCGGGGCGCACAAGGGGCGTGCCGCACGCCCGTTCCGCCGTGGCAGACGCGTCACGGCCGTAGTAGGCGCGTGTCTCATTGTTGGCAGTCTCACGACCGTCGCGGCGAACGCGTCAGGCGCGTCCACCAGGACGAGCCATGCGCTCAGCGGCACACTCACCATGAACGTGTTCACGTTCTCGACGGCAGTCCTCAAGCCGGTGATCGCAGCCTTCGAGAAGCTCAACCCGGGCGTGAAGATCCAAGCCGCCAACGTCGTCAACACGCCGGACACCTACGTACCCCTGCTGCAGACCGAACGGCTTGCCGGCAACGAGCCCGATGTCGACGAGACTTACGACGTCTTGACGCCGACGCTCGAGGTCGACGGCCTCGTCGCCGACCTCTCGCCGGACCTCAAGGCCGGAGAGCCGTACCCGCAGAACTACTGGCTCCCCAGCTTCTTGGCGTCCTACATCCCGCCGAAGGGCGCTCCCTTCGGCGTCGGTCAGGTGTTCGCGCTTCCGAACGAAGCTGACGCGACGGTCATCATGTACAACGAGAACGAGTTTCAAAAGGCTGGCGTTCCGTTCCCGCAGAACGGCTGGACCTGGACCCAGATGCTGGCTGACGCCGCCAAGCTGAAGATCGGCTCGGGCGCCTCACAGTCCCAGTACGGCATCTGCGAGCGTCCCGACTGGCAGGCCGAGTACAACCCGGTGCTCAAGGCCTACGGTGTCGCGGACTTTACCGAGACCACACCGACCCTGGACACCCCGGCAGCTTTGAAGGCGTGGGCCCTCATGATCGACCCCTTGCTGAACGGGGACGCAGTGCCAGAGGCCCAGCAGCAGGCCAAGAACGGCTCCTCCGGTTGCGAACCGTTCTTCGAGTCCGGCGAGGCAGCCATGTCGATCGAGGTGCGCGGCAACCTTCCTGGCGTCGAGCAGGCAGTTGGCAGCAAGTTCAAGTACAACGCCGTCGCGATGCCGTCCATCACCGGCGCCAATGGCCAGCAAGTCGTCCCGACCGGCGGCGGCAGCGTCGGTTGGTGCATCGCCCCGGGCCAGACGCAGAACGCGCTCGCGCTGGCGTTCCTGAAGTACCTCTTCTCTGCGGCCGGGCAGGCCGTGGGCGAGGCGACGGGCGGAGTCATACCGGCAGAGGCGTCGAACAACGGCCCGACAGCTCCCTGGCGCACTGTGGCGGGTGCCCCAGCAAATAGCCAGGCGTTCGTGATCGCCGCCAAGACGGCGACGATCGCTCCGCAGACTCCGGGCACGGTGTTCACGCTGTCGAACACCGACATCCCCGCCGCCGTCACGGCCGCGACCACCGGTCACGAGAGCATCGCGAAGGCGTTCACCAACCTGCAGGCACAGATGGAATACGCCTACAGCCTGAACGGCTAGCACCGCTGCAGCACTAGGCAGTTCAAGAGGAAGTGGGAACGGCCGGCTCGAGGCTGAGCCGGCCGTTCACGACTTCCTGTCGAAGGCAAGCGGAATATTCTTCCTGGTTCACAAAGAACCGTCTTCGTCCTGGAAGGTTGGGCGCAGTGTCCGTGACGCAGCTGTCGGACCCGTTGATCGCGAACTTGAGCACGCCCGCGCCGATCGCGCGCTCGCGCAACAAGCGTCGCGATGGTCGCTGGGCTGCGCTGATGATCTTTCCCAACCTCGCGATGTTCACGATATTCATCATCGTCCCGGTTCTCGGCGGCTTGTATCTCAGCTTCACGACCTGGGACATCACCAACGGGTTCCCCAAGTGGGTGGGGCTTCGGAACTACCGCCAGATGTTCCACGACCCGCTCGTCTGGCAGGCGTGCGAGACGACGCTCAAGTTCATCGCTTTCGGGATGGTGCCGACGGTGATCCTCTCGCTCTGGCTAGCCATGCTGATCAACTTCAAATTCCGTGGCGTCAGCGTCGTGCGTTCCCTGTTCCTCATACCTGCTGCCATGTCGTTCGCCGCGTCCGCGGTCGTCTGGCGCTACATCTTCCTGGACGGCCCTGGTTACGGGGTCCTCGACTACGTGATCTCCAAGTTCGGGGTCACGCCTCCGGACTGGCTCGCGAGCACGACCTGGGCTCTTCCCGCCCTCGACATGATCGCGATCTGGTTGAGCCTGCCGATCGCGACCATCTTGTACCTGGCGGCCCTGCAGCGGATCCCCGATTCTGTCATCGAGGCCTCCAAACTGGACGGGGCGGGGCCACTGCGCCGCATCCGCTACATCGTCTGGCCCGGCGTGCGCTACATGACCCCGCTCGTGGCGATCGTGGCGCTGCTCTCGTTCACCAACGGTTCGTTCGACCTCGTCAACATCCTCACCAAGGGCGATCCGATCAACACCACCCAGACATTGATCTACTACATCTACTTTGAGTCCTTCGCATTCGGTGCGTGGGGTTACGCAGCGGCACTGTCTGTGCTTCAGGTCGTCATGATCGCCGGCATCCTGGTTGTCCTCCGCTTGGTGTCCAGTCTGGTGAACCGATGGTGATCACCCCACGCTCCACTCGGCGGATCAGGATCCTGATCGCGCTGGTCATCGGGCTGGTGATGTCCGCACCGCTCTTGTACATGGTCGCGGGTTCGTTGATGTCCAACTCCCAGCTCTCGATCCAGCCGCCACAGGTGATCCCGAGCTCACTTCATTTCGGCAACTATCCGGCGGCTTTCTCCGGCTTGACCCAGGTCATCCAGGTGCGCAGCTTTGTGAACTCGGTGATCTTCACCGTCGGCGCAGTAGGTCTTCAGTGGCTTCTGTGCGTCACCGGCGGCCTCGTGATCGCGAAGATGCGCTTCAGAGGCCGAGGCCTCATCACGGTCCTGTTCGCGGTCTCGCTTTTCATCCCGCTGCTGACGACGCTCATCCCGACTTTCGTCGTCACATACAAGCTGGGGATCATCAACACTTACCCAGGACTGATACTCCCGATCGCGGCGCAGACCGGCTTCGGGTCGCTGCTGTTCCGCCAGTACATCAAAGAGCTGCCCCAGGAGCTGTTCGACGCGGCGCGCATGGACGGCGCCAACTGGTGGCTGATGCTGCGCCGGCTGGTGATACCGCTGGCAAGGCCGGCGACGGCGGCGTATCTGGCGATTTCTGTGCTGACCGCGTGGAACATGTACCTGTGGCCTCTGGTTGCTGCGGAGGGAAGCGGGCTGCAAGTGCTGACCCAGACCCTGGCGACGGTCGGCAGCACCGCGCAGGGAGAAGTGACGCCGCAGAACGTCATCTTCGCGTCCGTTGTGATCGTGACTTTGCCGATGATTCTCGTGTTCCTCGCAGTTCAGCCCGCCTTCATCAGGGGTCTGGCCGGATCGGGCGTCGAATGAGCGATCCGTCCATCACGACGAGTCCTAGGAGACCGTTGCCTGCCCGATCCGTCTTCCATGTCGGCTTTGTCGTCCGCGACCTTGACGTGAGCCTTCGCTTCTACTGTGAAGGCCTCGGTCTCGTACTGCGGCACCGGCAGCTGCAGCACAACGCGTACACCGGCAGCCTCGTCGGCTACCCGGACGCGGCCCTCGAGATCGCGCAGCTGCGCCTGAGCGATGTCGAGCCGCCGCCTTCCGGCCACGTCCTCGAGCTCATCTGCTACGAGCGACCACCGAGTGGGCTCGTCGACCTGGAGCGGAGCACGATCGGCGCAGGCCATCTCGCCTTCGTCGTCGACGACATCTTCGAGACCGCCGAGAGACTCCGGTCTCTCGGCGCGCGGCTGATAAACGAGCCGGTCCGCATCACCGAGGGGATCAACGCCGGAGGTTGGGCCGTTTACCTCCACGATCCCGACGGGGTCTGCCTGGAGCTTCTGCAGCCGGCCGGCAGCATGGAGGCCCGCCATGGGTAATAGTCAGAAGGGGCCATTCGTCGGCTCGTCCGCCGTCGTGACCGGCGCCGGCCAGGGAATCGGCGCCGCCATCGCCAGGGGACTCGCCAAGAGCGGTGCGCACGTCGTCGTGAGCGGTCGTCGTGCCGTCACGTTGGAGTCCGTTTGCAACGCGATCACCGCAGAAGGAGGGTCGGCGGAGTACTGCGTCGGCGACGTCACAGACCAGGTCCACCTCGAGAACCTCATGGCACTGGCGGCAGGATCACGGCGGGTCCTCGACATCCTGGTGAACAACGCCGGCATTGCCGGGCCCACGGCGCCTCTTGTGGACATCAGCCTCGAGGAGTGGAACCGGACGATCGCGGTCAACCTCACGGGGGTGTTCCTCGCCTGCAAGGCCGCTCTGCCCTACCTGGAGAGGTGCGAGCACGGCAAGATCGTCAACATCGGATCGGTGACAGGCAAGCAGCCCCTGCCGAACCGATCGGCCTACGCGGCTGCGAAGCTCGGAGTGGTCGGCCTCACTCGGACGCTGGCCCACGAGGTGGGGTCCATCGGTGTCAGCGTGAACCTCATCTCGCCCTGGCTCGTGGAAGGTGAGCGGCTCGAAGGCGTTCTCTCCTCGATGTCGAAGGAGCGGGGTCTTACTCCTGACGAGATGAGAGCCGAGCTAACCGAGGGAACGGCTTTCAAACGCACGGTCAGCGAGGCCGACGTCGTTGGGATGGTGCTGTTCTTGTGCTCGCCGGCAGCCAACAACCTCACCGGCCAGGACATCAACGTCGCGGCAGGCGCAGTCATGTACTAGTCCGGGTGACACCGATCGAGCAGCTTCATCTCTTCGGGGGCCAGCCGGACCGTCCCCGCCTGCGCGGAGTCCACGATGGTGGCCGGCCTGCTGGCACCGGGGATCGGGATCACGTTGGGCGCTTTCGCCAGCAGCCAGGCAAGGGCGATGCGTTGCGGGGACACACCGTGGACGTCGGCGAGCCGTTGCAAGAACGGCTGGCGCGGACCCAAGTCGATGGCCGCGTGGACACCGCCGAGTGGCTGATAGGCGAGGAACGCGACATCGTGCCCGGCGCAGAACGCGACCTCGGCTTCGCCCGAGCGCGCCGAGACCGACAACTCGTTCTGTACGGAGGCGAGGCGACCTCCCATCACGTCCAGGGCGATTGCGATGAGCGAGGAGTCGGCGTTCGAGATGCCCGCCATCTTGATCAAGCCCTCGTCGTGGAGATCGCGCAGGGCCCCGACGCTCTCGGCATAGGGAACCGACGGATCAGGCCAGTGCAGCTGGTAAAGGCCTACGGCGTCCACGCCGAGACGCCGGAGCGAGTCGCGGCACGCCCGTTTCAGACGCACAGGGTCCCCGTCGATTCCCCAGGCTGTGCCCTCGCGCGTACGGCCGCCCTTGGTCGCTACCAGGACGTCGGCGGCCCCGGAGCCGTAGCTCGCAAGGGCGCGGCGGACGAGCAGCTCGTTGTGGCCGAAGTCCGCGTCCGAGATGGCGTAGGCGTCCGCGGTATCGATCAGGCTGACACCGGCCTCGAGTGCCGCGTGGATCGTGGCGATCGCCTGGGCCTCGTCCGGGCGGCCCTCGTTGGAGAGCAGGCAGGCCCCCAGGCCGATCTCGCTCACCGACATTGAGCCGATCCGGCGTTTCTTCATGTTGCCTCCCCGGAGATGCCACATGCTACGCGAGCAGGCAGAACGCGACGGCAGGATCCCAGTCACCCGGCACCAGGCTCTCTGAGGTGAGCGGGCACTGGCAACCCGCCTACGACTTCAGAGATCGGCACACTCTGGCGAGAAGAACCGGCGTGCCTGAGACGTCGGTGATCGGCACGCGCAGGCAGCCCCAGCCCGTCACCGCTGCGGCCGGACCACGTCCCGGCGCCTGAACCGTCTCCGTCAAGCCGGAGGTGACCCAATGCGGTACTGGCCGTCCACGCGACGTGGAAGATGAAGGGGGTTTGCATCCCGCAAGGCGGCCGGCAGCAGGTGGTCGGGGACGCCTTGGTAGGTCACGGGCCGAAGGAAACGGCCGATGGCGGCGGCCCCCACGGAGGTGTGCAACGGCGAGGTGGTCGCCGGGTACGGGCCGCCGTGCTGCATGGCCCAGGTCACGGCCAAGGTGGTCGGCCAGCCGTTCCAGATGATCCGGCCTGCCTTCTCAGCGAGCGTGTCGAGCAGCCCGGGAACGACAGCGTCGTCGAGCTCGCCGTGAACGGTCGCGGTGAGCTGGCCCTCGAGCATCTCGGCAACCTCGATCAGCTGAGCTTCCTCGTCGTACTCGGCAATTAGCGAGACAGGCCCGAAACACTCCGCCAAGAGGTGTTCGGCGTCAGAGACAAGTCCCCCGAAACTCGTGAGAAGCAGCGTGGGCGTCCTCGCGCCGTCAGGCTGTCTGCTCCCCTCGGCGACGAGCTCAACGGTCGGACGGCGCCGCAGAGCCTCGAGCCCTTCCTGGTAGGTCCCGTCGATCCGGTCATTGAGAAGGTGGGTGGCCGGCTGCGCGCCGACCAGCGAGCGCATGCGGTCGCGGTCGAGCAGGCCTTCGGGCAGCAACAAGACGCCGGGCTGGGTGCAGAACTGTCCGGCCCCCAAGCTGAACGAGGTGACGTAACCGGAGAGGATCTCGTCCAAGCGCGCGGCAGCGGCCCGCATCGTCACGAACACCGGGTTCACGCTTCCGAGCTCGCCGTAGAAGGGGATCGGCTTCGGCCGTCCGACCGCGATGTCGAACAGCATTCGGCCCACTTTCGCCGATCCGGTGAAGGCCACCGCACTGATACCGGGATGGGTGATGAGAGAGCGGCCGGCTTTGTCGCCTTCGACCACGGCGAAGGTGCCATCCGGAGCCCCGGCGTCGTGCAGCGCACGACAGACGATCTCCCCGCAGCGGGCGGAAAGCTGGCGGTGACCGGGATGTGCCTTTAGGACCACCGGGCACCCAGCGGCCAGTGCGGAAGCCGAATCGCCGCCGGCGACACTGAACGCGAACGGGAAGTTGCTGGCAGCGAAGACGGCAACCGGGCCGAGCGGCCTGAGAAACCGGCGCAGATCAGGCCGCGCTCCAGGAGGCCAGATCTCGTCCGGCGTGTCCACGCACGCCTGGAGGTAGTCGCCCTCCTCGATGACCCCGGCGAGGAACCGCAGCTGGAAGGTCGTCCGGAACAGCTCCCCACGCAAGCGGGTCTCGGTCAAATGGCTCTCGGTGATCGCCAAGGCGACCAGCTCATCGTCCGCGCCGTCCAACCGGTCGGCGACCGCCCGAAGCATCTCGGCTCTCGTCGCCGCATCGAGCATCCGCCACCGGGCGGCGGCGGCAACGGCTCTCTCGACGACATCGGACACCTCTAAAAACGAGGTCTCAGGAGGATCGGTGTCGGTGTCAGCCACGAGGACTCCTTGGGAGGACTGTCTTGGATGTGCGGGCGTGTGGTGCCGTGTCAGGTGCTTGGCCTACAAGTCGCGGGCTGTGTCCCTAGATCGTTGCTCCCCCGACGTACTCGGGCTCGGGGGGTCTTCCGGGATACAGCTCGGCGAAGCGCTCGGCGTTGTCCTCCGGACGGAAGCCTATGGCCTCCCCGCCCGCAGTGGACCACCAGCGGCGCGCGTTCGCCGACACACCCCACACGAGCCGGAAGCCCGGGCGCGGTGTCGTCAGCGATGCGCTCGTCAGCCGCACGAAATCGGCCGGCGAGAGCCAGGTGGAAAGCATGCGGTGGTTCTGCGGAACGTCGAAACAGGACCCGATGCGCAGACAGACGATGTCCATCGAGAACTTGACGCTGTAGAACTGGCAAAGGGCTTCGCCTGCCGCCTTGCTGACGCCGTAGAGGCTGTCGGGCAGCGGTGCCACGTCGTCGGCGAGCGGTTGGGGCCCCCGGACGCGGAAGCCGACAGCGTGATTGCTGCTCGCCACCACGACCCGCGTCACGTCGTTGCGTCGGGCCGCCTCCAGTACTTCGCGGGTCCCACCGACGTTGACCTCGGAGAGGTCCGGCCAGGACCCATCGCCGGCGAAGCCTCCGAGGTGGACGACGGCATCCGCGCCGCGGCACACCGCGTCGAGCAGATCGGCATCGGTGACCGAACCCTGATAGATCTCGACGGGTTCACCGGGCAGGGCCTCGGGCGGTGCGACGATGTCGACGAGGCGTGCCCTCTTGGCGACCTCGTTCAGTGACGAACGCAGATAGGTCCCGAGCCGTCCGGCCGCCCCGGTGATTACGAGGGTTCGCGAGGCCGTCACCCTGCGTCCGGCTCCACTGTGGCTCCGCTGCGGGCGAGAAAGTCGAAGTCACACCCCTGGTCGGCTTGGCCGATGTGCTCGCTGTACAAGGCTCCGTAGCCGCGTTCGAAGATCTTCCCGGGAGGCGTCCACGCCTGCTTGCGCCGGCGAAGCTCCTCGTCGGTCACCTCGAGGTGCAGTCTTCGTTCGGCCACGTCGAGAGTGATCAGGTCACCGTCTCGCACCAGTGCCAGAGGTCCCCCGACGAAGGACTCGGGTGCCACGTGCAGGACACAGGTGCCGTAACTCGTCCCGCTCATCCTGGCGTCGGAGATGCGGACCATGTCACGGACACCTTCGCGGAGAAGCTTGTCCGGTATCGGGAGCATGCCGTACTCGGGCATGCCCGGGCCTCCTTGCGGGCCTGCGTGGCGGAGCACGAGAACCGAGTCGGCGCTGACGTCGAGCCCGGGATCGTTGACGCGACTTTGCATGTCCCTGTAGTCCTCGAAGACGACCGCGGGCCCCGTGTGGCACAAGAGATGCGGCGATGCGGCGAGATGCTTGATCACAGCCCCGTCCGGTGCCAGGTTTCCGCGCAGGATAGCGAGGCCACCGTGTTCCGACAGCGGGTTCCCCCGGGTCCGGATCACGCGCTCGTCGTGGATGGCGGCCTCCGCGACGTTCTCGCCGAGCATCCGTCCGTTGACCGTCACCCGCTCGAGGTGGAGGAGATCCTCGATCTGTGCCATGAGGGCAGGAAGACCGCCGGCGTAATAGAAATCCTCCATCAGGTACTCGCCGTTGGGACGGATGTCGGCGAGCACGGGGGTGCACCGGGACAGGTGGTCGAAGTCGTCCAGGCTCAGCTCCACGCCACAACGTCCCGCGATCGCGACCAGGTGGATGACGGCGTTGGTGGAGCCACCGAGGGCGAGCACCACCGTGACGGCATCGAGGAACGCCCGCCGGTCGGCGATCTTCGACATCGTCAGGTCCTCGCGCACCATGTCCACGATGCGCGAGCCGCTCGCGGCCGCCATCCTGGAGTGAGCCGAGTCCACTGCCGGGATGGACGACGCGCCCGGCAGGGTGAGCCCCAGCGACTCGGCCGCAGCGGTCATCGTCGAGGCGGTGCCCATCGTCATGCACTGGCCGGGGGAGCGTGCCATCGCGGCCTCGAGCGTGTCCCATTCGGCCTCGCTCATGGTCCCGGCGCGCTTTTCGTCCCAGAACCGCCACATGTCGGTGCCACTGCCCAATGTCTCCCCGTGCCAGTGTCCCGTGAGCATCGGGCCGGCCGGCACGTAGATGATCGGCCTGTCGGCGCTCGCCGCACCCATCAAGAGCGCCGGCGTGGACTTGTCGCAGCCGCCCATGAGGACCGCCCCGTCGAAGGGGTAGGAGCGGAGTATCTCCTCGGTGTCCATTGCGAGCAGGTTCCGGTAGAGCATCGGCGTCGGCTTCTGGAAGGTTTCCGAGAGCGTGGCGACGGGCATCTCGACGGGGTACCCACCGGCTTCCCAGACGCCGCGCTTTACCGCCTGGGCACGCTCGCGCAGGTGCATGTGGCAGGGGTTGATGTCGCTCCAGGTGTTGAGGATCCCGACTACCGGCTTGCCGGCGAGCTCCTCGGCGCCGATGCCGAGTTGGCGGGCACGTGAGCGGTGGCTGAAAGCCCGCAGCCCCTCGCCCTCGAACCAGCGGCTGCTGCGAAGCACTTCGGGCTCGCCGGTCACGCGAGCAGCTCCCAGAGCTCGAGGATCTCTGTGATCTTCGCCCGCAGCTCGGTGGGCAGCAACGAGCTCGGCGGCCTTATGTCCCGGGCACATATCCCTAGCTGGCACAGGGCCTCTTTCACCACCGAGACGTTGTTCGCGCTGGCGTTGGCGGCGCGTAGCTCCTCGAAGGGTCGCACCCGGTGCCAGATGCCTGTCGCGACGTCTTGGTCGCCGTGGGCCAGGGCATGCCAGAGGCGAAGTGACGTCGACGGATCGACGTTCGCCAGCCCGGAGGTGAATCCCGTGGCGCCGAAAGCGAAGTATCCCGGGGCATGGAGCTCGGCCAGGCCGGCAACCCAGGTGAACCGCCCCGCCCCGGCGTCCGCGGCCACAGCTGCGAAACGCGCCGGGTTCGGCACGGCGTACTTCACCCCGATCACGTTGGGGCAGGACTCGCCGAGCCGGGCAAAGGCCGAGCCGGGGATCGCGTCGTTGCGCACATAGAGGACCACGGCGAGCTCGGGCACGTCGCTCGCAATGGCCCGGTGGTACTCGATCCAGCCGTCGACCGAGACATAGGGGTGGACGGGCTGGTGGACCATGACCATCGCTGCGCCTGCCGCCTGTGCGTCCCGGGCGGCCTGGCGGGCGGAGGCGACATCGTGACCTACCCCGACCATGACCGTCGTGTCGGCGTCGGCGGCCTCCAGGCCGAGTCGGGTGACAACCTTTGCCTCTGCGGGGGACAGGGCGTAGAACTCCCCGGTGTTGCCATTCGGGGTGACAGTACGAATGCCGCCTTCGACGAGGCGACGGACGACTCGTTGATAGCCCGCCTCGTCGATACCGCCGTCAGGCGCGAAGGGCGTCGTCGGAACGGCTACGACGCCGCTCAAGGACTCTTGTTGTTGCTGGAAGTTCATTCCCGCTCCGGTCTCTCTTCATGGCTTTCGCTGATCTGGTGCGGCACCGTCACCTCAGGGTGCACCAAGGGCATCGACGACGCGTCGCTGGAACACCTCGACGTGCTGTCGCAGACGATCGGCGGCCGATTCTGCCCGTCCGGCCAGTGCGTCCTTGGCCATCTTGCGATGCTCGACCGCCTCGCCGGCCCAACTGCCGACGCGCCCCCACACAGTGACGCTGATCAAGGCATTGACGTCGGTCAGGTCGTCGAGCACCTTGACCAGGGCGGGGTTCCCGCATCCGCCGTAGAGCTGACTGTGAAAGGCCCTGTTCGCCAGGCTTCGTTCGTACACGTCCTCGCCGTCCTCGGCGGCGACCATGCGCTCGACCGCCGTCTTGAAAGCTGCGGCGTCGAGCCCGCGCAGAATTGTCCGCCGTACTGCTTCGGGCTCCAGGAGCAGTCTGAGGTCACAGACGGCCAATGCCATCGGGGCGTCCACGGTCCTGACCGACGTGCCTCGGTGGCTGCTAGAGGTCACGAGCCCCGTCCCGCTCAGGGCTTTGAGGGCATCGCGGACCGGGGTCTTCGACGTGCCGAGCTCCTCGGCGATCGCCTTCTCGGTCAGGGGACTCCCGGCCTCGTACCGACCCGAAAGGATCGCTCTCTTGATCTCGTTGGCGATCAGGTCGCCACGAGAGCCGAAGCGGGGCTGCATGCTCGCCTCGAGCTGGTCCGGTACCATCGTGTCGTACACAACACATAATGTACTCTGTACTTTCGTCGGGTACTTTCATCGGGCTGCAGAGGCGGTATTGATGGGAAGCGGAGATGGCCCGGAGACTCCCCGGCGCGGCCCCACCATCGGGCCGCCGCAAGTCAGCGCCTACCTGTACCCATGGGATCTCGTCGGAGATCCCCTCGTCGTCTCGCGGCTCGTCTCGGCCGGATTCGAGCACGTGAGCGTCGCCGCTACTTACCACAGCGTGCGGGCGGCGACACCCCAGCATCCACAGCACCGTTTCGTCGTCGCCGAGACCGCCGCGCTGTACCGTCCGGTTCGAAGTGCCGTGTGGGCCGGACATCGCCTCCGGCCGTTCAGCGCGCCGTGGACGGGCTCTGAGGATTCGTTCGAGCGGGCGGTCGAGGTTCTCGATGTGGGCGGGCTGCGGATCAGCGCGTGGGTGGTGCTGACCCACAACAGCACGCTGGGCCGCAAGTCCCGGGACCTTGTCGTGAGCAACTGCTTCGGCGACAGCTATGAATGGGCCCTCTGCCCTGCGAACGCTGAGGTGCGCGAGTACGCTGCCCTGCTCGCTGCAGAGGCAACACGCGACCTTCCCCTGGAGGGGATATCGCTCGAGGCCTGCGGCCAGTTGGGAGCGGCGCACGGTGGACACCACGAGAAGACGGTCGGGGCCTATACGCCGCTCGCGGAGTTGATCCTCTCGATCTGCTGCTGCGGCGCCTGCCAGCGAGGCTGGAAAGCCGAAGGCATGGATGGCGCGGCCACCGTGCGGACATTGCGGGAGGCATTCGAAGCTGCCCAGCGCCAGACTGCCGGCGTCGATGCCACGCCCGAGGAGGTCCTGGGCGCACCGTTGGCTGCCTTGCTCTTGAGTTGTAGACAGCTTCACACCGACGCCCTCTTGGAAGGCGTGGTCGCTTCGCTGCGGAGCATCGACCCGTCCCTGCGCATCACCTTGCACGTCCAGCCGGACCCGTGGGGCACGGGGGCCTCACCAGGGCTCACGCCGACATCGGCGCGGCTGCCAGACGCCGTGCTGGTTCCTGTCGAGGCAGCATCTCCGCACGGCGCGGACGTTATTGGGGCAGCCCGGCGCTGCGTGCCGTCAGGCGTCGGTGTGGCGGCCTACGTCAATCTCCTGGCGCCGATCGATCCCGCCGATTTCGACGAGCACGCAGGACGACTCATGGGTGAGGGCGCCGACGAGCTTCATCTGTACCATTTCGGCCTTGCGAACTGGACACAGCTCTCGTTCTTCTCCCGCCTGGCGTCGTTGTCGTCCTGAGCGCCCGGCTCCGGCGGACGACCAACTCGTCGGCGTGATGGTCCTTCCTGGGCGGGCTACGAGGACGCCACCTCCAAGCGACGTTTGGCCTCTTCGTAGAGGTCGGCGGGCAGTGGGCCCTTCTCCGCGATCGCCACGTTCGAGCGGAGGTGGTCGAGGTTGGACGTGCCGACGATTGTGCTCGACAGGGCTGGGTGGCTGAGTGTGAAACGCAGGACGAACTCATGGCGGCTCATCGCGCCGAGAAGGTCCTCGACTCCGGACAGCTCCCAGCGGCGCTTGCCCTCACCCTCGGCCAGCCCGAGCGGCCCTTGACGCCAGTCCTTGTCCTCCGCCGGGGCGCCGCGGGCCACGCCGCCCCGGATGAGCGTGCCCGCCCCAGCCGCCACCGCCGCGGTGATGAGGTCCTCGTGCTCGCGCTGGATCGCCGAGTAGGGGATCTGGAAGACGTCGAAAACACCCATGGCTATGTGGTCGGGCAGGTGGGGAAGCGTTCCGGACATGCCGAGGAACCGGATCTTGCCTTCATCCCGAAGTGCCATGAGCGTCTCGATGGTCTCGTCAGCCGCCATCTGGGCAAGGCTCGGCGATATGTGGACCTGCAGGAGGTCGAGCCGGTCGGTCTTGAGCCTGCGGAGGCTCTGCTCGAGCCCCGTCCGGATGTTGTCCGCGCCGTAATCGTGCGGCCACGGCGGGGTTGAACCCGCTGGCGGATCGCCGACAAGGCATCCGCATTTTGACGCGAGGAAGTACTCATGTCGGCGATTGACCAGATACTGCCCGATCAGTTCCTCGCTGCGCCCGTAGTCGATCGAGGTGTCGATCA
>Ga0181521_10001354_pt1 | contig 30486 bp, 28 predicted proteins | sample PEATcosm2014_Bin_32_FD_119764 | JGI IMG/M metagenome (GOLD analysis project Ga0181521, IMG submission 119764) | Peatland microbial communities from MTU Mesocosm Facility, Houghton, MI, USA - PEATcosm2014_Bin02_60_metaG | ecosystem: Environmental > Terrestrial > Soil > Wetlands > Peat | place...
TGCGTGACGTTGTAGATTGAGAGCCTACCTTGCCCGGTTCCCCGGTAGCTCAATGGTAGAGCATTCGGCTGTTAACCGAAGGGTTGCAAGTTCGAGTCTTGCCCGGGGAGCCAAACTTCTCAATCAGTTAGCAAGCTGTCGCACGCGTGGAGCCTGCGACTGTGCCCAATTTTGTGCCCCATCGTCCTGAATACCGGCTTGATTTAGCGCGTTGACCGCGTGTCACTGTGCGGTCCGATGTGGGCGTAGCGCGTCGGTCGCACGATCGGATTCAACAAAATAAGAAAGCTGCGAGCGGCCTCTTCGGGAAGTACTAATACGGTTGTACTCAACAGAAACCAACTTCTGAGCCACGGAGAAACTATCTTCCGAGCCATTCCCGCCGTCGGGACAGACAGTTAAGCTTTCACGCATGGACAATCATCGATGCTCCGCAAGCAAGCATATTATCGGCATTCCAGCGTTTCTGGTTGCTGTTGCTCTCTTGGTTGGCCCGCCAGTTCGAGCGCAGCAGCAGCCGATACTGACTGCCCGCTACGCAAAGGCTGCTCTTCTATCCCTGCTCGCTATTGAATCCGATACGTCAGTTCCCCGAGATAAGACCAGAGAAACGGCAGAGAAGAGCGCGACCCAAACACAGATAGATGCCGCCGATGCAGAGGCGGTGAGCATAGAGGAAGAGTCGATCACAAAGATGCTTCGCCAGATTTACCGCTTGAGACTTCAAGATAACAATCTTCTGACGGCATATGGAAAACTGACTGAGATCGAGAGCGCCGAGGATGCATCTGACCTGGCAATCACAAAGAAGGAAAAGGCCCACGCTGTATCTGAATTTGCCGACAACGAGGCGGCAATTGAGAAGCGCGAGGAGGCCTGCTTTGGGCAGTTGGAAGAATCTCTGCGCCAACGTTCGCCTCAAAGTATAACGGCATGTTCTGAGTGGATTCGGAAAGCGAAACTATCCGACATGGACCCGGTCAAGTCAGCGACCAGCGATGAAGGACATTAGGGGAAACCACAAACTCACGGTCGCTTCGAGATAAGATCTGCGTCGTTTTCCTCTGACTGAACGAAGGTGACCGGAGAGGCAGATGCCGCCCCAGAATGGCGAACCGGCGTGTAGCCGTTCGCTCCGTTGTCTGAACGGCAGAACGCTTTAGTGGAAGTCGTGGGAGCCGGGCGCCGCGCGAGTAATGACCAGAGGCTGAACGCTTTCCGCTTTCACCGAAACCACATTTTCCTGATTCTGAAGCGTGCCCTCAATCAGCAAAAACGGATGGTTTACGACCACCGTGTGATCCCGTTCAAATAGCCGCGGCATGATGATGACGTTCGCAATTCCCGTTTCGTCCTCCAGGCTGAGGAAGACAAAACCTTTGGCCGTGCCGGGGCGTTGGCGGGCAATCACGGCCCCTGCGACTCGAACGCGCGTTCCGTCAGGAATCGCTGCAAGCTCGACGGCTGCCCGGATTCCGAGATTCTTCATTTCCGCGCGGCGGTAAGCCATGGGATGTGGCCCGACCGTCATTCCAGTGCCGTGGAAATCCGCGACCAGTCTTTCTTCAGCGGTCATGGGCAGCAAAGGTGAGCCGGAAGCAGCGGGTTCGTCCGGGTTGGTCGTTGCTTCTGGAGATACGGCGGTCGATTCGCGCACAGTTTCTTCTATTTCGAGAAGCGGGCCCGGCCGGCGGGCGGCGCGCTCGACCTGCCAGAGAGCGTCGCGACGGTGAAACCCGCGCTTGGCGGACACGGAATTCAGCGCACCAACCTCGGCGAGCGCGGCCAGTTCGGATTTTTGTATTTCGGGAACACGCTGCTTCAGATCGTCGATCGAGACGAACTTGCGAAGGTCACGTTGGCGCGCGATTTCGAGCGCAATTTCTTTACGCAGGCTTTTCACGTAGCGCATCCCCAGGCGCATGGCGAGTCCCTCGGGAGTTTGTTCGAGCGTGCACGGCCAATCGGAACGCGCTACGTCGATGGGCTTGCATTTTAATCCGTGGCGCTGGGCGTCTTTCACGAGGGTTGCCGGCGAATAGAAGCCCATCGGCTGGTTATTCAGCATCGCGGCCGTGAACGCCGCAAGATAGTGGCATTTCAAGTAAGCGCTGGCATACGCGATCAGCGCAAAACTCGCGGCGTGCGATTCAGGGAATCCGTAGAGGGCGAAGGATGCGATCGATTGAACGATTTTGTCCTGCGTTTCTCCGGTGATCCCTTTTGTTTGCATCCCGCGCCGAAGCTTGATCTCGATTTCCTTCATTCGCGCCTCGGAACGCTTGAATCCCATGGCCCGGCGCAGTTCCTCGGCTTCACCGCCCGTGAATCCCGCGGCGATCATCGCCATGCGCAGCAACTGCTCCTGAAAAAGAGGCACGCCGAGCGTGCGCGCCAGAGCGGATTCGAGCGAGGGATGAAGGCATTCGGGAGGTTCGAGACCCTGGCGGCGCCTTAAGTATGGATGAACCATTTTCCCGACGATAGGCCCCGGACGAATAATCGCGACCTGCACGACGACGTCATAGAAGCATTTCGGGCGCAGGCGAGGCAGGCATGACATTTGAGCCCGGCTCTCGATTTGAAACATCCCGACCGTGTCCGCTTTTTGCAGCGCCGCATAGACAGCAGGGTCGTTCTGCGGCAGATGCCCGAGGTCAATTTTCTCTCCGTGGTGCCTGCGGATGATCTGGAGAGAATCTTCGAGTACGGCCATCATGCCCAGGCCGAGAAGGTCCACTTTCACGATCCCCATGTCGGCGCAATCTTCTTTGTCCCATTGCACGACGACGCGGCCCGGCATCGTGGCCGGCTCCAACGGGACAACGGAATCGAGTTGTCCCTGGCACACCACCATTCCGCCGGAGTGCTGGCCAAGATGACGAGGCAAATCCCGCACCGCCTGGCAAAGCTCGAAAAATTTTCGAACCCGGGGATGCTGAAGATCGAGACCAGCTTTGCGAAACTGGCGATCGAGGGTATCGCCGGGGTCTTTGTATTCCCACGATCCCACGAGACTATACAAGCGGTCGAGGGTTTCCGGATCGAACGACAAAGCCTTGCCGATCTCGCGGGCCGCCGAACGCCCGCGATAGGTGATCACATTCGCCGTCATCGCGGCGCCCAATTTCCCGTAGCGTTCGTAGACGTACTGAATCGCGCGTTCCCGCTGGTCGCCGCTCGGAAGATCGAGATCGATGTCCGGCCATTCGCCGCGCTCTTCGGACAAAAATCGCTCGAAAAGAAGATCCATTCCGACCGGATCGACGGCGGTGATGCCGAGCGCATAGCAAACGGCGCTGTTGGCCGCGGAGCCGCGCCCCTGCACCAGAATGTTCTGTTCGCGGCAAAAGCGAATGATGTCCCACACGATCAAAAAATAGCCGGCCAGATCGAGTTTTCCGATCAACGCCAGTTCGCGGTCGATTTGCTTTCGAGCGCGTTCGTTGTGGGCGCCGTAGCGGGAGATCATGCCTTCGTGCGCGCGCCGCCGAAGAAATTGCATCTGCGATTCGCCGTCAGGGACCGGATAGGCGGGGAATTTGTACCCGAGATCGCTCAAAGCGAATTGCAAGCGCGCGGAGAGAATTTCCGTGTTGGCGATGGCTTCGGGGATGTCGGAAAAGAGAAGCGCCATTTCAGCGGGCGGTTTCCAACGGCGTTCGGAATTGCGGCTCAACAAACGGCCGGCGGTCTCGAGCCTTCGGTGATTGCGGAGGCAAGTAAAAACGTCCAACACCTCGCGCTGGCGGGGCAGCGCGTATGAGACGCCATTGGTAGCGAGTAAAGGCAATTTCAGCTTCCGCGCGATCTCCACGGCGGCCTGGTTGCGCGCTTCTTCTTCGCGGCAGAAATGGCGCTGGAGTTCGACGTAAACGTTTTGCCGGCCGAACGCCCGGCAAAGTTGCCGCACGCATTCCACGGCCGTCTCGAATCCGCCTTGTGCCAGAGTGTGCGCCAACGGACCTTCGTCACCGCCGGTCAAGCAGATCAGACCGCTGCTCATTTCCGATATTTCTTCAGGGCGAACGCAGCCTTCTCCCTTTCGCGCGCGGAGCTTCATTTGCGTGATGAGCCGGCAAAGGTTCTGGTAGCCTTCGCGCGATTCCACGAGCAATGGATAGCGCCAGCCGGCGGTGGACGTGACTTCCGCGCCGACGTGGGCCCGAATGGAGAGTTTGTTCGCCGCCAGGTGGAAACGGGGCGAGCCATACACGCCGTCGCGGTCGAGCAAGGCCATGGCGGGCACGTTGTGTGCTGCACAGGCGTCGATCAATTCTTCGGGAAGGGAGGAGCCTTCGAGAAAGCTGAATGCAGACCGCGCATGAAGCTCGATGTACATCAGTCGTAAATTCCCCGCACGAACCAGCCTTGGCGCAGCGCGTCGCAATAAAGGCGATAGAGGCCGCGGTCCGCTGAAGGAGAATGAAAGCGAATCTCAAGGTCCCATTCATCCTGTTGCCAGGGATTTTCCCGCCACCAGTCCCCGGATGTGCGCCACGGCCCGGAAGCAGCGAGCACTTCTCCCCACATGCCCTGGAAAAACACGCGAATAGGACGGCCTGCAAGCAGCTCGAGTTTTGCCGGAACGGGTGGGCGAAAGGCCCGAAAGCTTGCCGGGGCTTTTCGGCCGTTTTGTTTTTGAAGGCGGAGAACGTCATTTTTTCGGCGTTTCGTTTCCATGTCTTCCAGACAGGCGAGAAAACGTTCCATGTGAAACTCTTCGGGACGGTGAGTATCCGGCAGGGACGGCGATCCGACATTCTCTTCGCCGACGACATTCGCAATGCGGGCGATTGTGATCTCCAGTTTTTCCGGCTCCGGAAAGCGAGGAAGAAACAGACCGCTTTGCGTCGCGCGTGGCCGAACGGATTCCGCCGCAAGCGCGATTTTTTGAATGGGCGCAGCGGGCGGCTTCAATTGCAAACGCAACCGGAGCAATTTCAGGAGCATTTTCGAATCGCGCACCGGGACGGGGAGCTCCAATGTGCTTTCATATAAGCCGGGCGAATGCTTTTGACGAAACAGCTCTTTGCGAGAGTCCGTTGCATTTTCAAAGGAGGGTTGCAGCTCAAAGCGGACGCGAATGGCGGCGGCCGCAAGAGAGCGCGCCGTCAATCGCGCGCAAAGCTGATCGAGCAACCGCCCGAGAAGAAACGAAAGAGGATCGAGTTCCTCAACGGCATCGTCCAGCTCCAGCTCTTCTTCGAAGAAGCTCTCTTGTTCCGCAATTACGAGCGAGCGCGCGCCTGTGCCCCGCGCCAGCGCGTGCAAGCAAACTCCTTCCTGTCCGAGGCGTTCGGAGAGTTGCAAAACCGGCAGTTCGGCAAAAGCGCCGCACGTGTGGATGCCCCAGCGTTTCAGCGTTTCAGCAGTTTCCGCGGAAGGAAAGAGAACATCGACAGGCAATTGGCGCAGATATTCCGATTCCCGTCCGGGCGGAATCACCGTGGTCCCGGTGAAACCACGCGCAGCAATCAGGGCCGTTTCGATATTCGAGGCGACAGCGACATTCGGCAGCAAGCCGCATTCGGCCGAGCGCTGCATGAGGTGCGTGGCGATGGTTTCTGCCGAAGGGAATAAATGGCTCAAACCAGATAGATCGAGAACGATCGCGTCCTCAGCCGTATCTTCGATTCGCGGAGAGACCGACCAGCCGATATCGAGCAGAGCTGCGCGAGCCGTTTTTTCCTGCGACCGAGAACGCGGACGGATTTCCACGCCGGCAAATTGCGCCGCATTTGTTTTCGTCATCCCGCATTCGATTCCCGCGTGGGCAGCTTTTTCGCCGAAGGCAACGACCTTGCACAGAGGCGGATTCCCGTCGACAAGAGCCAGGGCGCATTCGCGCAGGGCAGGCTCGGCGCGCATCACCGCCTGCACCATAAAATTGGGGACGAAGATGGAAGCGAATGCCATAGCGGCTTGACGGAAAGGCGGCAACGGAACTCGTGGAATTCCTCACCTTTTTCTGTGCGCTCCTCCCGAGCTACGTTGGGGTGGCGTCTGCGAATCGCTCCAGATAGTTCGAATTGCGAAATTAGCGCCATCGCCGCAGGCTTCGACGGAAATTGCATCCTGCCGAATCGATCGATGATCTTCCTGGTTCCCGCGAGAACGGATCATTTCGGCGTAGTTTTTCCAGCCGTCGAGCAAACATCCCGGCGAATGCGGCAAAGAGGGTCCCTCGATGCTTCCAAATGTTTGCGACCACGTCGTTTCTCGCGCCCGGAGCCGAAGCACCAGAGAAGCACAGCTTTTCGCGTTCGATTCCTGCTCGAGAACGAGAAGAATCGTCGGCGTATATTCCACCGCCCGGCGAAAACGAAACCACACGGGAAGGGAAACGGAACGAACAACGTGCGTCGGAGTGTCGCTCAGATCGAGCGCAATCAAACCGAAGCCTCCGCCCTGGATCAGCAGATCGGTGGCACGAAGAGCCTGGTCGGCGTTCCGGCAGCGCACCCAGACCAGTTGTCGCAGCCTTACCCCTGCAATTTCGGCGGAATGGGGATCGAATGCATCGCGTGCGTCAACGAGCGCGCAGACTTCCGACGCCGCGGTTCGAGAAGCCAGTGCGGAAATCAGCAAGCTGGTTCTCCCGGAACACGGAGGGCCACAGATTTCCGTCAAGCTGCCGCGGGGAAGTCCCCCCGTGAGATCATCAATAGGAGGAATGCCGGTGGGAACGGTTTCAACGATCCGGCGGTCGCGATATTGGAAAGGATTTGAGAGGCGGTTCGCCAGCGCGGATTCGACGTGCAAACGCAATGAAGCAGCTTTTGAGCTCATAGTGAAAGGCGAGGATGCGAAAAAGAGGGGCTTTCATTTTCGCTTTTTGTTCGCCTATCGATGATTCTATGTTTGTGGAATGAGGGTTGTCAAGCGCGCCGCACTGGCCGCTGCGCATCTAAAAGTTCATGAAAAAACAGCCGGCTCCTACGAATGGACTGATCCCAAAGAACCCGACGCTCGAACGTCTGCAAGCAGCGGCTCGAAATTGCAGGGCCTGCGATTTGTGGAAAAATGCCACGCAGACGGTATTCGGAGAAGGGAAGGCCACCGCCAAGATCATGCTCATCGGTGAGGTACCGGGGAATCAGGAAGACATCGAGGGCAAACCGTTTGTCGGCCCGGCCGGAAAATTGCTGGACGCCGCGCTCGCCGAAGCTGGGATCGACCGCACCGAAGTCTACGTGACGAATGCCGTGAAGCATTTCAAGTGGGAGCCGCGCGGCAAGCGTCGCATTCATCAGAAGCCGAATGCGGCGGAGATCGCAGCGTGCCGTCCATGGCTGGATGCAGAAATCGCGGTCGTGCGGCCTCGAATCATTTTGTGTCTGGGAGCAACGGCGGCACAGGCGCTATTGGGCCGCGATTTTCGAGTGACACAACATCGCGGCGAGTTCTTGGAGTCGTCGCTGGCGCCGGTGGTAATGGCTACGGTCCACCCGTCCTCGATCTTGCGGGTACCCGATGAGAAGATGAAAGAAGAAGAAATGAGACGTTTTATCGCCGATCTAAGGAAGATTTCAAAAGCTTCTAGGTGATTACTTCGTCAGGCGTCCGCACGGGGTTCGATGTTGGGTGGGCACAGGTCAACGACAACTTAGGATAAAGCGGGTCCGAAGATACCGTAAAATGAGAGAGTCATTGTGGGCGTGTAGCTCAGCTGGGAGAGCACCTGCTTTGCAAGCTCGCGAGACAACTCCAAACGCTCTACAGCTCCCTTCCACTTTTGTTTATTTACAATAACTTGGGGGCATCTGCTTTTCGCTCGAAAGCTAACCCCAATCGCGAAATCAGATAGGGTTTTGACACAGGTCTGACACAGCTCGGGGCACGTGCTTTTGTTCAGTTCGCTCTGATTGTGACTATCTTCCTGAAACACCGCTCCCTTCCATGACCAGCGGCGTGCATCCGGGCTCGATGCGATGCTCCTGCGTCACGCATTGAGAGCGCGTTTGCACAACTCACGTATGGTGCTATTTCGGCGCTGCTTTCCGGTAACATTCAGAACCGCTTGCGTGATCAATATCTGCGCGAAAGGAGTCATTACGATCGGCCAGCCAAGCTCCTGGCGCACGCGGTCCAATTCCTCGATCACTGCACCTTCCAAATGGGGGACTCTACTTTCGGCGAGGTGGCGGCGCATCGTGCCAATCGTTTCGCCCGGCAATTGGTGTTGGAGATAGCTGGCGTCGAACGCCTGAGGGCAGCCTGCGGGAAGCCCTTCCGCTTCCGCAAGGCGAGTGAAAGAGTCGCCCTGGAAACCCCTTAGTGTCCGGAAGGGATTCAAACCGGAAGGCAGCGTCGTGAGTATATTCGAGGGATGGGGCGTCATTTCCGCGAAAAACTCCGTGTACGCCGTCTGGTCCAAAGACATGAATTTTGCCGCTGAACTCAAGCATATTTTCAATGACCAGGATCAGCTTTTCGGAGCTGTTGCCGTCCTCAGCCCGGCCGTTGCCGCCTACGTCAAGGACGAGGGCTATGATACGGTCGATAAACTGGCGGACTGGCTCTACCAGAGCCCGGGGGAAGCCAAGCCTCATTTCAGGAGTCCGGCGCAAATCAACATCCTCGTCACCGGATCGTCCAACAATCTTTACTGGGACTACGGAGGGATGAGAAATGTCAAAAGCGTCTCGATTGATAAATGGCGCTGACGGGAACGGCTGTTGTCTTGACAACTAGCGTGCGGTTTGTTGTACTTGTGGTCGTCTCGCACATACGTGCGCGGGATCGCTGAACACGATCTGAAGTGCGCGTTCGCCGAGTCTAACGGGAGTCATGCAATGGCCACGCTGCTGCGTTCGGCGGTATTGAATCCGGAAGGATACCGGACAGTCAGAGCCGCAGGCGGAGACGCACCGAGTAAGCCCCCGTCATTCTCTTCGCTCGCTCCACGCCTGGACAGCCTCAATGGCAAGACTATCTACCTCGTCGATACCGGCTTCGGGGGAAGCGGCAAATTTTTGGATCAGGTGCAGGCCTGGTTTGCCGAGCACATGCCCTCGGTCAAGACTGTGCGGCGACGCAAGACGGGTAACATCTTCCGTGATGACACAAGGGACCTCTGGGCAGAGGTCAAGGAAAACGGCCAGGCCGCGATCCTGGGTGTTGCGGGTTGACCCGGCTGCGCAGCGGCGGTCGCCGCTTGCTCCCGCACACTCGAACAGGAATACAGAATCCCAACAGCGCCGGTCTCGACTTTCGAATTTGCCAACGTAGTGGCCGACGATCGCCGCTTTCATGGCGTTCCATTGCGCTTCATTTACACTCCGCATCCGGTCGTAGGCATGCCTCCTTCTGTACTTCGCGGCTATATCGAAGGGAAAGATCCGGCAACGCAGCGGACCGTAATCGAAGAAGTCATTGAGGCTATCACAAAGCCCGTCAGCGAAGACGAGTTCACCGGGGACTTCGCGCCAGTGTCGCGGACCGGCGTCAGGCAGACGCTACTTGAACCGGATACGGAAGACAACCTTCAGCGCCTGTTTTATGAGCGGGGCTGGACCGATGGGCTGCCCATCATCCTTCCCACGGAAGAACGCGTTGCTGAAATGCTTGCCGGCACAAACCGCGCGCCGGATGAAGTCGTCGCAGAAATCTTCCTGCATGACACACAGGAATACCTCACATTTACGGTCGAGATGGTGGCCATCATCGGCGTGATGGCGGGGGCGAGGCCTGAGCACCTGCCTGTTCTCCTCGCTGTCGCTTCCACCGGACATCCGTCGATTCCAGGTTCGACGACGCCGTTCGCTTGCATGCTGCTCGTGAACGGGCCGATCCGCAATGAGATCGAAATGAATTCGGGGATTGGGGCCTTTAGTCCTCGCAATCTGGCGAACTCTGTAATCGGGCGCGCCTGGACGCTTCTGACAATCAACTGGGGCTACATGCGGCTTAGGAAGCAGTTCTGGACTTCGCAAGGCAATCCCATCGGCTACAACAATATGTGTGTCGCGGAGAACGAGGAAAGAAGCGCCTGGGAACCCTTTCACGTGCAGAAGAACTTCCGCCCCGAAGAAAGTGTTATCAGCCTGTTCCGTGGGTGGAGCTTCGTAAATAACGTGGTCGGGTCCTCCCACCGATCAGTGGGCAAGGACATGTTGCTTCAATTGGGTGCACTGCCAGGTCTTTTTTCTGCGGCGACGTTAATATTGGATCCGCTCGTAGCGCGACACCTCAAGGAAAACGAAGGCTTCCGAACCAAGCTGGATTTCTGCCGCTGGCTTTCAGAAAACTTCAAAATGCCTGCAGGGCAGTTTTGGGGCACGGATTTGATCCACATGATGATGGCTCCGCTCGCGGATCAGGGCGTTGAACCATACGCGTCCTGGAAGAAGCTGCCCCCAGACGCGCTCATCGCGCCATACGACAAGCCCGAGAACATCAACATTGTCGTCGTGGGTGGCGAAACGAGCCCCATGTGGAAGGTCGCGGATTTCGCCTACGCAGCGAGCGCTTCGGTGGACAAGTGGCGCGCAAAGCCTGCCGCCGACGGCTGCACCGACGGAAGCTGCGGACTCCCGGATGAGCCGTGATTGACAAGGTGAATTCGCAAAGCACGAAGCAGTCAGCAGCGGAAGCATGGAAATGAACTCGGTCGGCATAACCAATTTGAGGAGGTACATGGTCATGGATCGACGAAAAATGTTGGCGTTGCTGGGCGTCAGCCCAACGCTTGTTGCAGGTGCGCCATCCTACGCGCGGACTGCTCCGGCGAGTGCTCCGAGTGCGGGAGCGTCCGTAGTGACGGACAGGATGATCACGGCTGTGAATCCTGCCGTCACGCCCCAGTTGCCGAAACGGATACCTCTCGCACCTCGCCTCGACAAATTGGACGGCAAGACAATCTACCTAGTGGACACCGATTGGGGAGGAATGGGGCAGAACGACGGCATCCTTCAGGAAATGCAGGCGTGGTTTGCCGAGCACATGCCCGCCGTGAAGACGATCATCAAGGTCAAGAAAGGAAATTTCGTCACCGATGATCCAGCGCTGTGGAAGGAAATCGCCGACGCCAAGGGAGATGGCGTCGTCCTCGGCGTCGCGGGCTGACATGGCTGCGTCGGGGCCGTGAGCCTCGAAGCGGGAGAGATCGAGCAGAAGTACCGCATACCCGTTGTTGCCGCAGCGGGTTCGAATGTCGTGGCATTTGGCATCGGCGCAAACGCCACGTACAACACCGGCATGCCCATTCGCTACGTCGGCGTCCCGTTCCCCTTTTCCGGCCAGCCACGGTCAGTGCTCAAGGGGTACATCGAAGGGAAAGACACGGTGAGCGGCAAGCCGATGATGCAGGCAATCATCGAGGGTCTCACGCAACCTCTTACTGAGCACGAAAGGATGTCCGGGATTCTTCCCGAGGCTCAACCTGAACCGAGACTGCTCGCGGCAGACACGGAAGATAATCTGCAACGCCTGTTCAAGGAAAGATGCTGGACTGACTTCAACCCGGTCATCATTCCGACACAGGAAAGAGTGGCTGCGATGCTGAAGGGAACCAGCCACAAGCCGGATGAAATCGTAAAATCCGGCGCCGGGACATTCGGGACGCGTCGCCCATTCACGGTGGAAAAGGTCGCCGTCCTCGCGGTCATGGCCGGCGCCAAGCCTGAGTATTTCCCGGTGATCCTTGCGCTGGCCAGCATGGTGCCCTATCAGGACTCCACAACCTCCATCGCGCAGATGATCGTGGTGAACGGACCGATACGCAAAGAAATCGACATGAATTCCGGCCTGGGCGCCTTGGGTCCCAACAACGATGCAAACTCCGTCATCGGGCGATCCATGACGCTCATTCACAAAATCATCCAGGGTTACGACGAGGGCGTGACCGGTTTCGCTTCTCTCAGCAACCCTCTGCGATACGACAATCTGTGCTTCGCCGAGAACGAAGAGGCCCTTCCGCAAGGATGGGAGCCGCTTCACGTCCAAATGGGCCACAAACCCACAGACAGCATTCTGACGATCTTCACCGGCTGGAACTTCATTAACAGCACCGGCTGGGTTGAGCAGCATTACGCTCCTCAAATGTTAATGCGTGACTATATGTCTACGCTCTCCGGAATGAGCGCCACGCTCATCATGGATCCCTCGGTTGCGGAGCTGCTCAACGACGTACAGGGCTTCAAGACGAAGGACATGCTCGGAGAGTGGCTCTCGCAAAACGTAGAGAAGACCGCTGCTTCGTATTGGGGGAATTCGATCGTATCGAGCATGCTGGGTCCCCTTGGTGCCCAAGGGCTAGAGCCTTACGCAAGCTGGAAAAAGGTCCCGGGCGAAACGCTGATAAAGCCTTTCACTAACCCGAAGAGCATCCGCGCCGTTGTCGTCGGCGGGAATACGGCGAGCGTTTGGTTCGCGACCGATTTCATGCCAGAAAAAGGCACATCGATCGACGCCTGGCGGTAAATGCAAGGTCGCCTGACTTGTCCCCGCAGTGCGATCTTTAGTTTGCAGCCGTTACTGGTTCGGTGGTTGGCGTGGCCACGGGAATGCCGCAGGTGCCATCCTTGCACGTTACGGGTACGGGCATCCGAAGCGGCTGCGCGTCGCGGCGGATTCCACATTTCGGCCGCCACTTATCAATCGAGACGCTTCTCGTGTAGGTGAAATCCGTGGTGATCCACATCGGGTTCGTCTCACCGCCGACAACGAGAATATTGATGTCCTCTGGCGAATGGCGCGGAGCGATCGGCGCGTCTTTGGGCAGCTTGGCCCACGAGGCAAACGGTTCGATCCCCTGCCTGGCCAAACCTGCCGCAAAGCCCGACTGCATCTGACCCTCCCAGTAGTGTCCGGCGGGAACTTTTGAATTCTCCACGATCCATTTACAGGCGTCCTGCTTGGTTTTGAAACCTTCGGCTCGCAGGTTCTTGGCCACAAGCGGGTCGACGACGAACGTAATGCTGGTCCCCATCGATCCGAACGTGGCGATTACGTGAGCCATCTCTTTCGCCGGACCAAGACCGAAGTTGAGCACGTTCCATCCACGGAACAGGCTCACCACGCTTTCGTCGGGACGGAAGCCTTTCTGCACGTGAAACGGTTCGAAGACGTTCAGCTCCTCGTTTTCGCCGAAGCACATGTTGTTGTAGTTCGAATTGTGGCCGAACGTAGCCATGAAATTTTCGCCTGCGCGCGCGTCGCCGAAATTGATGCTCATCAGCGTCCACGCCCGGCCGATCACGGAATTCGCGAGATTAAACGGACTGAGCGCAGCCGTGCCGCAATTCATGCTGATCTCGTTGCGAATCGGCCCGTTCACCACCATCATGCGGCCCCAAGAGGTGGTCGAACTCGGCATCGATGGCTCCTGGCTCGCGGCGAGCGCAAGGATCACCGGAAAATGCTCCGGCCGCGCTCCGGCCATGACGGCGATGGCAGCCACCTTCTCGACCGTGTATTCCATCTTCTCCTGATGCGTGGTGATGATCATTTGGCCAACGATTTCGTCGGGGGCATGATCCGTGCCGGTGAGCATCTCGGCGACGCGTTTTTCGGTAGGGAGCACGATCGGCAGGCCGTCGGTCCATCCGCTTTCAACGAACTCGCGGTACAGATTTTCTTCGGTGTCGGGAGCCAGCCATCGAGGCCGCCGCGGCTTGCGCACAATGGTGGGGTGCTTTTCTCGTTCGGTCAGCGGCGCCGTAAGCGCGTCGATGACTTCCTGCATCAGGGGTTTGGACGTGATCGGGTCGGCGCCCTCGATGTAGCGGCGCAGCACGTCGCGCGACATGCCCATCACGGGATACGGAGGGAAGCCGAAGCGCAGCGGCGCTCCGCGTGCGCGTGCGTTGCGTTCCACGAAATCCGCAAATCGCGCGGTCACGAGAGGGGCAGTCGGAATTCCGACTTCGTCTTCCACAGTCGCGGAGTAATCGGCGAGACTCGCCGAACAGGCCTCTCAACCACCAACACCGAGGATCGCCGCGTCGGCGCCGCTGGATTTCATTTCGGCCCAGAGTTCGGGATCGTCGGTAAACATCGTGCCGCGCTTGTGACGGAGGACCGTCTTCACGGTCGGCATGTTTCGCGAAAACCAGTTCTGAAGTTCCTGCATGAACTCGAAGCTGCCCGCAAATCCCGTCTCGACCAAGTAGACCGTCTTGCCATTCAGCGCAGCAAGCCGGGGCGCCATGGACATGGGCTTAAGCTCGCCGCTCGGCTGCTCAAAAGGATCGAGGATCGCTCGGGGATTCGACTGCGCCTCCAGACGGCGTCCGAAAATGCCGGTCGGTTGACCGTGGGGATCCAAGACGGTGAGTTTGCCGTTTTGCTCCATGTTAGTCCTCCTGTACCTGGCCGCGTATCCTGTGCAGGCAAGTCAGCATGAACAAAGTTCTGCCGAGACAAGACAGTGACGATTTTAATCGCTTTCTTTGTTGTTGTCAAAACAACTGTCTACTATCCGACGCTAGAAGGCGCACACGAACTCTCGGTGCTCGGCCGAGTTAGGCAGGGATAGGTCTGCTTCGTTGCTGCGACAAAGAGGAACTTAACCTGTCAACGGCGGTATCCTTGTCGAGTCCCTTATGAGCTGACGGTGATACGGCCGCGCAGGATTGCGCTATGGTTCCGCGTGCGGCCAAGAAACTCTAACGGCGAGGGACGGTACGATTCCTTCGTTGCGTGGCGAGCTGAAACATCTCTTCCGCTCGTGCCGAGAGCAAATCGAGCACTCGTTCGACATCACGAGTTCGCTGTCCCTGTAACAATTGACGCTGATACTCCTGGGCGACGGGCGCGATCTCGCGCAAGAGCGCTTCACCCTTGCTGGTCAACGAGAGTAACGAAGCTCGGCTGTCGGACGGATGCGCCGTCCTCTTGATCAACTTGCGGCGCATCAAACCTCTTAACGATCGACTGATCCACGCCTTGTCAATGTGCGTTCGGCGGCTCACCTCGTTCACCGAAATCGGCTGATAAGCGCCCAGCATTACCAGGATCCGCAAATCCGTTGGCTTCACGCCAAATCGATCTTTGAACGTGAACGTGCCGATACGAAGAATCAGTTCAGAAAGACGTACGATGCGCACGGAGACCAGCCGGATAAGCGCGTCGATATGGGGAGCGTGCTCGCCGCGGCGGCGCACTCTGCGGCTAGCTTCAAGGGCCTTGGGGTATGGGACGGGCTGCGGGCTACCAACGCTCATCATATGTCTCCCGGAATCCTTCGATGCGAGTATAGAGGAGCCCCTTCGCTGGCCCAAGCGCCGAAGTGAAGAGCGGCGCCGTGCCCCTTTCGGATCCACCCCGCATCATAGCCATCGAGGTGTGTCGAGATCTCTCGGAAACTTCTGAAGCGGAATTCGAGAGTCCAGGCTCCCCTCGCGAGATTTGCATGGTTGAAGCGCTCGGCGCATTCGTACGATGATGTCTTGACAACAATCACGTCGCACGAGTATATAGCAGGTCGGCTCCAGAGACGTTCGCAATTTGAAAGGTGCGATGTCAGGGAGGAGCAGAGAATGGCGATATTGCCCAAGCTTCCGATGTGATTGATCGCAGGATGGCGGAATGACAGACCAACAAAATCCGAGTAACGAACAACTGCTCTCACTATTTGAGAGAATGACGCTCATACGGCTGATGGAAGAGCGCTTGAGGGCCGACGCTGCGGCGGGCAAATTGCCAGGCGGCGTGCATCTCTACATTGGTCAGGAAGCGGTTGCGGTCGGCGTTTGTGCCAACCTGCACGATACGGATTGGATCACCAGCACACACCGCGGCCACGGTCACTTTCTTGCGAAGGGCGGCGAGCCGAAAGCGATGATGGCTGAGATCTGGGGAAAACGCACCGGCATCTGCAAAGGCATGGGAGGATCGATGCACGTTGCGGATCTCACCAAGGGGATCCTCGGCGCGAATGGAATCGTTGGTGGCGGCTTCGCAATCGCGACCGGAGCTGCGCTAAGCGCAAAGCTCAGTGGCAACGGACGCGTGGCGGTGGCGTTCTTCGGCGATGGCGCGGCCAATCAAGGCGTGTTCATGGAATGCCTCAACGTGAGCACGCTGTGGCAGCTCCCTCTGGTTTTCGTGTGCGAGTACAACCACTTCTGTGAGTTCACGCCGACGCTGACCGTCACCGCCGGGGAAATCGCTGACCGCGCCAGAGCCTTCAAGATTCCCTGTGAGGTTGTCGACGGGAACGACGTGATGGCGGTTTTGAGTGCGGCTGCGAAAGCCATCGAATGGGCTCGGAGCGGTAAGGGACCCGCTTTCATCGAAGCACGAACCTACCGGATACAGGGACATCTCGAATCAGAGGACCTGTTTCTCGCAGGCGGGAAATACCGCGAGAAACAGGAAATCGACGAGTGGCGCAAGCTCGACCCAATCTCTCGTTACGGGCGGTGCCTGCTATCGAAGGGCGTGTGCACGACCAGCCAATTGGACAGTATCTCCACGAAGATCGCAGGCGTTGTAGAAGACGCCGTCAGGTTTGCAGAAACAAGCGAGCCAGCCGATCCGGAACTGACTTTCGATGTCATGTTTGCGGGGCAGAAGCCATGAGGATTCATCGTGCCCCGTAAACGCTACATCCAGGCGATCAATGAGGCTCTTTTCGAAGAAATGGAGCGCGACCCGAAAGTCATTGTATTCGGGGAGGATGTTGAGCTCGCCATTTTCGGCGATACGCGAGGACTGCTCGAACGATTCGGAAGAGACCGTATTCGCAACACCCCGATATGCGAGGCCACTCTCGCGGGAATGGCAGTTGGAGCCGCTGTTACCGGCTATCGCGTTGTGTTGCACATGATGTTCTCGAACTTCATTTACACCGGCTTCGATGCAATCGCGAATCAAATGGCCAAGCTCCGGCTAATGACGGGTGGGCAAATCGAACTGCCCATCACAGTCATCGCGGGCTACGGCGGTGGACGCTCGACCGCCGCCCAGCACTCGGATACGCCTCACCCTCTTTTGATGAACCTCGGCGGTCTCAACGTGCTGGTGCCGGCCACCCCGGCCGATGCAAAGGGCCTGCTGAAACAAGCGATTCGCGGCAAGAATCCGAGCTTCTTCCTGGAGGCTAGCGGGCGTGGTGGGGATAGCGGCGAGGTTCCCGACGGGGATTATACCGTGCCATTCGGTAAAGCGGCAATTTCGCGTGCCGGGGCCGACATCACCGTCGTTGCCATTGGTTCTATGTTGAAGCCTGTGTTGAGCGCCGCAGAAAAATTGCAATCGGCCGGAATCAGTGCAGAGGTGATTGACCCGCGTACTTTAGTGCCGCTTGACGATGAAACGATCGTCCGCTCAGTCAGAAAGACTGGCCGGGCCATGATCGTCGACGAAGCCCGCGATCGCTGCAGCGCTGCAAGCCACATCGCTGCGATCATCGCGGACAAGGCGTTTTCGAGTCTTCAGGCTCCGATCAAACGTGTGACTGTTCCCGATGTTTCGATGCCATACGCGCCGAACGCGGAGAGCCGTGTTTTGCCTAATGAAAACGAGATCGTGCACGTCGCGACCAAATTGGTCGAGACCTAACAGTTGCATGAGGATGACTCTCAAGCTCTTCCGAGTCGGAATGAATATGGAGGAGGCCACAATCGTCAAGTGGCACACCCAGCCGGGGGAGTCATTCAAGGCTGGGGAGCCGTTGTACGAGATCGAAACCGAGAAGGTGAATCAGGAAATCGCTGCGCCTTCTGATGGAACGATGATCGAGATATTCGCACGCGAGGGAGACATCGTGAAGGTAGGGGATCAAGTTTGCATAGTGGATTTGCAATTACGGACGCAGGGTAGTTTGGTGTGACCGTCATTGTCCGACGAGATTGCCACGAAGTCGAAAGAGGAGGAAGGGATTATGGAGAGACGAAAAATGTTGACGATGTTGGGTTTGAGTCCGGCATTGGTCGCCGGCTACCCAGCCTACGCACGCACAGCCGTGAAAGCCGTGCCGGATTCTTCGTCAGGCGACGGCCTGATTACGGTCTTGAACCCGGGGATACCAAACAAATTGGCAACACGGTACCCTCTGGCGCCTCCGCTCGATAACCTCGAGGACAAAACGATCTACATGATCAACCTGTCCTGGGAGGGTCCGGATGCCGGAAACTACTTCTACGGGGCGATGCGGGAGTGGCTCGCTCAACGCTACCCGGGAATCAAAACGAGTTTGAAGGTAACGGCCGACGGCATGTTTGGCCTCGACCCCGCGATCCTGAAGGAAATGACAGCCAACAAAGCCGATGGAGCGATCGTCGGTGTGGCGGGTTGAAACGCCTGCATAGCGGCCGTGAGCCGCTGGGCAAAGCAGATCCAGATGCAACTGAGGATTCCGGCTATCGGCGTTTCGTCGGCGAATGTGGTGCACTACGGCTTGGACTACGATTTCAAGTACAGCAACGGCATGCCCGTGCGGTACGTCGCGGTGCCGTTTCCTTTCACGGGACAGCCGAAGGCCGTGGACGTTGGATACGTCACGGGTAAGGATGTGCTGAGCGGACAGCCGCTGATGACCGCGGTGATCAAGGCGTTGACCGATCCTCTGACGGCCGAAGAGAAAATTTCGGGCGCGCCGGAGGGCCAGGCCAGCGACACGAGGCTGCTTCCTTCCGACACAGACGAGAATTTGCGGCGGCTTTTCGAAGATAAGGGCTGGACGGATTACAACTGGGTCAAGCTTCCGACCGAAAAGCTGGTCACCGAGATGGTGAATGGGACCAGCCGGAAGCCCGGCGAGGTGATCAAGTCGATCGACATCACCGGCGGTTCGCGACAACTAACTGTGGAGAAAGTGGCCATCGCTGCGGTGATGGCGGGAGCTTCGCCGGATCATTTCCCGCTGATTCTGGCTCTCGCGACGCAAGCGCCCTTCGGCAACTCGACCAGCTCGATGGCGAATATGATTGTGATCAATGGCCCAATCCGCAAGCGGCTCAACTTCAATTGCGGAACAAATGCCCTAGGTCCGTACAATCGGTCAAATGCGGTCGTCGGTCGCGCCTTCACTATCGTCTCGAAAATCGTGGGCGATCTCCGCAACAACGTCAATGCTTGGGAGAGTCTCGGTAGCAACTTGCAATACAACAATCTCTGTTTTGCCGAGAACGAAGAGAATCTGCCGGAAGGTTGGGATCCTCTGCACGTTCAGATGGGCTTCAAACCCAACGATGATGTTGTGTCCGTGGGGATTGGCTGGACGAGTGTCTCGAGCGTCGGCGGCAGCCAAAGCCTCTACCCCACTCATTTCCTGATACGAGACTACATGCGTTCGCTTTCTGCATCCGGATCTGCGGCCACGATCTTGATGGATCCCACTGTCGCGGCTTTGCTCAAAGACACGCACGGTTTCAAGACCAAGGCGCAGCTCGCCGAGTGGTTCTCGCAGAACGTCGAGAAGACAGCAGGGTCCTACTGGGGCAACGGCGTTATTCAAAGCACCGCAGTCCCGTTCGCCCTGCAAGGTCTTGAGCCTTACGCAAGCTGGAAGAAGCTGCCGGACGATACCCTCATCAAACCTTTCACGAACCCGGGCGCGATACGTGTAGTCGTAACCGGCGGGAAGGTACAGACCACGTGGTTCGTCACCGATTTCGGCTTGCGTCGTGGCCTGAAGGTGGATGATTGGGCGTGAAAAAGAAAGCCGTGAGAATGCAGGGGCCCGGAGTCGTTTTCAAACGCGAGTTACGTATTTCGAAATAGAGATCAACGACATGCAACACAAGCTCAGACATCAAGCCGGAGTGAGACGGACAGCGGCGCGCATCTTCGCGTACGTCGTAGTGTTGGCCGCAGGCATTGCTTTCGGGGCGCAACTCGGGATGGGCCAGTGGTCCACGGTCGGCGGCGATTCGGGAAATACGCGCTATTCCCCGCTCGCGCAGATCAACGCGCAGAACGTCACCAAGCTGGGAGCTGTGTGGGTTTCGGAAAAGGTTGGACCGGCGCCGACCTCTCGCGCGATGTCTGTCATCGACAACGGTCTGATGTTCCTGACCGCGCCGCCGTACGTGTACGCCGTGAACCTCGCCACGGGAAAGATTGCCTGGCGTTACAACGCACTTCCCGACGGCACGCCGGCGCGAGAAGGAGTGGCGGTAGGCGAAGGCCTGGTATTCGTCGGGCTGTCCCCTGCGAATCTGGTCGCGCTGCGCGAGGAAACTGGCGAAGTTGTTTGGAAAACTTACCTCGGCGACCCGGTGCATGAACCGGCCGCGGGTGCGTCGGGTGCGCCGCTGTACGCCGACGGATTAGTGTCGATCGGCCTGAATGCGGATTTCGGATATCGAGGCCGGATCGTGGCGGTCGACGCGAAGACCGGACACGAGGTGTGGCACTTCTATGTAGTGCCCGCGCCGGGAGAACCGGGATCAGAGACATGGCCGAAGAACAACAACGCGTGGCAGCACGGCGGAGGCGCCGTCTGGCTCGTGGGAGCGTCCGATCCGGAACTCGGCCTGGTGTTCTATGCAACCGGAAACGCCGTCCCGCAGTACGGCGGCGAAAACCGACCCGGCGACAACCTGTATACCGATTCGGTGGTCGCACTTGAGAGCAAGACCGGCAAGCTTCGCTGGCATTATCAGTTGGTTCGGCACGACATCTGGGAAGCCGACGTCGCCGAAGCGCCGGTGCTGTTCGACGCACAGATGAACGGCCAATCCCGCAAGGCAATCGCGGCCATGCGCACGGACGGCTATCTGTTCATGCTCGATCGCGTCACCGGGAAACCCCTCGGACGCATCGAGGACCGGCGTGTGCCACAGGATGCATTCCAGAAAACCGCCGCGGCGCAACCGTATTCGGTGGGCGCGGACCCCGTCCTGCCGGACTGCGACTATTGGAGACAGCAGCCGGTCCCGAAGGGTTTTGAAGTGGGTTGCTTCTTTACGCCAGCGTCGTTGCAGAGACTGGCTCTTCTGGAGCCTGTTTACGGCATGCGCGCGACGCCGATGGCTTTCGATCCGCAGACGCGGTTTTTCTATGCGACCGGCAATGCGGGCTTGCAGTGGTTCCGGCGTGGCGAGAATCCGGGCTTCTTCAGCCTCACGCTCAGCGGGCGTGTGCCTGGGCTGAATAAGCTGAGCTTCGGCGTTCTGGCCGCCATAGACAGCCGCACGAACAAGATTACCTGGAAGAAGGAATTCCGCGTGGGACGACCGAGCGGCGCGCTCGCCACTGCGGGAGGCCTTGTCTTCCAGATGGCCGGCGACGGCAACCTCCAGGCATACGACGCCAGCAACGGCTCTCTCTTGTGGCAGTTTCAAACGGGCGATTTAGGGGGCAGCCCGCCCATCGCATACGAAAGCGGAGGAGAGGACTACATCGCCACGATTGTTGGCGGCACGGTGTGGGCATTCAAATTGGACGGAACGCTCCCGCAGCGGTCGGCGCCGCCGACTCCTCCTCAGGAGGACTTTGCGGGACCGATTGAGAATACGGCGAACATCGAGACCACGACCCTTTCGCGGGACTTCGGCTTGATGGGCTCGCACTTTATCATCGACGAGTATGAGTTCAATCCATACCGTGTGCGAGTCACGGCCGGCACGCGAGTCAGTTGGAGAAATAACGGGCAGATGATTCACACTGTTGTAGCAGAGGACGGATCGTGGACGACCGGCCCTCTGAACCCTCTCGACATCGGCAGCGTCATCTTCGACAAGCCAGGGACGTACGTTTACATTTGCAAAGAGCACCCATGGGTATACGGCCAAATCATTGTCGAACCCGCTCTCGAGAAAAACGGCGAGAGCCAACCGCCTGGCAAATAGGAACTCGACTAAGAGCCAATCACGGGATCGTAAAGCGGAAAAGTGCGTACCCTGCGTTTTGGTATGGCGCGGGCGTATCGGTGGACAATGAGAAGTAGAACCGTGTTGAATGACAGTTTTGTGGGGCGCAGGACTCGCGCCTTTCAGCAAAGGAGCCGCAACTATGAAGCGTCGATTCGTGGCCCTCGTCTTGTTCGGATTAATGCTGCTCGTATCTGACGGGCTATCTTTCCGCGTTCTGTACGGGGAATCAAAGGTTGTGGCTTTCGCAAGAGCGAGCCAGGAAAAGTCAGCGCAAACGAAAGAAGCAGAGCCATTTCCCCAAGTACCGCGCATCACGGCCGAGGAGGTCCAGCGTTTGGCGAAGGACAGCGGAAAGCTCGTGTTAGTGGATACTGACGACCCAGAGGCTTACGAAGCCGAGCACATCAAAGGTGCTGTGAATATTCCCTACGATCCAACTCGCGATACACACGAACAGGATCAGTCTCTCAGCGCACTTCCCGGCGACAGGCTGATCGTTTTCTACTGCAATTGTTCCCACGAGGAAGACAGTGCGCCGATGGTGATGGAGATGTGGGAACTAGGCTACGACCACGACAAGGTCAAGGCTTTGAAGGGCGGCTTGATTCGCTGGGAGCAATTGAAATACCCGCTCGCCGGCACGGACATCAATTCGTCCAGGCCCACATCAAATTAGCTCATAGCGCAATGAAAGTATTTGTGAGGCCTCCTGGTGTCACCCCGACCATGTTGTTCGTGGTCCCTCCCCACTGCTGCCAAAGTGCGACATGAAAACGCTAGTCGCGGGTCATACAAATGCTTCGCCAGGGCGATTCACAAGTGTTCATAGGGGTTTTGACACAGTTCTGGCACAGTCTAGGGCACGTGATTCGGGATCCTGAGCCACGGTCGGGCAGACGCAGTGTTTAGAAGGGACAGCAAGCACAACCTTGGCAGACAACCTGTTAGCTCTGTGATGTGTTTTTGGGTTGTCGTTCCGAAGGGGAGGCACCGGCATCTTCGGGACCGGATCGCCATGTCTTGCGGGCCATATTAATGCTAGCCTTCGTTCCGTATGCGTGTTCACACATGAGGGCTGCGACTCTCGTCCCCTCGCCATTTTCGAGCGCGTGAACGATCGCGTGATGCTGGCGATGCGCATAGCTGAGCGACGCATACATTCCGGGTAGATCCACTTTGTCAAACGCGATCGCGTGCGCGGCCGCAAACGGGATCCGGCCATTGCGTTCGATCGCGTCGGCGATCACCTTGCTGCCCGCTCCCTGAACGATGAGTGAATGAAATTGCTTGTTCATCTCGCCGTAGCGGGCCTCGTCGGATTCAAGAAGGTGGCGCTTGATAAAAATCGCATCGCCTTCACGCAGGCAGTCGTACAGCGACTGGATCAACCGGCGCGGCGGCCCTTGCTCCGCAAGCGTGCGAGCCGCCAGCCCTTCCAGCACACCGCGAACATCAATCGCGTCCATGATTTCCTGCGGTGTGAACGCACGGACGACGAATCCGCGCGTATCGAGTTGGGTCAGCATTCCTTCTTGCGCGAGAATCGGCAGGGACTCGCGAACAGGGGTTCTGGAGACCCCTAGCTTGCTGGCCAGCTCGACCTCTCGTACTCGCTGGCCCGGTGCGAGTTCACCGTGCAAGATCATTTCGCGAATTCTTACGATTACTCGTGAGTTCTTACCGGCCATTTCGCACGCTGGATTAGATTAGAGCGCCGGTTTACGCTCACCGTTCTCGGCACCAACCCATTGACATCTGAGATGAGTCGTCTGAGAACCTTGAACATCCGTCCGCTCGTCCTGCTGGTGGAGCACTTTGGACAACTAACGGTCACGGCGGATGTTATCAACTCCACATGACCCAAGCAATCGGTCTGAGTATTGTTGGTGCAAAAGTGCACTTGCGGCCACGAACCGACTGTGCCCGGAGAAATCTAGAGCGAGGCCCAGCAGCGCAGCCCTCTTACGCGCCGTTCTCAATATCCTTGATTGGCCGCTGCCTGAGCCGAGCCATTCCATGGAGTAACCGCTACGAGAGGATTTGTGCCCGTCCCGGGCGTGCCAGAAGGACCAGTTGGGCAGCCGGTATATCCTGCTGGCAACTGGCTGCCAGGCAGCTTGCCGGTAGCGACGCATCTCTCCGGAAGATCGAGCGCGAAGCTCGAACCGAGACCTTCTCGCAGCCCCTCATAGTTGCTTGGCCGGTGGGCCGCCGGAGACCGAGTAATTGTCCTGCATGCCGTACATTCGGCCAGTCACGAAGTTGATGGTCGGCGCGATCGTCACTACGCCCGGAGTCAGGGTCAGAAGCTGCTCAAAATTGCGTCCGTTCAGCGGGAGGTCACGCATCTGTTCCGGGCTTACCAGCGTGGACACTTCGGACGTCGTCGTCTCAACTTGGGAGACATTGCCCTCGACGTTTACGGTTTCACTTACCCATTTACTGTATACAATAGTAGGAGTAGTGCATCCACTAGGCTTGACAGGGTGATCAATTTTCGATTATCGTCGCGACTGCTGATGCCAAGAGGGAGTCCCTTTCTTGGTTGGACGCCGTCCTTTGCCAGCAATACGAATAAGAGGAGAGACGATGGGGTTCCGAAGCTTCGAGGATTTGCTACAAACCGCTGGAAATCCGGTAACACTACTGCGTAATTCGCAGACCGGGCCGTATGTCTATCCCGTGGTCCCTAGCGAGTTCTCAAACTGGAGAGATGAGCAGCGCGCCTGGCAGCAAACCTGCGTACTTTTCAATCAGTCGTACCACATGACCGATATGTACGTGCAAGGTCCCGACGCGCTGAGACTGCTTTCTGATCTAGGCATAAACAGTTTCAAGGGCTTCGAGCCAAACAAGGCCAAGCAGTTTGTGCCGTGCAATTCTGACGGCTACGTAATTGGCGACGTCATCTTGTTCTATCTCGACAAGGATCTGTTCAATTTGGTCGGGCGTCCCTCGGTTCACAACTGGGTCCAATATCATTCCGAAATCGGCCGATACGACGTGAAGCTAGAAAGAGATGAGAGATCGGTCGCGCGGCCCGGCCCGATTGTTCGCAAGGCGTACCGATATCAGGTACAGGGTCCGAACGCGATGAAAGTGATCGAAAGAGTCACCGGCAAGCCTGCCCCGGACTTGAAGTTTTTCAACATGACGACGATTTCGATTGCTGGGCATCAGGTTCGCGCATTGCGTCACGGCATGGCCGGGCAGCCGGGCTTAGAACTATTTGGACCGTGGGAGGACGGCGAAGCGGTCAAGCTCGCGATTGTGGAAGCCGGCAAGGAATTCGGCCTTCGACAAGTTGGCGCGAGAGCCTACTCGTCGAACACGTTGGAATCGGGCTGGATACCTTCGCCGATGCCTGCCGTCTACACAGGCGAAAAGATGAAAGCGTACAGGCAATGGCTGCCCGCGAACTGCTACGAAGCCATCGCTTCATTGGGGGGTAGTTTCTATTCGGACGACATCACCGACTATTACCTCACGCCCTGGGACCTCGGCTACGGGCCGATCGTAAAGTTCGATCACGATTTCATCGGCCGAGAAGCGCTCGAGAAAATGGCGAAGCAGCCCCATCGAAAGAAAGTGACGCTCGCGCTCGATAACGACGATGTGCGCCATGCAATCGGGACCATGTTCGACAAGACGAACCGAACGAAATACTTCGATTTCCCATCCGCCGTTTACGCGACGCTGCCGTACGACAAAGTTCTGAGCGACAGCAAGACCATCGGGATTTCCACCTGGTGCGGCTACAGCGCGAACGAGGGCCGAATGCTGACGCTAGCGATACTGAATGAGAAATACGCCGAGCCGGGCACAGAAGTGACGTTTGTTTGGGGCGAAGAGGGCGGCGGATCGGCCAAACCGACGGTCGAGCGGCACATTCAAACCGAGATCCGCGCGATCGTCAGCCCGGTTCCGTATTCGGAAGTGGCGCGCACGCAATATGCCGAAGGCTGGCGCACTCACCAGAATCGGGCGGAAACCGAAGTGGCACGCCGCGAATAGCAGGCGTCCGCGTCCAGCGGGCGAACGCCGGGGAACCACGATGAAGATCAATCGGCGAAAATTGTTGTCGCTGCTGGGAGCTTCTCCCGCGATTTTCGCAGGCTCAGCAGCCGCGAACGGGCAAAACCAAAAGAATCAAAAAATCCAGACCAACCCGTACTATCAGGTCGCGAACATGAGCTACTCGCGAAGCGTCTCAATCGACAAGTGGATGTAGCGAGTTGACCCTTGCGCTACGACGCGTGATTCTCCCGCTATTGATTGGGAAATTTTTTCGGGCGGGGCGGCGGGACTTTCACGATTGTGCTCTTCATGATCACTGCGATGGCCTCGTGGTCGCTAACGATATTGCGCCGATCCCAACTCGTCAAGCGATTGTATACATAAGCCGAGCCGTTTCAGAGCCTTCGCAAAGATAACAAATGACATAGTTTCTACGCGGTTCTGTGAATGAATACAAGATTGTATTGACATAAACGAATTGGCCGTAGTTAAGTAGCCGCGTGCGCCGTTGCAAACGCTTCGCGACGGTTACAGAAGCGAAGGAGTCTCGATAATGGTTTCCGCTCCACATGACCCACCGTTCCGCGCGGATCACGTCGGCAGCCTGCTGCGTCCCGCGGAGCTCAAGAAGCTGCGCAACGATCACGCTGCTGGGAAGATTTCAGCGGACGAGCTCCGTTCTGCCGAAGATGCGGCCATCCGCCGGGTTGTCGCACAGCAAGAGCAAGTCGGGCTGCAATCCATTACGGACGGCGAGTTCCGCCGCGAGGATTTCTACACCGATTTCTTCGTGCGCGGGCTGGGCGGCGTCGAGGTTCGTCAGGAAGCCACGGTCGCCTTTTTCGTCGACCACGAAGGCCGCAAGATTCCCGTTCCGTGGACGCAGGTCGTTTCGCGCCTCCGCTGGCGCAAGCCGATCTACGCCGAGCATTTCCGTTTCCTGAGCTCGCTTACGAGGCGAACGCCCAAAGTGACCGTTCCATCGCCGATCATCTTGCATTTCACCTGCGGGGAAGTGGCGATTCGCAAGGCCGCCTACCCGGAAATGGACCTTTTCTGGGCGGACATCACCGACGCGTACCAGAAGGAGATGCGGTCGCTTTTCGAAGTGGGCTGCCGGTATATGCAGGTGGATGATCCGCCGATGGCCACGCTCTGCAACGAAAAATTTCAGGCCATGATGAAGAGCCGGGGCGACGATCCGGAGCACGCGCTCAACGAGCTTTATCCCGAGATCATCAATCGCGCGTTTGCAAATCGCCCGTCGTCGCTGCATCTGGCGATGCATCTGTGCCGGGGAAACAACCAGAGCGGATGGTTTGGCGAGGGCGGATACGATCCGGTCGCGGAAGTGCTGTTCAACAAGATTAACGTCGATTCGTATTTTTTGGAATACGAAACGGCGCGCGCCGGAAACTTTGAGCCGTTGCGCTTCGTGCCGAAAAACAAGACTGTGGTGCTCGGGCTGGTGTCGAGCAAGCTGCCGCAGCTCGAGTCCAAGGACATGCTGAAGCGCCGCATCGAGGAAGCGGCCAAGTACATCGATATTGACCAGCTCGCGCTCAGTCCGCAATGCGGGTTCGCCAGCTCAACCGAAGGGAATCGGCTGAGCGAAGAAGAGCAGTTCGCGAAACTGCGACTGGTCGTGGAGGTTGCCAACGAAGTGTGGGGTGAAAGTAAGGACTCTTCCGTCGGCCGCAGCGAAAATCTTGGCAGTCGTCGAGCGTCACCGCCCAGCTAGGAGGGCACCATGAGCTACCCTGCAACGGGATATCACCACATTACTGCCTGTGCCAGCGGAGCGCAGGAAGACGTGAATTTTTTTACGGGAATTGTCGGCCAGCGGTTGGCCAAACAAACGGTCCTGATGGACGGCAAGTTTCCGCACTACCACCTGTACTACTCAAATGCGAACATCGAGCCCGGCTCGATCATGACTACATTTCCGTACAGCCGCCTCATGGGTCGGCGCGGATCCGGCCAGGTGCAGTCCATTACTTACACAGTGGCCAAAGGCGCGTTGCCCTTCTGGCGAGAGCACTTCGAACGCCATAGGGTCGAGCACGGGCCTGTCGAGGAGCGTTTCGGACAGCGCTTTATTCGGTTCAACCACCCTGCGGGGATGGCTTTTGAGGTCTTAGAGGACAACGACGATACGAGGATTGGCTGGACGACCGACGAAATAGGTCAAGACGAATCCGTGCGCGGATTCCACGGGACAGTGCTATCCGTTCGCGACGTCACCGAGCAGGAGCGCTTCCTCACCGAAGCGCTCGGCTTCCGCAAGACCGGTGTGGACCGGGCCTATTACCGTTTTGAAATCGGAACCGGCGGCGCGAACAAGACGCTCGTGCTCCAGCACGAGCCCGATCGCGCCCCGGGCAGTTGGACGTTCGGCGCCGGCACCGTTCACCACCTGGCGCTCTGGGTGGCGGACGACGAAGCGATGGCAGCTCAGAAGGCGATTTACGAGGAACTTGGTTACACGGACGCCTCCGAAATCAAGGACCGATTTTATTTTCATTCCATGTACGTTCGCTCGCCGGGCGGGATTTTGGTCGAGTGCTGCTGCAATGTTCCCGGCGGATTCGAGAAGGATGAACCGGCGGATCAGCTGGGCATGAAACTTCATCTACCCCCTTGGTTTGAAAACCGCCGCGAGGAGATCCTTGCCACGTTGGAGCCCATCGTGGCTCCCGCGACCGCGACGTCTCGACCCTGAAAGTCCACATCGGATACCGGGCCCCGATACCATGAAACGAAGCGAAAATCGTATTCTCACCACGCACGTCGGCAGTATGGTTCGCCCACAGCAACTGCGGGATCTGGCGGAGACTGCCAACGAATCGCCGCAGAACAAACAACGCTACGAAGACTTCCTGCGGGACTCCGTGGCCGAAATCGTCAGGATGCAAGCAAAGGTCGGCATCGACATCGTCAACGACGGCGAATTCGGAAAATCGAGTTGGGCGAACTACATCCTCGAGCGAATTACCGGATTTGAGCGCCGCCCCGATCAATTGCGCCCCGTGTACTGGCTTGGACGAGACCGCGACCGATTTCCCGAGGTAATGGCGGCGGAATTTCCGTGGATGTCCAAAGGCGTGCCGACCGAAGCGTGCGTCGCTCCGATCAAGTATATGAACCACAGTAGTATCGATCGCGACATCGCGAACCTGAAGGCCGCACTGAAATCCGTAAACGTTGAGGAGGCGTTTCTTCCCGTCGTCGCGCCGGCAAGCTCGGCGTACGATGGCGTCAACGAATATTATGCGACGGAGAAGGAATACGTGTACGCCATCGCGGACGCCCTGCGCGAGGAATATCGCGCGATCCACGATGCCGGGCTACTCGTTCAAGTGGACGACGCGGTCCTCGCAAACATGTACGACCACTATGTCGAGCAAAGTCCGGAGAAGTACCGTCAGTGGGCAGGTCTGCGCATCGAGGCTCTCAATCACGCTCTTCAGGGAATTCCCGAGGATCGCGTCCGTTACCACGTCTGCTTTGGCAGTTGGCACGTCCCACATCTATCGGACGCGCCGCTCGAGGAGATTGTCGGTTTCATCCTCAGCGTTCGCGCCGGCGCTTACTCGATCGAAGCGGCCAATCCCCGCCACGAACACGAGTGGCGCGTCTGGGAGGAGAAGAAACTACCGGAGGGAAAGATTCTGATTCCCGGCGTCGTTACGCATCACACTATTACGGTCGAGCATCCGCGCCTAGTCGCTGACCGCATCCTGCGCTTCGCTCGCATCGTCGGACGCGAAAATGTGATTGCAGGAACAGACTGCGGCTTTGCGCAGGCGCAATTCATCCAGCGAGCGGCCCCCTCGGTGATGTGGGCGAAATTCGAAGCGTTGGTCGAGGGCGCGCGCATAGCCAGCACGGAACTTTGGCAGAAGAGCGCGAGCGCCCGACCAACGAATTAATTTGGGAGAACACGGTGAGAACCGCAATCGAGTCTTTCGCGATTTTGCTTCTTCCCTCGCTGTCATGGTTACTTCGCCGGATACGCAAGCGCAACAGACCCGCTGCGATCGCTCATGCCTGATCGGCACGGCCGATTCATATCTACGTGCCCGATCCGGTCTCGGAGGAAGTCGGTTTTCTCGGAGTGATGAAGGAAGACGACGAGCCCATTGAATTAGCGCTGCGCTTGAAGATTCGGAACGGACAGATCACCGAAACTCGCGTTGGAAGTGTTCCAGTACCAACTCGCAATCTCTGGGAACGGAGATGAGGTCCCTGCGGTCTGCTTGGAGAAAGGCTCTGAAAAGAGCCGGAATTCGTTATTTCAGGCTTTATGACTTGCGCTCCACCTATGCGGCACGGCTCAGCGCCGGAGGCGTGGCGGACGAGTGGGTCATACAAATGCTTTGCCAGGGCGACTCACAAGTGTTCAAGAAGTATTCGCAAATGAAGTTGCAGATGAAGAGGGAAGCGCTGGACCAGATCAATCGCCGAGCCAATGAAATGTCAGGTGCATTAACACAGCAAGGCTCTGGCGACATGGGTTTTGACACAGCTCTGACACAGTAGAGAGGGAATGTGGTGTTTCGGAGTTCTCGAATGGCTGCAAATACTTTAGAATCAAAGGTAGTTCCCCGCTGTGGGCGTGTAGGATAGCAGTAACTCATTGATCAGACTTCGCTTAGCCCTCCGATTTAGCCCCGATTAACCCTCTGGATGGACCCAA